>Ga0307508_10002733_pt1 | contig 18423 bp, 29 predicted proteins | sample 9_EM_MG_FD_203089 | JGI IMG/M metagenome (GOLD analysis project Ga0307508, IMG submission 203089) | Populus trichocarpa ectomycorrhiza microbial communities from riparian zone in the Pacific Northwest, United States - 9_EM | ecosystem: Host-associated > Plants > Roots > Unclassified | place... | reverse complement strand
CTCCAGCCGAAACGCTTGAGGGGGATTTTTCCGGCCCCGGACATAAGTGCTGTTTTCAACAACATCAGGGGTAAAGAACCCGACACCGGTAGCAGTTGGTCCTGGCATGACCTTGATGAGTGGGGGCACTTCGGGAGGGACTTGTTTAGTTGGTAATGGTCGGGGCGGAAAGATCTCGTCAACTTCAGGCGCAGTACCTGAATGCTTGATTGAAATCGGTCCGAAAAGCCACTTCGAAGGCACTCACCGAGCGCGCATAATCCCTCGAAAGCTTCCCAAAGGAATGGGTTCAGTGCTAACGCCTGGCGAAAGCTAGCGGTAGCTTTTTCGGGGAGATTGCCTTTCAACGCCATCGTTCCTGCTTGACAGTGAAGAGCCGCATCCTCAGGAAATGCCCGTGATGTCCGCGGTCCCATCGACTCTGGGAAACAGATCAGACGATTGAGCAGCGGACCAGCTATACACGCACGCGATGGAACATATTCTGTATCCTTTAGAGCAGCTTCCAGAGCCTCACGCGCCTGCCGGTAGTGCGAAAGAGCCATACAACATTTCCCTTTGATTTCTAGACAACCACTGCACTTCTCTTGTTCAGTTCCACTCACTACATATAGAGCAGAATGCGGCTGTCGCGCGCGGAGGAGGGCGGTCGCGTAGAGATGACGTGCATCGTGGTCGTGTTCGTCCACAACGTGGTATCGTTCGGCATAAAACACAGCAGACTGGACGAGATCATAGTCAAGACAAGTCCATATCAGCGACCGAAAACGTTGTCCGATCTGAGGAGAAGATGTGGCTGAGGAGGCAATGGCTTTGAAGCCTTCCTGTTGCATAGCATTAGCCCAAAGGCTTGAGATATCTGCAGGAGCTAGTATGGATGTCCAGCGAGGTTCCAGAAGGAGCCCCCGTCGTAGAAGACTGCAGGAAAGATGGGTCAATGAGGACAAAATTTCGAAATGGACCACTCGCAGCGGTCGACGCGTGTTTAAACTCTGACTCGCAGAACAACGGTGGCATTCACACATCACGTGACGCTCGGACAAGGGGGGCTGTAAAGCGCAAGTCTTTCGTGTATTAAAACGTAACAATGTACATCGACGTGTCCACTCCATCAGTGTCCATGCCCATCTGCCTCCGGCTTCGGTTCTTGAGGGACATAGTCAGCGAAACGGAAGTCGTCCAGCCACTCACAGACCCTCACCTGGTATGCATTGAATCGCATCATCAATTCGCAATAGAGAGATAGCTGCTTCATATGCAGACTTCAAACTCCTGACTTTGCTCAACGTAGGCTCCAAAACGCCTGCAGCAACGTTGTCTCGAACGTCACCATCTGTGAGATCAAGCCCGTATCGCAGAAGTACTTTCTTTGGATCACCGGTGGGTGCGCTTTGCGCTGCATTGTGGTAAGAGCGAAGCTTCGCGACCAGCTCAGTCGAGTCTTTTGCTGCGTTCACGGCGAGCTGCTTTGGAATTGACAACAAGGCGGCTGCAAATTCTGCGATAGCCAACTGCTCCCTTGAGCCCTAGAACATATTCAGACTGCAGATTAATGAGAATGAGAATGAGAATAAGACTGACGAGTGTCGTGGCAAAGTTCTCCAGATAAATGCTGAGAGCAGATTCGACCGCACCTCCACCCGGAACAACTGACCCGCTCTCAAGGGTTCGCTTGATGATGGACAATGTGTCGTGCAATGCCCGCTCCATCTCATCCAGCATATAATCATTTGCACCACGTAAAACAATGGATGCGGAGTTGACAACTCTTGTCCCCTTGATGAGAATAAGTTCGTCGTCGGAGATGCGTTCCTGTACGACTTCGTCCGCTGCGCCCAAGTAAGTGGATTCATAAGTCTCGTTCCCTTCGAGATCTGCGAGACTCGAAATCAGGGTTCCCCCAGTGGCTTTTGCGATGCGCCTGAGATCCTCCTTGCGGCAACGACGAACAGCCATCGCCCCAGCCTCTACGAATTCTTTCAAACACAGATCGTCAATACCTTTTGTAGTAAGAACGACGTTAGCTCCGGCGGCGAGGATTTTGCGAATGCGCTCGATAGTTATTTCTGCCTCACTATCCAACTATCAGGGTGTGCTCAGCCCAAGAACGCCACAAAACATACCGTTTGCGGATCTGTTCTAATTGATCAGGGTCTTCCACGAGGATTTGGACACCCAACTGCATCCGCGTCTTTTGAAGGTTGATGTCAAGACAGGCAATCTTTGCATTAGTGATACGCTTTTTCATAGCTGGGAGGAACCGTTAAGATGAGTAAAAGAAAGGAAATCAAAGAGCAAACCTTGACTAGCAACGGTGCAATTGAGTGCATAACCTTGAACAAACAGGGACTCCCTTGCACTTCTACCATGTGCTTTTAAAACGTTCACGGCTTTGACTGGGTACTTGATGTCCCCTCGAAGATTAGTCGACTTGACGGCAAGCATTGCATCAACAGCCATAGGAGCAAAAAGATCGCCATCGCTTCAAAGCCGATCAGATTTTAGGTAGACCGGTACAAGATATCTCAACGCACTTGGCGATTATCTTACTGGCCATGCTGGTCTTTGCGGCATTGATCAATGCCTCGCGCCCCAGGGAATCGACTTTGATGCTAAGATTATCTTGCATGAACCTCACGGCCTCCCTACAAGCGAGCCTGTAGCCCGTGATGATGGTTGTCGGGTGGATCTTGGCCTTGACGAGTTCGTTGGCGCGACGAAGTAGCTCGGCCGCAATGATGACTACGGAAGTGGTCCCATCGCCCACCTCCTTGTCCTGCTTTTGTGCGAGATCGACAAAGATTTTTCCTGCTGGATGCTCCACGGACAAGAGGGAGAGAATGGTTGCGCCGTCGTTGGAGATTGTCACTTCCTGCCTGAGAGTGAATATTGCGCACACAAGGCGAAGCGACGCACATACTCCGATGTTGTCGACGAGCATTTTATCCAGGCCAAGGGGGCCCAGAGAGCTCTTTACTATGTTGGCGATCGAGAGTGCCGCTGTGACTGGAGAGTGCGTCAGTCAAGCTGGCGATGGAGATGCGGGTCACGCTCGCCATTCTGGTCGCGGATGTCCTGGCCAGACACGCGGTCGCCGCCCAGGAATGCACCTGCCCGTGGATCGCGTTGGAACATGGATGGGCTTGTGCTTACGCAAGCGCGAGTCGCGCCTGAGAATGCGGGCCGGATGCAGTGTCGACGCTGACGCCGGGTCGCGGTCGTCGTTGCGGACGGCTGCCACACGTGCGCGGCGTCGTCAACAAGTCCACCCTTTCGTCTTCCCTCGGGCTGGATGTGAATGGCACCCCACAGACGTCGGGTGTCCTACGTGATACCGCCCCCGGTCGACCGTGTCCCTTGCCTCATGCTCCCTCCCTTGGGACTTCCGCGTCACGGTTCACCACGCCCCCTCCTCTTCCCTTCACAGCACCAACCAGAAGCCCCACCCAAGCCCTGCGAGCCCAGACATCGCCTTGGTGTCACATCCCTTGCACTCGACACCACCACCCAGCTCCAAGGTTTCGCAATACCCCAAGGTATATTATACACTGGCAGTCGAGATGGACAGGTCATTTCCTGGGATCTCGGACTGACACTCGGGCCGAGGCGGAGCCCGTCATCGCGACGGAATCGTGCTGCGAGATGGGAGACATTGACAGGAATGGCAGACGCAGACGAGGAGACAGAGGAGGAAGAACGACGCGATGGCGACATACTCGGGGATGTCAAAGAAAGTGGCGGCAGAAGGCGCAAGAGTAGCGTCCATGACAACATCCCCTACGAACATCAATGGGAACTCGATCCCGAAACGCTCAGCTTCAGTGCGGTAAGTAAAGCGCCCATCTCCGTCACATTCTGAACCAATGCGGCACCAGAATTCGCGGTTCCGACAGTGTGCACAAATGCACACAGATTGGATCAATGACATACTTCTCTGCAACTATAATCAGACCAGTCAGTCCCTCGTGCTCTGATGCGCTCGGCGTGCTGCTAATGCAATGTAGTAATATCCGCCTCTTCGGATGGTACCATCAAAGCATGGAATCCACACTCAAATCCCTTGACAGACCCGTCAATCATTGGCACACACGCCGACTATGTCCGCTCCCTTGCTTTCTGGTAATTTGTTTTCAATTCGGAAAACGCAGCTTCTTACCGACCATCCAGTCGCGAGTCAAACTGGATCGTTTCAGGCTCATTTGATCGGTCAATCAAGCTGTGGGACCTCAGCTTATCATCACCCACACCACAACCCCTTCTGACCCTCAATCCTCCTGATGCGACTGCACCGAAAGCGTCTGTATATGCCCTTGCGGTGGATCCATACGGTCATGCCATCGCTAGTGGCTCTCCGGAGCGTGTGATACGAATGTGGGACCCTCGATCTGGGAAGCGTACCGGAAAGCTCGTCGGCCACACCGACAACATACGGGCGATACTGATCTCGGATGATGCTAAATACGTATGGTCGTGCATTAATCTCACTTTACGCACATTCTAATACCCTTTTTCTAGCTTCTTACAGGCTCTACTGACGGTGAGCAAGCCCCACTGCATGCACTAACTTGATCTCATAATGACATAGCTTCTATCAAACTCTGGTCCCTATCCTCGCAACGTTGCTTGCATACATTCACGTACCATACGGATTCTGTATGGTCTTTACATTCCACGCATCCATCCCTGAAGATATTTTATTCAGGCGATAAATCCGGGGATGTCTGCAAAGTGGATGTCGAGGACTGTTCGGAGGTTGCAGACGGTGTATGTATCGTGCTTGCACGAGAATCGAGTGAAGAAGGTGGAGAGGGAGTAAACAAGATCATCACCGCCGATGATGAATTACTTTGGACGGCGTCAGGGAGCTCTAACATCAGTCGTTGGAGAATCCCCAAGCGACCAGTAAAGCGCGAGACCGGGGACGGCCGAGATCTATTTTCAGATTCCACTGTTACAACCAAGCGCATCTCGACTGGAGTGGAGCCGTCATGGTTAGCTCCACCTTCGATTCATCAAGGTAACGTGATTTTCGGGTTAATTAGCGTGTAGCCACTCACGCGACGCTCAAGGCCGCAAGGATGACGAACCCCCTTCGTATCCAGGGGTTCCACCTTCTTCCCTTGTTAGGCTCGCCTATCCGAGTAGCTCGTTTTCGCCATCACTGCTCATGTCTCGAGGGCACGATGCAGAGGTAGCTACCCTATATTCTGCGGCTTCGATTGGATCCGTTTCAGGCGGGCGGTCTCCGTTCAGTACTGCTTTTCAGCATCCTACCACTCTCACACCATCGAACACTCAAAGAGACACGAGGAGTCACGTCTCAATGACAAACATCGATCAAGATCTCATCCATGAAGCCCGCACAACCTATACAACTCAGGAACTAGTCGAACTTGCCTCGGATGCCACCCCTTTCAACTCCAGCCCGGATGTGGTAATTGCAGGCTCACGTGGGCTCGTTCGGGCCGTGCTATTGAATGACCGTATGCATGCCCTGACGGTTGATACAACGGGCGAAGTTGCTGTATGGGATATCATCCGTGGAGTGTGCTGTGGTTGGTATGTGAAAGAGGAGGTCCAAGCTGCAAGTGTCTGTGGGAGCTTGGATGGCAGCGCTCGTAGCAGAGAGCAAAATAGCGCAATCGGTGATAAGGAATGGAGCCCTCGAGAGGCCCTCGAGGCGGTCAGAGAACGTATCGAAGGAGAGGCTGTTGTGTCTGCCTGGTCGTCCGTGGACACAAAGACCGGAGTCCTCACCGTGCACATCAACGAGCGATGCTTCGAGGCGGAAATATACGCTGACGAAGCAGGCTTTGATTCAGACAAACATTTTAATGACGAATTTAGAAGTGCGTTCGTGAAACGATCTCGCAGAGGTTCATACTAATACGGGATCAAAAGTTAACATCGGAAAATGGGTCCTCCGGAATCTATTCCTAGGGTTCGTACGGGAGGAGCAGCGCATTCGGCGAAAACGCGACGTCCAGGGCTCAGAGTTTAGCCAACCAAGCCATACCAACGCACACCGTGGTGTAGGAGGAACGAACTCAGATCTCAATGGTGACTTTTCTACCTCAACTGGACTCATTTCGCCGCTCGAAATGTCGAGTTCATCATCGTGCCTACCAATATGTACGGCTGTTGTCACTTCTGCAAGTGCACTCCCAGCCATTCTTCCTGCTCTACCCTCAGTCGTTAAACCTTTTCCTTTACTCACCCCAATGATACCCTTGAAAACTGTACAGCCCTCGAGCAGCACCCCTCAATCATCTTCGTTCGATAAGCCGCCCATGCCTCGTCCGATTCGAACTCATGGGCTCGATATACCACCGCCAGGCGCAAGCCGCGAGTCTGATTATTTTTCTGCTCGTCCTGGCCGACCCTCGACGGCAAGTACTGCTCTATCAGATGGGGATTTTTTGGGCTGGGGAGGTCCTGGAAGTCCTCCGCGTCATGTTAATGACTTCTCTGGACCGATTACCCCAATCACGCCGGGTGGTGGCTTCATGGGTCGTCTCAAGAGCCTCGGAAAGGGACCAGGTCGAAGAACGGTAAACGACACCATCCCAAGTTCCCCGGTCGCAAGCAATGTTGTGGACACCACAACCGTTCTTGAGGTGTGATTCATTCGGATTATTGCTTTCATTGTTTGCCTGACCATTTTTAGGACGAGCCTAGCTGTACAAGGACACCCTCTCAAGTACTGCTGTCTACTCCCCTGTCTCCACCCTCATCAACTGAAGCTCCAACTCTCTCGCTTCCACCCAACATGATGGTGATGATGTCAGACGAATCATATCCTGGCTGGAAAATTGTTTATCGAGGCAGTGTCTCGACCACCTGGGCTGACATATATGCCCTTGAAGAAAGCATGCCACTTTGGTTGCTTGAATATGTCCTTCTTAACAAGGCTGCTGTTCCACCTGCGAGTAAAATCAGCTTCGTTCTGCTACCTTGGCCGAGCCCAGATCCAGATGGCAAACAACTACCCGAGCTTTTGAATGTGTATGTTACGTCGCGCGCCAACTGCGTTTCATGCTTATCATTGACTATCCTTAGCGCTCAATCGAAGTTGACGGCAAGCAAATTTCTTCGAGTACGGAAACTGACCCATCACGTATGTAGCCATATTCCGAGAATCGACTCCAGCTCATCACATTCCAGGTGCAGGAAAAATTAGAGAAGTTATCCAGTACAGCCAACTCCACATCTTCCTCCTGTGATAACACATCCACACCTGGTTCTCCGAGCACAAAGCACTTCCGGACGCGAGCAGAGGAAACATATGAAATTCTCTGCAATGATACGGTACTTTCGCTCGACATGACCCTTGCTGCAGTGCGACAATACTTCTGGAGACAGTCTTCTGAGTTGACCATGTACTATCGCTTGCGGAGCCACCCAACGGCATATAGTAGTGTCGATATCCCGCCTTGACGCGATACCTACTGTCCAAACTTCATACTACAACCAGTGTTGTCACCAAATCCAGCAGTAACTTATAATATTTGACAATTTAGTGTAGCCTTTCATGTTGTCCTTGGTCATGAACAAAACAATCGGCCACGGCGAGGGCTTTCGAAACCCCACGTATCATTGTCTGGGTTCTGTTGGCGATGGGGTCGTCCTCTTTGTTAGCACCTGGCTCACAAACCATCTGACGGGTGCATATGAAGCAACGTCCGATTTGTCTACCGCCTTCGTTTCGAACGAGGTTGTACACAAGATGGCGTGTTTGCTGGAACTCACCACCTCGACAGGATGGTTAGCGGAGGTGACAGAAGCCCCAGCCCTGAAAAAGTGGTCGAGAACGTTTGCAGGTGTAGCATCATATGGTGCACCATTAGATATCCAGGGTGCGAGTGTCAGATCGATCGCACATGGCCGCTACCAGGGTTAGCCTCAGGAGCAGAGCAAGTGGCTGTGTACTCAAAGTATTTCACAATAGACACGCTCGCGGTGATGGCTTGGAGCGAAACTGGTTTGCGGACTTTATGGTTCATGAACATTAATGAAAATATAGTAAGACTTCTTCACGACGACCTATATGAACACATGACGTCGGAGAACTGAACGCTGAGCATATGAACATTGGCAAAAACTAATCGAGCACTCGCCACAAATTGGTTGTGGTTTCTACACTGTCGTCAGATCAGTTGCTCGAAACTCGAAACCTGAAAACCCACCAGTATCACATGCAACATTCTGTTATTTATGTGCACCAGACAAAACATCGCGCGTTGCGCACTTCGTAAACTATCTTGTAAAACCATCATTGGAAATGGAAGTGCAAGCTGAACTTGATGCAGCAACGCGAATGAATGAAACTAAGGAGCTTTATGTATGGTTGACAACGATTGGGCAATCACGGAGTGGATATCTATACACCGATCTTGGCACATTTCCATACACTGGTAGAGGTGAGGTGCTGAAATGCTGACAATGGAACAAGACTCGCCCTGAGAGTAACCTGACTGGTGATTCGACCCGATTGCCAAACGTTCGTGATGGAAGAGAGCGCAGGCATGCACGCGACTACGACAACTCCGTCAGATGTATTCGTTTCTTCTTCAGTGGGATCTAGTCGGACTTCGTCCCCCAGCACCGCCTGGAGATGTTCAAGTTCAAGTTACTGACCATTCGACAGTTCCCTTACCGCAGAACAGGACGCGACAAGCCCAAACATCTCGATACCTGCATCTGCAAGCGCAGTGCTCGCTGCTATCGAACCAGATGCTACGCATCCTTCAATGCCGTCATTTTCGATGATCGTGATGAATACATCTATAGTCGACTTCGGAAATAGCTCCAAGCAAACGGATGACGCGATTGATTGATGGATCGCAACAGCAAGGGATCTGTCTTCAGCATCCTTCAACAGGGATTCTGCTCAGTCTGATCGCGATCGTTGGAAGGCGCGAAAGCGCTCACATGAAGGGGTGATCGGCGGCGGGTACACGAGAATGGCGCAAATTTAACCTCGATATTCAGTTTACCTTTTTCATTGTACGTGATAGACTTGGACTGCCTTGGACCATACCTGTCGAAAGTTGAAAACGTTGTTAGACTCATCGCGTGACCGTGTCCACGGCGAGTAAGACTCACACAGCACATGCTAGCTTGGTCTTCTCGGTCTCGATGTAAGCCGAGCCATTTGCTTGACTGATCAACCCAGGCTGCAAAACTTGAAAGGACGGATCAGCTCAAGCGGCATACTATGTGCGCGTCCTACAGATTGGGCGTATGTCTGTTGATTGTCGACCGCATCGCGCATTCCAAATCGCGGAACGCTCCTGACCGGGTTCAAAAGCTGGCGGAAAACTTACTTCTGGGCCGTTTATACGCCTCCTGTCGAAAGGATTTTGAGCCATACTCGCGAGTCGTTTGTGAGCGGGAATTGGATTACATAACACTGAATGTCATGAAGGTTTCCTTCTCCCTTTCCAGCAAGAACACCAGGCCGCTCGGCGCTGCCCCCCCTCTCCCCAAGCCAGCCGCGTTTTCACCACTAGACGACGAAGATGCTCAAGATATTGTTCCAGTGGCTTCGAGTAGTAAAGATACCCTCATGCTAGCGTCTTCAAAAGCAGCGCAGAAACGCATGGAGCAGGAAATGAAGATCGATGCTACGGTATATGAGTATGACGAAGTCTGGGACAGGATGCAGGAAGTAAAGCAGAGACAGAAAGAGGTTAAAGAGGTGGAAGCAAAGCAGCGCAAAGTAAGTGCATATTACTTCGTCTTTGATCAGGCGTTCTCATGTAGCATCAGCCCAAATATATAGAGGGTCTGTTAACTTCTGCTGCCACTCGCCGCTTAGATCGTCTCAGAGCTGAGGAGAAGATGCTTCAGCGGGAGCGGGAGCTGGAAGGGGATGAGTTCGCAGACAAGGAGGCCTTCGTCACCCAAGCATACAAGGACCAGATGGCCGAAGTCCGGAAGGCTGAGGAAGAAGAGAGGCAGAGAGAAGGTTCGTCTTGTCTCTCATACGTGACCGTAATGAACATGTGTCGCTAGAGGCTGAAAAGAAGAAGCAAAAAGGAGCGACGACTGGGATGGCACATTTCTACCGCAAACTACTAGAGGACTCTGAACAGAAACATGAAGAAGCCATTGCTGCAGTCACGGAACGCAAACCTCTTATCGGGCCCCAAGGTCCTTCCCTGACCATCACTAAGCCGGCAGACTTTACGCCAATGTCCGACGTAGAACTAGCTCGACTTGCACATGAGCAAGGAAAGGCTGTTGAACTAAACGATGATAACCAGATCGTCGACAAACGAGAACTGTTGTCAGCCGGTTTGAACCTTTCGGCTCCCAACACACGTCGCGTTGGGTTGCAAATGACCACCAAAAAATCGGAGGACACAACTGAGCCCCATATTCATCGCGCCGCTGGGACCGCGGCAAGCCGCAGGGAAGTTATCGCAAGAAGGACAGCAGAAATGCGTCACCAGATGGAAGAAGAACGCGAACGGCAACAGGAGCAACGAGAGAGAGATGAGGAAGAAAGTAGACAGAGGATTGTTGCCAAAAGGAACACGGAAACAGATGTACAAGATGCAAAGACCCGGTATCTAGAGCGGAAACGTCGGAAACTGGAGGAAGGCGCAGTCGTGACTGTTAGTACTGGTGATGTATCGTGACCTATGATCTGATAGCGTCCCATTATCGTCTCCATAGTTCGTTGAGAATGGATTGTACAATCCCAGTTTTGGGTCAGCAAGGCTGGTTAAGACGCTCCTCGCCTAACAAAAGCACTAGCCGTTTAAATTCTCGCAACACAGCCGCCGCGGGTGGACGCCTGTCCGGATTATAATTAAGCATTGGTCCTGTAAGGTGCAGAAGTTCAGGGATGTAAAGATTGGCAATCTAGCGTAAAGCTTAGCAGGCTGTAAGATACATAGAACAATTAAATCATACACACCTTGCATGCTCTGAGGATGAGAATCGCTAGGGCCCATACGTCGACCATGTAAGGATTGCATGCTTGACCACGCTCGAGCTCGGGCGGAACCTCTGTCCCTTTTGGCCAGTAAGTTCCGGGAGCAACCAGGTCGTCGACTCTCCGGCTGAGTTCGTAATCAATGCAGGCACACCTGCCACGATAATCGGTGAGAAAATTGTGTAAAGATATATCCATGTGCACCATGCGATTCCGGTGCATAAAAGAGATGTGCTTTAGAAAAAGGCGTCAGCAACAAAGAAACAAGGAATTCAGGAGACATTGTTACTTCTATGCACTGATGAATTGTCGATAGAAAGTCTCGTAGCTTGCAGGGTATCTCGGGCAATAAGTGGGAAGACCACTCCTCCATCACAATAAAACAGAAACCATCAGTGGGCACGTCGATTATATCGAGGACAGCTGTATTATGTATGTCATGACAAGGTCAATCGACATGAATGGACGAACACACGTATACAGTGATTCATGGGATCATGCCGCAGGCGAGAGGAAGACAAATGTCGCACATTTTGAACTTCTCTACTCAATCGATTGACGGCCTTGACCATTAACTTCACGCCAGTCATGCAGCAGGTCGCCCGGAAGAGATTTTCTGGCTAATAAGGGTTGGGGGATCGTGAGATGGGGGAAGGGATAGTGTCAAACCAGACCAGGATCCCTGCACAGAGCAGTGTCATCGGATGTTGTGGGCTCGGGAAGATACCCAGAGAATTGAACGACACGCGTCTCGCTGCATACACCGTGTCGCCGATAATGTTCTCTGACGTCTCGCATAGTATCAAGCCGATAGCCACTGGACAAGATGAGATCACGGTACTCTGACCAGTGGGGAGACAGGCGTGCGTTGACTTGGTCGTCATCAAGGGACGAACATGAGGAAGAAGAGGAAGAACCTATCGAGTCGCATTCCCACTCGATGGACGGAGACATGACGGGGAGACAAAGTATTTTGAGGACCTGTAGGAATTACTGCCACATAAATACCCACAAGACGTGCCAAGGGTAAAAAAAGTCCATTTGCGACTTGGAAAGCAGGTTGGAACATGGCCACCTACTTGGGATGTTCATTCTCAAGCTGGCGGTGGCAGTTTCATGATGTGGGGAAGAAAAAGCCAATATGGGGAAGCGTGTCCGAGTCTGAGATAAACATGACCAGTTAGTAGTCACCACCATGGAAGAAGGCACAAAAGGCAAAAAGACCATCTTCGTTGGCGGATTGGGGGACGACGTGGACGAAACTATCCTCTACGAGTCCTTCTCTACATTTGGTGGGTAACTTATTCCTCCTAGCCCAGCAACCGTCCCAGCGCGTCCACAGGAGACATTGTTGAAGTACAGCTCCCACCAGCCGTAACGAACCCTACCTCGGACTCAGGTGCATCAACCTCCAGTCTGTCTGGCCAGTGTTCTGATGCCCATTTAGAGTTCAAACATCGCGGCTTTGCCTTCGTCACATATGCTTCTCCTGCAGATGCACAAGACGCGATTGACAACATGGACCTGAATGAACTCCGTGGACGGGTGGTCAAAGTAAACATCGCTAGGCCAATCAAGGCCGCCATACAACCAGGTGCCGGAAACAGAGCGGGTGAGTATTTTACTTCTCAGAGCCTACTAGTAGATAGTCACCGTCTACCGCTAGTCTGGGAAGCAGAAGAATGGCTGACGCAGTATGCAAAACCACTCGCTCAGAGCGGAGGTGAGTATCTCCTGGCATCTTAACTTTCCATCCCTCAATCTGGCGATCAGGTGTTCAAGGACGGAACGCACGAGGTGCCAACGATGCAGAAACGCCAGATGCTGCTGCTGCTGCCAATGATGATAAGGATGCCATGGAAGAATAGTCTCTTGTCCCCGACTCATCCTACTCCTTGGATGCCAACGTGTCCACGAATTGGTCATGCATGGCACCCTTGCCCACCAATCCCACCTGCAGCTACATTACGAGGCCTAAACTTGTTGACGGTCACCTTGGATGATATTCAGAGCATCGCCATGCTTGTGATATACGGATGACGTGTCCAGATATGAAACAAAAAGAGGGGATGCCCAATGATACATTCAAAAATCTCTTGGATGATTCATATCTGATTCCTCGAACTGCGCGCGAGCGCGTTTGATATCCTCTTGCATGAACAACAGTTCTTCCATTCGAGCAAGTTTTTTTGCGTCTGCCGGCCGTGATAAAGCCCGCCGCAGGTCTTCTATGGACAGTCGAGTCTTCCGTTGTGGTCCTCCTGCCGTTTGGCACTGTCTCGCGAGGGGGTCACAATTTTTTTGATTATCCAGTAAAAAGTACGCACGACATCGACAATAAACTCGACCAGGATCTCTTCCATCACATTCACGGTGTCGGTCGCCGGGTTCCTGTCATCTCCAAAACCATACATTAGGTTTTTAACTGAGTACTAGCACGATCAGATGACAGAGCACTTTTGAAAGTCGTGGACGAACTGACGTTCTTTCGTAAAAAGTCCCTTGAAGTTGGCATGCTTGCGACCTCGCCCACCAACACCTGTGGTTGTACCCAAAGTGGCGCCTGTCTCACGCACATACGTCGGGGTGTAAGAAGAGAAGGTGGTTGGTCTTGGAGTGGGGGCCGCTGATGGGGTAGTTGCTATTGCGGGAGTCTGTACGGCTGATCTTGCCACCTGAGACGTGGTTTGGGCCTGTTGCTGGGGGATGTAACTGTAGGGGTACGGCCACGCGCCATAGCCAGTTACACCAGATGTGTACGCGCTTTGGTAGGCCGCTGCATAACCCTGAGGTGGTTGATACGCGCCAGGTGTTCCGGGATGGTAGGCAGCGTAAGGATAGGATGTCCCTGTAGCATTATGCTGGTAGTGGGAGTAAGACATATGACTAGTTGCCACTGTGTGTACGTTACAAAACACCATCTATTTCGCCCCTTTCTAAATTCCGTGCACTATCCATCATCTGCCGCACTTTCTGCCACTCCATATCAATGATACCGCGCTCATCGAGCCACTCCATGACCCTATCCGCATCGTGAAGATCGCGCGGGGGTTTGATACCACCGATATACGCAACCTTGACAAAGCGGCGAGTCTCGTCCTGAGCCTCCACGATTTCCCGTTGCAAGGATTTGTAGAGCGAATACTACGTAGCATCACCGTCATATACAAGTATTCTGCATGATTGGACGAACCTCCCAGTGACTGAATTTATGATATACTTGAGTGCGCGCCGCGCAAAATCGACCGAGGTGGAACTCTGCCTTGATGTCTCGTTCTCCATCTGTATCACTGTCCTCGTCCTCGTCCTCATCTTCCGAGTTCTCATCCGACTCATCAGATACATCCTGTACATCCTCATCAGCAAGCGTCTAGGAGCGTCATGCACGACAATACCTCGAAATCATAGTCGTCATACGGCTTTCCACACAGTCGCCCCAGCCGCGTAGACAACCTGCCACCAAGATTGCATGCATCACATTGGGATATCGCAAATTTTAATAGAATCAGGGTAAACTTCGGATATGTTTCCAGGGCCTTCTTGAAGTCTGGTCTCCACACAGATGATGCCACGAGTGAATCGCGCATCCCACTCAACTTGCGGCGAGTTACTTGCAGTGGTACAGAAAGATATTCCTCCTCTGCCAGTGATGTCATGGTAAATCATTCACTCTGAGGTGAATTCTGAACAGTCAGACCTTTGAGAGCACGTTCGAGAAATGGGCGTCTGTCAACCAAGGGTCGTACAGCCATATGAACAAAAAGTTGACAGACAATCTTGAAATGGTGTGTCAGGTCTTGATGAGTGCTCAGACTGAATGCGAGAGGAAGTTGCGCCGCGGGAACACCAAGTGCATCGTCTTCGACGATAAAATCCTCCTCGTCCTCTTCATTGCTATATGTTTCGTCATCTGAGGCATCCGACTCTCCGCTTTGATGCGGCTTAGAACCCTTGAATGGAACCCCTGCTGAACTTTCTGATCGTTCAGCTTCAGAGGAAGATTCGAGTACTATTTTGCCGCGTTTCTTGCCTTGAAGCAATTTGGAGGGCAGTTAGTCAAATCATCGCAATATCTGGGTCCACTCCACTCACTCTTCAGCTTTTCCAAGTTCTTCTGGAACGTAGTCATCTTACCTCGAGAACGCAAGCGACTCTCGAGCACTTCTAGGGAGAAATGTTATTAACGGATAGTTACTGAAAGTTGTCAACCAAACTACTCACGGTTTTCTGTCTCGAGTATATCATCGTCTTCTTCGGGGGTCGGAGGTCTTACACCCTTGATCAGCTTGCGCTTGCGAGGCCGAGTGTCATCCTCGGAGTCAAGAACGACTTTATTCTTCCCTTTTCGGTGTCGTGGTACTACATTCATCTCTTCCAGCGATTCGTCACTGATTGTACGTATGGGAATGGCATGGGCGCCCACAAGACTCTTGCTTTTCTTCGGACGACGAGGGGAATGGTCTTCGTCGCTCATTTCAGCGACCTCCGGCTGGAAGCGTATTGCACCGACATCACTATCTGCATCTTGTGCTTTGTCGGAATCACTGGACGAGGAACTGGAGACTTTACGCGTCCGCTTTCGCTTCGAGGGTCCAGGGAGCAAATTGGAAGGTGATGATGGAGGCGACGAGCCAAGAAAGCCAAGCAGTGTTTGCTGGTTGAATTTCCGGGAAGATGAACACGTTCTTCGTCTTTGAGACATCCCCAAGGTCAAGGTGGACACCAGCGCTGTTTTCCCGTCTTTCCACAGCTAGAGTGTAGTATTTCTTATGTACACGCAAAGGTGGGCTTGATATGTCGAAAACGGATACGGAGTCTCAATCACCACCAAGGGTAAATGTCTACAACCTATGTACCTCCCTCACTGGTCCGAACTGGGCCAATCACTCGCCGAGTATCATAGCAGCTCTTTGCTCGGCCACGTCAAGCTGCGCGACGATTGGTTTTTTGTGCCTTTTTAGTTTTCTCCTTCGTGATCGTAGACCCGACGAACCAGCCAATTCCTGAGAGTCCGACCACGAGCAAGAATGCTGGCAACCTGATGGCCCATTCACGAGCAGGGAAGTAACTGTGTATGGGACTTGATGTGTCGAAGAATGGCTGTGGAGATGAGATGAGAATTGCGGACGGACGACGGCGAGGGCGTACTGACGAGAAGGAGGGCCCAGGTAGTGTAGTAGACAAACACGAACGCCGCGACGAGCAACATAGAACCTCCGAGAGCCTTGTCACTCACGGCCTATTTGACAGCTTTCTGGCAACCATACGACCAACTTTGAACAAACTCACCATCGTAGTTACAGCTTGCGAACCGGGTGCGTGCGGTGAGGTTTGTGTCCAAAGTTGGCTGTCAACCTCGGTCGATATTAATATTGATGCTACCGCACACTGGCACCCAGCACACATCTTTGCTCTCGAAACGACCTCAGTTAAAGGACCTTGCATGAACGTCATTTCCAAAAGACGGTGACAGGAACACGCTTCCTGGTTGCTATAAAATTTCATCCATGATCTCTCATGCTTTCGCGTCTCTCGCCCACGTTCAGATCCTCCTCCTCCCAGTCGGCCAGATTCCCAGGGAAACATTCGATGTTTATGCCGCAGAGATACGGACGTTCGAGTCCATACGTCTGGGTGATATACCTGGAGATGCTAAAGACGAACGAGGTGCGCTTGACCATGACCCGATGTCGCGCGCCCTTACAATAGCGAATTCAGCTCGTTTTATGCCGAGCCCACTATCGAGTGGCTATCTCCACCTGAGTTTTTCTTCTCATCCTAGCCTGCATGCCCACTCGCCGTTGTCCCTTTTCCGACCCTCACACTTCAATTTGGGTATCATCGGTATCGCTTCTTGTTCCTCTTCTCGTCCGCTGTCGTCCGCTTTGGAACAGTTTGAGATGACACTGGCTGAGATCTCTCCGGAAGCCTCCACATTTCCGCTTGCCAAAACTTGCTTCGCCTTTCAGGATGAGGAACCCAATATTGGCCTCGGAGAAAACCCACCCGGTCTTGCTATAATCCCGAATTCAATGGGAAACAAGAGACTATACATCGGGACATTACTTGCTGATCTGTGCTCGCAAATCTTGGGCGAATTTGGACGCTTGGTGCGTGATGTTGAGTTTATGCTACGTCTGCGTCTCACATTATCAGGTTCATATATTGGAAACCCCGGTAGGGAATGAGTACTTGAATGCCAGTCTCTTCCCAATCTTGCCTGTGGTTGCGGAAATGCCGTTTGCTCTCGGCTCTAACTCACACCTCTTTCAAGCATCTATCCCCACTCATTCCAGTCAGTCGGAGCTCATCGCATCGCATCTATCCTCCCCAGCGAACAACGGGGTGGTACGTAGCTCACCTGGGCCTGGGGTTGTTCACGGGTCGACCGCTGGATCACAACATCATTCTACATTGGGCCCACCGCCAGTTAAAAAACGTGTCAGCGCAGTGGGAACAACCTCTTCTCACGCAAGGCTTTTAAAAGTTTATGGAGACTTCTTTCTGTTAGCGGGGAGAACACAGGATGCCGGGATTTGGTCTGTGGACCTCATTTATCTGGATATTCCATGAATGACATCCTTGAAGGTACCAGGAAGCATTGAACCTATTTAAAACCGGAATGGACCCCGTTTGGCAGGCGTCAGCCATGGAAAGCTTGGCAGTGATTTCCGTTCTTGATTCTTGGGCCGCCAGCCAAGGACTGGTGAGTCTCTCCTGCCGTCGATGACTGTGTGCGTTATGCCTCTTTACAGCAGGCATCGATTAGTGATATGAAAGACTCTTGGATGGAAATCAACGAGCAACTCTCACAAGCCGTTGCCACATATCTCAAGGCTAGTGTTCCGTCAGATGCCATGCAAGATTACTCCTTGTTAGCATTCGTCTACACGTCGGCTGTTCTGCGACAGACCTCGTTGCTATTCTGTGTTTGGTCATCGAAAGGATGGGGAGCATTGGCTTTTGCATCGATGCTGCGGCCGGGTGCTACATCTTACTGGCAGAAGGATATGTCTGACAATTCTTGGGTCAACCTCGAACGCCTCAGTGTCATCACTGGTATCACTCGTTCACAAATCGTCGGCACAGTCTCACAGGCACATGGCCCCTGGCTATTGCATCTCGGTCCCCGGGAGCGCCTTATCGTTTTGCAGTCCATGGCAAGTATCTACAGCTGCCTGGGATACAGGCGTAAGGAAGCGTACGTCCTCCGAGAAGTGATTAGTTGCGTCATGGACTTGGTTGTCTGTGGTCGTGACGAAGATTATCAAATTCGAAGGACAGATGTAGGAAGTGCTGGCTTGGTCGTTCACACTGCTGGCCTCCAGGATGGGAATGACAATACTCCCACAGGCAATGGGAGTTTGGCTTTTCGACCGAACGAGAAGTTGCAAGGCAATCAAAGTGTACTTAAAGTTTTCACGTATGCGTGCAAGGCTCTTGGCGTCGATCTGGAGTCTGTGAATGTAGCTGCACTG
>Ga0307508_10002732_pt1 | contig 18425 bp, 21 predicted proteins | sample 9_EM_MG_FD_203089 | JGI IMG/M metagenome (GOLD analysis project Ga0307508, IMG submission 203089) | Populus trichocarpa ectomycorrhiza microbial communities from riparian zone in the Pacific Northwest, United States - 9_EM | ecosystem: Host-associated > Plants > Roots > Unclassified | place... | reverse complement strand
GCCTCTGTCCTCACTTCCTTCCCTTTTTGGGCGGTGTCCGAGCTTCCCTTACTCGGTCCGTCCCTTCGTTTGTCGTCTTTTCGTCTGTCGTCTTTTGGCGCTGGTGCCGCAGAGCGCATGGTTTCTTTGGCTTGTTTGAGCGCCTTCTTCTTTTCCACCTGTACTCCTGCACGGTAGGTAGCTTGGAGGAAGCCTTCATCGTCGACGGGGTCCTCCTCGTTTTGATTGAACCTCATGTCCAGTATGCTATTGGGCATAGCCATGTCGATCTTTTCCCTGAGTCCCTCCCCGGTTGCCCGAGCGAAGTTGTTCAGGGCCTGGAATTCCGTCATGTATCCACAGATGGACCCTTGGTACCTTAGCTGACCTAACTTTAGCTGGGTATCGGCCGCCTCTCTCTCGTTTCAGTATTCGGCTCGGATGGCCGCCACGTAATTTACCCAGGTGTCGGCGTCACCTAGGTCTCGATACCGGTTGAGGTGCCATGCTTTGGCCGTGTCGGTCAGGAGCGTTCCCAACCATGCGATTTTCTGGCGGTCGTTTGTTTCGGGGTAGAATCCCAGGAACATGGTAACGGCTTCCCACCACTGATTGAAGGAGGTCGATCCCTTCCCGTCGAAGGTTTCTGGGTTTTTCATTTTTAAACTGGCAATATTGCCTTGTTCGGGTCGGGCTGGTCGGTCCTGTCGAGCCCGTTCCACTCCTTCTGCCACCAGCCGTACGAGGTCCTGCGTGGTAATCGTAGGTGCAGGATTCCTAGGCAGCGAAGGGGAGTGGGGGTGTCTGGAGGGCGGTCGAGGCGGTTCGGATGGCGGACCCGAGAGGGGTCCTGCTGACGATCCAGGTGGTGTTGAGGGGGGGTTCCCTCCTTGTCCTGCCGTGGGCTCGGGTGCTGGTGGCCTCGGGGATATGTGGCACCTGAGTTGCTTCAATCGCTGCCTCATCTCGGGTGTTGTGGGTAGCGCCGGGGGTCTCTGCCGTCGGGGCCTCGTTTCCGGGTTCAGACGTAGCGGGCTTCCCAATGCTGGTGGTGAGTGGGCTGATGGGGCGCTGGTGCTGGTCTGCCGGATGGGGCTTCTCCATGCGGTTGGTCCTACTGGCACTGGTGGCATCGTAGGTAGGGGGATTCTGGTCGCGATACGTTGGATTTCCGCCCTTGCTTCCCGGAGTTGGTTTTCCAGGTCAGTAACTCGGTTCTGGTGTGAGGCTGCCCATAGTTCCACGTTTCCCTGAAAGTTGGCCAGGTGTTGGTTCCAGGCCGTGTTGGCTTCCGCCAGAAAGGACAGGGCGTCGTTGACCCGGGTCAGCTGAGTGGCCTGACATATCTGTCGCTCGTTGGCCTTGTTGGTCCGCTCAATGATGGCCTGCCAGACGTTTCTGGCGAGAGATTGGTACGCGTTCACCGCTTTTGACAGCTCGCTACGTATCCATTCTTCTGCGATTTTCTCATTAGCGTTGACTCGGTCATATACGTACCTAGTGCCTTCCACCAAGGTTTGATAGGCTTGTTCAATCTCCCGCGTTCGACGGTCGGTTCTGTCATAAGCATCACCTCACAGCTCCGTGAGCCGTTGTAAGTCGTTCTTGGCTTGCTGTTGCTGGTTTACCAGGGTCCTGACCTAGACTGTGGGGTTGGCTATTTCCACCGCTTGTTCTGGCCTCGGTGTTCCGTTGGTGATCTGAAGCAGGTCACGAGGGGCCTCCGGCCGGAGCATGGTAAAGTCCGAGGAGGTCGTCATGGTTCAATACTCGTCGAGGAAATCTCCGGTGTGGATGGTTTCATCGTCGGTGAAGTAATAGTCGCAGATGTTTCGGAGCTCGTCTTCCATGAGTTCGGCGTTCTGGTGGCTGTGGGCACAGTTGGACCAATATTGCGTATACCAGTTCCAGGGTTCGTGGTCGCCTTTTTGGTAGGGAGTAGGAATTGGTCCGTCGCTGAATTCTTCCCACTGTTCGTATTTGGCGATTTCTTCGTCGATTGACTGAAAGGTGTAGTCGAACGAGTATTGAGATTTAGGCTCCAAGAAGGTGGACAGCTCGAGTAGATAGAGGTGGTCTTCGAAGTAGGTAACGTCGATGTAAGTCATGAAAGTAGGGCGATCTTGAGATCAAGATTATAGTGTGACACTGGGGTTTGTATCGTAGCCGGAGTGTGGAGAGAATCAAAGGTATTCAGGCTACTTTCGATAATTCACAACGGAATAATCTTAGATCTTGTGTGTGGGTTCGGTGTGGTTTCAGTGGTAGTGTTGGTGAGGATGTTCGTGCTGATTTCTTCCCGTCGAGGCGAGAAATCTCTTTCTTTTTATCGGCGAGCGCCCGAGTGAGAAGTGGTGATCCCGACCGTTCTTTCTCTCGAGGCAGCTGTGTGCTTTCGGAGAGATACGGGTGAGTCGGACTTGGATTTCCCCGAGGTGTCTGCACCTCTGAAGGAAGGTGGGTGGATTCATTGGTCGTGGTCGGGGTGTAGATAAGATAGATGAGGTTCCATTTGTTTCGCTGCATACGTGATGCGGCTGAGCAGGGTGTGCAGCTGTGTCAAGAGGCTGTCTGCTCCGATCGTGGTGGAGAGTGTTCTCCGATCGTGGTGGAGAGACGTGGTCGCCTAGCTGTGCCCGCTCGTTTGCACAAATTGTTCTCCCTCATCTCCGGAGTTCTAACTCCTTCGGCCGGTGTCTCGACCGAGGGCTAGACTCCGTTCCTTATCTCCCGCCTAAACTCTCTGATCCTTTAGCCACGGCCTGAGCCTCCTCGTCCTCAGTCACTGGATCTCTTCTATCTAGGCTACGTACTCGTGATACGACATCCAGGTGTAACAGACAATGACGAGAGTACCAACAAACCGACAGGTATGTATGTATGGTGGAACGCCAACAACTCCCTGTGGCTGAAAAGTGTGCGAAACGAGGAGATAACATCTCTGTGGGTTCTAGTGGAGAAGGTTCTCTGGAAGGTTCCCCACTGGTGAGAAGTTAGGGTAATGTACAGAGCAACCTGCAACCTTTCGAGCACCGATAAATTCCCTACCATATTTTTGGATCCGGGGCTCACTGAGGGGGGTATACAAAATCTTTCCAACGATGACCAACTCAAGGATTGGATGGCCATGACTGCGCACCTTGACCACCCTCTGGGCATTGGCGTCTACCTCCGGCAGTAGCCGGCTAGTAGGATCTCTGATTCTCCTACGCCGGGACTTATACCTCATTTGAACGAGCAAGCACTGGTTTACAATGCACATTCTGAAGTAGAGGAATACCCTTACGATTCCGAAGCTTATGAGGTCGTCTCCAAGAGCTGTAAATGGGTTGGTAAGCTGTGCACAATCGAGGGGTATATCCATGGCCTGAACCGGTTTGGCCGCCAGATACGCCACAGTCAGTGGATGCTCCGGAAGTTCCTGGCATGGGCGAATGGGGTCCACTATCGGGTAGGGATATCAATGGCGGACCACATATGCTTCCCAACAGAAGCTTGCTGGCAGCCACGGATGAATGTGAGCCAGCATATCCAGGAGAAAACTCGATATATCGCCATGGGGTGTAATGACAATGTGTACAGAGCGTTGGTCACGGATCCTCTGAATGCAGAGATTTTCGCGAACCCACTGTTCCCACGGGAAGTAGCTTCTGAAGAAGAGCACTCCACATGAGCCCCTCCTCTGGGATGGCTAGTGGATACCGTCTTGTGTTAGGGTGGTTGGCTTTCTCGTATCCGGTGGATCTTTTGCCTAAGAGCTCTGTGCGTGAGCTGTCCCACCATCTCTAAGGGTTGCCTGTACACTTATATTGGTACTATCTTTTTTTTGGTTTTGGATTGGGTTTTTTGGTTCTCAGGATTTCTTTTTGGCTTCTTTCTGTTGGGGTTTTGGGTGATTTACAGTTGGGCGATTTTTCTGGGTTTCAGAGTTTTTTGAATGGTATCTTTCCCTATTTTCAGTTATGGGTATCACATTGTGTGCTCTGGCGACGTTCTCTTCAGCTCCTAGAGTTGTGGTTGCCATCCGGTGGATGAGGCTATTGCTTGTAGGGTCTCGTGTGGGCTTGTGGGTGAACTGCCGGTATGGCTTACAGTGGGTTTTTTCACTCCACTGTCCTTGGGGTGGCAGCTTGCCGCTATCTGCTCCCCTTAGGCCTCTGCCCAGACCTCGTGGGTTTCTTGCTGGTGTACTCAGGCGACATTTCCCTGTCCCTTGAATTGTAGGTGCAGTCTTACAAGACAGTCCCGTAGCTTGCCAGGGTCTGGTATTGACTCGTGGGCTTTGGGCCTTTGGTAGAGTATCTACATATGTATCTTTTTTCCGGTCAAAAAGAAAAGGGGCTGGACCTTTAGCATCGTGGATCCAAGTTACAGCTTTGGCCCCTCCCACCAAAGCTATGATCCACCTATCAGCGCTATGATCTCGTCCACCAAGGTACAGGTAGGGCGGGCCTTGCTCAACGAAGCCATGGCTTCGTCTCTTAGGATTGCAACCAGAACTCTAGGTGCTGGGAGAACATCACCGGAGCACACGAGATACCATTCAAAAACTCCGAAAGATCAGAGTTGCCCACTTAAAATCCCAAAAGAAAGAAGCCAAAAAGAAATCCCGAGATCTGAACAACCCCAACCTAAAACCCCCCCAAAAAACGGTACCAATATAAGTGTATGGGCAACCCTCAAGACGGTGGTGGCTGGGGCTACTAGGTCACACACGAGTAATAAATAAACAAAAAAAAAAAAAAAGTGACGGTGGGGCTGCTCACGCACATTTTCCTCCGGCATAACCACACCCGCGCGAACGCTCCGGCGCAGTGCAATGCAGCAACGCTACAACCCCCAGAGTTGTCATCACCGCTCGCCCAACCACGCGAAAGAAAAACAATCTAAATCCAATGCAAGCATAGAATAAACACTGATAGAAACCCAAACGTATGTACCAGATCAAGCTTCAAGCCACAACTCGAAAAATGGTTCAACGCACTCCCTAGTTTGACAATTCCTCGTCGCTACCGACTAGCCGTGGGTAATTGGGAGGGCATGGATTGGCGGCTTTCCACTTGCGGTATGCTTGGTCGTCACGATCCAAAGCGATGTACTGCTACTTCGCAGCGAAGTGTTGACCCTGGTTCATCCGGGGGCGGTAACAGGCTTCACCCGGAAAGCAGATGGCCTGCTCCATTGTGACAGGTGCTTTCGGCGACGTAGGCTGCGGCCCGTAAGCTTGGGTGCTCGCCCACTCTCTTAGCCATCTCAGCACCCATCGGTTTTGCTGAACCCGGCGGCCATACTTGTTTACAGCTTTAATCCAACCATCGGTGGATCGCGGCTTCCCAAACCTCTTGTGACTCTTGGAATTGGCGTCAGGACCTTCAGAGTTGTAAGGGTAGTCCATGATTTCGTCCAAAAGGTCCTGCGCCAACAGGCCTGCTTGATCCAAGTACAGATCCTGCCTCCAGGTGGGCGAGTCGGGTGCGCAGTTCCGATGCAGGATGATTGCAATCCCAAGTGGCTGCTGCAATTGCTTGGTATTTGATAGCCATGCACTAAACCCGTCGTCATCGTTCAATCCCATGATTGATCCGGCAGGGCCAATCCCAGGTTCCACAAAGTTGCCTGAACCACTGCTAAGGTTGCTTAAAGTGCCATAAAGAGCTCAGATAGTTCGGCCCCCAGGGATTTTGGGAAGGAATTTCACAACGAATCGACCCAGTGTGAAGCGCCCTTGTCTCAAAAGATCGTGATATTGGAACTCCTAGATCCAGTTCTTGTTCGCCAGAAAACGCCATTTGTATGAGTCCGGTTCATCGCTCAAGGGGCCGGTATCATCCTCAAGATTGCTATCGTGCCCACCAGCATCTCTCCACGGTTGCGGAGTGCTGCTGTTGCCTTCCTGCGAGCAAGACCGACTACGCTGGGAGTTGGAGCCACTGCTCAGAGGTTCGGCGAATCGCTGTTGAGGCCTCTGCACGTCAGGGTCAATGATGAAGAACTGACAGACACTTGCCATTGACTCGACTCGTGGGGTTGGGGCAACAATAGGTGCAGCAGTGAGAGTAGCGGGAGTAGTGGCGAGGGTAGCGGGAGTGGTCGCACCGCCAACCATCCATGGCCCGGGCAGCCAGTTCTGACTGGCATTCCGAAAGGTGTTTGCCAGCTTGTCGCGAATGTCCCTGATGTAGGTGGTTACGAGCTTCCCTGCCTTCTTTCCTGTGGCATGGCTGGGCTTCACTGGGGATGCCCAATCAATATTGACAGTATTGAGGACGCTAAAAAAGGGCATGAGAAATGGGTTGTGCTTCGTGATCGCATACTAAAGTATTCGGATCGATTGGTGGATCCAAGCAATTAAGTGCATGCAGGAAATCTGGATATGCATCACACTTCGCTTCCTGGCAAAAGCTTCTTCTTTCCTTGGATTAATACCAAAGTATCTCAGATATTCATCCTCCTTGGGCTTTGCCCCCCAGGCTCCGCCAGCATTCATGGTAGATGGAATCACAACTGCAGCAGTTGTACATTAATGAGTTTTGCAGCAATACTTGAAGGAGAAAGAAGTTGGACCTACATGAGAACAGTGATTTAAACAGTAAATCACACAATAAATCACACAATCGTGGAAGGTTGACAACTATGAGCATGGTTAGTATTAATTAAAATGCAAAGCAGCGATCGAGTAGTAGACTCAGATAGATGGGAGGCTGTACCGAGGAGAGGGTAGTCATTCGTGAGAATTGTAATCGCAATCTGTAAGGCTTAGTGTCGACATAGATAGTTGTTCCGGTGCTCAAAGAATTCAAGAACCGGCACAGGTTGTCACAGTGGTGCTTCTTATGGAAAGCGGTGACAGTATTCCCTGTTCGTCTAACCTAGGATCATATTAATTGGCTGCAGTAGCAATCGATACAACTGTACTTATCAGACTTCATGGATGGCCTTCAGAATTGTGTAGAAGCCTGGCTCATGTCAAACATGAGGACCCTGAAAATCACAAGTTGTGTCTGCTTCCATCCGATGATGATTAATACGCGGGTCCTGTCAACCGAGAGGATGTCTAGGATGCATGCGAGTACTGAATAAGGTAGCTAGGTACGCCACTGAGGCGTAATCACTGGGTGGGTGATTGTGGCAGTGGGGGCAGGTTTGCTGACTGCATGCACATTCTTCACTCACGCAAACTATAGATATGTTGCAAATGCAGGACCAGGTTTGCACACAGGTCGTTTTTTCAATTTCGGTTGCCACGGCATCTAGCCCTGAGTGGTATTAGTGCCGGTGGTCGTTGCCGCATCCAGCATTATTTATGGCTGCTTCTGGTGTAGACTTGATAGAGTACCTTCAGTAAGAGCGGGTGGCGGAATGTGGTAGATAGATATCCAGAGTATAATGCCAGGCATCATGATGCAGCTTCGCATCTGGCTGCTGAAGTGGGAATCGGTATACTTACTCTAGACAGGTACCCACCTCTAGAATCTGATGACGAGGCTCATGTATGCACACTTCTTCATAGCGTCATACTTGAGGTTCACATCCCAGCTGTCCTACTTCCTTTCCAGGTCCACCGGACAATCACTAAGCTTGGTAACAGAACTTCTACAATTGCACTGGATGCTCAGGTCATGTACTCTATGTTTGCCACACTTGCACTTTGGGGACAGGCCTGGGCGGAGGGCAAAGGGGCTTGCAACGCGCCGCCACCGCATGGACAATGGACTGTAAGTACCTAATCTCGCCATGATCTAGATTGGTCGCATGCGAGTAATGACCAATTAAAAAAAAAGCTGTACTTGTGCTTGATCTCGTGGTTCTGACGGTGCCGTTGCGGTCCAACGCACTTCCCAGTCATACGGCAATCCCTAAAGTTGGTAGCAGAACTCCTACAATTGTATCACACGCTCACGGCAGTTACTCTACGTTCCCTGCAGCAGCACTCACCCTTGTTGTTCCATTGCTGCCGTCGCCGTCCATTGCTGCCGTTGCCATCCATTGCTGCTGTTGCCGTCCAACGCATTTCCCAGTTATTCGGCAATCCCTAAGGTTGGTAGCAGAACTCCTACAATTGTACCAGATGTTCATGCTCATTGTTCCATTGCTGCCATCGCCATCCAACACACTTCTCATTCATTCGGCAATCCCTAAGGTTCGTAGCTGAACTCCTACAATTGTATCAGATGCTCATGGCAGTTACTCTAGGTTCCCCGCAGTGGCGCTCGCGCTTGTTGTTCCATTGCTGCCATCGCCGTCCATCGCTGCCATCGCCATCTATTATTGCCATCGCCATCCATCGCTGCCATAGCCTTCTAACACACTTCCCAGTCATTTGGCAATCCCTAAGGTTGGTAGCAGAACTCCTACAATTGTACCAGACACTCACGGCAGTTACTCTAGGTTCCCCACAGCGGCACTCACGCTCGTTGTTCCATCGCTGCCGTCGCTGTCCAACGCACTTCTCAGTCACTCGGCAATCCCTAAGGTTGGTAATGGAACACCTACAGTTTAAACTGCCAGGCTCACAGTTGTGCAGAATGTCACATCTTCCAATCTGCCAAGTTTGCAGGAAGCCTTTCAAGGCGTTGGGATGGTTGAAGGTGCATTACCAGAAGGAGCATCCAGGGTTCCTTGATAAGGACGACAATCGCAATGGCGATGCGTCCCCCAACCCCTATGAGCATCATACTGCTGGTCAGCCCCCATTTTATAACCGGGATGATCCTGTTTTGCCAAACTTTCTCAAGGATGGAGATCCATCATAGTTACGCGGCATGGCGATATGCGTTTTTTTCCGACCGACACGATCCGATATGCATCTCCTGGAGATGCAGTTCCCATTGCCGAAATTACTAACACCTACCTGCACGCTGGACTACTATCCACTATGTTCTGGACCCGACAGAAATGATGTATGTCTGCGAACAAAATGACTTGATATCTAACTGGAGCAATCCTGCATATGCATATCACCCATTTCAGGATGAAAGGTCTTTCGAATTTGTCAATTGGTGCCTATTGAACAATGTCACCCAAACCGCAGTGGATCAACTGCTAAAAGGACAGCATTCTCCACTCTGGGGAGAGTGTATAGCAATCAATAAAGTCTGTCCACTGCCTCAAAATGCTGATCAAGAAAATGGAGGATGGACTCGGCATGAACTCGTGGACGGAAGCCGAGATTGACATGACATGGAATGCCAACCACCGTGACCCGATAAATTTCTGGTATCGTAATCCGATTGAAACAACAAAGTGGCTACTTCGGCAGACCTACAACTATCAGAATTTGGTATTCAGTCCTGAGAGGTCCTTCACTAATGGTATTCAATAATACAGGGAAATGTATACATGGGACTGGTGTTGGAATGAGCAAGACAAGCTCCCTGCTGGTGCATCTCTCGTTCCATTTATATTCCTGTCCGACTCAATCCACCTTACGGCTTATGTAGGAGATAAGAAGATCTGGCCTGTTTACATGACAATTGGGAATCTATCATCCGTCATCAGGATGAAACCGACAACTCACTCGGTTGACATGATTGCAGTTCTGCCGGAGAAGGCCAAGTATTCAGCACAGAGTGATATCTCAAGGCAAAAGCAAGCAACCTGGGATCATCAGATTGTCCATGAGGTGCTGAAAGTTGTCCTGCAACCGTTGTTTGACCACTCAAGAAATTGTGATCCCAACGATACGCATCTGAGCCCATGCTTCCATGCTCTGCATGGCACTGGCAACTGGCATCAGTGCTTTGTCCGAATTGGTCCATGGCTTGCTGACTATCCAGAACACATGGCTCTACAATCCTTACGCACAAATTATTGTCCTTGTATGAGGTTTCCACTTCGAAATTCGGAGATTATCCTGCAGTATTCCCACGCTGTGATCACCAAGTATACATGCGCGTATTCTACAATGACGACTCAACTCAGAGAGTTGCACAACTTACTGAGTGGGGTGTGCTTATGACCACCGATAACGTATTGTGGAGACTGCTATGTAACCCCACTAAACTACCGAAACCCGACTTGCTACACACCATACAGGTAGGAATGCTCAAGCACTTGCTACTTTGGATCATGAGTTTTCTCAAATTGCACCATCGGCTCACCCTGTTCAACTCTTTATGGATGGCGATTCCACCTTACCTGAGTATGACACAACCCAAAAAATCTTTCAAGGAAATTGTTCAATGGACGGGTGGTGAGTATAAAAAGATGAGCCGCTTACTGGTGAGTTGTCTAGCCAACTCTCTACGTCGTCCGTCCAACTCCGAGCATTCCACATTCGAAAAAGTTATTTTGTGCGCCTGCAGACTTTGTGAGTTCTACATGTACTGCGAATACCCGACGCATGACGCCATCTCCCTCGACTCTATGGAAGCCTTCCTGAGTTGCTTTCATGACAACAAGGATGTATTTCTGGAACATCAGGCATCGAAAAAAATCTGTGTGTTAGTCAAAGCAGCGAAGGCGAAGAGCGTCAAGGCAAGAGACTTGGAGTTGAAGAAGACATGCCACAGCGACTGCCAAAAAATCTCGAGCTCATACGACAGTTCGCCACTGAGTGGGCTCAAATTTTCCAGAAACATACTCATTTCAACTTCCCAAAAATCCACCTCACCAGCCATTTCAGGGAGTCGATCGAGATGTTTGGCAGCCTCGAGCAGTACTCCACATCTGCCACAGAGCTCTTACACAAAAGTTAGGTGAAGAAAGAGTAGAGTCGGGGTTCCAACAAAACTGGTAACTTTTACGTGCAGATCCTGGAGTCCAATGCTAGGATTGAGGCTTCGACGTCTGTAAGTTAAACTGCCACCCTGGGAGTTGCGACATGACTTCTCCAAATAACTCTCACCTGCGGCCTCCCCATGTTCTTAAAAGTCCTACCGGGCCGAATAAATATGTCTTCGCTGTATTCTTGACCTCAATTGGCAATCCAGAGCTACAGAATAACATGGAGATTGCCACCTATCGTTTTCTCAATGGAGAGGGTATTTCCGTGGAGGATGAGGAGCTTGATATGGTGCCAATAGCGGTATACAAATCCATTGCTGTTCACGTCCTAAAGTATGAAACGGCTATCTGGGAGAAGCAAATACTCCAACGCACATTGGAGACTCACTGGCATGGGGGTCCGCCACGCCATGACTGGGCTTGGTGGCGAGCTTGCAGACAGTCCAGGGTGATGAGCCGGCAACCCTCAGAGTCGCCAGTACCACCACTTCTGTGGAAAGCGCTGAAAGGCCACCTGCCGGTCTGGCTAATCTCGCTATTGAAGTTTTCAACAATCAAGGATGGCAAGGCAATGCCAGACCTTCAGTTGGCATTTGTTCAGACTACGACCATGGCTGCGGGGGGTGCCGTTGAAAGGGCTTCAGGGATGGTGAAGGTTGTGCAAGCAATGCCAGGGACTGAATACCAACTCGTCCATGCTTCCGAGATTGATGGAGCGGCGCATCTTCTACCATTTGACACTGACAGTTCGACTAACTGCTCATGGCTTGTCAATTCACACGTCGATATTGAAACGTGGAATGAGGTTGCAATGGATGAAGATCGAATGGATGAGGATTTGATGGACAACGATGAAACACTCGAGGAAACCGCTGGTCAGTCGGTTATGTAGGATTCGGACTCCAAGTCTGACCGCAGCGAGATATCGTAGTGGTGAGACTCGATCAGTAAATCAAGCATTACGATCTCACAACAGCTGTTTAGCACAACGACTGAAGACTTCCTTACTAGTATAATCTTGTTGATCTTTGAATTATTCCTACAGCAGGCCAGTGCAACACAGGCTCCTGACAATGGCAATCCAAAAGGGCCGATCTAGAGCCAAAGGATGGAGATAGGTTCAGGGACACGGATCAGCTACTCTGAGGTTCAACTCGGGCGACGGGCGAATAGCCTACGCATGAGACACAGAGCAGGTGGAAGCGTTTGGCATCAGTGAGGATTTGTGAATGCGCTCGAATAACTGGAAGGACGACTCGCGGAATTGGCAGCACAGCTGGGAAATGCAACATGGCGTGGCCATTTCAACGGAGAGTGGCAATAGAGTTGGCGCAATCTAGTGGTGAAGGATGAACAGAGGTTCGCAGACACGGATCACCAACTTTCGTTGCCACGAGCTATCCCCAAGGTTGAAATCAGTCAGCGGGTGGATAGTCTAGGCATGAGACCAGTGCGAGTGCTTGACAGCGGTGAGGATTTGCGAATGCATTGGAGGAGATGGGAGGACGACTCGTGGGGTTGGCAGCACTGCTGGCAATTGCAACGCAGCCTGGTCATTTCAACAGACTCCCCCGACGGCGGAAATCCCGAAGGGGCGCTCTAGCGGCGAAGGATGATTAGAGGTTCGCGGAGACGGATCAAGAACGTACGTCGCCGTGACAGTGGTGAGGATTTGTGAATACATTCGAGGAGCTGGGAGGACGACTCTTGGAGTTAGCGTTTCAGCTGCCAAAGGCAACACAACCTGGTCATTTCAATAAACACCCCCGACGGCCGCAATCCGGAAGGCGCAATCTAGTGTCAAAGGATGATAAGAGGTTCATAGACACAGATCAACAGTGTTGGTCGTCGGGAGTATCCGAGATTCAACTCAGTCAACTGGTGGATAGTCTACGAATCAGATTCGGAGCAGGAGGTGGGAGTGCTTGACAGCGGTGAGGATTTGCAAATGCGCTCGAGGAGCTGGGAGGATGACTCTCGGAGTTGGCAGCTCAGCTCACAAAAGCAACGCAACCTGGTCATTTCAACAAATACCCCCAACGGTGGCAATCCTGAAGGCGCGATCTTGTGGCGAAGGATGATTAGAGGTTTGCGGACACAGATCAAGAACGTGCGTCTCCTGGACAGCAGTTAGGATTTGCAAATGCGCTCGAGGAGCTGGGAGGACGACTCTCGGAGTTGGTGGCTCAGCTGGCCAAGGCTACACAACCTGGTCATTTCAACAAACACCCGCGATGGCGGAAATTCTGATGGTGCGCTCTAGCGGCGAAGGATGATTAGAGGTTCGCGGATTTGGATCAACAACATATGTTGTCAGCGGTATCCGAGGTTTAACTCAGTTAATGGGTGGATAGTCTATGAGTGAGATTCGGAGTAGGGGGTGGGACCGCTTCACAGCTGTGAGGATTTGCGAATGTGCTCGAGGAGCTGGAAGGATGACTCTCCGAGTTGGTGGCTCAGCTGGCAAAGGCAATGCAACCTGGTCATTTCAACAAACACCCCTGACAGCGGCAATCCCGAAGACGCGATCTTGTGGCGAAGGATGATTAGAGGTTCGCGGACATAGCTCAAGAATGTGCGTCTCCTGGACAGCAGTGAGGATTTGCAAATGCGCTCGAGGAGCTGGGAGGACAACTCTCGGAGTTGGTGGCTCAGCTGGCCAAGGCAACACAACCTGGTCATTTCAACAAACACCCGCGATGGCGGCAATTCCGAAGGCGTGTTCTAGCGGTGAAGGATGATTAGAGGTTTGCGGATACGGATCAACAACATACGTCATCATGGGTATCCGAGGTTTAACTCAGTCAATGGGTGGATAGTCTATGAGTGAGATTCGGAGTAGGGGGTAGGACCGCTTCACAGCTGTGAGGATTTGCGAATGTGCTCGAGGAGCTGGGAGGACGACTCTTGGAGTTGGCGGCTCAGCTGGCAAAGGCAACGCAATCTGGTCATTTCAACAAACACCCCTGATGGTGGCAATCGCGAAGGCACGATCTTGTGGCAAAGGATGATTAGAGGTTCGCGGACACAGATCAAGAATGTTTGTCTCTGGGACAGCGGTGCGGATTTGCGAATGCGCTCGAGGAGCTTGGAGGACTACTCGCGGAGTTGGCGGCTCAGCTGGTAAAGGCAATGCAACCTGGTGATTTCAACAAACACAACTGACGGTGGCAATTCCGAAGGCTCGATCTTGTGGCGAAGAATGATTAGAGGTTTGCAGACACGGATCAGGAACGTGTATCTCTGGGACAGCGGTGAGGATTTCCGAATGCGTTCGAAGAGCGGGGAGGACCACTCGGACTTGGCGGCACAGCTGGCAATGGCAACTCAACGCGGTCATTTCAACAAATGCCCCTGATGGCGGTAATTCCGAAGGCGCGATCTAGTGGTGAAGGATGATTAGAGATTTGCAGGCTCAGATCAAGAACGTACGTCTCCGGAACAGCAGTGAGGATTTGCGAATGCATTTGCGGAGCTGGGAGGATGACTCTCGGAGTTGGCAGCTCGGCTAGCAATGGAAACGCAACCTGGTCATTTGAACAAACACCCTAGACGGCAGCAATCCCAAAGGCATGATCTAATGGTGAAGGATCATTAGAGGTTCGCAGATATGGATGAAGAACGTGCATCGCGGTGACCACAGTGAGGATTTGCGAATGTGCTCGAGGAGCTGGGAGGACGACTGTCGGAGTTGGCAGCACTGCTGGCAATTGCAACACAGCCTGGTCATTTCAACAGACTCCGTCGACCGCGGCAACATTGGGAAAAAATAATTCTGCGTTAGGAGCGTGTACTGGCATCCAACGCATAGAATGGTTTCGGCGCTACCTCCTACTTGTAAACGATGGGTCGCTGTGTGGTAAGTATTGCAACGTAAGATCTCGCACCGGTGACTGGATGCCCCCCAACTTCGTTTACACACAGAGACGTGTTAATCAGCGCTAACTCCCTACTGCGAATGATTTTTCTGCGTGTAGACGATACTTGTAGCGTGGCGACGACCATTCCCACCATCTTTGTTTACACGCATAGGCGCATTAATCAGCGCTAACTTGCTGCTGCGAATGATTTTACTGCGTGTAGATGATATTTGCGGTGTGGTGATGCCAACGCCCTCCGACTGCTCTACTATTCGTAGTGTGGTACCTGCAACGCGAACCCAGAACTATATATGCGGCTTACGACCTGTGAACGCAATATTGCACGTACCAACGGATTCCCTCTTGAATTCTAACGACTCAGTTGTATTGCTATTTACGCATGCTATGTAAGAAACAACATCCTGCTCAGAAAGCACTATATGTTAAAGCTCTGATATTACCTATCAATTTGTCGGCCGGTACCATAAAAACTATTTTGCCCTGGAGCATATGATGAGTACCATGAGTGACGAGGGGAATATGGCAAGTGAATCCAGCGAATCCAGTGACCAATGCGACGAATCTAAGGAAACAAAGCAGCGAATCCAGCGAGCGAATCTAGGAGATTCAGCAAGAGAATGAGTAAGAGAATCCATCGAGCGAATCCAGCGAGCGGATCCAGCGAGAGAATCTAGTAAGTGAATCAGCAAGAGAATCAGCAAGAGAATCAGCAAGAGAATCAGCAAGAGAATGAGTAAGAGAATCCAGCGAGAGAATCCAGTAAGCGAATCCAGTGAGTGGGTCGAGCGATAGAATCTAGTAAGAGAGTCAGCAAGAGAATCAGCAAGAGAATGAGTAAGAGAATCCAGCGAGCGAATCCAGCGAGAGAATCTAGTAAGAGAATCAGCAAGAGAATGAGTAAGAGAATCCAGCAAGAGAATCCAGCAAGCGAATCCAGCAAGTGGGTCGAGTGATAGAATCTAGTAAGAGAATCAGCAAGAGAATCAGCAAGAGAATGAGTAAGAGAATCCAGCGAGCGAATCCAGCAAGAGAATCTAGTAAGAGAATCAGCAAGAGAATGAGTAAGAGAATCCAGCGAGAGAATCCAGCGAGCAAATCCAGCGAGTGGGTTGAGCGATAGAATCTAGTAAGAGAGTCAGCAAGAGAATCTGCAAGAGAATGACTAAGAGAATCCAGCAAGCGAATCCAGCGAGAGAATCTAGTATGAGAATCTGCAAGAGAATGAGTAAGAGAATCCAGTGAGAGAATCCATTGAGCGAATCCAGCGAAGGGGTCAAGCGATAGAATCTAGTAAGAGAGTTATCAAGAGAATCAGCAAGAGAATGAGTAAGAGAATCCAGCAAGAGAATCCAGCAAGCGAATCCAGCGAGTGGGTCGAGCGATAGAATCTAGTTAGAGAATCCAGCAAGAGAATCCAGCAAGCGAATCCAGCGAGTGGGTCGAGCGATAGAATCTAGTAAGAGAATCAGCAAGAGAATCAGCAAGAGAATGAGTGAGAGAATCCAGTGAGCGAATCCAGCGAGAGAATCTAGTAAGAGAATCAGCAAGAGAATGAGTAAGAGAATCCAGCGAGAGAATCCAGTGAGCAAATCCAGCGAGGAAATCCAGCGAGCGGGTAGAGCGAGAGAATATAGTAAGAGAATCAGCAAGAGAATCAGCTAGAGAATTAGCAAGAGAATGAGTAAGAGAATCCAGCGAGAGAATCCAGCGAGAGAATTCAGTGAGCGGGCCGAGCAAGAGAATCCATCGAGCGAATCCATCGGGCGAATCCAGCGAGCGAATCCAGCACGAGAATCTAGTAAGAGAATCAGCAAGAGAATGAGTAAGAGAAACCAGCGAGAGAATCCAGCAAGCGAATCCAGCGAGTGGGTCAAGCGAGAGAATCTAGTAAGAGAATCAGCAAGAGAATCAGCAAGAGAATGAGTAATAGAATCCAGCAAGCGAATCCAGCGAGAGAATCTAGTAAGAGAATCAGCAAGAGAATGAGTAAGAGAATCCAGCGAGAGAATCCAGCAAGCAAATCCAGCGAGCAAATCCAGCGAGCGGGTAGCGCAAGAGAATCTAGTAAGAGAATCAGCAAGAGAATCAGCAAGAGAATCAGCAAGAGGATGAGTAAGAGAATCCAGCAAGAGAATCCAGCGAGACAATCCAGTGAGCGGGTCGAGCGAGAGAATCCATCGAGCGAATCCATCGAGGGAATCCAGCGAGCGAATCCAGCGAGCGAATCCAGCAAGAGAATCTACTAAGTGAATCAGCAAGAGAATGAGTAAGAGAATCCAGCGAGCGAATCCATCGAGAGAATCTAGTAAGAGAATCAGCAAGAGAATGAGTAAGAGAATCAGCAAGAGAATCAGCAAGAGAATGAGAAAGAGAATCCAGCGAGCGAATCCAGCAAGAGAATCTAGTAAGAGAATCAGCAAGAGAATGAGTAAGAGAATCCAGCGAGAGAATCCATCGAGAGAATCTAGTAAGAGAATCAGCAAGAGAATGAGTAAGAGAATTGGCACATACCTAATGCAAGCTGTAGTCTCACTAAACTTCAAGTTAATTAGTCTATTAAGCTCCAGTCTGCATGTATGCAATAAAACGAGTGACTGCCAGTAATATGACTCACCTGCGTGCCTTGAGAGGATAGTTCTGACTGGTGAGAAATAGAAGAATCTCTCTATCATTCAGCCCCCAGTGGTAAAAGTAAACCCACAGCTCTCGGTTGAGCTGTTGGGTATCATAGTGCTGCTGGTATTTGCGATAGTTATACCGTTGAAATGTACGTTGCAATGTTGATTCACTGGGAAAGTCTGGTTCTCATTGATAGATATCTAGATTAGGAAATCCTTGCCGAAATAGTTCTTGAACTTCGGTGAGAGTATGATCCTCATAGATATACCAGTACCAAAGAGTATGCTGGAAGGTATCGATGACTGCTGTTGGTCCTCAGCTTCCCATGATAGTGTAAGTGTTGGTTACTTTGTATACTATAATGCGGACATCAGCAAAAAATTTAATTCTTACCAGAGCTACCGGAGCTAGTAAAGCTTACCGGAGCACCGATAGTGAAATATAACTTTGTCCTTCGATAGGCTAGGGAAGCTACAGATGCTACTACCACCTTAACGACGCGCCCACCACCTTAAGGGAGCTAGGGAGGCTTGAAAAGCTAGGAAAGCTAGGGAAGCTACGGACGCAACCACCAACCTTACCGACGCAACACCAATCTTAGTGATGCGCCCGCCACCTTAGGGGAGCTAGGGAGGCTAGAAACGCTAGGAAAGATAGGGAAGCTACGGACACAACCACCCCTCTTACAGGAGCTAGGGAAGCTTACAGGAGCAACGAGTATGCTCTGCAAGCAGTTTTGTACCCACAATTACTACAGTTACAATACTACTACATGCAGTTGACTATATTCTTCAATCACAAAATAATTATTATATTTAAAATCTATATTATACCACGAAGTCCAACGTCTCAAACGCCGACGGCTACAGTGACGAATAACGTGTTACACCCAGCGCGCTGGTGACACCCCAAGACATGCAATTAGTATGACTAGCCGGACTCAATCTGAGGATTGAGGCCGAGTGAGATTTCATGAGTGAAAGTCACAGGCTGGGGCAAGCTCTGAAGGAGAGGAGTATTACCGACCCAACAGCAGCCAGGTGGTAACTCAAGGTTACCAAAGGGAAAGGGGATGAGTGGCAGCCTCAGACGGGCGTCTGGTCACATCCCTGGGAGGTGTCAAGGTTATCCTCCGCGACACCCATACTAAAAGCTACTAGTTGCCGTATACCAGCAAAAATGTCAACTTTTTCTGGGTACAATATAACTCACGAGCGGTCG
>Ga0307508_10002731_pt1 | contig 18438 bp, 17 predicted proteins | sample 9_EM_MG_FD_203089 | JGI IMG/M metagenome (GOLD analysis project Ga0307508, IMG submission 203089) | Populus trichocarpa ectomycorrhiza microbial communities from riparian zone in the Pacific Northwest, United States - 9_EM | ecosystem: Host-associated > Plants > Roots > Unclassified | place... | reverse complement strand
GATGAAGCCGTCCCCGAGCGGCTTCATCGCCTCGCCGGCCTGCGGGTAGAAATGACCCAGCAGCACGCCGATAACGATGGCGGTGATGACCTGGAAGTAGAGCGACCGGTAGAACGGCTTCGGCGTCGGTGTGTGGTCCATCGAGGTCTCAGAAGAAGTGCTGTGCCGGTTGGCTGCTGCAGTGTTACCGCGCGAGGTCGGTGTCCGCAAGAGGTGGTACGCGGTGTTTTTGCGATTCGCTTGCACTGTTTTCAAAGACGGTCTAAGATATATCTCATACACAACTTAGAAGGTGAAACAATGTTCGGATTCCACAGACCTCACCATGAGTCGCGCGGCAATCGTCACGGGCGCGACCGCGGCTTTCACGAATCGGGAGAACACGGCATGTTCGGACACCGCGGCGGTCGCCACGGCGAAGGCGCGATGCGCGGCACAGGTGGACGAACGCGTCTGTTCGGCCAGGGCGATTTGCGCCTCGTCGTGCTCGGCCTGCTGCAGGAGCGGCCGCGCCACGGCTATGAAGTGATCAAGGCGATCGAGGAACGCGTCGGCGGCGACTACAGCCCGAGCCCGGGCGTGATCTACCCGACGCTGACCTTGCTTGCCGAGCTCGGCCACGCGCAGGTCACGGCGCAGGAAGGCGACCGCAAGCAGTACGCGATCACGCCGGTCGGCGCCGAGTTCCTGGCGAGCCAGCAGGCGGCGCTCGACGTCGTCAACGAGCGCCTGGACCGCGCCGGCCGCTCCGGCCACGCGATGCGCGCGCCCGAGGTGCAGCGTGCGCTGCAGAACTTCCGCATGGCCTTGCAGCTGCGCATGGCCAAGGGCGCGCTCGACACCGCGCAGATCCGCGCGATCACCGAGGCGATCGACGCCGCGGCGAAGGCGATCGAACGCAGCTGAGCCGGCGCGTCACGGCGCCGGGATCAACGGCGCGTCGCGCCCCTGTGGAACGCGCTCGAACAGCTCGGCCGCCGACACCGGCAGCTGCACGCCGAAGACCTCGGTCATCACCCGGTCGAACTCTGCCGCCGACCCGATGCGCTGCACTTCGGGCGCGCGGGCGGTGGCGCGCAGCGTGAGGCGGTCGTTCAGCAGGCTCGCACGCATTGTCGGTGTCAGCCGCTCCATCAGCAGGTTGTGCCGGAAGATCGACGCCGGGTGCGTCGCGGTGAACCAGTTGAGCGGCTCGTAGTCGACGGGCAAATGGGGCTCGAGCGTGAACCGGTAGAGCGGAAACCACCCGTCCGGCAAATGGCTCTCGAGCGTGTACACGTCGGCCGCCTTCGTGAAGCGCAGCTGGCTGATCAGTGAGGCTTGCACGCGCCCCACCTCGAGCCGCAGCGGCACGTTGATCAGGTGACCGCCGAAGCCGGCATCGACGATGTAGGGCCCGCCCGCATCGCCAGGCACGTCGACCAGCAACAGCATGTGCGTGCGCGGCCGGACCGGCAGACTGGGCGGCGCCATCCAGACGACACGGGCGGCGAGCGAAGTGACGCCGAAGCCGAGCGCGAGCAAGGCCTGGCGCAGCAGCGCGTTGTGCTCAAAACAGTAGCCACCACGCCGCGCACCGACGAGCTTGGCCTGCAGGTCGCTCATGCGCAGGCTGGGCGGGCGGCCGAGCAGCGGGTCGATGTTCTCGAACGGGATGGTTTGCGGGTGTGCATTGCACAGTGCGCTCAGCGTGTCGAGCGTGGCGTCGCGTGCGTCGACGCAGGCGATGCGCTGCAGATATGCGTCGAGGTCGAAATCGGGATGCGGCATGCGGTCCATTATCGAGTGGCTGCCGCGAACTCATCGAAGCCGCGCACGATGTGCTCGTCGCATGCCACCCCGGCTGGCGCCAGTCGCACGCCGTCAGACCGGCGGTTTGGTCTGGGCCAGGCGCTTGCGGCAGGCTGCCCGTTCCAGATCGCTGGGCGCCGATTCGCAGCGCGCTGCGGCGTCGCCGATGTGGCCGGGCGTCGCCGCTGCGCCGCTGCGCGGGGCTCGCGACGCCGCCGATGCCGGCACCGGCGGCTTGCGACCGAAAGGCACACTGATCTGCGGCACGACCGGGCGATCGGGGCGCAGGTCGGGTGCTGTGGCCTCGTCGACATTGCGGCGCTGCTCTGCCGGCGTCATCACGCGCGGGCCGACCGGTGCGGGCGACGACGTTGCTGAGGCGGCCATCGAGGGCGGCGCGCTTGCCTGCGCCAGCACGAGCGCGGGGGCGGTCGCGCCAAACAGCGCTGCCAGCAGCGGCCGGGTGCGGAAGATCTTCATGACGGCTCCTTGGCGCATCGATGCCGATCGGTGCGGATGCGATGAGCTTGCGCTGTCGCCTCGGGGCGAGCTGTAGGACGACCGGCTGCGGCACTATCGGTGCTGCACCCGAGCGGTGCAGCGCACCCGTGCGCGCACCGCGTCAGAGCCGACGCGCATCGGCGGGCAGCAGCACGTCGCTGGCTTCGAGTGCACGGGCCACGTCGCCGCGAGTCACCGGCTTGATCAACGGCGAGTTGATGCCGGCCAGCGCCGCACGCACCCGGTCGGCCGGTTGCAGCTCCGCCGTGACGATCAGCACCGCGGGTGTGGGGTGGCCCACCAGACGCGGCAGGTCATGGATGGTCTGCAGCAGGATCAGGCCGTCGCCCTGGTCCGCGCCGTTGAGCGCGATGTCGAGGAACGCGGCGACCAGCGGGCCGCGCGACAGCACATCCGCGGCCTGCGCGATGTCGCGTGCGACGTGCACCCGAAAGCCGAACAGCTCGAGCAATTTGCCCAGATGCGCGCTGGCCGCGTCGTCCGCGTCGAGCACCAGCACGTCGCGCAGTTGCTCCAGCTGGCCGGGATCGGTGTGCACGTGCTGCAAGCGCGCGCGGCGGGCGGCCGCGCGTGCCGCGGCCTTCGCGGCATTGCGTGCCGCGACCTCGGGCGACACCGGCGGGGGGCCTGGTGCCGCCACCGGCGCGGCCGGCGTCGGCCGGGGCGGCAGCAGCACGGCGTCCATCAGCAGCGGCGGTTCGACGATGATGATTTCGTCAGGGTCGTCGAAGCCCTCTGGCAAGGGCTCGTTGGATGGCGGCGCGGCCTGGCGCCCCGACAGCTCGCCGAGTGCCCGCACGATGCGCGACAGGTCGATGGGGCGGGGCACGACCGCACCAGCGCCGGGCGGCGCCGCTGCGCCCACGAACACCGCCTGCGCGACGCGGCCCGTCAGCACGACGCCTTTGACGGCGGGCTTCGAGTCGGAGTCGACGATCGCGAAGTCGGCGTCGGTGATCGCATCCACGACCTCGTAGCCTTCCTCGTCCGCATCCGGGTGCTGGAACGAGAAGTGCATCGCCCGGTACTCGAACTCGCTGAATCCGCAAAGTGCTATCCGATACCGCATGTGTTCGAAAATCCTCCTGAAATGAACCGCCCGCGGCGGGCCCGTGCACTGCGGGCGCGTCCGAGGATACTCATTTCGGCGGCGTGCTGTCAGCCATTCGTTACAACCAACCGGGAGACCCCCTATGTTTGGATTGACCTCACTCGGCCTCGTTCACACCGCCATCAGCCTGGTGGCGGTCGCGGCAGGTTTTGTGGCGCTGTGCCGCGACGGGCGCATCACGCCGGGCAACACACTGGGACAGGTCTACCTCTGGGCCACCGTGCTCACCTGCCTGACGGGCTTCGGTATCTTCCAGCATGACGGCTTCGGCAAGCCGCATGTGCTGGGCATCGTCACGCTGCTGGTGCTGGGCGTCGCGGCGATCGCGGCGCGCACCCGATGGTTCGGGCGCGCGTCGGCGGCGGTCGAAACCGTGAGCTACTCGGCGACGTTCTTTTTCCACATGATCCCGGCGATCACCGAGACCTCGACGCGCTTGCCGGCAGGCGCGCCGCTGCTGCCCAACGCCGATGCGCCGGAGTTGCAGGCGGCCACCGCCGGCCTGTTCGTGCTGTTCGCGATCGGCGCGGCGTGGCAGGTGCTGCGGCTGCGCCGGGCGGTGGTGGCCCCGGTCGGCTGACAGCGGGCGACTCGTCGATGAGCGCCGGCGCGCGCGCGAGCCGATCTGCAGCACCAGCGCGTGCGTGATCTGCTGGTGTCCACGTCGACGTGTCCGGCTCGCCACGCGTCCCGGGCATGCTGAGCCGCGTGGGCTACGATTGTTCCCCCAGCCGCTGCGCTGAACGCGAGACCCGCTCGCCCGGCACCCGACATGACCGTGACGACCAAGCCACTGCTGCCCCTTCCGACGCGCACGGAGCTGAAGCATCGCATCGCCCGCGAACTGCAAGCCCGTGATGCGGTGCTGGTCGCGCACTACTACGTCGACGGCGACCTGCAGGACCTGGCGCTTGAGACCGGTGGTTGTGTCGCCGACTCGCTCGAGATGGCCCGCTTCGGCCGCGATCATCGCGCGAAGACGCTGGTCGTCGCCGGCGTGCGCTTCATGGGCGAGACCGCCAAGATTTTGTCGCCCGACAAACGCGTGCTGATGCCCGAGCTCGAGGCCACCTGCTCGCTCGATCTCGGCTGTCCGCCCGATGAGTTCGCCGCGTTCTGCGACGCGCACCCCGACCGCAGCGTCGTCGTCTACGCCAACACCAGCGCGGCCGTGAAGGCGCGCGCCGACTGGATGGTGACGAGCTCGTGCGCGGTCGCGATCGTGCGCCATCTGCAATCTCAGGGGCAGAAGATCCTCTGGGCCCCGGACCGCCACCTCGGCCGCTACATCCAGCAGCAGACCGGCGCCGACATGCTGCTGTGGGACGGCGCCTGCATCGTGCACGACGAGTTCAAGGGCCTGGAACTGGAATTGATGCGCCGCGAGCATCCGCAGGCCCAGGTGCTGGTGCATCCGGAGTCGCCGGCGAGCGTGGTCGCGCAAGCCGACGTGGTCGGCTCGACCTCGCAGCTGCTGAAAGCCGTGATCGACGGCAGCGCGGCGACATACATCGTCGCCACCGACAACGGCATCCTGCACCGCATGCGCCAGCTCGCACCGGGCAAGACCTTGCTGGAGGCGCCCACCGCCGGCGAGAGCGCCACCTGCAAGAGCTGCGCGCATTGCCCGTGGATGGCGATGAACGAATTGCAAGGCGTGCTCGACTGCCTGTCGCACGGCCGCGGCGAGATCAGCGTGCCCGAGCCGGTGCGCGGGCAGGCGCTGGGCTGCATCGAGCGCATGCTCGATTTCGTCGCTGCCCAGCCGGCCGGTGCGATGTCAGCCGGGCAGACGGGCCTGGTGCCGAACATCGGCGCCGCCTGAAATGAAACCCCCACGCTCACTTCGTTCGCTGCCCCCCGCGGGGGCGCTCAGTACCTTCGGACCGACCGCGCGGCACTGAGATGTTCGACGCCAACGAAACGCTCGCGCAGGCACGCGAGCGCAACATCCGCGACGCGCTGCGGGAGGACATCGGCCGCGGCGACTGGACCGGCCGGCTCGTCCCGGCCGGGCGCCGCGTGCGGGCCACCGTGACGGTGCGCGAACCCGCTGTGCTCGCCGGCCGCGACTGGTTCGACGGCTGCGTGCATGCGCTCGACGCCGATGCGCGCATCGCCTGGCGATTCGACGAGAGCGCCGACATGACGGCCGACGCGCTGGTCTGCGAGATCGAGGCCGACGCGCGCGCGCTGCTGTCGGCCGAGCGGCCGGCGCTGAACTTTCTGCAGCTGCTGTCGGCGACCGCAACGACCACGCGCACCCACGTGCGCGCGATCGCAGGCGCATCACCCAACCCGCGCGGCTGCGTGGTGCTCGACACGCGCAAGACCCTGCCGGGCCTGCGCCAGGCGCAGAAGTACGCGGTGCGCGTCGGCGGCGGGCAGAACCAGCGGCTCGCGCTGTGGCACGGCATCCTGATCAAGGAGAACCACATCGCGGCGGCCGGCGGCGTGGCGGCGGCGCTGGCCAATGCGTTCGCGCTGAACTCGGGCGTCGAGATCCAGATCGAGGTCGAAACGCTGGCTCAACTGCGCGAGGCGCTCGCGGCCGGCGCCACCAGCGTGCTGCTCGACAACTTCGCCGAGTCGGCGATGCGCGAGGCCGTGACGATTGCGGCCGGCCGCGCGCTGCTCGAGGTCTCGGGCGGGGTCACGCTCGCGCAGTTGCGCGGCGTCGCCGCGACCGGCGTCGATCGCATCTCGATCGGCAAGCTGACGAAGGATGTGCAGGCGGTGGACTACTCGATGCGAGTCACCGGCCTGGCCTGACTGCTGCTGATGCTGTGGCTGCGAGCCGGCCGCGTCAGCACCGTCGGGAAGCTCACCGGCAGCGCCTCCGGGAAGTCGCGGCTGTAGTGCAGGCCGCGGCTCTCGCGCCGCATCAGAGCCGAGCGCACCACCAGTTCGGCGCAATCGACGAGGTTGCGCAGCTCGAGCAGGTCGCGGTTGACGCGGAAGTTCGCGTAGTAGTCCTCGATCTCGCCCTTCAGCAGGGCGATGCGATGCAGCGCGCGCTCGAGCCGGCGCGTCGTGCGCACGATGCCGACGTAATTCCACATCAAGAGCCGCAGCTCGTCCCAGTTGTGCGAGATCACGACTTGCTCGTCGGCATCCTCGACCTGGCTCTCGTCCCAGTCCGGCACCGCCGGCGCCGCCGTGGGCGGCTCGCGCACGATGTGCGCGGCGCAGGTGCGGCCCAGCACCACGCACTCCAGCAGCGAGTTGCTGGCGAGCCGGTTCGCGCCGTGCAGCCCGGTGTAGCTGGTTTCGCCGACGGCGTACAGGCCGGGCAGGTCGCAGCGGCCGTCGAGGTCGGTGACGATGCCGCCGCAGGTGTAGTGCGCGGCCGGCACCACCGGGATCGGCTGGCGCGCGATGTCGATGCCGAGCTGCAGGCAGCGCGCATGGATGGTCGGGAAGTGCGATTGCAGAAAGGCCTCGCCCAGGTGCGTCGCATCGAGCATCACGCAGTCGAGCCCGTGCTTCTTCATCTCGAAGTCGATCGCGCGCGCGACGACATCGCGCGGTGCGAGTTCGGCGCGCTCGTCGTGTGCCGGCATGAAGCGCGTGCCCCCGGCCGGCTCGCCGGGCGGTCCGTCAGGCAGGCGCAGAAAGGCGCCCTCGCCACGCAGCGCTTCGGTGATCAGAAAGCTGCGCTCCTGTGGGTGGTACAGGCAGGTCGGGTGGAACTGGATGAATTCCATGTTCGCGACCCGGCAGCCGGCGCGCCACGCCATCGCGATGCCGTCGCCGGTGGCGGTGTCGGGGTTGGTGGTGTAGCGGTAGACCTTGCCGACGCCGCCGGTGGCCAGCACCACCGCGCTCGCGGCCAGGGTCGCGACGTGGCCGCTCGCGAGGTCGAGCGCGTAGACGCCGTAGCAGCGCTGCACGTCGCGCTGCTTGAGGTGACGCGCGGTGATCAGGTCGACCGCCATCGTGTCTTCGCGAAGCTCAATGTTCGGGTGCGCGGCGGCACGCGCGAGCAGTGCGTCGTGGATGGCCTTGCCGGTTGCATCGGCTGCGTGTGCGATGCGCCGCACGCCGTGTCCGCCTTCGCGGGTCAGGTGCAGGCCCAGCGGGCCTGCGGCATCGTCGGTGAACGGCACGCCCTGCTGCACCAGCCACTCGACCGCGGCGGCGCTGTTCTGCGAGACGAAGCGCGCGGCGGATTCGTCGACCAGCCCGGCGCCGGCCTGCTGGGTGTCGTGCACATGGGCATTGACGCTGTCGTCCAGCCCCAGCACACCGACGATGCCGCCTTGCGCCCAAGCGGTCGCGCCTTCCTGCAGACGGCGTTTGGCCAGCACGATCACGCGGCGCTGGTCGGCGAGGTGCAAGGCCGTGCACAGGCCGGCCAGACCGGCACCGACGATGACGACGGGCAACACGGTGTCAGTCATCGTCGGCAGGCGCGGGCGGGCCTACGCCACATTCAGCGTGTCCAGCGTGGAGGCGTTGGACGCCGTTTCGTCGAAGCTGCCGTGGATCGCGGCCATCATCGCGTGGTCGAGCGCCATCTCCATGTAGGCGTAGCTGGTGCGTATCGCTTTGCGCACCGCGTCGATCTGCGTCTGCGCCGGCGCATGGCCGAGCAGCGTGGCCACGATGTCGAGGGCTTCCCAGGGATGGGTGTCGTCGTACTCGGCATGGACCTTCAGCCAGCGCATCGCCGGTCCGCGGATCTCCTCCGGCAGCGAGCGCGCGTAGGTCGGCTTGGAGCAGACCACGCACGACCAGTCGCCAGTCGCACCCTCGACTGCGTAGTTGGTCGCCGCGACCGCGACCGCCAGGCTGGCCTTGTCGCAAACATACCAGCACCAGTGGGCGAGCGCGTGCAGGCCTTCGGCGTCGTCGGCATGCTGCAGGTCGGCGAGGCTCAGGTCGGCCGCCTTCGACCACTCGATCCAGTGATCGGCATGTTTCTGCTCGACGCGGATGTTGTGCATCAGGTAGCGGCGCGCCATGTCTTCGCCCAGGCTGTGACCGTAGCTGACCTTCTTCAGGTTCATCGACATGAAACGCGGGAATTGTTCGATCGTCGGCCACACACCGATCAGAAAGCGTTGCATCGCCGGCAGCGGCAGCTTCGCGTCGCGCATCAGCGAGAACAGCTCGTGCTCGACCACGCGCTGCTTGCTCCGACCGGTGTCGTGAACGACACGCTGCAGCCACATCGGGTAGCTGGTGATGTCCTTCAGTTCACCGGTCCGTCTGAATTCATGTGCCATGTCGTCCCTCGTACGTTGTCGGATTGAGAAATGCGGAAATGTTCACGCACAGAGCATGCCATGCCACCCGCAAATCGCGTATGAGGAAATAGCGAACCAAGTGCACGTTGTTCCTTGGAACAACGCGTCGGCCAAAGAGGCTTACTGCCGGCCGCCGCCGGCGTCAGGCGCCGATGCTCGGCTTGCCGTCGAGCAGGTTCAGCAGTCGCCGGAAGTCGATGGGCTTGGTCAGGTAGCTTTCAAAGCCCCCCGCGATCGCCGCGTCGATCTGCTCGGGCAGCGCGTCCGCCGACAGGGCTACCAGACGGATGCCGCGGGTGATCGGGTTCTGACGCAACGCCCGTGCGAGCTCGGCGCCGGTCATGTCGCCGAGGTTCATGTCGATCAGCATCAGATCGGGCGGTTCCTGTTGCGCGATCTTCAACGCGGCCGCTCCCGTGCCGGCCACGCGCAGCGCCACCCCAGGCCGAAGGCCGGCCACTTGCCGGACCAGCTCGGCATTGACCTCGTCGTCTTCGGCGTACAACACGCTGAGGCCCCGATCGAACACGCCGTGCTGACTCGGCGGAGCGAGCGCGCCCGGGCCTGTGTCGGGCTCTTCTGCCGACGGCAGGATGACCGTCGCGGTCGTGCCCCGGCCGACGACGCTGTCCACGATCAGTTCGCCGTTCATCAGTTCGACGAGTCGACGCGACAGCACCAAGCCGATGCCGGTGCCCTCGACCTTGGTTTTTTCGGCGCCAAGGCGGTTGAAAGGTTCGAACAGCCGGGCGAGCTTGTCGGGTGTCATGCCCAAGCCGGTGTCGGCGATGCGGACGTGCCAGCCGTCGCGCTGATGTGCCCAGCTGACCGTGACGCGCCCGCCGGCGCGGTTGTACTTCACCGCGTTGCTCAGCAGGTTGACCAGGACTTGACGCAAGCGCACCGGATCGGCCGTCGCCCAAGCCGGGTCGCCCCGTTCGTCGTCCGCCGGTGCGGTCGCCGAATGCCGCCCGTCGTCTTCTCCGTTGGAGCGAGACATCCGAAGCTCGACGTGGGCATCCGTCGCCAACGCCGAGACCATCACCAACGCATCGGCGAGCACGCAGCGCAGATCGACCGCCTCCGGGAAGGTCGTCATCTGCCCCGACTCCACGCGCGACAGGTCGAGCACGTCGTTGACCAGCGCGAGCAGGTGCGAGCCGGCGTTCTCGATGTGCTGGATGCGTTCGAGCTGCTGAAGCGACGGTGGCCGCACCGCATCCAGGCGCAGCAGCTGCGAGAACCCGAGCACTGCGTTCAGCGGCGTGCGCAGCTCATGGCTCATGCGTGACAGGAACTCCGTCTTGGCCCGGCTGGTGGCTTCGAGGGCCTCGCGCATCTGCCGCTCGGCGCGCGCCGCATGCTGCTGCGTGACGTCTCTGAGCACGACCGTGATCAAGGTCTCCGTGCCGGTTTCCAGCGTCGACAGCGAGGCCTCGATCGGAAAGATTCGCGCGTCGGCCCGCTGGCCGGTGAGCTCGTGAAGCCCGCCGAACAATGCCGCTTCGTCGTGACCGTTTGCGACCCGGGTGGTGTCTTTGCCGTTGCCGTGATCGAGCCGGCGCGGAATGAAGCGCGTGATCGGGCTGCCGATCGCTTCGGCCGCCGTGACGCCGAACATCGCCTCGGCCGCGCGATTGAAGAAGACGACGGTCTCGCGTGCGTCGATCGTGATCACGCCGTCGGTCACGGCGTCGACCAGCCGTGCCATGCGCAGCTCGCCCTCGCGCAACGCGGCCTGCATCTGCACGCGTTCGGTGATGTCGAAGAACGTCGCGACGGCGCCCTGCACCTGGCCGTTCTGGAACATCGGATGCGACCAGTATTCGACCGGGAAGGAGCTGCCGTCGCGCCGCCAGAAGACCTCGTCCGCGACGTGCAATTCGCGTTGCTGGCGAAACGCCTGGTAGATGCGCGACTCGCTGGCCGGGTAATGGCGGCCGTCGGCGTGGGCGTGGTGAATCAGGGCATGGATGTCCCTGCCCAGCAGATCGGCCTCGTTCGCGTAGCCCAGCATGTCCAGCGCGGCACGGTTGATGAACGTGCATTTGCCCTGCAGGTCCACGCCGAAGAGACCTTCGGCCGCGGAGTCGAGCAGGCGTTGCAAAGACTCCTGCCGACGCCGGACCTCGGCTTCCGTCAGCGCCTGGACGCGCGAGCTGTGGCGGACGAATCCCAGCCCGGTGAGGCCGAGCAGAACGGCCAGGGCCAGGTTCAGGCCGAGCAGAAGTCGCTGAGTCTGACGCGAGGCCTCGCCGAGCTGGGCCGAGAACTTGCTCTCGAGCCGGGTCAACTGCTGATTCAGCAGCGGCGCCCGGGTTCGCATCTCGCTGACCACGGGGGACCCCGCGTCACCCGCAGCGAGGCGCTCGTGCGCCCGTTCGGCGAGCTCGCGCATCTGCTGGATCACCATGTCCCCCTCGGTCCAGGTCGCGATCGGCTCGGCCATGAAGGGCACGTCGTGGAACCACCGGAACAGGCGGATCAGGCCGGGGATGTCGTCGGGGTGGTTGCCGCCGTCGAGGAAGCCCTTGCGGGCGACCGCCGGATCGGGCTGCGCCTTCTGGAGTTCCTCGCGCGCTGCGCGATCGCCGAGCGGTACCGCGAGCGCACTCAGGAACCGTCGATAGTCTTCTTCGCGATGCGACTCGGCGTAGTCGATCAGGTGGATCTGCGCGTCCTTCTGGCCCTTGGAGTACAGACTCTCCCCGGTGACATACGAGCGCACCGCGGACAACAGATCGATGCTGATCGCCGCGACCAAGACCTGGAACGAGACGATGCCGACGAAGACCGTCACGACCGGCCAGGATCGACGCCGGCGGGCGGGAGGCTTGCTCATGCGCGCGCGCCGCCAACAGACATCGCAAGGCATGCGACGGAACAGCGCACGAGAGTCAGGAATCGATAGGGTGCAAACACAAGCGGTGGTCGGGATCAGACCAGTGTCGGTGCAACGGCCACCGGGCACTTGACGTTGCTCAATGTAAACGCATTGTCTGGGCGCAGTCGGTTCCGAAATGTGGGGGTGTCCGCCATCGAACGGATACGTGCAAACCCTATCTATACTGGCCCGGAGCTGCGTGGCAGCCCATCCACCGTGGAGAGTTCATTTGATGGCGAAGCGCTGGCTGGGGCTGCGCTCTTCACCGCCCCGATTGAACCTGGCGCTGCAGGGCGGCGGCGCACACGGAGCGTTCACCTGGGGCGTGCTGGACCGACTGCTCGAGGATCCGAGCCTGCAGTTGGAAGGTCTGAGCGGCAGCAGTGCCGGCGCGATGAATGCCGTGGTGCTCGCCGACGGCTGGTTGAAGGGCGGGCGTGAGGGGGCTCGCTCGGGGCTCGCGGCATTCTGGACCGAGGTCGGCAAGCAGATGCCCTGGACCATGGTGACGCAAGGCGAGGGCGACGCCATCAGCCTGGCGCCGGCCAGCAAGTGGCTGGCGAACTGGGCCGGGTACTTCTCTCCGACGCAGCTCAATCCGTTCGATCTGAACCCTTTGCGCGACCTGCTGAATCGCCTGGTCGACTTCGAACAACTGCGCGCGCGCAGCCCGTTCAAGTTGTTTGTCGGCACCACGCAGGCGAACAGCGGCAGGCTGCGGGTGTTTCGCGAACACGAGCTCAGCGTCGACGTGCTGCTCGCGTCCGCGTGCCTGCCGAAGATCCATCGTTCGGTGGAGATCGACGGCGAGCCGTACTGGGACGGCGGTTATTGCGCCAACCCGGCCGTCTTCCCGCTCTTCTACGACTGCGAGTCACCCGACGTGCTGCTGGTGCTGCTGAGTCCGCTGCGGCGCGAGGGCACGCCGCGCAGCGTCGAAGAGATCGAGGCGCGCATTGTCGAACTCGCGTTCAGCGCCAACTTCATGCGCGAGATGCGGATGTTCGCGCAGGCGACCGACTATTCGAGCCCGGGCTTCCTGACCCTGGGCAGGCTGGAGCGGCGTCTGCAACGGATGCGATTTCACATGATCGATTCCAGCCGCCTGGTGAGTCTGCAGCGCACCGAGACCAAGGCGCTGGCGCACCGGCCGTTCCTCGAACTGCTGTGCGGTCAGGGGCGTGAACGCGCGAGCGCCTGGCTCGCCGACGATGCCGAAGGCGTCGGAAAGCGATCGACCGTCGACGTCAAGAAATGGTTTGGGTGAGAGCGTGGCGGTGGCACGTTCGCGCCGCGGCGCCTCAGTCGCCGGGCGCGCGCACGCCCCAGTCCGCCAGCGCCGATCGGCTGTCTTCGCCGATCGTGGCCGGCGCGCGCGTCAACCGACCGGGCGTGACCGAGAAACGCGGCGCCACACCGGGCACCGGGTGGCCGTCGATCTCGACGAAACTCCCGCGCGCCACGTTGTGCGGATGGCGCGGCGCCTCGTCCATGTCGAGCACCGGCGCGAAGCACACATCGCTGCCTTCCAGCAGCGCACACCAGGCGTCGCGCGTGCGCGTCGCGATCACGTCGGCGATCGCCTGCCGCATCTGCGGCCAGCGCGCGCGGTCGTTCTGAGTGGCTGGGTCGAGGATGCCGCGCAGGCCGAGCTTGTCGAGCATCAGCCCGTAGAACTGCGGCTCGAGAGGCCCGAGGCTGATCCATTTGTGGTCGGCGCAGCGGAACGGGCTGTAGAACGCGGCGCCGCCGTCGAGCAGATTGCTGCCGCGCTCGCCCCACTGCCCTCTGGCGCGGAGCTCATAGAAGAACGACATCAGTGATGCCGAGCCTTCGACCATCGAGCAGTCGACGACCTGGCCCTGGCCGGTGGCGCGCGCATTCAGCACGCCGGCCAGAAGGCCGAGCCCGAGGTACAGCGACCCGCCGCCGAAGTCGCCCACCAGGTTGAGCGGCACCATCGGCGCGTCGGGGGTGCCGATGGCGTGCAGCGCCCCGCTCAGCGAGATGTAGTTGATGTCGTGGCCGGCGGCCTGCGCCAGCGGGCCGGTCTGGCCCCAGCCGGTCATGCGCGCGTAGATCAGCCGGGGGTTGCGTTCCAGCGTCGGTGCCGGGCCGAGGCCGAGGCGCTCCATCACACCGGGACGGAAGCCTTCGATCAGCGCGTCGGCGCGCTCCAGCAGTGCCAGGCAGACCTGGATCGAACCCGGGTCCTTCAGATCGAGCGCGACGGAACGCCGGCCGCGCGACAGCAGGCCGCTGGGTCGACCGGCATGCTCGGCCCGGTCGATGCGGATGATGTCGGCACCGAGATCGGCCAGCAGCTGCCCGCAGAACGGTGCCGGCCCGATGGCCGCGAACTCGACGATCTTCAGGCCGGTCAGCGGGCCGCTGCGATGGTTCGAATCGGTAGTCATGTGGTGATGCTCACCTGCTGAGAACGCCGAGGCTTCGGCCCCAGTGTAGCGACGCCACCACTCATCACCGAGCGCCTAAGATGGCGTTCCAGTCGGGACCGATGCGGAACCAACGCTTCGTCGACGAATCCGACCTGCGGAAGATTAGGAGCGCACCATGAGTTTCAGCATCAGGACTCGAACCGTTGTTCGCCATGCCGCCTTCGCGTGCGCATCGCTTGCGCTGCTGGTCACTGCGGCGCAGGCGCAGGGCCGTTCCGGCGGCAGGGGTCACGGTGGCGTTTATGTCGCGAATCCCGGTTTTCACGGCGGGTATGGTCATGGCGGCTACTACGGCCACCGTCACGGTTACTCCCCGCGCGGTTGGGGGTGGGGCTGGGGCGGCGTCGGCCTCGGACTGGGCTTGGGGCTGGGGCTGTCGAGCTACTACTACGACTACCCCGGCCGGGACTATGTGATCGTCGAACCGCCCGTCGTTTACGACAGCCCTCGGCCGGTGCCGCAAGTCACTTACCTGGGCCCCGCGCAACCTGCGCAGCCGGTGATCTACCCGCGCAACGGCCAGGACGCGGCGCGCATCGATGCGGACAGCGACGCGTGCAGCCAGTGGGCCGGCTCGCAGCCCAACGCGACCAAGGATGCCAGCGTTTTTCGGCGCGCCATCGAGGCCTGCATGGACGCTCGGGGCTACACCTTGCGTTGAAGACGGAGGCTCGGGTGTCAGGTCGGCGGCCGATGCACCGGCGACAGCAGGTTGGCGTCGCGAGCGAGTAGCCATTTGCCGTTCTGCTTGGTGAAAACGGTCAGCGTGTGACCGGCTCGCTCGATCGGTGGCGAGCCGTCAGTGGGTGTTGCGATCACGGTCAGCTTGGCCCACATGAAGGCCCAGTCGCCGACCACCTTCACCTCTTGGATGTCGCTGATGCCGTCGAAAGTCGGGCCGGCGTGATCGGCCTGAGCCCGCGCCGCCGCCGCGAACTCGGCCTTGCGCATCGGCGCTCTTCCGGGCACCAGGAACACGGCGTCTTCTGCGATCAGGTTCAAGACCGTGTCCGCATCGCCGGCCTTGGTGGCGGCCATCCACGAGGTGACGAGCTGGCGTACCTGCGCTTCATCGTTTTGCATGACCGCTCCTTGGAGGGGATCAACGCGAGGGCTGATCGACGTGGGTGGGGTGAGGAAATCTCGCCGCCGACCGCGCTCTGGCGCGCGCGGCTTCGATCGCGCGATCGCGCGGTTCGGCGGTCGTGACCAGAGAATCGATGAGGGTTCGTGCCGTCGCGGCGATCTCTTCGATGGCGCGATCGAATGCTTCGGTGTTGGCTTTGGAGGGGACGTTGAAGCCGCTGAGCTTGCGGACGAATTGCAAGGACGCATCTCGTATTTCCAGCTCGGTTGCGGGCGGCTCAAAGTTGAAGAGTGTCTTGATGTTCCTGCACATGCTGATTGCACCGAGTTGACGCCGACAACACCACGGTGGAGACGCTTCGATCGCACAGCCGCCGCCTGGCATCGGACAAGGATAATCCCGCGATGCACCCGAACGCCTTGCTTGAACTCACCACCGAACTGATCCACCGTGTGTTGCAACTGCAGCACCCGGCCGACGGCGTCGTCTCCGACTTCTTTCGCCAGCACCGTACGCTGGGCAGTCGCGAGCGTCACACGCTGGCCGAAACCACTTATGCGGTGCTGCGCCAGCGTCTGTTGTACCAGCACCTGGCGCAGTCGGGCAAAGGCGAAATGGAGCGGCGCCTGGCGGTCCTCGCTTGGCAAGGCAACGAGGGCTTTCTGCGCGCGGCGCTGAGCGAGACCGAACAGCAATGGCTGGCGCAGGTGGGCACCATCGATCGCGCGGCGCTGCCCGAGAAGCTGCGCCACAACCTGCCGGAGTGGTTGGCGGAGATCCTGCAGGCTGCGCACGGCGAGCAGTTCTGGCCGCTGGTCGAGGCGATGAACAGCGCTGCCGGGCTCGACCTGCGCGTGAATACCTTCAAGGCCAAGCGCGATGACGTGCAGGCCGCCTTCAAGGCCGAAGGCATCGAGGCCCTGCCCACCCCGTACTCCCCGCTGGGCCTGCGCATCCAGGGCAAACCGGCGCTGCACAAGCTCGACGTGTTCATGCGCGGCGATGTGGAAGTGCAGGACGAAGGGAGCCAACTGCTCGCGCTGATGGTCGGTGCCAAGCGCGGCGAGATGGTCGCCGACTTCTGCGCCGGCGCCGGCGGCAAGACGCTCGCGCTCGGTGCCGAGATGCGTAACACCGGACGCCTGTATGCGTTCGATACCTCCGGCCATCGGCTCGCATCGCTCAAGCCGCGGCTCGCGCGCAGCGGCCTGTCCAATGTCTACCCGGTGCAGATCGCACACGAGCGCGACGAACGCATCAAGCGCCTCGCCGGCAAGCTCGATCGTGTGCTCGTCGATGCCCCGTGTTCGGGCCTGGGCACGCTGCGCCGCAACCCGGATCTGAAGTGGCGCCAGTCGCCGCAATCGGTCGAGGAACTGCGTGTCAAGCAGGCGGCCATTCTGGCCAGTGCCGCGCGCCTGCTCAAGCCGGGCGGCCGCCTGGTCTATGCGACCTGCAGCCTGCTCGACGCCGAAAACGAAGCGATCGCGGACGCGTTCACCGCCGAGCGCGGGCGCGATTTCAAGGTCATTCCGGCGCTGGACGCGCTGACCAAGGCGCATGCGGGTGAACCCGAGACGCTCGTGCGGGGTGATTTTCTGCGCTTGTGGCCGCATCGCCACGGCACCGACGGATTCTTCGCAGCCGTGTGGGAACGCTGCTGATCGAAGCGACTTGCCGTTCAAAGCCCGGCGAAGACCCTCTTCGGCAGTCGGCTTGAGATCGCGCAAACTGGCACCAACTATTCCGTCAAATCGAAGGGCTTTGCGAGTGGCGGCCCCTTTACAATCTCGCACCTGCATGTTGAGCAGGCTCAAAGGTACAAATGGATTCGTTGATGCTTGTTTGGGATGCCCTGATCGATCTGCTGGCCCATGGCCTGCTCGGGGCGGCATGGTGGCAGGTGCTGTTGTTCGCGCTCGTCACCACGCACATCACGATCGCCTCGGTCACGATCTTCCTGCACCGCGCCCAGGCGCACCGTGCACTCGAGCTGCACGCCATCCCGTCGCACTTCTTCCGTCTCTGGCTGTGGTTGACGACCGGCATGGTCACCAAGGAGTGGGCGGCGATCCATCGCAAGCACCACGCGAAGTGTGAAACCGAAGACGACCCGCACAGCCCGCAGACGCGCGGCATCAAGGCGGTTCTGCTGACCGGCAGCGAGATGTACCGCGCCGAAGCCAAGAACGCCGAAACGCTGGCGAAATTCGGACACGGCACGCCGGACGATTGGATCGAGCGCAACCTGTACACACGCTACAGCTGGCAGGGGGTGGGCGTGATGCTGCTGATCGACCTGGGGCTTTTCGGCGCGATCGGTGCGGCCGTCTGGGCGCTGCAAATGGCGTGGATCCCGATCACCGCCGCCGGCATCATCAACGGCATCGGCCACTGGTGGGGCTACCGCAATTTCGAGGCGGCCGACGCGTCGACCAACATCTCGCCCTGGGGCATCCTGATCGGCGGCGAAGAGCTGCACAACAATCACCACACCTACCCGACCTCGGCCAAGCTGTCGGTCAAGCCTTACGAATTCGACATCGGCTGGGCCTACATCCGCGGTCTGGAAATGCTCGGGCTGGCCAAGGTGCGCAAGACGGTGCCGTTGCTCAAGCTCGGCGCGGTCAAGCCGGTTGCCGATGACCAGACGCTCGAGGCCATCATCGCGAACCGCTACGAGGTCATGGCCAAGTACGCGCGCAACCTGCGCCATGCGGCGCATGTCGAGGTCGAGCGTCTGAAGTCCGAAGGCGCTGCCAGCGCCGGCCGCCTGGCCGACATGAGGCTGGCCAAGCGCTGGCTGCACCGTGACGAAGACAAGATCCCGAGCGCCGTGAAGGCCCAGGTCGCGCAGGCCGTCGAACACAGTCCGCGCCTGGCCAAGCTGGTTTCGATGCGCGAAGAGTTGCGCCTGCTGTGGACGCGCACCAACGTGTCGGCCGAGCAGCTTGTTGTGGATCTGCAAGCCTGGTGCCGGAGTGCCGAGGAGAGCGGCATTGCCGCGCTGCAGGAGTTCGCGCTGAAGCTGCGGGCTGCCCGGGCATAGACCGGCAGATCGGTGGATCGATCGATCGCGCCGATCCAGGCGCACCAGCACAAAGGGCCGCATAAGCGGCCCTTTGTGTTTTGTCTCTGGAGATCGCCAAAGAAAAAGGGCCGCTATGCGACCCTTTTTTCGTGTCCTGCCGAAGAGGCATTAACGCAGCTTCGTTTCCTTGTAGGTCACGTGCTTGCGTGCCTTCGGGTCGAACTTGATCATTTCCAGCTTTTCGGGCGTGGTCTTCTTGTTCTTGTCGGTCGTGTAGAAGTGACCGGTTCCGGCGCTGGAT
>Ga0307508_10002730_pt1 | contig 18451 bp, 17 predicted proteins | sample 9_EM_MG_FD_203089 | JGI IMG/M metagenome (GOLD analysis project Ga0307508, IMG submission 203089) | Populus trichocarpa ectomycorrhiza microbial communities from riparian zone in the Pacific Northwest, United States - 9_EM | ecosystem: Host-associated > Plants > Roots > Unclassified | place... | reverse complement strand
TGTTGTGTGGTCATGGGTCGGGACTATGAAACGGCACGCACTGCCACGTCCAATTGAATCAGGAAACGAAACGATTCGCTGGGCGAATGAGAGCACGGGCAAACCCTCAAACAGTCATCAGCCCGCCTTGCAACGCGGCATGCCGCAGCCAGGCCCCGTCTTGCGCCAGCGTGAGCGCCGCCTCCAGCGCACGCGACGGCCGCGCGCCGGCTGCCACCATGAAGCCGATCGGCGTGCGCACCTCGGGCTCGCGCAAGGGCAGCGCTTCCAGGCCGCTGCGGCCGCGCACCAGCGACATCAGCGCGCCCGGCAGCACCGAGCAGACCTCGCCGTCGAGCACGCTGAGCACCGCGGTGACGACGGAGTCGGTCTCGATCGCGGCCGTGACCTCGAAGCCGGCCTGGCGAAATGCCGCGTCGACGATGCTGCGGTTGTGCATCTCGGGCGTCAGCAGGCACAGCGACATGGCCGCTGCTTCGCGCCAGCTCAGCGCCGGGCCGAGCCGCAGCGGCGCGCCTGCGCCAACAGCCGCGCGCCGCAGCAGGAAGTAGTGCTCCTCGTACTGCGGCACGGCGCTGAACTTGCTGCCGCGTTCGGTGTAGCCCAGTCCGATGTCGAGCGACAGGCTCTCGAGGCCGGTCTCGATCTCGTGCGAGCTGAGCGAGCGCACGATCGGCTTGACGCCGCCATAGCGCGCCTGCAGCTGCGATGCGAAGCGCGCGGCGACCGGGATCGCCGTCGGCACCGCGCCCAGCGACAGCGAGCCGCGCGGCGCGCCGACGCTGCTGTGGAGGTCCTGGCGCAGCAGCTCCTGCTCGCGCAGCAAGCGGTTGGCGCTTGCCAGCACGCGCTCGCCTTCGGGTGTCAGGCCTTCGTAGCTGCGGCCGCGGCGCACGATGGCCACGTCGAGCTCGGCCTCGAGCGCACGCAGCGCATTCGAGAGCGCCGGCTGGGTGATGTGGCAGGCGCTCGCAGCGCGGCCGAAGTGCCGGTGCTGCTCCAGCGCCACCAGGTAGCGCATCGCGTCGAGCAGGTTCATGGCACGCGGCGTCTCTCGGAAGAGGCGCCGCTCCCACGCATCAGTTGAAGAACTTGGCCGCGCTGATCAGGGTTCTGTAGACACCCCACGCGAGCGGGATGCCGACCGCCAGCCACGCCAGCACGACTGTGCTCGACGCGGTGGCGCGAACGCTGCCACCCGTGGCAGTGCCGACCTCGGCCGCCACCGCGCGATCATGGGCGAGGCGCTTTTCTTCAGCGAGTTCGGCATCGGTCATGAACCACTTGTCGGCCACCGGGCGGACCATCAAGTTGCAGATCAGCCCGATCACGAGCATGCCGACGAGGATGTACATGGTCTGGTTGTAGACCTGCTCGCGCGGGATGCCCAGCCCGAGCTGGTACTCGCGCATGTAGTTCACGACGATCGGGCCGAGGATGCCGGCCGCAGACCAGGCGGTCAGCAGGCGGCCGTGGATCGCGCCGACCATCTGCGTGCCGAACAGGTCGCCCAGGTAGGCCGGCACGGTCGCGAAACCGCCGCCGTACATGCTCAGGATGATGCACGCCGCCGCGACGAACAGCAGCTTGGAGCCCGCCATCGCGCTGCCCGGGATGCTCGCGTACATGATGCCGCCGAGCACGAAGAAGACCGTGTAGGTCAGCTTGCGGCCGAGCTTGTCGGACAGGCTGGCCCAGAAGAAGCGCCCGCCGATGTTGAACAGGCTCAACAGCGCAGCAAAGCCCGCGGCCACGCCGGCGATGCCGGCGAGCTGCGCCTTGTCGAGTTCGCCGAACTTCTTCGCGACGCCGATCAGGTTGCCGCCGAACACCTCTTGCAGCATTGGGCTGGCCATGCCGATCACGCCGATGCCGGCGCTGACGTTCATGCACAGCACCATCCAGACCAGCCAGAACTGCGGAATGCCCCAGACCTTCTTCACGTGCACGTGGCGCTGCGTGATCATGGTGTTGCCGTTGTTGGCGGCCGGCGGCGTCCAGCCGGCGGGCTTCCAGCCGGTGGGCGGCACGCGGTAGCCGAGCGCACCGCAGATCATGAAGACGAAGTAGATCGCCGCCATCACGAGGAAGGTCTGCATCACGCCGACGTCGGTCGGCGAGGCGAACTTCTTCATCAGCTCGGCGGCCAACGGGGCGCCGATCATCGCGCCGCCGCCGAAGCCCATGATGGCCATGCCGGTGGCCATGCCGCGCCGGTCGGGGAACCACTTGATCAAGGTGCTGACCGGGCTGATGTAGCCGAGGCCGAGCCCGACGCCGCCGATCACGCCGGAGCCCAGGATCATCAGCCAGAACTGATGCAGGTAGATGCCGAACGCCGACAGCACCATGCCGCCGCACCAGCACACCGCCGAGACCACGCCGGCCTTGCGCGGGCCGGCATGCTCGAGCCAGCCGCCCCAGAGCGCGGCCGAGAGGCCGAGGAACACGAAGAACAGCGTGTACATCCAGCCCAGCGTCGCGATCTTCCAGTCGCAGGTGGTGATGAACAGCTCCTGGAAGAAGCCGATCTCGGGACCGCACTTGATCGCTTCCTTCAGGCCCAGCGCCTTGGACAGCGGCAGCCAGAAGACCGAGAAGCCGTAGGCCATGCCGATGCAAAGGTGGATCGCGAGCGCGGCCGGCGGCACCAGCCAGCGGCTGAAGCCGGGGCCGGCGATCGTGCGCTCCTTCGAGAGGAACCCGGGCGCCGCGGATGAGCTCGGCAGCGGGTCATTCATCACTGTGGACATATCGACACTCCTGGTGTTGTTGGATTGACGCCCCGGCGGCACTGCTGCCGTCCCTCCGGGAGCGCCCGTTCGGGCTTGCGATGGCCTGGCGCTTGGTCATGCGTCAGGTGTCTTTCGAGATCGTGATACTCGGGAACTTGGACGAAAAATCCTTGGCGCGCTGCGCGATCTTCACGGCGATCTGGCGCGCCACCTGTTTGTACAACCCGGCGATCTCGCCGTCCGGGTCGCTCGCCACACTGGGCCGGCCGCTGTCGGCCTGCACGCGGATCGACAGGTTCAGCGGCAGCGCACCGAGAAAATCGATGTTGTACTCGCTTGCCATGCGTTGGCCACCCCCTTCGCCGAACACATGCTCGACATGGCCGCACTTTTCGCACACATGCACCGACATGTTCTCGACCAGGCCGAGGATGGGCACGCCGACCTTCTCGAACATCTTGGTGCCGCGTTTCGCATCGAGCAGCGCGATGTCCTGCGGCGTCGTGACGATCACCGCGCCGGTCAGCGGCACGCGCTGGCTCAGCGTCAGCTGGATGTCGCCGGTGCCGGGCGGCATGTCGACAATCAGGTAGTCGAGCTCGGGCCAGTTGGTCTGGCGCAGCAGTTGCTCGAGCGCCTGCGTGGCCATCGGGCCGCGCCAGATCATCGGGTTGTCGGCGTCGACCATGAAGCCGATCGACATCACGTGGACGCCGTGGTTGAACATCGGCTCCATGGTCTTGCCGTCGGCGCTCTCGGGGCGGCCGCTGATGCCCATCATCGTCGGCTGGCTCGGGCCGTAGATGTCGGCATCCAGGATGCCGACGGCAGCGCCCTCGGCCGCCAGCGCGAGCGCGAGGTTGACCGCGGTCGTGCTCTTGCCCACGCCGCCCTTGCCGGACGCGATCGCGACGATGTTCTTGACCTTGGGCAGCAACTGCACGCCGCGCTGCACCGCATGCGCCGTCACCTTCGTGGCCAGGTTCACGGTGACCTTGTCGACGCCTGGCAGCGTGCGCGCCGCGGCGACCAGCGCGTCGCGCAGCGCAGCGATCTGGCTCTTCGCCGGGTAGCCGAGCTCGACGTCGAAAGCCACGTCGCCGCCATCAATGCGCAGGTTCTTCAATTGCCGCGTCGAGACGAAATCGGTGCCGGTATTCGGATCGATGACGGTCTTGAGAACGTCGAGCAGCGCGGTGTCGGCAACGGTCATTGGGGGTCAGGTGGCGGGGCGAATCCGCGCGAGTCTAGCCGGAACGCCGCCGCCTTTGGGGGTGCGAGGTATCCGTCATGTGTCAGCGGCGCAAAGAAGCATGGTGCGTGCCAAGACTCCCGATAATTGCTGACCCCGCCGCGTTCGCCAAGCCCATGCCCATCAAACCCGCACCACGCCCGCAGCTCGCGGCCGCCCGCCCGCTGCCGTTGGACGCCGGCTGGCTGCAATGGGTCGCCGAGAACCGGCTGCGCGACTGCACGCCCGAGTCGATGCTGGCCACGATGACGCAGGCCGGGCTGGCCGCGGCGGACTGCGAACTCGCGATCCGCGCGATGGAAGCGAACCCGGTGTTTCTCGCCGCGCGCAAGGTTCAGCAGTTGCAGAAGAAGCTCGAATCGGTGGTCGAGAACCAGCAGAAGCTGAAGGCGCTGGACCCGCACTACAGCCGCGTCGACAAGCGCCCGCATGTGTCGCGCGCCGAGTTCATGGAGCGCTATGTGCGCGGCAGCCGGCCGCTGGTGCTGACCGGCGTGGCCAGGCACTGGCCGGCGATGAAGCGCTGGTCGCCGCAGGACCTGAGCGCGCGCTTCGGCCACCTCGAGGTAGAGATCCAGGCCGAGCGCAGCGCCGACCCGAACTACGAAGTCAACAAGCTCGACCACCGCCGCAGCGTGCGGCTGGATGCGTTCGTCGCGCAAGTGCTGGCCGGCGGCGCCAGCAACGACTACTACCTGACGGCCAACAACGAAGTGCTGCGCCAGCCCGGCTTCGCGGCGCTGCTGGACGACATCGGCCCGCTGCCCGACTTCTGCGACCGCGCCCAGCTGGCGCAGCGCTGCTCGTTCTGGTTCGGCCCGGCCGGCACCGTCACGCCGCTGCACCACGACACGCTGATGCTGTGCCACACGCAGATCGTCGGCCGCAAGCGCTGGCGCTTCATCTCGCCGCTGCAGTCGCCCAAGCTCTACAACCACTTCGAGGTCTACAGCCCGATCGATCTCGACAAGCCCGACCTCGCCCGCTACCCGCTGTTTCGCGACGTGACGGTGCTCGAGGTCATCGTCGAGCCCGGCGAAACCGTGTTCCTGCCGCTGGGCTGGTGGCATCAGGTCACGGCGCTCGATGTCAGCCTTTCGTTTTCTTACTCGAACCTCGCGCTGCCGAACCACTACCATTTCGCGAATCCAACCATCCGCAACTGGTAAGGCATGCAACGACGAACTCTGCTTGGAACAGCGGCCGCGGCCGCGGCACTCGGCCCGGCCGCTCTCTTGTCACCCTCCGCGCAAGCGGCCGGCCTGAAGCCGCTCGGCAAACCACAACGCTTCGACCACGCCTGGCTCAAGGGCCGCGCCCGCATGCTCGCGGCGGCACCGTACCAGGGGCCGCAGCACGCGCTGCCGCCCAGCGTCGCCGCGCTCGACTGGGACCAGTACCAGGCGATCCGCTTCAAGCCCGAACATGCGCTGTGGGCGGATCAGAAGCTGCGCTTTCGCATCGAGCTGTTTCACCTCGGCCTGTACTTCAAGCGGCCGGTGCGCATGTTCGAGGTCGCCGAGGGCCAGGCCCAGGAGCTCGCCTACGACCCGGCGATGTTCGACTACGGCAAGAGCGGCCTGGTCGGCTCGCGCCAGCCGGCCGACCTGGGCTTCGCCGGCTTTCGCTTCAAGTTCCACCTCGCGCCCAGCTTCGACATCGCCGCCTTCCTCGGTGCGAGCTACTTTCGCGCCACCGACGCGACGCGCCAGTACGGCCTGTCGGCGCGCGGCCTGGCGCTCGACACCGGGCTGCCGCGCGCTGAAGAGTTCCCGGACTTCGTCGCGTTCTACCTCGAGCGGCCTGCCGCCGACTCGAGCACGCTGGTGGTGTACGCGCTGCTCGACTCGCCCAGCATCGCCGGCGCCTACCGCTTCGCGATCACGCCGGGCGACACGACGCTGATGGAGGTCGACGCCGCGCTCTACCCGCGCAAAGAGGTCGAGCGCTTCGGCATCGCGCCGTGCACGAGCATGTACCAGACCGGCGAGAACGACAAACGCAAGGCCAACGACTGGCGGCCCGAGATCCACGACTCCGACGGCCTGTCGATGCACACCGGCAGCGGCGAATGGATCTGGCGCCCGCTGCGCAACCCGCGCGGCGTGACCTTCAACGCGTTCAGCGACCGCAACCCGCGCGGCTTCGGCCTGCTGCAGCGCGACCGCGACTTCGCGAACTATCAAGACGACGGCGTGTTCTACGACCGTCGCCCGAGCCTGTGGGTCGAGCCCAAGGGCGACTGGGGCGCGGGCGCCGTCGACCTGATCGAGATCCCGACCGCCGACGAAACGCTCGACAACATCGTCGCGTTCTGGAGCCCGGCCGACAAGCCCAAGCCAGGCCAGGAGCTGCTGTGGGGCTACCGCCTCTACTGGTGCGTGGAGCCGCCGGCGCAACCGATGCTGGCGCGCTGCGTGGCCACACGCACCGGCATCGGCGGCGTGATCGGCAAGACCCGCGACCACTACTCGGCGCGCTTCGTCGTCGACTTCGCCGGAGGCGACTTCGCACTGCTCGACAACGAGTCGCCGGTCGAACCGGTGATCTCGGTGTCGCGCGGCAGCGTCGAGATCACGTCGGCGCGGCCGCTGGCCGCGGTACGCGGCTGGCGCGCGATGTTCGACCTGGTGCCCGATGCCAGCCTCGAGCCGATCACCTTGCGCCTGTTCCTGCGCGTCAACGGCCAGCCGCTGACCGAGACCTGGATCTACGAATGGGCCCCGCCACCCCTGGCGGAACGCGCCCTCCGGTGAACGGCGTGGCCCGGCAGAGCCCGGGCCACTAGAATTTGCGGCTCACTTCGCCGCAGGCGTTCCCCATGACCCGCAAGCTTTTCGTCACCACCGCACTGCCCTACGCCAACGCACCGTTCCACGTCGGGCACATGATGGAGTACATCCAGGCCGACATCTGGGTGCGCTTTCAGCGGATGGTGGGCAACGAGGTGCACTTCGTCTGCGCCGACGACGCGCACGGCGCGCCGATCATGATCGCGGCCGAGAAGGCGGGGCTGACGCCGCAGGACTTCGTCGCCAAGATCGCCGCGGGGCGCAAGCAATACCTCGACGGCTTTCACATCGGCTTCGACAACTGGCACTCGACCGACGGCCCCGAGAACCACGAGCTCGCGCAGGAGATCTACCGCGCGCTGCGCAAAGAAGGCCTGATCGCCGAGCGCACGATCGAGCAGTTCTACGACCCGGTCAAGGGCATGTTCCTGCCCGACCGCTACATCAAGGGCGAGTGCCCGAAGTGCGGCACCAAGGACCAGTACGGCGACAACTGCGAGAACTGCGGCGCGGTCTACTCGCCCACCGACCTGAAGCACCCGTACTCGACGCTGACCGGCGCGACGCCGGTGCTCAAGAGCAGCGATCACTACTTCTTCCAGCTCTCGGCGCAGCGCTGCATCGACTTCCTGAAAGAGTGGACGACGACGCCGGGCCGCCTGCAGCCCGAGGTGCTGAACAAGATCAAGGAATGGTTCGCCGTCGATGAGCTGGGCCACGTCGGCCTGAACGACTGGGACATCAGCCGCGACGCGCCCTACTTCGGCATCGAGATCCCGGACGCGCCGGGCAAGTACTTCTACGTGTGGCTGGACGCGCCGGTCGGCTACCTCGCGTCGCTGAAGAACCACTTCAAGAAGATCGGTAGCGACTTCGACGCCTTCATGGCCGACCCCGAGGTCGAGCAGATTCACTTCATCGGCAAGGACATCGTCACCTTCCACACGCTGTTCTGGCCGGCGATGCTGCACTTCAGCGGCCGCAAGGTGCCCAACCAGATCTACGTGCACGGCTTCCTGCAGGTCAGCGGCGAGAAGATGAGCAAGAGCCGCGGCACCGGCATCTCGCCGCTGAAGTACCTCGAGCTCGGCATGAACGCCGAGTGGATGCGCTACTACATCGCGGCCAAGCTGAACGGGCGAGTTGAAGACCTCGACTTCAACCCGGATGACTTCTTGGCGCGCGTCAACAGCGATCTGGTGGGCAAGTACATCAACATCGCGAGCCGCGCGGCGGGCTTCATCGCGAAGCGCTTTGCTGGCGTGATCTCGAGCGATCTCGGCGTCGAAGGCCGCGCGCTGCTCGACGGGCTGCACGCCCAACGCCCCGCGATCGCCGAACTCTACGAAGAACGCGAACTCGGCAAGGCCTTGCGCGAGGTGATGCTGCTGGCCGATCGCGTGAACGAGTACGTGGACCAGAACAAGCCCTGGGAACTGGCGAAGCAGGCCGGCATGGACGCCGCACTGCACGACGTGTGCTCGGTCTGCATCGAGGCCTTTCGCGTGCTGACGATCTACCTCAAACCGGTGCTGCCCAAGCTGGCCGAACAGGTCGAGGCCTTCCTGCGCGTCGCGCCGCTGCAGTTCGCGGATGCCGCGCGCGCCCTCGGCGGCCACACGATCGGCGAGTACAAGCACCTGATGCAGCGCGTCGACGCACAGCAGCTCGACGCCTTGCTCGCACCGCCCGTCGTCGAAGTTCCGCCGCCCGGCGGCGAGCCGATCGCGCCCGAGATCAAGGTGGATGACTTCGCCAAGGTCGATCTGCGCATCGCGAAGATCGTCGAGTGCGCGCGCGTCGATGGTTCGACCAAATTGCTGCGGCTGACGCTCGATGTCGGCGAGGGCAAGACGCGCAACGTCTTCAGCGGCATCCAATCCGCGTATGAACCCGAGCAACTCGTCGGCAAGTTCACCGTGATGGTCGCGAACCTGGCGCCGCGCAAGATGAAGTTCGGCCTCAGCGAGGGCATGGTGCTGGCCGCGTCGGATGCCGACGAGAAAGCCGACCCAGGCCTCTACATCCTCGAGCCGTGGCCCGGCGCGAAGGCCGGCATGCGGGTGCGCTGAGCGAGCCCGGTTATTTCGAGATGGTCGAGCGCGTGATCACCGGCTGGCCCGGCGCCGCGAGCACGAAGATGCCCGGCAGGCCGCTGGTTTCGAATTGGCCGCTCGTGTTCGTCTGCAGCAGCGAGTCGGTGATCGACATCGTGCCGGTCAGGTCGTTGCTCACGTAGAACAGCGCGCCGCCGCCCTCGACGGCAGTGTTGTCGTGCATCGAGCTGCCGCACAGGCTCAAGTCGAAGCTGTTGCCGTCCTGGTAGATCGCCCCGCCGCTGCCGCCACCGGGTGTGCCGGTAGCCGCCGGGTTCGCGCCGTTGCCGGTCGCCGCGTTGTGGCTGAACAGGCTGTTCAGCACCGTGAACGACGCGCCCAGCCCGCTCAGGCCGCCGCCGTTCGAACACTGGTTGCCGTAGCCCGCGGCACCGCCGAAGGTGCTGCCGACCACATAGAACGGCGCCGCGGTCGAGGTGCCGAACGCACGCACTGCCGCGCCGCCCAGATCCGGGCCGCTGGCCTCGCACTGGTTGCGGAAGAAGCGCGAGTTGACGATCTTCAGCCGGCCGCCACGCACGTAGATCGCGCCGCCGCCGTAGACCTCGCCGAGCCCGTAGGTCTGGCCGGTGGAGTTGCCGTCGACCAGCGTGAGGTTCTGCACCGTGAGGTGCGGCGTGTCCTGCGTGTCGCAGTGCGCCGAGGTCCAGACCTGGTTCTGGTCGCAGGTGTTCTGGTACAGGATGCGCAGCGCGCCGCCGCCGCTGAGCGTGACCTTGCCGCCGCCGTCGAGCACGACATCGGGCTTGTCGTTGAAGACCTTCGCGGTGCTCGTCATCGTGATCGTGACCGGATCGGCACCGCAGTTGAAGGTGGTCACGCCGCCTTGCGCGACGGCGCTGACCACGGCGGCCGACGTGCAGCTGGCCGCGGTGCCGGTGCCGACCACGTGGTCGGGCGTGGTGCTCGCAACCGCCTGCGCCGCGGTCGGTACGGCGCAGCTGCCGGCGCTGTAACCTGCGGCCGGCGCGCCGTCGGTCGATGCTGGCGCCGGGCTCGGGGTCGATGCGGTTGTTGTGGTGCTCCCTGAATCGGACCCGCCACCGCAAGCGGCCAACGCGCTGCTGAACAGGACGGCCAGGGCCAGCAGGCGCGGGCGGGAATCGGTGGACAGTGGTGGCAACAGCAGCATGCGATTGAATCGAACGAGTCAGCGAGCGCGCAGCTTAACGTGGGTGGCTCGCGGCCTGTCAGCACTTGTAGACTGCTCGCAATGCAAGATCGACACATCACCCCGCCCGCGCCGCGCGTCGACATCGTCCGCGAGTTCCCGGACACGAGCTGGGCCGACGACGGACCGACGCGCGGCGTCGAAGCCGTGATCGAGAACGGCGCGGTGCTGAGCTTCCCGCACCTGCCCTTCGTGCTCGCCGACACCGAGCGCCGTTTTCTCGACCCGCGCTGGGCCGACGGCAAGGCCAAGAACATCTCGCTGCGCTGGCCCCCGAATTCAAGCGGACCCGAGATGCGCGGCGCGGTCGGCGAGGCCGCTGATCTGGCCGAATTGAAGGCCATGATCACCCGCTATGCCGAGCAGAGCGAGGCGCTGGCCTTGCGCCTGTTCCCCCACTACAGCGGCCATCTGAAACGCGGCAACACCTCGTTCCGCCCGATCGACGTGGCCGGCCGCGAGACCAGCTGGCGCAAGGACGACACGCGCCTGCACATCGACGCGTTCCCGTCGAACCCGATGCACGGCACGCGTTTGTTGCGCGTGTTCTGCAACGTCAACCCGAGCGGGCGGCCGCGCGAGTGGCGTGTCGGCGAGCCGTTCGAGGCGCATGCAAAGCGCTACTTGCCGTCGATCCGGCGGCCGCTGCCCGGCTCGGCCTGGCTGCTGGAACGCACCGGCATCACGAAGCGGCGGCGCACCGAGTACGACCACGTGATGCTGCAGCTGCACGACCGCGCGAAGGCCGATGCCGCGTTCCAGACGAGCAGCCCGCAGGCCCGCGTGGACTTCGCGCCCGGCACGAGCTGGGTCGTGTTCAGCGACCAGGTGCTGCACGCCGCGATGGGCGGGCAGCACATGATGGAGCAGACCTTCTACCTCGACGTGGCGCATCAGCAGCGCCCCGAGGCCTCGCCGCGCGGCACGCTGGAGCGGCTGCTGGGGCGCGAGCTGCGATAAGCTCGCGCCTTTCGGCCACATCCAGCGCCACCCGTGGGATTTTTAGACGACCTCAAACGCCAGGCCGACGAAGCCAAGGCGCGGCTGAACACCGACACCAGCCTGCTCGAGCGCAATGCGGCGCTCACCGACGCGGGCTGCAAGACCGCTTCGACGTACTTCAGCACGCTGGTGCAGCAGCTCAACGTGCTGCAACCGCGGTCGAAGGCCGCGTACCGGCTCGACAAGCGCAACGTGTTCGAGGCGATGCAGCTGTGCGACTTCCGCTTCGATGCGCGGCGCACGCGGCTGCGCGGCGCCGAGGTGTACGACCATGTCGCGCTGCGCTGGCGCATGACCAGCGGCACGCGGCTGACGCTGGTGAAGAACTTCCTGCCGGACATCGAGCAGCTCGAATCGCGGCTGCGGCGCAGCGGCGCGCAGGTCCACACCGAGACCGTGCGCAACCCGCAGACGAACAAGCTGCACGAGATGCGCTATGAGCTCGTCGCCGACTTCGAAGCAGCCGTCAACATCACGCCCGACCACGACCATGCGCGGCTGCGCTTCGAGCTCGTCAACTTCGACGGCTTCGAGACCGTGACGGTCGAGTTCCCGGCGTTCGAGGTCGGCACCGCGCGCATGGACGAGCTCGCGCGCTGGATCATGGGCGAACCCAACGGCTTTCTGAAGGGCGGCCAGGCACTGCGCCGCGTCGAGGCCTGATGACAGCCCCCACGTCGCTTTGCTCCTGCCCCCCGAGGGGGCGCTCAGTCGCCTTGGGGCGGCCCGGCGGCGCCTGAAACCAAGCCGGATTCAAGGGTGCCATGACAGCCGGGCACGTCCCCTCCGGCCGTCCCCGCTAAAATCGCGCTTTGTTGCCTTGAACGCGCGTGCTGCGCGCCCACCCCATGCCGCTGTTCTGGAAGCCCTACACCTCCGACGTCACCTCGTTCATCCAGGAGCTGAAGGCCAACAAGCCGACGCTCGAGGCCGAGCAACGCCAGGGCCGCGCGCTGCTGTGGGACAAGTACATCGACCGCGACGCGCAGGCCGAGTACAGCGACGCCCGCATCCCCCAGCAGCCCTACGTCTACCAGACCGAACGCTGATGGTGCACCCCGATCGCCGAGTACAGCGATCGACCCTCCAAGAGGGTCGGGCCTTGCTTGGGGCGGCCCGGCGCGGCGGCCCCGAAATCTGACGCGTCCGCATGAGCGATCACGTGGCGGCACACGAGGTGCCTGAGCTGACCATGCCGGCCGAGGCACCCGCCGTCGTCGACAACGTCGCGGTCGCGCGCCTGTACGGCGAGCCGCTGTTCGCGATGCCCACCGACCTGTACATCCCGCCGGATGCGCTGGAGGTGTTCCTCGAGGCCTTCGAGGGCCCGCTCGACCTGCTGCTCTACCTGATCCGCAAGCAGAACTTCAACATCCTCGACATCCCGATGGCGAGCGTGACGCGCCAGTACCTGGCTTACGTCGACCAGATCCGCAAGACCAATCTCGAGCTCGCCAGCGAATACCTGCTGATGGCGGCGATGCTGATCGAGATCAAGTCGCGCATGCTGCTGCCGCCGAAGAAGACGGCCGAGGGCCAGGAGCCCGAAGACCCGCGCGCCGAGCTCGTGCGCCGCCTGATCGAATACGAGCAGATGAAGCTGGCCGCGGCGCGCATCGACCAGTTGCCGCTGATCGGGCGCGACTTCTTGCGCGCGCAGGTCGTGATCGAGCAGTCGCTGGCACCGCGCTTCCCCGATGTCGACGCCGACGAGCTGCGCGCCGCGTGGGCCGACATCCTCAAGCGCGCCACGCTCACGCAGCACCACCACATCACGCGCGAGCAGCTCAGCGTGCGCGAGCACATGAGCATTGTGCTGCGCGCGCTGCAGGGCCGGCGCTTCGCGATGTTCGAAGACCTCTTCGACGTGAGCCGCGGCCCGCAGGTGCTGGTCGTGACCTTCATCGCGATGCTGGAGCTCGCGCGCGAGCACCTGCTCGAGGTCACACAGGCCGAGGCCTTCGCGCCGATCTACGTGCGGCTGGCGTACTCGCCGGCGTAGTCAAACGCCGCCGAATCTGAGGCGCACCAGCGCCATCGCCATCGCGAAGATGAACGCGTAGGCGAAGCGGTCGAGCAAGATCGTCGGCTGATCGCGGCGGCGCCGCCAGGCACCGAGCGCCGCCATCGCCAGGCCCGACAGAATCGGCGTGACGACCACGTTCGCGAGGCGCCCGGCGTGCGACGTGATGAACAGCTGCGGGAACCACCACAGGCTCAAGCCCCCGGCGATCGCCCCGAAGAACGCGTAGCCGACGCCGCCCAGCAGCGGGTTCGGCGTCTTCTTGAACGGCTGCTGCAGGCTGCGCAGGCCGAGCTCGAACAGCAGCTCGAGCACGATCTGCAGCAGCAGCTCGCCGAAGAGCTCGAACAGCAGTTCGACAATGAATTCCATCGCCTGGCCGACGATCAGTTCAGCATCAGTCCGGGATCAGCCGGCGGCCGAAGCTCACGACAGGGTCCTGCGCATAGCCGAGCCGCGCATAGAACGCGAGCACCTCGGTGTTGGTAGCGCGCACCTGCAGGTTGAGCTTGGGGCAGCCGCGCTCGGTCAGCGCGCGCTCGGCCTCGGCCATCAGCAGCCGGCCCAGCCCACGGCGCCGGTGGCTCTCGGCCACTGCGAGGTAGTTGACCCAGCCGCGGTGGCCGTCGTAGCCGATCATCGCGGTGGCCACCAGCACGCCGGCATCCTCGATGACGAGGAACAACTCGGGCTGCACGGTCAGCTTGCGCTCGATGTCGCGCTTCGGGTCGTTCCAGGGCCGGGTCAGGCCGGCGGCTTGCCAGAGGGCGATCACGGCGGCTTCGTCGCTGGGTCGGTACGAACGGATGGGCATCACGGCATCGCGGAGGTAGTGGTTGTCGAACTCGCCCTGCTGCACCAGCGTGAAGCCATGGCGAACGTAGAAGCGGTTCGCCGCACTCTCGCGCAGCGCGCCGACCCGCAGCGGCAGGTGCAGCGCGTCGGCCTCGGCAAACACCTGCGCCAGCACCCCGGCGCCATTGCCGCGGCCCTGCGCGCCGGGATGGATGTAGAGGTGGTCGAGCAGCAGCTCGCGACCCTGCGGCCGGACCACGACGACGCCGACACGCTCGCCATCGACCTCGACGTGGCGCGTGTGCGCCGGGTCGAAGCCGGACGCGAAGCGCTCGCGGGCACGCACCGGATCGAAGCGGCCAATGCGCTCCAGGCTCTCGCGCATCGCGGCAATCCGCAGCGCGACGAGGGCCTCAAAGTCATCGGCCGCGGCATCGACAAGCGCGATCCGCATCAGCCGCCCAGCGCCTTGACGCCGAGCTTGAACGCGATCATCGCGCGCAGCTTGTTCGGCACCACCGGCTTAATCAGCAGATGGAAGTCGTGCGCCTGCGCCTCTTTGTCGTGGCCGGTCATCGTGCTGCCAGTCACGAGGATCGCCGGCACGCCGGCGCCGAAGCGCTCGCGCAGCACGCCGATCGCATCGACGCCAGTGCGGCCTTCTTCGAGCCGATAGTCGACGATCAGCAGGTCGGGCTTGACGACAGCCGGGTCGCAGCCCTTCGCCCACTGCGCGCTCTCGGCGACGCTGTCAAAGGCCGCGATCTCGGCGCCCCAGCCCTTGAGCAGCACCTCGAGGCCGGCGCGCACCGCCGGTTCGTCCTCGACGACGACGATCAGCCGCCCGGCCAGCGTGATGCCGATCGGCCCCTTGCCGGGCAGCAGCTGCGCCTGCGCGCGCGGCGCCTTGCCGAGCGGCAGCTCGAGCGTGAAGACGGTGCCATGGCCGACTTCGGAGCGCATCGCCAGCGGTGCGCTCATCAGTGCCGCCAGCCGCTTGACGATCGCCAGCCCCAGGCCCAGGCCCTTGCGCTGGTCGGGGCTGACGGTGCCGGTGTGCGGCACCTGGTAGAACTCGTCGAAGATCTTCTGCTGCTCGGCCGCGCGGATGCCGGGGCCGCTGTCCCACACCTGCAGCAGCACGCGGTCGCCGCGCTGGCGGCAGCTCACGAGCACCGAACCGTCTTCGGTGTAGCGGATCGCGTTCGACACCAGGTTGCGCAGGATGCGCTCGACCAGCAGCGGGTCGGCGAACACCACGCGCTGGCCGCCGCGCAGCCGCAGCGCGAGGCCCTTCTCGAACGCCGCAGGCTCGAAGTGCAGGCGCAGCTTGCGCAGGATGTCGCCGACCTCGAAGTGCTGGTCGTGCACCTCGACACCGCCGCTGTCGATGCGCGTGATGTCGAGCAGCTCGGAGAACAAGCCTTCGAGCGCGTCGACCGATTCGTTGATGCTGTTGACGAGCTGCGCGACCTCGGGCTCGTGGACGCGCTGGCGCAAGGCTTCGGCGAACAGGCCCATCGCATGCAGCGGCTGGCGCAGGTCGTGGCTCGCGGCGGTGAAGAACTGCGTCTTCGCGCGGTTCGCAATCTCGGCCTCGCGCCGCGCCGCCTCGGAAGCCAGCGTCTCGACGCGCAGCCGCGCCGCGAGTTCATCGGCCTGCACCTTCAGGTCGATCGCGCGCTGCAAGGCCTGGCGGTAGCTGTTGCCGAGCACGAAGGTGAAGCTGATGATCAGCATCAGCTCGCCGGCCAGCAGGTAATGGAAGCGGTCGCCGACCATCACGATGCGCGTCAGCAGCGGCAGGAACACCAGCGCCGCGAACACCAGGTACAGGCGGCGCTGGATCGACAGCACCGGGATGCCGACCGCACAGTAGGTGTAGACGATGACGATCAGCCCGGTCTGCTCGAGCGCCGTGCCCTGGTTGTAGAACAGCCAGCCGGCCAGGCCCCAGAGCGAGGCCGCGATCACCGCGCCGATGTTGGCGCGCCAGATCCAGCGGCGCCAGTCGGCCAGCTGCCAGGTGCCGGACTCGGCCGCCTCGGCACGCTTGAAGATCTGCACGATCACGATGCGCACCGCGCACATCAGCGTGAACGCGGCCATCCACGGCAGCAGCAAGGCCATCGGCGCGGCGCCCCAGAACAGCATCGCGACGACGCCGACACCGGCCATGTAGCCGGCGAGCGCCGCGGGCGCGTAGCCGTAGGTGCTGCGCACGACCTCGGCGAGCCGCGCGGTCGGCGAGCCGTGCGGCAACGGCGGCGGCAGCGCGCTCAACGCACTGAGTTCCGCCACGCGTTCAGCCCGCCCGGGGTCGACATTTGGCTCACCGCGAGCACGGCCTGGGTGCGCGAGCTGACGTTGAGCGCGCGCAGCACCGCGGCGACGTGGTCCTTCACGGTCTCGACCGACAGGTTGAGCTCGCGCGCGATCAGCTTGTTCGGCAGGCCCTTGAGCAGCAGCCCGAGCACATCGGTCTGGCGCGGCGTCAGACCGATGTCGGCGAGCGGCGACTTCGCGCTCGGGAAGCTGCTGTCTTGCGCGTGCTCGCCGACCACGCGCAGCACGCTGGGGATGGTGTCGCCTTCCGGCTTGGGCGCGGGCTCGGAGCCCAGCGTCATCGGCGGGATGTAGATGCCGCCCGACATCACCATGTTGAGCGCCTCGAACAGCGAGTCGTTGCTCGCGCGCTTGGGCACGAAGCCCATCGCGCCGAGGTCGATCGCCTTGATCACGTCGGAGTGGCGGTCCGAGGCCGAGACCACGACCACCGGCAGCGCCGGGTAGGTGCGGCGCAACTCGACCAGCACCTCGAAGCCATCGGCATCGCCCAGGTGCAGGTCGAGCAGCACGAGGTCGAAGTCGGCATCGGCCCTGAGCGTGTCGCGTGCGGCGCGCGCGCTGCCGACGCCGACCACGGTGGTGTCGTTGCCCAGGCTCTGGATGACGCTTTGCAGCGCCTGCAGGATCAGCGGGTGGTCGTCGATTAGCAGCACTTTCATGGTCGGCCCCTGCTCCTGGTCATGCAATTGATCACGTGTAGCGGCGCGCGATGGACTCGGCGACGCACACCGGCTTGTCCGAACCCTCGCGCTCCATCGTGACCTCGCAGGTGATCTGCGCGCCACCCTCGAGCGGCTCGTATTTCGTGAGCTTGAAATGGCCGCGCAGCCGGCTGCCCGACGGCACCGGCGCCGGGAAGCGCACCTTGCCCAGACCATAGTTCACGCCCATGCGGGTGTCTTGAATCTGAAAGGCCGATGCGCTCATCTCGGGCAGCAGCGAGAGCGTCAGAAAGCCATGCGCGATCGTCGTGCCGAACGGCCCGCTCGCGGCGCGCTCGGCATCGAGGTGGATCCATTGGTGATCGCCGGTCGCATCGGCGAACAGGTTGATGCGGTGCTGGTCGACGGTGATCCAGTCGCTGACGCCGATGGTCTCGCCCACCAGCGTCTGCAGATCGGTGAGGTGCTCGAAGCTTCGCATGAGGCGTTTCTCTCGGGGTTGTTGAATGAGGTCAGGCATCGAGCCACTGGACGATCGGCTGCCATTGTTCGATGTCGCGCTCGAAGCGGTTCGAGCTCACGTCCCACAGCGTCAGGCCGTGCGCGGCCAGGTGCACGTAGTTCTGCGTGTCGCGCACGAAGCCGAGCAGCGGCACCGTCAGGCCATCGAGAAACCCGCGCAGCTGGTCGGTGCCGATCGTGCCCTCGCGCGTGCGCATGCCGACGATCGCGATCTGCACGCGGTCGCTGCGCTTGCTCGCGAGCAGCTGGCGCACGAACGCGTGCGTCGCGTGGATGTCGAAGATGCTCGGCTGCAGCGGCACCAGCACCTTGTCGGCCAGCTTCATCACCTCGTCCAGCCGCTTGCCGTGCAAGCCCGCGGGGGTGTCGAGCACGACATGCGTCGTGCCCTTGGGCGGGCGCACGACCGCGTCGTGCGAGACTTCCCAGGGGCTGATGGTCGCAAGGCCCGGCGGGCGCAGCGCGAGCCAGGTGCGCGCCGATTGCTGGCGGTCCACATCGCCCAGCATCACGTGGTGCCCGCGCGAGGCATAGTAGCCAGCGATGTTGGTCGACAGCGTGCTCTTGCCCACGCCGCCCTTCGGATTGGCCACCACGATCACCGGCATGCTTTCCTCCATCCGCTGCAATGCGACTTTTCAGTTATGTTACCGGGGCTTTCGCATGATCCCCATTGAGACTAGGGCCTGTCCTCATATGAATCACCCCCGCGTGGCATTCCACAGAGTCTGCAATCTAGGCGCAAACCGGAGCCGGGGTGGGCCCCCCGGCGAGGATTTGCAACGACGAGTGCAGACTCTGTGGAGTGCCACCCGAAGGGCCGGGGCTGCAAGGGGCGCCGCGCGTCGTTGCAAGCCTAGGTCGGGGGAAGACCCCGACCGTCGACTTGCGCCTAGCGCTGCACCCCTTGCAGCCCCGGCGCGGGGGTGATTCATATGATGACAGGCCCTGACCAGCGACGCCGCTCCAGATGACTTCCCCCGACGTGCTCGTCATCACCGCCCATCCGCAGATGGAGCATTCGCGCATCA
>Ga0307508_10002729_pt1 | contig 18457 bp, 18 predicted proteins | sample 9_EM_MG_FD_203089 | JGI IMG/M metagenome (GOLD analysis project Ga0307508, IMG submission 203089) | Populus trichocarpa ectomycorrhiza microbial communities from riparian zone in the Pacific Northwest, United States - 9_EM | ecosystem: Host-associated > Plants > Roots > Unclassified | place... | reverse complement strand
TATTGTGTGACATTCAACCTGTGGAATGAGGGCATTGATGAAAGACCCTTTTGATGCTACACAGTTTAAAGACTACATCAAGAAATGTGAAAAGAAGAGGAACCAGAATGTGAAGTCACCAAGTCTGTTCCAAATGGGTTGGATCAAAGCTACAAAGAAGACAGCACAAGTTAACAAGCTGTTGAGGATGATTCTGTGCCCTGGGCTTACCATTGCCAATGATTCTAAGATTGATTATTATCTGAAAAGGACCAGCACTCTGAGTGGTGGCAGTTTCTCCTTGCCCAAAATTGCAGAGAAAAAGTTCAAGTGCTTGTTCAGCATGCTAATAATAAACAATGACAAGAGGTTCTTGACACTCAGATGCATGAATGGAAGTGGAAGAATGACCATGCAAACTCATAAGTCTCTTCAATCTCCTGTGCAAAAGAGGTGCTCAACAGATCTCCAATGGCTCTAATGTCCTGTGCTGCATGCACTGCTGTTCTTCAAAGTTGTGGATTCAGAAACATTGTCAACAAGGAGATTCCACTTGAGGAAAACTTTAAACACATTAATCACTGCTGTTGTAATGAGTCCAAATTGGACAAAATCTATACACAAACCCTTGATGTTAAAGAATTAATTGAAAATAAGGCACATTATAGCAAAATGAGTTATTCTATTTGCTTTGAGCTAATAATTATCACTTTGGTCAGGAGGCACACACAAGCCCTTTTTGTACACTATGCACTACAGTACACTATCTAATAATGCATAGCCAGAAAGGACCCAAACCTGATGCATTATTAAATATATGCAGTAGTGAAAGTACATGACAAAATCACATTTGTTACACTCACAGGACAAGTGTAATAAATAATAAAAGCTACAATGAAATGATATAGAATCAACATGAAATGAGTATTGATGCTGTAAAATTTGGTTTCTACTTTGCATAAAATATAAATTTAATATAAAATTGTCACACTCAGACACCATATTTGGTAGTCACCAGGGTCATATCAGATGCCAAGAACTTTCCCACCCACTTAAAAAATATCTGATAATGCATATAGGCCCTCAAATAATGATGCATTATGCAATATGCAATTTTTTCTGCTTCCCAACATGGGATGGATCCAAATGTGATGCATTATTAGATAGTGTACTGTAGAAGCCTTAAATGGAACTTACAACAAAGAAGTTTTTAATGGATTGGTTCAGACTATGGTCATAATAAGAATGCATATAATATTGGCATACATAACTTCACACATACACCTGCATGGGAAGAACTCTGCCATATTACTCAAATTCATAGTCCAAGAGTATAAGGCCTAGGTGAATACCCCCCTATTCCCAGTGTGCAAAATCTCAGGTGTGTTATATGTGATCACACAAACCAATCTTATCTCTTTACACCAGGAAAAAGTAAGCATCCCAACTATAATGATCTGTGACCATACCTTTGAGCTGGTACATGACCATTTAGCAAGCATAATAATGGACTAGTCCATTGGGTGTGATGACACAAAGTTGTTTTCAACATTCTGGCTTTATTGGAATTCTGCACAGCAAGCACATTTTCACATTGGAACTATAGAAGGGCCTGTCAAGGTTTTAGATCCCAATAAAGTGCAAGGTCTGGTGTGATACAGCCTTCTGCCCCTGCCCACCCTAGAGGAGAACCTTAGAGGCTATGCACAAAAATAATTTTCATAACAGAAAATGTAGCAAAGAAATTCATCAAAGTATTTAGTTAGGAAAGATAACAGTCAGACCAAACTGGACCAATGCAAAGATGGCAATAATAATCAATGAAAGTAGTGCCTTGAGGACCAATAACAAGTGTGTTATGAGGATAGGGCAACTGGGTATGAAAGTAGGCTGATATCCAAAAAAAGAGAACATTGGGAGCAGTGATCCATCCATCTTGCTCAAATGTGAAATTGTCCATAGATAAAATATCATGGTGTAAATGATGAGATGATAGAGAAGCATCAACTGAGATGTCAGTAAAGTTTTTAGCAATAGTATTATCAGTGCATGCATCCCATACTCGGATGGTTTGATCAGAGGAGCCAGAGACAATGCACATGCCATCAGGAGATAATGCAACTGACAAGACTGAATTTGTGTGCCCTTTGAGTGGTCCAGCAATGGTGTCACCTGTGCATGCATCCCATACTCGGATGGTTTGATCATCAGAGCCAGAGATGATGCACATGCCATCAGGAGAGAATGCAACTGACAAGACTGACTCTGTGTGCCCTTTGAATGGTCCAGCAATGGTGTTGCCTGTGCATGCATCCCATACTCGGATGGTTTGATCATGGGAGCCAGAGACAATGTGTGTGCCATCAGGAGAGAATGCAACAGACAAGACTGACTCTGTGTGCCCTTTGAATGGTCCAGCAATGGTATTGCCTGTGCGTGCATCCCATACTTGGATGGTTTGATCATCAGAGCCAGTGACAATGCGCATGCCATCAGGAGAGAATGCAACTGACAAGACCGAATCTGTGTGCCCTTTGAATGGTCCAGCAATGGTGTTGCCAGTGCGTGCATCCCATACTCGGATGGTTTGATCATGGGAGCCAGAGATGATGCGTGTGCCATCAGGAGAGAATGCAACCGACAAGATCGAATGTGTGTGTCCTTTGAATGGTCTAGCAATGGTGTTGACAGTGCGTGCATCCCATACTCGGATGGTTTGGTCATCGGAGCCAGAGACGATGCGTGTGCCATCAGGAGAGAATGCAACCGACAAGACCAAATCTGTGTGCCCTTTGAATGGTCCAGCAATGGTGTTGCCAGTGTGTGCATCCCATACTCGGATGGTTTGATCATGGGAGCCAGAGACGATGCGTGTGCCATCAGGAGAGAATGCAACCGATGAGACTGGATGTGTGTGCCCTTTGAATGATCCAGCAATGGTGTTGCCAGTGCGTGCATCCCATACTCGGATGGTTTGATCATGGGAGCCAGAGACGATGCGTGTGCCATCAGGAGAGAATGCAACCGACGAGACCGAATTTGTGTGCCCACTGAATGGTCCAGCAACAGTGTTGCCAGTGCATGCATCCCATACTCGGATGGTTTGATCATCAGAGCCAGAGGTGATGCGCGTGCCATCGGGAGAGAACGCAACCGACAAGACCGAATCCGTGTGCCCTTTGAATGGTCCAGCAATGGTGTTGCCAGTGCGTGCATCCCATACTCGGATGGTTTGATCATTGGAGCTAGAGCCAATGCGCATGCCATCGGGAGATAATGCAACCGACAAGACACTATTTGTGTGCCCTTTGAGTGGTCCAGCAATGGTGTCGCCAGTGCGTGCATCCCACACTCGGATGGTTTCATCAAAGGAGCCAGAAACGATGTGCGTGCCGTCAGGCGAGAATGCAACTGACCGGACTGGTGAATCTGCATTCCATATTCCTATAGCTGCACTTGGCCATTGCTCCATCACACTCCCTCTCACGTCTATCAGCCCTTGCGTGCGTCGCCAGTAGTTCTCACGGACAGAACTCGACCTTGGACAGAATGGCAATCCAGATATATAAATGTGCGGTGTGCTACGTGCACATGCCCCAGCTGCAAAACGCGCTGTAAATGCTTCTGCATCAGCTACTTGTTTCCGAGTATCGATATGAGAATCCTTTTACTTGCTTTCAGTTTGAACACCTAAATTATAGGTATGCTCCCTCACCTTCAACCAGGTATGTACCTGGCGCAGCATATCTGGACCTATCATCATGTGTCGTCCAAGGTTGAGTACCTCCATCCAGAACAGTAGTCGGTGGGTCAGAAAATCGACAAGCTTTTCATGGGCCATGTCTGTGAAATTCCCTTGTCGAAGATGCTCACCCCAGTACCGACACGCGTATGAGAGAGCAGGAGATATGAATTTCTTAATTCGGTCTGGCAAGTCCAACACATCCGCGTCAAACACGAACGACGATTCAAGTTTGCAGATGTTGAATCGAAGCTGCGCCTTCATCAGGTCAAAGCAAAAGTTGGCTAGGACTTCACTATGCTCAGTTACTTCACAGTGGAAGTCCCTGGATCGAAGGTTATCAAACAGATAGTCAGGAAATGATGCATGGAAAGGGGAAACCACATGTGTGTCGTCTTGCACGTGCAATATTGACCGCAGTGGCTGTAATGAAACGAGGACTCGCTCTTCAGTGAGACTAAGAAGCGACGCCAGCGCTTGGACAGTCATCGGTTCCTTTGCGCAGACCACTGTCTTCAGCGTGAGCCGAATATAATTCATCTCCTGCTCTTCGAGGCGCTTAGGGTCGACAGCTGCAGAAAGAATGCTCGTGTATAATTCATTGAGTTCGTCGTGCTGTTTGGTCGACCTGGAGTCCATTCTTAGCACCGTCCGCAAGCGAGCATTGGAGTCTACGCCTGGATCGCCTGGATAAATATATCGCACAGCGGTTGCGGCATAAATGAACAACTTTCCAGCACGTTTTGCAAGCCGTTCTACATCGTTGGGTGATGGGGGTGGTGACATGGATCCAAGTGCCTCGGTGAGATACTTTTTGATGTCTTCCTCCACGATCCATTCCTCGATATCGTGCAGATATAGTACAGAACGCGAGTATCCAGGCGCCAACATCTTCTCACAAATCGCAGGCTCCGGTCGACTTGTGACCAAGAACTTGATGGGCAGGTCCGCTGCGAGCTTCAGCAGTATTTCAAGAAACAACCGGAATGCCTCGCCATCGTCGCACTCCTCCAACGCATCGATCACAACGACCACACCTTCTGGCATCGCAATTTTCACGGCTTGCATGGGCGCCTGCAAGAGCTTCTCGAACTGCCATTTGACGTCTAGCTTGCTGGCCTCTGGGTTCTTGTCTAGGACTTTGCACAGGGCTGACCGAAATGCGGGGGAGTATCGTGCGAGTTGGTATGCGAGTGTGGGGACTATGTTGCTCACGTCGCGGCATGAAGAAGAGATACGCGAGCAGAAATAGTCGCCACCGAGTCGTTGTTTCTTCGATAACCACTCGCACAAGCTATATAAAATCGTCGTCTTGCCAGTGCCTGCCATGCCACTCATCCAATATACCCTGGTGCCATTCGGATCTTCAGCCCAGTCTTGGATATCGTTGAGGATCTTCTTGCGCGTCTCCGCTGTACATCCACGTCGCTTGATGGTCATGGAATAGTTGGAGTCATATCGAGCATCAACCACTGGGTACAGGTCTTTAAGTAACGATGTCTAGTAGTGGATGCGTAAGATTCATCTCAGCGTGGTCTCGTCATCTGCTTACCTCGCGTAGTTTTCTTGTATCTTCCAAAATTTGAAGACTAATGTTGTTCTATTGGGTCGTCAGATACAAAGATTGGATATGGATGGTCAGGTACTCACTTGCAGTTGACGAAACAATGACTCTATCCTACGATACCGCTGGATTACATCCCCCTGGTCCTGATTCGCTTCAACTGTTCGCATTATCTTGCCGCGATCTTGCTGTTGGGCGATGTGTGTCAATTCTGCTTTGATTGATCTGCAAGGCTTGTCACTAACACCTGACGCCTGGGCGAGCATCTGACACTCACTCCATAATGCGCACAATGCTGCCGCTAACATCTTCTGTGACGAGATGGGTTACATGTGGGGCCAGCGTGTTCGCCATATTTGTGAGATCAGTAGCAATTTTGTCGTATTCTTCATGATTCTCTGCAACTACCTGCAATGTGAATTAGTAAAGAGTGTTGAATCCCCAACCGTAACTTACTTGTGCCAGATCCAGACAGGTGACTAATCCACCGACAGCTGACTTGAGAGGAGGAAATGCACCTGCACTCTTTTCCAGAAGGCGGAGCGCTGTCACGAGCGCGCTCCGTGTCACACCCCAAGCCTTCTTGATTTTATCGGCGGTATTGGATTCAGGGTGAGAGGAAGATTGTTCAGAGGATGGGATAGCGTCTTGAGATCGATTTCCATCCACATCTGGTGTCTCGCCAACTTTATCGGCAGAATCGATCCCAGAAGAACGGTCAGAAGAAGCATAAGATCGATCCCGTACCACTCCCGGATCGTCATTGGGTATATTGGAGGCACTCGTTTCAGGCAGAGCAGGGGAAAGCGAACTTGAATTTCGCGATATACGGTCTCGAACTCGATTGAAAACACGTCTCGGGGCCTTTAGCAAGCCGTTGGACTCTTTTCCCAGCGGGGGAGATGCCATCGTAGTCGAGGAAGTGACCTCACACTCGTAGTTGGACAAGAGAGCGAGCAGCCTGTGACTTGTCACAAATATGTCGACATCACGAGAGACCTTCGAAAAATCTGGCGGACATCCTGATTGTCCACGGATTAAAACTTGAATTACTCTGATCACATCGTTCTCAGCGCACTTTTGGACGATCTCTTTTCTCAACCAAATGGAACAGAACGTATTAGAGTCACACCTTCCACCACCCTGCCTAATTTCTTGACCTGCGCCTCATAGCAGACTATTAACATATGTACAACCCCGAAGCAACTGCCATCGAAAACCTCTTCTCATCCAATTCCGACCGAGATCCAGATCAGATCTCTTAGAAACCAGGACCACACTCGCCTCTTTTATTCAATTTAGGGAAGAAGAATCTAGGGGCGCTTAAAATCGAAGGCGAAGACAAGAGAGTGCAGCGAAATTAGAGTCAATTCCAGCACACGTTGCCAGCACCTCCAACAATACCCTCGAATCCAGATCCTTGCTATCCTCACACCACTCGCCGTCACACGCTACTCGCCTCTTGCAAGATGACAGATTTGGAGGAAACGTCGAGCGTGTTCTCAAAGGGTTGTTAGATGAGAGTTTAGGAACTGGAAAGATGGAGTGTGGAAAATGTAAACAGAGGGCAAAATTAAAGGACGAGGAAAAGGACAAAGCAGTGAGTACGCAATCTCTCCCGCTCTACTTGATTTCTTTCCCTTTATATTATTCGTCCAGTTCTTGACACATTCTAACTCTACTCAATTTCCCAGATCCGGCCTAGACCGTAGCAAAATCGAGCGCATAAAACGAGATATCGTAGGACGCGTGGAAGAGACAGCCGAAAGCGGGGCGTTTTCGGCCATGCCCAAGCCTTGGAAAGATAGGCTGCACATGTATCGTCATCATTCCCTGTCGTTCGCAAATTGGTGGTTCCAAGAAAGGTCCCCAAAGTTTACAGTGAGTCGCCCACAATGCACGACGAAAAGAACTGGCTCAACCGTTGTACTTCTTTGACAGTAGTAGCTGAAAAAGGCAACGGAACGAAGTATTAGCCTCTGTCAAATTCAGACATTGAATGGGAAAGTGCTAGTGCTTTGCGGTAGAACCGATCAGGCGATAGCACTGAATTCATTCGAGGTCAGTTGCGTTGCGTTCGTCGTCCGTTACCACCAAAGTAACCTTTCGCAGAATTATGTGTCGCAACTTGGGTGAATTGAATTGGAATACAACAATAAGGAAAGGATAATTGAGATACAAGAGAGGTGTTGATGTAAAGGAGGGCAAGCAGCGCAGAGGGTATACGTCGACAAAGGAACGAGTGCTTTACTGGATTTTATCTTGTCTGACCGTCGCTGTGCAGGACTTGCTAAGGTTGTTGGAGACTCTTGTTGAATGGCTATGCGGGCAGAACCTAGCATTTATGTAACGAGTCTTGAGAGTCGCCCACGTCTCGTATGCCATCCATTTGGAACTGTCTTTTGTAATGTAGTGCTGATTAGAATTGTGCTGGTGCCGGGGTAGTCAATGGTGAGCATACTCAAGTGATCTATGGCAGACCCAGGGCTCTGGATCGTGTCACGATAATTTTCTCGACCCGCGCCTCTTGTATGTTTCCACCGTGTGACGAGCATGTCTCAGACTCTAATGAGCCTAATGTCCCCAGCCATCTTCGCGATGAACCTAGTTAAAAAGGCATTCTCCAACCTTCCATTCCACTTCCTTAAACACACAAGTCCCATGGTGGATATTGTCCCAAAATTCCTCCACGCTGTTCTGTCGCCAGATTGTTCTGTGGACGAATACCTGCGAACTTTTTATAGTTTTATCAATTTCTCAGCTGTTCACTACCGTACTACAGCGCCGGAAGTGATGTCCTCAGTCTGGGTAGAGGAGGTCTACCGACTGAAGGTCGGGTGGCAACCCGAGTCACTCTGCGTGAAGGTGAATCATGGTGAAGAGACTCGCTATATCGTGTTCGAACGAACGCCCTCTGATCAACCAAATCAAGACCCTTGGAATGATCTGCGCAGGAAAGCTCAGGTTGACAAGTCTGCTCAGGTACTCCTCAACAGGTACGAGGACTTGTTACAAGCATCCATCCGTGAGGGTTCCACACTACAGTCTTCGGCTTCTGCCTCCCCACTCAATGGGGATTCCTTCGTGGACTCGGATTCTATCTTGCTCTCCGCTGTCGACTCAGTTGCGAACATCGCGGCCGACCCTATAAAATCTGCGACGCAATGTCAAACTGGTGACTACGATCGTGTCAGGACCATCGACAAACATACTGTTGACCAACATAAAATCGGAAACGGCTTCAAGACAACGATTCCCCTATTCGATGTCGTGATTCTCGCTTCCGTTGTCCACGAACAAGATACGACTTACTCTTTGCTACAAAATCAATGTTATTGGTATTGCAACTTGATTTACTCTGTATTGGAAAAGCGATCCAAATCTCAGTCGACTCCGTCCCTTGATCAAACTCACGACAACCAATCCGATGCCATAATCGACACCAAATACGAAACGTGGTGGAGGATCCAGGTCATAGACATCAAGGAAAGCCTGGTGGCATTTGTAGATGAGAAGTTCGACATTACGGTATCGAAGATTCGAGATGCAGTATGTCCATCGCCATACTATCTGCTACAAGATATTGACAATTCATCAGTCTACCCAATTCGTCGAGTTTGTGAAAGCCTATGGCAAAACATCTTACAGCGAGCGAATCAGGAACAGCTATGTATTGGTAATAGATTCCTGAAGGAAGCTTGTTATGTAATTATCTTAGCACTGCAAGTATACTGTATAGTGACGTTGACAATTGGAAGGTGCTGGTGACAAGAAAAGGAAGGCTACCAAACAAGGGATGTCGAGGACAACAGGCCATAGAGACCAGTGCGAATCAGGTCCGAGAAATGGGGAGCAATTTATTCATCGTCCTGAGAGGTTCTTCGGGATGCTTCCACAAGCACACCATACTTTTCACTTTCCTCCCGTTTCCCGAGCTTCGCGTACCCCAAACATATCGTCGCCAGCAGCTCTACAAAGTGACGGTCTGTGTCCAGTCCTTCTTTGACCATAGCTTTTTCAAGCCTCACGGCATCCTCCAGCACTGCTTTGATAATTTCGGAGGAACCCCCAACCATTCGTTTGAGAAGCGCAATTTGGGTTACAAATGTGCTCCTCAGTCTATCGGTTTCAGGTGTGGCGTTTACACAAGCTGAACACTTGCATACAAAGCCATATGGCGCAATTTCGGCTTGTCGCTGTGCGAGGGTACTGTTGGCTAAGCAGTAAGAGTAAAGGAGTTGTTCTCCAGGTTTGATGTCTCGTAGCGCATAAAATTGCATCGAGAAAGAGTTGAGCTTGAAGGAACACCTAACATTTGGTTTGCAGCTGAAAAGGTATTAGCCAATGACTGAGCTAAAAGAAAAGCGTAAATGAGACACACCTATGGTTGATGCGAGATCCGATTTTGCAAACCGCCCCATATCCGGCATCCTTGTTGGAACCATCGTATAGGTTGCCAATGCCATAGCGGTTAGTTCTGATTATCCCAAGGAGAGGACCACTCCCGTCGCCTGTATGAGCATTTTTAAGAGCTCTGAAATCTGCCTGGCTCTCACTCGATAAGCGGGCAACGGTGCACTCGAGCAAAGTTTCGAATTCGAGCATCACGATTTGTTTGATTTGATGCTCAGTGTGGACGTCGGGATTCACACTTTTCGACCACCCCGTAATCGCACGGGGGGCGACAAGCAGTGGGCGTTCGGCGAAGATGAGATCCCCACGCGTGATGTTGTGTTTGGCGAAGAGTCCCTGTCCCATAGCAGGTGTTGATCTAACATCGTACAAGTTCGGTTGGCGATGTTTCGGGACGCGAGCTGGGTAACCTGGGGCGTTGAGGACTTTTCCTTTTGTGGAACCATTGACGATCCATTCGCATTGGGGCTCGTCATCCGGAACGGGTTGGGGTATGGTGGTAACGACTGTTGTGTTGTCACTGAATTCAGTGATATGCGGATCAAACTCTTTACAGATGAATTTGGATTTGTCGGCGTGATAATCGCTGGGAAGAGCTAGGAGGGTAGTAGCAGTTAATGAGACGTCGGTTGATAATAAATAATGGTATATCGACCTTTTTCCTCTTCACTTAGATTACCATAAGGAAGATTTCCAAAGAGTTGGCCCTTTTCGTTGACATTGAAACCTAAAATTCGTTATGAAATTGTTTTCTACGGCCCTGGTAGTGCCTATCCTCACCTTTGAAGTTCTGGCGAGGTTCAGCAGTGGCAGGCGTTGATGAAGCTACTAGAGGCTGGGTCTGCTTCTGGGCACCCCTGCTATGCTTTGCAGCCGTTTTCCTTTCTTCCGCTCTTAGTAAAAAACCTCGTTTCATGACGCGCTTGAGATCAAGGAAGGAGGGATCTCAGAGTACTGGCAAAGTTCCTTTTAAATGTGACATGTAGCGTTATATCCGAGGATATTACGGGTCGTACTTCTTGCCGTATCCAGCCCTCACTACCCACATTCAGAGCGTAGAAGAGACGTGCACGTCCGAAGTCTTGGAAGATTGCAGCACATTATCAGCGACGTCTTGGCACAGCTCGTTATTCCCTGGAAGTTGATGCCATACTTTTCATTGGAAGGAACGCATTTCAATTTCGTTCGAGAGCAAGAGGAATAGTAGAGAAGCACGATACTGTCGATGGTAATACTCGCGCAGAATCAGACCCAAACACTCAAGTTGTTTACAAGACTGCTGTAACAATTAGGAGACCTTGCTCATCAGCTGTGCAATTACGGCAAGTGAAGAGTTGGTGACAGATGGAACCTTTTCCTGATCCGGAGGTCAATATGATGCTGAAGAGCGAGGGCGAGAAGAGTGGAAACCAGTCTATTTCCAGTATTTCCAACAGATTAAACGCTACTATTCGACGGAATGAGCGCATAAAACCGTGCTGTGCACCATTGACTTTTACCCACAAACTCTAAGGCGTGCGTGAAAACATCACACCCTCCCCAAGAGGACGTAACCCCCACGGATCAGAACTGGAGCAGCGCCAAGTCATATGTCCCATGCCCAAGAGCCGTTTGAGATGACCTTGAAGGTTGCCAATTTGAGTCCAGTAGACCCAGATATCACCAGCGGTTGTCGGATGAACCACAATCTTGTATGGAGAGCTGGTAAGAGTTCCGCTGCTAGAGAATATCTGGCCGGCACCTTTAGAGAAGAACCAGATGCACAATAGAAGATTTTCGCAGCCTTTTCTGGGGTTCTGTCCGCAGAAGCAGTCACCTTCCAATTGTTTAGAGGACCTGAGGGGCAGTCAGATTCCATTCAACTAGATGATTTTGTATTAAAACGGACCTCCGGTATATGCCGGTCCTAACCATAACATTAGACCTGACGCCAGGTCGACCGTCGAAACCCATGTTGGGTTTGAGAACGTCGTAAATGCAGCACCGGCAAAGTTGTTATGAACAAATCCTGAGAGTAATGTTGAAGAGGCTGTGGGAGTAACTTCAAGATTCTACATATCGCCAACAGCGGAAATGAGACAAAGACCAAGTTGACCTCAAGCCTGAGGTCTCCTCGATTGCAGCTTGATGTTACGAGTTGTATCCCACTTAAGTGAATCGCAGCCTCCTTGGATGGTCGCACCGGTGCCATACATCCATCGGTTCGAGTCGAAGGGGTCAACCACTATTGCTTCAATCATCCATCTGTTGTGCGAACATTCAGTACTCAGTGTCCTGGTGAATGGTGTACAATGTACACACCAAATCTGTTCCAGGTCAAAAGTAGTAACCATGTAGTTCGGGCTTAGCCAGGGGACTATCGTGTTGTATAGAACTTCTTGGTAGAGACCCATGGTTCGTTCCAATCCCAGAATGTGGTCCAGGTTGTGCCACAATCGGTTGAATGGGAGATGTTCCCATCTGGCTGCTACATATTTAGGGCGGCGACCATGATTGTGCCAGGTTTCTGGTAGGCAACTGCAAGCCCTCCAAATCCATAGATTTGACTTGCAAGGATGTTGGATGGAATTATGACCGAGTCAAGTCGTATTTCCCTGCAGCACCTGCAATAGGCCTTAGTCATCGACAAGGGAATGCCAGAGTCGCTCATACCATTGCTTCTGTCAAAGGGACCCTTCATTTGCTAAGATATACAAAATCATGGTGTTAGGGTCGATCACTCCCTTGTGGCTCATGAACGCATTGTCAATCCCTGGAATCGATTGCCCTGTGAGATAGCGTCATTCACAAGAGGAAGATAACTTTACATGTTGGGCCAGCATCTTCCGATACGAAGACGTTGTCTTGTCCAACACTGGCTACTCCCACGAAAATGCGACGAGTTGACGTTCCCCTGGTGCAACAGCCTAGAGACGCGAAATTTATACTTCGTTCGTTGAGCGATTGTGCGGTAGCGCAAATCAGATTATCTTGAGGTTTCGTTTCCACAGTAGTGAGACCTGTGAATGATATTGGTGAGGGACCGACGGTCCTCGGCGACGGAGAAAAGGAGTGTCGAACGTTTGATGTCCGAAAATAGTTGCGTGCGTTCCCACAAGTTGGCGGAAATCGAACATGGGTTCTCCTTCTGACAAAGATATCCTCAGCCGAATTGAATTCATTGATAACAAGCCTAGAATTCGATCGATTACCCCACTAAATGTCAAGGACCTATAACTTCTGGACAAATCCAATCCAGTTTCCTGTGCAGAGTTAATTATTGCAAAAGGTTACAATCGAAAGTTCTTGGTTTCAAGTTGCCCATTCTCCATGATTGACACTGTACCTCAACCCTGGTGGCACTTGACCCACTCTTCTCCATGGACGAACCTCTTAAGATTCAATCGAGTCTCTTCCCGACCCAGCATCAACACACTCCGCGACCAAGGAAGGGAGGGCCTGTGAACATCTGGTATCCAGAGTAGGCGTACGGTTGACCCGCCAGAATCACCTCTGCGTGTGATCCACCCATGCGCGTCGAAGGAGGTTCCATTTGTGATGTATGAAATCTCCATGTGCGCATTATCGGGTGCGGTGTTGAGAGCGGCTTGGTCATGTGCTTCAGTAGTGTTGCGTAAATCCCAGATCCTCAATGTGCGATTGAATGAAAGACCCGCCAAAAGCCATCCATCCTCTGAAAATTCGAGGTACTTCAGAGACTCTGAGTGGCCCCCTAACAAGAACAGCACTTGCATCGATATTGTGTGGGCGTTGGTGTCATAGGTCAACTCCAAAACCAAAATTCGATTATCCATCAACTCGAATGCCACTTTCTTCCCGTCCCGTGTCAAACCTACAGCATACGATGCATCCTCCATCGACAATCCCATTTTCTCGTCTTCTGTCCAGCACACAGGGCCACATAGTGCAATTCCACTCTTACTGTCCCACAAACACACAGAGCAGTCACCGCTCGCAGCAGAGGCTATATATCGTCCGTCGGGAGGTAAGAACGAGAGGGCCTGGACGGGGTAGTCGTGATGTTTGAATGGCCCTGCAACATCTCCTGTGCGCGTATCCCAAATGGCCACCAGACCGCTTGTCAAACCTGTCGCCACAAGTGTTGTTGTCCTGGTTGTTGAAAACACAGCGATGCATTCGAGAAGGCCACCAATCTCCTTTGGTCCCGCTAGTGGTATACCAGTTGAAGCATTCCATAGGCAGACAGTGCCGTCAAAATTGCCCAAGGCGACGACGTCATTTAATTCGGTTGAAAAGGCCACAGACCGGATGAAATCGGTGCTGTTCTCCATTCTCATAGGCCCTGTAACCGCATCTCCAGTTTCCACGTTCCAGATATGCAATCGATCCTTGGAAACTGAACCGATGCGATCCCCGCTTTGAGAGACTGCAACACCCGAGACTCCGTTCTCAGATGCTTCCTTAATCCTCACCACTTCGTGCCCCGTTGATATGTCTAACACCCGAACTAGACCACCTTGCGACCCAACGACAATTCGCCGGCTATCGGGAAAGAAAGCAAGAGAAATCGGGCTGAGATCTGTAGATACAGTTGAATCACTTTCCAGATGTCCTACAGCCCACACTCGCACTAACCCATTCGATGAACCAGACACGAGCTGTCGGCCATCCGCTGAGAACGCCAAACATAGCACTTCGCTAGTCGCAAATGGTCCACCAGCGAGGGTGCCCGCGAGAGGCTTCGTGGCATGCCAGACGGATATGAGATAATCGTTATAGGTAGCGACAAGTTTTCCATCAAGCGAAAAAGCAGCAACTTCGACTTGATATAGGGTTTCGGAGGAATCTTCCCCACCTTCCACCGCCTCTTCCCATGTACAAACAGAGAACCCGCTTTTGGCACGAGGGTGTGACCAAAAAAAATTGTTCGAGTCCTCGAAAATACACATTGTGTCGACTGTTCCAGTGGGTATGTTGAATTTTTCAAATTCGAATGGACCTGCTTGTCGCCATGTCTTCATACTCCAGGCCTTCACCGTGTAAGACGCGGATCGTGACAGAACATGCTCGTTGTCTGGCAAGAACGACACCAACCAGACTGGATTATTATGGCCACCAAACGGTCCTGCTACTATATCCCCCGTCTCCGAGTCCCATACACGAACCGTGCGATCGCCTGAGCCCGAGATAAGTAGCTTGTCGTTGTGCGAGAATGACAATGCCGAAATAAACGTTGTGTGCCGCTGTAAAAGCATTCTCTTTGATTCTATGTCGCCTTCCCGCCCACAGTCCACTTCCCATATATGAATACCCCCATGCGACAATCCAGATGCGAGATATCGTCCGTCATGCGAGAACGCGACGGATGACACGAACTTTCCCAGTCCACTATCATGTGAGCCACCATCGCCCATCTGTGTACTATTGGCGTTGGCTATAAGATTGAGCGGGCCAGCAATAATTATCCCAGTTGATGCATCCCACACACAGACCTGGTTACCGAATAGCCCACCAGCAATAAATTTGCCATTCATCGACACTGCAACACAGTAGATCCAAGAAGATCGTTCAGGTACTGACATGGAAATCAGCAAAGGCGGCCATCCTTTTAATTGACCTCGCTCAAGAGAGAGGGTTTGTGGAAATCGACCTTCGTAGAGTTTGGATATAGCGGACGACGACGGAGCGAAAGGCAGTGCAGAGATATAGATATGTGGGGCGCTCTGTGCCATGGGTACTGAAAAATACCTGACGAACGCCACAGCATCTTCGATCACCGTATCTAATGCAACGATTTGTGTTCTCTGATGCACTGCTTGCTGCTTGGTTGCCGATTTTATTTAGGTATGAAGAAGGGAGTAGGAAATCTTAATACTCACATGGTCCTGTACTCGACTCAACCATGTTCTTGACGATAATAATGCTGCGGTAGCGAGATCCAGACTTCGCATTACACTAAGAACTTCCAGCCAGAATAGAAAATTCTTCTCGAGCAGGGCGCGCAGGGACTGGAACAAGTCAAGATCAAACCGAGGGACAAGGGCCAGATGACCAGCCCAAAACCGACAGGAATATGATAGAGCGACGGGTATGTATTTCTCGATGCGCTCCTTGAGATCTCGGACCTCGCTGTTCAGACGGTATGACGTCTCTAACCCGCACATGTTGAAATGGAGCACCGCCTGCATTGTTCGCTGCGTCGCACTGGCTAACTGGCAGTGTGCATCATCCAGCCCGATATGGAAATTTCCACTCCGTTTTACATCTGTGAGGAAGTCGCGGAAAGAGGTGTGCAGAGGCGCAATTGGGAGTGTCGATGTTGACGGGGTGACATTGCTGAGCAACGACCCCATGTGCCTGACTACATCAGATACATCAATGTCGCTAGCATGCGTGTTACCGCCAACATTGGCGTGGTGTCGCATCATCATGTTCAACGACACGATGGATAGCGGCTCGAAGGCAGCGAGAATTTGACCCATGACGGACTTGAAATTATCACGGATCCTGCAGTCCTTCATGTAGAAGTGGGCTTCCAGGACAGTGCTATAGAGGTTATCCAGGCGGTCCACAGCCTCGTTGATATCTGAGGACTGTAATACCTGGCCGAGGCAATGTTTGGAATTGAGGCCGGGAGGAGGGTTAGCAATGTAATCACAGGCGACGGAAGCCCACTGGAAAAGACCTTCGGCCTTGACCATCAATTTATACAGAGAATCTTCGTCGATGTTCGTTTCGTAAAGTTTCGTGCGAATGTAGACGAGGATGTCGTCGTGCACCTTATCGGCGAGGTCGTGATCATCGATGCGCATATGACGGACTAGGGCGGATTCAGGAAATGCCTTCTCGATCTCTGCTTCCGGCCGTGAAGTAATTAGGATACGGAAGTTGTCCGGTAATTCGGAGAGGTGTTGCCCCAAGAAGGTATGGAAGGGAATCCTACCACCGGCACGTGAGCCTCTGCCATTGTCTTCACCCTCATCCAAAGCATCAACAATTATGAAAACGGGACTAACAAAATGTAAGTCGTTCATCGGGTCTAGAAGGAGTGTCTTGAAGAGTGTTGTATAGTCTTGCGCGGAAACAACATCCATGTCGTTACCAATAATCCTGCCCAAAGAAGCCCCGAAAGCGGGGTATTTACTGCACAGATTGCGCGCTAGAGTAGTGAAGAATCGGTAGGACTCGCGGCTGGAGGGTTCTCCCTTGATAAAGCAATACGAGGTTGTCAACCGGTCTACATTATGGAATTTCTGCGCGATCTCATTTGCAATCGAGGATTTTCCAGTACCAGCTTGGCCAAAAAGTATCATGACCTTTGGTGATGAAGGATCAAGATCGTTTACCCAATCGGAAATCGCGTCTAGGAACTTGACACGGGTCTCTGGGAGACAGCCTTTCTCTGGATTGAATCTTGTACCTATTCCATATGGAAGCTGTCGCAACTTCATGTCAAGCTCTGTAGAATTTGAGTTTGAATTTATGGCATATGAGTGATAACGCTACAGACCAAGGTCCTTCACATCTTGGCGGATAGTCTCCACTGCTGCCAGAGTGCGGATCACCGTTTCCTCGACATTAACGATTACATGACTCAAGAAGTCTTCCCGGAGTTTCTGAAGAGTGTGGCGATAGTTCTCGACAGCTTTCCTCCCATCGCCTGCAAAATTCTTCATAAAGCGCTTCCCTAAACAATCGGCGGGTCAGAAGATGGACTAGAGTGACTCGAACGAAGGACTTGCAAAAATTGACATCTTTAACATAGGATTGAATGAAATATCCGCATTCACTAATTTGTTCCATCATTCGCAAGAGTGTCTTATGGTGGTTTTTTGATGATTCGCAACGTATCCTCAACGAGTCCGCATCCGGCGCCAGATCGAGGGCTTGTTCTATTGCATCAAGTAAACCTATGACGTCCTCATCGAGTTGTATCTGGTCTGAAAGTTTCTGAAAGCCGTAGATGGGTCAGTATTCAACAAAGCCATTGCAATAACTTACCGTAGGGATGAAGGACAACACGCTCCACGCCAACTTGGCATAAGGGTGGATCTAAAAGAGGGCGTTGCTATGAGAGATAGTAAAATCAGCGGGGGAGAGGCTGCCCACCTCTGCGATTGTTTGTACGGCATCCATGACAAACACAAGGCGATGTAGAATGGTGTCGCGCTTTACACCAAAATTGATCAACGAAGTGACCATTGGGTCAACAAAAGTCATGACCTCTCCAGCCTTCTCAGCTCCACTACTAACACAAGCTGCTCGTTCTGGGACGAGTTGAAGGTGCTCTATGCCTTGTTTGGCCTTTTCTACTTCATCCTTCGCACAAGAGGTAGGCAATCAAGTCTGCGGTGTTACGGACACAACTTACTTTGGCTTCGACAATGCGGCGATGGGACAGGGTGGTTGTGATTGCGGATTTGAACTTGTTCTTCAGTTCACCTTCGATGGCTTCAATCAAGTTGAATTCTGCAGAACTTCCTCGATTCAGATGGGAAGATGATTTTGGCCAAAACAGACCTGTTTGGGAAGAGCGGAGCATCTCATTTGTTATACAGAAAGTTGCAAGAAGCGCTTCTGGGAGAACCCTGTGTTTTTCGAATACACATAGCTTTAGCTCTGAAGATGAGGTTAAAGTACTGGATCAACAGAAAGTGTTGAGTGCTGACAATGTATCCAGAAGAGAAAATCCTCACAAGCCATCTAAAGCCCCACTCCACCTCAGGGAATGTCCCTCACACTTCACTGACGCCGTCTTCTTCGTCACTCGTCCATCACTCACGGAGGCATAGAAGCGT
>Ga0307508_10002728_pt1 | contig 18462 bp, 27 predicted proteins | sample 9_EM_MG_FD_203089 | JGI IMG/M metagenome (GOLD analysis project Ga0307508, IMG submission 203089) | Populus trichocarpa ectomycorrhiza microbial communities from riparian zone in the Pacific Northwest, United States - 9_EM | ecosystem: Host-associated > Plants > Roots > Unclassified | place... | reverse complement strand
TTACAGAGTCCCATAGACGTCACGCCTACCCCTATTGGGTAGCGTACCCCGCTCACTCCCGTCGCCCCTCCGCTCGACACAAGAAAGAGTAACACCAAGCACCAAGCAAGAGAAGCCTTTTTCAACAGGGAACTCTGCGCGATGAACCATGACGTCTTGCCTACTAAAAAACTTCTCCCGTGCCTTAGCTACACAATGCGTTATCATGAGTCGCGACTCCCTTCGTACGAGGGCCTGGCCGCTGCTTGAACTTCAGAGAGGAACGGATATCTGCTGTTCTAGCCGACTCATCGTCGGCGGTAGACTGTGCGTTGACGGGCAGAATATCCTTGAGAGTTCGTGGACAGGCGGCAGGTGGCACCGGAGAGTCAGGAACGGATGCGATGAACGCGGGGTGTCGGTGGTGGAGGGAAGTCGACAGCAGGGGCGCGTCGCCTGCCTGCGGGGCGCTGTTCGGGTATTCAGCGGAACCTTTTATAACCTACAACTTTCTCTCTGTTCAAATTCTCATTCACACTCAACCCCGGGCTCTGAGATGCCGAGTGTCGCAGAAGTGTTTATTAGGTGTTTTTGGAATCCCTGACCAATCACAATTCGGATTTTTCAGATGACAGTGGTGACAGGGGGTAACCAATAAGAAAGCTTCTTTGCAAGAATTCATGCAGGAAACCCTCATTGTTGTGAGATTTTGGTGGCGACGCCGGCTCACCATCAACACAGTTCGGCTAGTGTCGGTTTTACCCGATTCCCTGCTATTTGTACATAGTTGGTTCAAGGTTGGTTGCTGGACCTTACGGCGCCGAAACAAAAAAACGCCCGGCAGTCTTCGGCAGTCCGTCAAATACCGTGCCAGGATGGGCGAGGGCAGTGGAGGCCGTGCCCGGGACAGGACCACCGTAAGAGACGGCTGGGAACTGCTGCGAGGCCTGGTGATGTATGTCGGGAGATGAGGTAGCGTAGTAGCGGAGATGACTATAGCCAACAGACCCGCCACCCCGCACCCATAGCCGGCAGTGGCCGGGCCTCGCAGCCAATCCCACGCCGCCACCGCTTACACCCGGGCACTGGCGGCTCCCCATCGCCCACGCTCTCTCGAGGCAGCCCGGGTCGGCGGCTGCCGACTTGCAAACAAAGGGGTAGCAGGTGCGTTCCTCCGCATATACCTCTCGTATCGCCAGTTTCTTTTCTTTTCTTTGATCTGTCAGTAAGCGACACACGTGTGCAGATGTGATTAGACGTTGAATTAAGGTTATCAGTTCTGTAACAAGCAAATATCGAATGTGCGTCACGCCGAGGGAGGGATGGGGGCCATGCAGAGAAGCACGCCGGGGCTGTTCCCGGCGCCCGCACGCAGGCGCCAGATGGCTAGATAGCCGTGCCAGAGTGGTTACACACGCACCGATAAGGTAATTCTGACTTCGCTTCGCAATTCCGAAGTAAGGCGGCTGTGTTTGAAATTCGTCTTTGGGTCGGACTGTGTCGGTACTGCAATTTGATCCATAAGAAGGCTATGTCTACCCATATACCTAACCCCTAGGGCGGCAGTCGAAGCGGGACGACGAGACAGGATCCATGAGACAATGACAGCGGAGTTGGTGCCAACGCGCGGCAGGTGCTGACCCCCACCCTACGACACGGCAGTTGGCTGGGCGGCTGCATCGTCATTGGCAAGCATTCGTGAGGTCCCATAGGGCAGGTGTAGTTGACAGCAGTGGGTGCCACACCTCACCATGATCTACCTAGATAGGCCGCATGCGATTAATGAATAAATACAAAAAGAAAAGGCGGGGAGCTACAACAAGCCGCAAGGATGGGACAGTAAACGGGAAAGCGTGCACATCGCCATGGTCTGGATGGGTCGCATGCGATCATGAATTAACAAAAATTAGCAGTAGCCAGCGCGGAAGATTTTATAATCAGTCACGAGCTATAAAGGTCGAATGCGAAGATGATCAAACAAAAAAACGAACTGAACAGCACTCGGACGCGGGAGGCTGCTGCGCCAATTACGCTTTCGTGCTTCAACTCCGGCCATGGTTTGCAGCCTGCCTTCCCATCGTCCCCGGATAGACCCCTCCTGCGCCGTAGTTACCCACGAGCTCTAACCCAGTCCAGCGAGATGCGCAAACACGGCCACGGCGTCCTCGTCCGGCGTCTGTTGTAGCCACACGCCAAAGGTGTACGACGTCGTCCTCGCGCTTTCGGCGGGAGCGGCGTGGCCTTGCCCTGGCTTACGTCAGTGGATGGCTGCTGGAGAGCGGCCGAGGCTTACCGATGTGGGGGGCGCGGGCGGCGGTAGGAGGACAGTAGTGACGGAGGTGGGAGCGTGCTGTGAAGCCACCGTGATCCCCAAACCTGAGACGGAAGTGACCTGGCCTGGCCTCGGCGGGCGCTAGTGGGCGTGCGCCGAGGGAGGGTGGTGCTTACCGTTGCGAGTGGATGGAGAGGAGTGGGCGGGAGCGGTTGGAACGGGCTGCGAAGTCATCGTTGTGACGTGGATCGGTAAACGGAGGGATGGGTTGGCGGAAGGATGGAATGGAAGCGACATTTGTACTGCAAGGAGCCTTTCTTTTTTTCTTGCTCTCGCACTGCGGTGTCGAATAGTGCTGACGGGTGACCAGCCGTGTACGTGCTTACGCGGGGAGACGCGACTAGAACTGCCCCCCTACCTATATAGAAGCTATACCGTTTTTCCGAACTAACTGAAAGGATACTGTGGGTCGGTGATGCGGTACGATGGTGCCCTCGATGCGTCGATGGGCGACGGAAGTTGGGCGCCGGCACCTTTGTCTCCGACATGGACACTGTCAGTCACTGCTGTTTACCTGTCCGCCATAGTCTGTACAGACAGCTTCTCTCTCCTACCGGGCTTAAACTTATGTGTCCAGCCGCAAGCCGACAGCGCGTGGACAGATGAACACGTATGCGGGGGTCGTCGTGAGGGATCACCCTGCGTGCAGCTAACTGCCAGCTGTGAGAGAATGCGTGGAGGAAGACGAGAACACCAATATCCCTGTCTGGCAAGCAGGTTTCAATTGGTTTTGTTTGCTCTCTTCTCTTTTTTGCGCATCTTTTGCATCTTATTTGCTGTTCTTTTCCATTTTTGCTTTTTCCCGGGTGGGGAATCTAGTCTAGGTGGTTACGACATACCGGATGCGGTGATGCTTTGAGTGTGGTGGATTCGATCAATGATCTCGATGCACGGGGGAAAAAAAGGAAGATGAGGCCGGAAACAGCGGATGCACCAAAAAGGTATATACTAGGACGGGTAGGACGGAGCGGGTTTCCATGTCCGCCACGACCTCTACTCCACCGTCCAACATAAGAATGTTTCCGTTTAAGCAACATACTGGCGAAGCATGTGGAGAACATTCCTGCGGTTTCCACCCTCTATCTGGAGGTGATTTCGTGATGCTATATGGTCGGGGACACGTTCAACCGACGACAGAGGTCCGTCCGAGTCGCTTCCAGGGTGATAAGGCAGCACCCAGCACATATGTAGTCCAGTCTGGGAACTGCTGATACATAGAGGTATCTACACCATGGGCGCGCTAGAGAAGAAGTTGCCGAGCGAATCTAGCACTATCCCATTCGGGCGGTTGTTGCTTAAAGTTGTGGTGCGTTTTTTTTTGTTTAATCATTTACTCGCATGCGACCTAACTAGATCATGGCGAGATTATGTACAGTCCGTTTCCTGTCCGCTGTCCGCGCGGTGGCGGCCCGTGCGGCAGAGGAAGCTGACGCAGGGAGCGAGGCGTCGGAATGGGAGCTCCGGGAACGCCAGGAGCGGGAAGACGAACGGAGGTTAGAGGCGGAGGCGCTGGGTGCTGGGGAGGAGCCGCTGTTCCTACCCAACCCACCCTTCATGGCATCGGCGGGGGAGGAGTAGGGGTCGTACGGGGTCTCCTTCTGTTTTTTCCTTTGTCTATTCCCTTGGTGCGCAATAATGTTGTTCGGGAGGGCCGGGCGGAGGGCACAAGGGGAGCTTGCAACGTGCCGCCTCGCGCGGACTGCGGACGGGGAAACTGGGCAAAATGTACGCCGCCATGATCTATATAGGTCGCATGCGAGTATGAATAAACAAAAAAAAAAAAGAGCGGTGGCGGCCCGTTGCAAGCGCTCCTTTGCCCTCCGCCCAGGTCTGTCCCAAGAAGATGTGTCTCGCACCAAGGAATTACAAACGAAAGGAAAGCGAGCGTGAAGGACAAGGGAACAGACAAAAGAAAGAGACGAATGAAAGCGCCTAGACCTCTTCTACGGACGCCATCAAGTCAGGCGTGGGTAGGAACAGTGGTAGTTCCCCCCCGGCGCCCGACCCCTCGGCCCCCGCTCCCTGCTCCTCCAACCACTCCCGCACCTCCGCCTCCGACACCTCACTCACCGCGTCCCCCTCAGCCGGCACCCGCCTTCCCACATCCGTGGTGGATAGGAAGTCCAGCACCGCCCGCCTGCGCCTCTCATCCGCCAGGAGGTCGCGGATCTTCCACCTATCCTTCCACCTCCCGATCTCCTTCCGCACCTCCGCCCACAGGATCTTCTGTTGGGTCTTCCACTCGGGACACACCTTGAAGAGGTGCTCTCGGGTCTGGTTCGGGTACCAGCACCATCAACATTGCGGGGTGGATCAGTTCTTCGTCCAATTGAGGTACTGCCCGGACAGACAGTGCCCCGTCTTGACCCGGTAGAACCGTGAAGCGAGCCTCTTCGTGCTGCCCGCCACCATGCCATTGGGCTTCTGGCTCTTAGGTATGCGGTACTTTTTGGAGGTTCGGCCTCCCGCCCATTGTCGGGTCTCCGCCCACTTCTTCTCAGAGATCTCCCGCTTGAGGTTTGCAAGCGATCTCGGGAGAGGCATTGCACGCGCCTCTATACGATCTGAGTAGTTCAGCCATTCCACCCCGCGTGTGTCTGGTTTCTCTGCCGCAATCATCGCCCACTCATCCGCTTTTTCATTGCTGGCAATGCCCTTGTGGGCCGGGCACCACCGAATCTCGATGATGATGCCTGGCCGGGCCCGTCGCAACGTGGCGATATGCTTCCTGGCCTGGAGAGCATATTGCTGGCCGGGGCCGGGCTTCTCCGAAGCCATTCTTCCGATGGCAGCTTGGGCGTCGGTGAAGATTGTGACTCTCTCCGGCGTAATCTGTCTTCTTGAAGCCGATTCCAGCGCCCTTGCGAGGGCGGCGCATTCAGCGTCGCAGGCCTCTCGGTTATAGCCCATGTACGTTTTGATGCCAGCCCAGGTCAGGCCCCCCTTCCACACCACTGCGTACCCGGTAGTCCCATTGTCCAGCCGCGACCCGTCCGTAAACATGGTGAGTCCGGGTCGGTCCTTCTCTGCCTCAGTCTTAGCCTCAGCTTCCTCCTCTTGTAGCAACTCTGCGTCGAGGGTTTCCGGCTCCTCAAGCAGGATTGTGCTCTCCGTCCTTCCAGTGTATGTAAGGGCGTTTCTGAGCCGCCGGCCCATTTCCGCTGTGGCTCCGACCATCTCCCGCGCCTGGTCTCCCTGCGGCAGACTCAACAGCCGTAGCCCAAGCCACTGCTGCCTGTTCTCCAGCTGCGTCGTTGCTGCTCTAAGGGGGATCGATTCATGCGTTGGGCACGCTAGTACACACTAGCTCTTTTGGGGGCTCGCCGCACAGCCACACTATTTTCCAAATTATAATGACTAATAAGAGTGCTCTGTTCAGACAAACATCCTTGACGCGACGGCGAAATCTGCGCGACGAAGGACTCGGCACAATGGAAGGACTCGGCAAAAAGGACTACCACTACAGTTCCCATGGTCTATTTCTATCTACAATTTGTTCCGGTGCCAGGTTTACCAATGGAGCGACGGAAAGCTTCTTCGATGCTGTGTGTATGGGCAGCATCGTCCTTCCTCTCTAAGAAGACCATCACCGGTTCACTGCCGCTCGGAATGGTGCGTTATCTCCATCCGAACCTGACAGAGATCTTTGATCCGGACTGCAGTCATTCGGGGTTTGACAACACGGCCTTCATTTCTCGCGACATTCGTACCGGTCTTTTTGCTCTTCCGTAGACGACATTCGTAGTGTTGAACTTGTATTGTACTCTGCTGTTGAGTCGTGCTCCCGCCTATCTTGGTCCAAACAGTGTCAACCAATGGCCAGAACTCATCGAATTCTTGTTAGGTTAAGTGGACAGGTTTCTCCAGTCGGAAAAGCATCTCTCTGTAGGTGTCTGCCTGCGAGGGCACCAAATCATGGTGGAGGAGGAGGAGGACATTTTCGCGTGTGATTGATAGTTCGAGTTATGGTAGTAACGGAGCCCCTGAACGGTACTGCCCCTGTATCGTACTCACACTTTTTATTTTATTTTATTTAATAATTTAATTCGATGCCACATGTGGCGGAGAGTTCCAAAAACGGACTAGCGTGCCCAACGCATGAATCGATTCCTCGTCTGGACGCCAGACTAACAGGGCGTACAGTCCAGTGGCGTCCCGGGCGGGGGTTTCCTAAGACTAGTCCGTCTAGTCTGGAGACTAAAAGCCCGGATTCCCTACAGGTACCTATGACATTAGCGTGCTGTGCTAGTCTGTAATTGTCGTAGCGGACATTAGTTGGAACCGGGAATGAGCACATTGCAAAGGCGAATGAGGTGGGGCTGGAAGGGTATGTCAGGATTACATACGTGCAAGGAATAATCATCATGGGAGTTTGGCGTTCCCAGTGTTTTCCCCTCGTTAGCTTGTGAGGTGACCCCGGGCGCGTACGGCTATATGCAAAAACCTTCTGCGCCATCCGCGCAACCCGCATAGCCTCACAGCCACACGCCGACGGTCGATTCCGGGCCGTCTAGGTTAGGTATCAGTCCCCATCTCACCAGCCAGGAAGCCTGTAGTCCTCGCTTCCCTCAGCCCGACTAACTCCGTCCCGTTCCGGGAGACCGCCAGGGCGGACCGGGAGGACGGCTGACAAACCCGGCCGCCGCAAGGCACATACCTATTAGTGGCAGTACCAGGAGTAGTAGTACCAGCAGTATTAGTAGTATTAACCATTAAAATTATTACTATTATTATCATCAGTAGTAATAGTGGCGCATAGTGGTAGTGGTTGTATGTAGTAGCTGTAGGCGCAGTGCGCAGATTACCTCGATCGGCTCGTGACCGGATTCTCTACCGCAAACCCCCCACGGTCGGCCATAATCTCCAACACTCGCTGTTGCCATATACATGGCGTTGCTGTTGGTTGCTGCGGACGGCACGGTGCCGGATAGAATTGAGCGAGCGGCGTAGTCGAGTGAGTTTGACGGGCGGCTAAAAGTTAAGCGAGTAGCGCATGGGATTGCTCGATTAGGAATGGCGCAGTGCGGCTGCGGCGCTGGAGTCGTTCGGTCGTCATTTTTCCTTCTTCTCTTCTTCTCTTCTTCTTCAGACAGCACTAAATTGCCACCGACATCCAAGTTTTGCCTTGTCCCCCTAGTCGTGTCCTCTTTTACTCGCTCAGCTCCTCACGGCATCACGCATCGAACTCTCCCCTCACCTGCTCGCGCCCGCTCTCCGCGATTACACCGTGAGCTGTCCACTCACCCCCTGGCCCGCTCAGAAACTCTCTTGATCGCCATCTGGCGCGATCGCACAGTGCGCTGTCTGCTCACCTCTTCACCCCCTCTTGCTTTTCTTTTCCGGGGTTGAGAGCAGGGGCCAGATCAAAGCTCTAGTGCGTTGAAATTCCGCGAAGAAAAGCAGCACCAGCAGGTGGCGGTTTCTAAGGACTGCCGATACGGAGGGTAGATACTTACATATGCGTGCGGATCGTGCGCCTGAACTGATGCGGCTCGTGAAAAACAATACAACACGCAATCAATGGTACGAGGCGGCGGCGGTTTGTGGGCTCTGGCCCGGTGGGTGTGGGCGACAACTAGCGGCAACTTGTCGGCGCCGGAAGCGGAAGCGGAAGAGCCGCAGCCATCTGACTTGCAAAGTGCCAGGCCCTTGCCGCCCCCACGTGCCTGCAATCACCAATTACCAATAGCTTTCATCCGCTTTGCTTGATCCCGCGCCGCGGCGATTGTTTTCTTGCCGCCCGCAAAATGGGTGATACATACCGGTGACCCATAAAGTTACGGTGGTGCGGGAGGAAATGTCCGTCAAAAAGAAGAGAAAAAAAATGCCATTTTGACCGACCTAGCGAGCGGTCTCTCTTGCTTGCTTGCGCTCCCCCCGAAAGAGGAGCGTTGCTTGCCCACCGCAGCCACAGATCGTCACCGAGTGCCACCGCGCGCCGGCCTCCGTCGTCGCAATCGGAGTCCACAGCCGTCACGATGTTGCCATGTCCACTCCACGTCACCCGTCTCCACGTACGAAAAAGATGTCGATTCGCGTCCCGTCAAAGCCCCCCCATCCCGGTGGTAAGATGGAAAATAAAAACCTCATTAGCCTTCAATTATCCACCACCCGGCAGCCAACAATGCACCCGGAAATCGTGCTATCCATACATAGAGTACATCCCGCTCTCAATAGTCCGGCCGGCCTGCGGGCTACCCGCGGGGTTTTGGGGCGGCCCAGTCCGGGCCGGGCTTTCGGATGACCAAGACCGGCCGGGTGGGCCCAATGGCCGGACTGCGTTGACCCAGGCCGGCCGGCGGGCACCCACGGGCCAACGCTAGTACTAATTAGTGAGTAAGATTTCATCGAGCGATTCCACGGAGAACCGCGAGTCAACCGCCCGCACAGTGGCAAAGCATCGAGCCTGCTTACCCACAAGAAGCAGCCAAATACATACCCACGATGCGGGACATCAATACCAGCAATGATCCCTATGCATCACCCGATCCGACTTACCAAAACTCGGAAACCAAGAAATGGCTACCAGATTTCCCTTACAGTTCCGCCATCTCTTCTCCTATCAACAGAATTCTTCGACAATCTTGTTCCTCTACTCTTTCCGGTGCTCTCCTGGGTGTGTGCCATTTTCTGCCTGTTGTGGTGGTGACTTGGCCGTAGTCCAAAACCCGGAAACGCACTCACCACCCATGATATTCTGGGACGCTAAGGGAAACATAGGGTCTCACTCGTTTCCCGACCCGACCCCAGTCCGACCAGCCGGGCTCCAAAGAAGCCCGTTGGCCCGTGGGCTCTGGACTAGCGCGAAATACCTCTCGCAGACCAGTCTGGTCCGTGGCCGGGACTGGCCCAGCCGGACTGTTGAGACCCCTGGTCTGGCGTGTCGAATGGAACCGGCGGTAGGAATACATAGTGGTTGGTGAGTGGGGCCTTGCATACCCCGCCGGAGTAAAGGCTTTCATCCTTATACGGAAATTTTCACGCTACTGGGGGGGCCAGCAGTCTTCGTCAGTCTGTCCGAATCACATAACAGGACGAACTAGGGCAGTGGGACCATGCGCGGGACGAGACCGTCCTAAAAGACCGCCGGGCCCGGCCGGGCAGGGCGGACTATTGCGAGGCCTACCAGGGCTCCCACCCTGACACCTCGCTCTGACTATATTCCTTTGTCAGGCCTGGGATGTGCGGTGTCTTCACCCGGAGCAGCTGGGACTGGCGACACAGTGAAACTAGTACTCGCCACGAGTGCGGTTGATGGATAAACCCAAAAAAAAATGGTGAGCAGCGAGTGATTTTTGATCGGCCACGATTTATAAGGTCGACTGCTAAGATGACGAAACGAATAGAAACATAGTGAACAACACTCGGACGCGGGAGGGTGCATCACGGCGTGTGCTCTTGTGCTTCAACGCTGGACATGGGTTACAGCCTCCCCCCGCCGTCCCCGCATACACCCTCCTACCCCGTAGCTACCCGTCACTCTTGCCCGTCCAGCAGGATGTGTAAACACGACCACGGCGTCCTCGCCCGCCGTCTGTCGCAGCCACTCGCCGAGGGTGTACGTCATCTCCGTACCTGCGGCGAGATCGACGTGGCCTGGCCCTAGCGGACGTCAGTGGATGGATGCCAGAGAGCAGGCGAGTCTTACCGACAGGGCTGGGCGCGGGCGGCGGCGGGAGGGCGGTAGTGGAGGAGGTGGGAGCGTGCTGTGTAGTCACCGCTATCCCCACGCCTACGGCAGGAGCGACCTAGCCTAGCCCTGGCGGGCGCCAGTGGGCATGCACCGGGAGAGGGCCAGACTTACCGGTATTGGTGGGCGCGGGCAACGGTGGGAGGGTGGTAGCGGAGGAGGCCGGAGCGTGCTGCGAAGCCATCGTTGTGCCGCGGACTGGTGACACGGAAGGATGCGACGGAAGGATGGGGTGGATGTATGGGCGAAAAGCAATTGCATTTATACTCCAAGGAGATGAGTTTTGTTGGGGAAGGGGCAACAGAAGATCCTGTGGGCGGAAGTCAGGAAGGCGACTAGAAGGGGCAAGGATTGCTTGAGCATACGGTTTGCAGACGAAAGGTGCAGCCAGACGATCTTGGACTTCATTGCCACAACGCAGGTGAAGAGAAGAGGGCCGGATGCGACTGAGTATGATGCACGGAGTGAGACATCAGAACGGGAGCTTCAGGAAGTGGGGGGAGGGGTGCAGGGAAATGGGGGAGGGGAGGGAAATTGGGCGGAGGGTGAGCGGTGTCTGGCGTTCCTCCCGGCGCTGTTCGGCGACCTATCGACGATAGAGGGGGGGAGGAGTATGGAGGGGAGTGAGGGAGCGGGGGCGATCTTCCCTGTGATTTCTCTTGTCTTTCCTTGGTGCACTTCATATCTTTTCGGGACAGGCCAGGGCGGAAGGTGGGGAGAGAGCCACAACGGCCCGCGGTGCGGACGGTGCACGAGAGCCGGGAAAATTTCACGCCGCCATAGTCTAGATAGGCTGTGCGGATGTTTGCTCACGCAGGGTGCCGCGGAGGACCTACGCACTTGTCAATTTCCCAGCGACAACACTTTTAGCTCTTTTTTTCTTCGTTGTGTGTCCAATGGTCTTGATGGGCGGCCGACTGTGTGCTTGTTTTCGTGGGAGGCCAGACTCGCCAATATGGCGTAACTAGCTGACGGTTGCGTCCGCTCGTGAGCACGTGCGCGGGGACGGGCCGCGTGCGATCGAACCCGTAGACAATGCATCCTCCTGCCCAGGGCCAGCCAGCTACCGGCGGGAGGAAAGAGCGAGACGGGAAGGGGGGAAACTAAACGTGGAAACCCTGTGTGTTAGTGGACGTCAGATGTCGGGGATGGGATGATTAGTAGAGTGGTGATGCAATAAAGCTGAGACTATCAGTCGGCCCTTTCGAAGCATGTGATGCCAGGCCCATGGTACAGATTACAACCCGCTTCGAACCTCCGGCCAGAGGCCAGCGCCCGGAAAAGGGAGACTAGAGAACCACAGCAAGAGAGGTCTGGCTGCCACAACAGCGCCGGCTGGGGGAATTGTATTTCGCGAGCTATAACTACCCGAAGTCCTCGTCACAGTGTGCTGAACATGCCTTCATTCACCTTGATGACATGTGGGAGTATGTGGATGTTACTTGGTATCGTAAGATAGACTCACGTGTACTAGTAGCCTTGGCAATGCCAGTTAGAGTTAGTGTAGTTCGATTGCCTACAATGCAAGTTGCGGCGGATAGACATAACCTTCTACACATCTCTGTACGGTACCCCTTATATATACGAGTCTTACATGACATCACGCTGGCCGTGATCAGTCCATGTGTCTGCCAGCGCTCAGGCTTTGCGCTCTTAGCAGGTATTATCAGATAGTACCAACGACACATTCAATACCATTCTCTGGCAGCCAAATACGATTGGATTACTCTTTTTTCGTAGCTTTGAAGATATTCCAACCTTCAGGCATCATCCCACGAATCGGCACCCTCAAAAATGATTAAACAGACAAAACACATTGTGTAAACAGTGGATCGCGGGCGGGGTCAAAGCAGTCAGGCCGCGGCCCCATCCTGCCGGACTGGGTCACCAGAAATCCCGGCCCGGACTGGACCGTCCCAAAAGCCCGTGGGCAGCCCGCGGGCTGGCCGGACTATTGAGACCCCTGGGTACGGTGAGCAAGAAACAGAAACTGCGACTAAACTTGCACAAGAGGTCTACAGTTGCCTATCCCTCAGGCCGGTCTTCAGTTTCGGTTTGCGAAACGATAGGGGTGGAGGGACAACCAGCTTCGAAAGATCATCATCTTCATCTTAATCGTCTAAAGTTTCGCCGGTAGCTTCTTTAAGTGTAGATGTAAGGACGAGAGCGGTGAATTGCAATATGGCAGTGCCAAGCGCGCTTGGAGTTGTGAAATCGACGTAGCTACTTCCCATTATTGCCTCTGTGATTCTCGTTGTTTTGATCTCCGTAAGTCTACACCACGATGCTGGCTTAAGGGCGCCTGCGAGCTTCAACCTCTCAACTTCCTAATTAAGTGAGGTTCAACCGCCGCCAAGGCGCTAACCCGAGGCTGACTAGCGCGCGCTAAACCTGGTTCAAAAGTGACTCTTATCCGGGTCTACTTTTACGGTAGGAGAAGCAGAAGTATTCGGTTTTTCTTGTGGTCGAAAATGATGGTTGCAACACCGGCGGTTGTTGCTAACAGCCAGTCAGGTGGTTTGCTACAACCTGGCAGACTGCTGTTTACATATGCTCTGCATGGATGCAGAGCATAAATCCCTGCTCCGATCGCGTTGCGTTGTTCTGCCTACATAGCAAAACAGAAGAGATATGTATGCAGCTCGATGAGCGGGCTGGGGGGGAAGGCCAAGACCTGGGGGTTTGGGATCTTGGCGACTTGGGTTTATTTGGGATGATGCTTGCTGCCGGGGAGCGGCCGTTCTTTCTTTTCGATTAGACATCAACAGATACTTCTCTCCTCTTTCAGGGACGGTTCGCCCCGCGCTTCTCGTGATCCTCTCCCCGTGCCTCCGCTGCCGGAAACCTTGAGCTTCCCAGCTGAGCTGTCCGCTCAGCGTCCTCACCCCCTCACCGCATCGGTTCTAGATGTCCTCCATCATACATAGCATCCGGAATTTTCGCCTCTGACCGGATCCCCCGTCGCATCTGCCAGGAAAAAAGCAAAACCGAAAAGATTGCGCAGCATCCGGAATTTCGCCTCTCACCAGATCCTGTCCCATCTGCCAGGAAAAAAGCAAAACCGAAAAGATTGCGCAGCATCCGGAATTCTCGCCCCCCACTTCCGGATCCCGTTGTGTCTGGCAGAAAAAAACAAAGGCAAAAACGATTTGACATGAGCCGGCGACGGGGGAACAGGTGCTCCCCTCGTTACTTTTTCCACGTGGCTGTCCGGCTGTCCCCCCCCCCCCTTTCCGCTCGCGCCCGCTCGTGCGCGCAATCGGCGCGACGACCGGATGAGGGTCATCCCCCCCGCATGCAGCCCAATGTTGCGAACGAATCGGCGTGAAAAGTGGGACCTGCCGGGATACATAGACAGTCAGCCAGCCGCAGCACGTAATTAACTCTGCACCGCAGGTATTCACACGCGCTGGTGATACGTCATCGGCATTGCACATGCACCCCGCAGCTGCGGATTCTAGAGCAGCAATTGGCGCGTCGCAACCGTGTTGACACGGTGTGGAACGCGATGGTGAAAAGAGTGAACCTCTGGAAAGGTGTCACTGGCTGGCGTCGCGGGCTCTGGGGATGCGTGTTGTTATTGGTTGTTGCATAGGAAGCTCTAGTCATACATACCCCGCCGAGCACGCACGGACTGGTGGCGAGGCAGAGGGCGGGGCCGGTCGAAGCAAAGCGACGAGACAACGACTGGCAGGCATTCGCGGGTGCTCATATTTACTTCTTTTCCTTTCCTTTCCTTTTTTTTTGGATATGCCGGGATGGGACTCGCCTGCACTATCATCACCATTACCGCCCAAACACCACCGCCGCACGGATTTGACGTCGTCCCGTACGAGGCTCTCTCTCGTCGCCCCGCCTCGACTGGCCCCTGCCACCCCTTTAACCGTAGGACTTCTGGTCACAGGTCTTTAATCCCTCTTCCCGGCCCAACGAAGGACCAGTTCCCTGATGTCTTGCGGGGTGGAGAAATGCGGTCCCACGATGCAAGACGGACCTGTGATGATGTCCGGTACCGTGGAATACGACTGCCACCATTTTCCAGCCGCCTCACGAGGCTTTTTTTTTGTTTAATCATTACTCTCGTGCGACCTCGATAGATCACGGCCGGAAGCGCCGCCCCGTGGGCGACGTGACAAAAAATTGCCGGGTTGGGGTGGTGGCACTAAGTTCATCCGCCGACCGGGGTGTTCAGCAGTGTGATGTGTGATAGTTAGTGACAACTGAAATCACACGTTTGCCCAATTCGACGCTACAGTGCGGAAGCGCAGAAAAAAAAGCAACAAGCAACACGACGGAGTACAAGTATCTCTTCCATTAGTATCTCTTCCATTCCATCCATCCATCCCATCCCATCCGTCCATCCCATCCCATCCGTCCATCCCATCCCATCCGTCCATCACATCCTCTCATCTTACCAGTCCCCAGCACAACGATGACTTCTCAGCACGTCCCCACCGCTCCCGCCAGCCCCCTTCTGCCCACCCGCAACGGCAAGTCTCGCCTTCCTCCCTTGCACGCCCACTGACATCTGCCAGAGCTAGGCCACGCCGCTCCCGCCGCAGGTGCGCAGACGGCGGTGGCTTCGCAGCTCGTTCCCGCCTCCGCCGCCCTCTCGCCGCCGCCCGCGTCCGCCCACATCGGTAAGCCTCACCCGCTCTCCAGCATCCATCGACTGACGCTCGCCAGGGCCAGGCCAAGCTGAGCCCGCCGCAGTTACAATGACGCCGTATACCCTCGGCGCGTGGCTGCGACAGACGCCGGACGAGGACGCCGTGGTCGTGTTTACGCATCTTGCTGAGCTGGGGTAGAGGTCGGGGGTAGCTACGGGGCGGGACGAGTGTATGCGGGTTTTGTTTCATCATAGCATTCTACCTTTATAGATCGTGGCTGGCTACAAAATTCCTCCTCGTTGTTCACTGCTATCGTTCCGTCTATCCACTAACCGCAGGCGACCTCACTACTTCATGGCGAGCACTCGCTTGCACAGTGTCGCCAGTCTCGGCTAACTGCAGAGGAAGACGTCGCACATCCCCATGATCTACCTAGATAGGTCGCATGCAATATCCAAACGTGCTCGATCGGATTAAGGTCAGGGGAGTACGCAGGGTGGGACTCGAGCGGAACCGCATAACGTTCAAAGAACGACAGCATGAGATTTGCAGTGTGGATTTTGGCGTTATCCTGTTGGAAAAGCGGATTTCCGACGACTGTCCGTACTTCCTCGAGGACTGGGAGCAGCCAGCGACGTAGTAGGTCTCGGTAAACGCGGGCGTTGACGGAGCCAGTCTTCAGCGGAACTAGTGGGCGGCGCTGCTTGCCCCAGAAGCAACCCCACACCATCACCTTCACTTGACGATGCTTGACAGGATTGACACAGTCTACCTGCCACCTCTCCTTCCCCGGCATGCTGAAGACCCATCTCTGCTGGCCTACTGGCTGCTGCTCCACACTGCATTCGTCGCTGTAGACCACCCGCTGGAAGTCTTCCGCAGTCCAGTCCTCGTGGGCGACCATTGAAACCAGGCCTTTGCGTGTTCCGTCTTTAGCCTCGGTCGCTTTTTTGCTAGCCACTTCTTTATATTGTGCTGTCGGAGCAAGCGATCGAGAGTGTAGAGCGAAATATGGGGGGCGTAGATCCGACGAATTTGCTCGCGTGTATACTGCCGGTGCTTACGTACGGCACGTAGTATCGTTCGCTTGTCTCGTTTGCTAAGGACCTCAGGCCGGCCGGATCGCAGGAGATTATCTGTTGTCCCGCGTTTATAGTACCGCTGGAGGAAACTCTTCACAGTCGACCATGGGCGCCCGACAAGGAGGGATACCGTCGAGACGACGCCGTAGATGACGAAGAAAGCAATGATCATGCCCTTCTCAACATTGCTCAACTCTCTTCGTTTTCCGTTCGAATTCTTTTGGTATTTTGGAACCTTCACCATCTGAGGCTTCAACTTCCCGCGGGATTTCTTCGGTGTGTGGATCATGATGTTTGATGAGGTGGTGGAGAGAAATCACGGTGGCAGAGGAAGAGAAGGAAGGGTAGTATCCCCGCTCAATGCGGCTGAACTGAGACACGATCTGACGAATCACGAAGACTTGTACCTAATCAGTAATCACAATGTAGACCTTTGTTTTGGGTTTAACCATTACTCGCATGCGACCTATCTAGATCATGGCGAGATTATATACAGTCCATTTCCTGTCCGCTGTCCGCGCGGAGGCGGCACATTGCGAGCTCCCCTTTGCCCTCCCGCCCAGGCCTTTCCCAAGAAGATGTGATGCGCACCAAGGGAATAACGAAAGAAAGGACAAGGGAAAGAGATTAAATCGCCTAGACCTCTCCTACGGACGCCATGAAGTCAGGCGTGGGAAGGAACAGCGGTGGCTCCAGGGGTCTCAACAGTCCGGCCGGGCCAGTTCTGGACTCGGCCTGGTCTGGCCTGCGAGACGCAGTCCACGCTAGTCCATGGCCCGCGGGCTCACCGGCTTTTTGGGCACGGGCCTGGTTGGCCGGGTTGGCCGGCGGGCCGGGAAAACGAGGGAGATCTCATGATCCTCTTACCATATTGGGCGGCGAGTTTCCAGGTTTTCGACTAACTAAACCATTACTGGAAGCTCTCGGCATCCACCACAACAGATATAAAACCGTACTTACCTTGCAGAGCACTGGAAATATAAGGCGAACGAGATCATCCAAGAATTCTGTTAACCGGAGAAGAGATGGTGGAACTGTAAACGAAATCCGGTGGGTATTTCCCGTGTTGTGGGTGGGTTCGAATTTCCTGTTACTGGGAGCTTTCGGCCGCCACCACCACAACAGGCAGAAAATCGTATATACCCGGAAGGCTATCGAGATTATTCAAAAATTCTGTTAATCGGAGAAGAGATAGTGGAGTTGTAAGGGAAATCGGGTCCGCATTTCTTGGATTGTGGGTTTTCGGGTGTTGGGCTACACCTAACCGTTAGACTCTGGGAGGTTCCAGCCACCAACACAACAGCAGACAGAGAATCGAACATGTGCGGCAGAGCACCGGGAAGATAAGGCAGACAGGATCATCTAAAAAAAATTGTTAAATTGGAGAAGAGATGGTGGAGCCGCCATGTGTGACAACATTTTTTTTTTAACCACTAGTACTAGCGTTGGCCCGCGGGCGCCCGCCGGCCGACCCGGGTCAAGGCAGTCCCGCCGCTGGCCCCATCAGCCGGACTGGGTCATCAGAAATCCCGGCCCGGACTGGACCGTCCCAAAAGGCCGGCCGGACTATTGAGTCCCCTACGCCTGCTCGCGCCCGCTCTCCGCGATTACACCGTGAGCTGTCCAATCGCCTCCTGGCCCGCTCAGAGACTCTCTTGATCGTCACCTGTACAGTACGCTGTCTGCTCACCTCTTCACCCCCTCTTGCTTTTCTTTTCCGGCGTGCGAGCGCGGGCCAGATCAAAGCTCTAGTGCGTTGAAATTCCGCGAAGAAAAGCAACACCGGCACGTGGCGGTTTCTAATGACTGCCGATACGGAGGGTAGATACATATGCGTGCGGATCGTGCGCCTGGACTGACGCGGCTCGTGAAATGCAATACAACACGCAGCGGTACGAGGCGGCGGCGGGTTGTGGGCTCGGGCCCGGTGGGTGTGGGCGGCAACCTGTCGGCGCCGGAAGCGCAAGCGGAAGAGCCGCAGCGATCTGACTGCAAAATGCCAGGTCCTTGCGTCCCCACGTGCTTGCAATCACCGAATAGATACCAATAGCTTTCATCCGATTACCCGATCCTTACTTGGCTGTCATCTTCATCCGCTTCGCTTGATCCCGCGCCGCGGCAATTGTTTTCTTACCGCCCCACAAAATCGGTGGTACCGGAGTCCCCATAAAGTTACGGTGGTGCGGGAGGAAATGTCCGTCAAAAAGAAGAAAAGAAAAAAAAAAGCCATTTTTGACCCGACCTAGCGAGCGGTCTCTCTTGCTTGCTTGCGCTCCCCCCGAAAGAGGTGCGTTGCTTCCCCACCGCAGCACACAGATCGTCACCGAGTGCCACCGCGAGTTTCGGTGTTGCCGAGTGACTTATCCGCCCGCGGACCGCGCGCCGGCCTCCGTCGTCGCAACCAGTCCACAGCCGTCACGATGTCGCCGTGTCCACTCCACACCACCCTTCTCCACGAACGAAAATGTCTCGTCAAAGCCCTCCCATCCCGGTAGTAAGATGGAAAATAAAAACCTCATTAGCCTTCAATTACCCACCACCCGGCAGCCAACAATGCACCCGGAAATCGTGCTATCCATACATAGAGTACACCCCGCCCGTCACAGACGCGAACCCACGCACAGCCCACGGCCAACAGCCAACACACCACCCCTCCGGTCGACACGACACCAACCAATACCATTGCCAGTAGTATACAATAGTGCAAATATAGATGTTGGGGGGGGGGGGGGGGGGGGGGGGGGGGGGGGGGGGGGGGGGGGGGGGGGT
>Ga0307508_10002727_pt1 | contig 18467 bp, 23 predicted proteins | sample 9_EM_MG_FD_203089 | JGI IMG/M metagenome (GOLD analysis project Ga0307508, IMG submission 203089) | Populus trichocarpa ectomycorrhiza microbial communities from riparian zone in the Pacific Northwest, United States - 9_EM | ecosystem: Host-associated > Plants > Roots > Unclassified | place... | reverse complement strand
AATTTGAGTTTTGAAAGCCCCGAATTACCGAACCAGAATCGCCACGGTTGCGGAGGTGCCGGGCTAGCCAGGACGGTGACAGATAGGCTTTACTTCAAAATAAAACAGAGAGGAAAAAAAGGAGTCGAAACAGACGAGAGTGCCAAAGAACAGAGAGGGTCGCAGAGAACAGAAAACTGCTGCTAAGGAGGTTCGCCTGTGTCGAGGATGAGAAGAGAGGAGAGGAGAGAGGGTTTAAGACGTACCACGAACTGATGACCACCTGAGATGGACGAATCGATGAGCAGAGGTGAGAAGAAGGGGAGAAACCGGGATGAAAAGCTCACTCAAGGGTCAGCAGGCGGAGATCGCTGTTCCTTTCCTGATCAGTAATGGTGGCACGGGTCTCTGCAGGTCGCAGGGTACGCTATACACGACGACGACCGAGAAAATTGCGATTTTTGAATGTGTAGCTAAAGCGATTGGTAGCTTTTTTTTTTTCCAAGTCAGGTTTTTGCGGAGCGGATCAAATGCTTGATCGATGAATCGATGGCTGGACTTGTATTACGTAAACGAGGTGGCTGCACCACCCCACAATGAGGCCGCATGTGGTCGCATGTATATAAGGGCCCGACATCGCCTTCAACGACGCTCCATTGGCAGGGCCAACCAGACGGAGGGTATTGTCCTCTCGCACTCATACCAGGAGTCCAGGACAAGTTCCGCTCCAACCCCGTGTCAAACGGCAAATGATTCCCTTCCCGAGCCATCGGAGTCGCATCCATTACTCTATGTGAGCCTTCTGGATTCTGCGCAGCCTCGTCGCGCCGCATCCAACATGTTCCGGCTCGAAACACACGATCCACGCACCCTTTCCATACGCCCGGGTCTCGTCTCGGAACGTGGTCGTCTTCACATCATTTCCGAGCGCCCCCCATCACGCCCCTCTTTCGAGAGGCAAGTTCCTCCCGCCAACGACCCATGATTGCTTGATCGAGGTGACATGCACGGATGGCGTGCTGCCATCCCGTCGGGATCATCATCCCAGTTCCTGGACAATAGGGATCGTATCGCCGTTCAGGAGAAACGACATACGCCTTGGAAACCTCGCCCCGAGACGACGGACGGAGATAGATATAGACTGCGTGCCAATAACCAATACATACCGCCGAGGTCAAGGGCAGGACACCACGAGGAACGTTCGTCCCCTTCCATTGGCTCCCCTTCCCACCCCTCCGAGTGCGCATTTGGAAAGTTTGGCATCGAAAGCGCGTCGTGTGTGCAAGGGTGTTTCCCGTCATTTTATGCTATCCCACTGGCATGTCTTCTTGCCAAGCGTTTGGCCGGAAGAACCATTTAATTCCGTACAGACACCCACGGATCGATCAAGGTTCCAGTCAGCACAACGACCACCCACCCTAAAAATTTCATCCAGAGAAGTTAGGTATCGCCACTCCCTTTTTCATGTATCCTAGATAGGTATGAATGTGACCTCACGAGGTCGGGTGAACCACACGCTCCCCGGAGCGTAACGTCAACATAAATTTTTAAACACCTGCGGCGCAGGCTACTAGTATGACAAAGATCCCTCCGTATCAGCATCACGCAGCAACTTGCACCCGCTGTCGGCTCATTTGGGGATAGCACTGTCTTATAATAAAAATAGTCATATTTCGCTCATCAAACAATGTGGTCGTCGTCACAGCCATCAGAACTTTGTATCTATCTTGGTATTTATTTTGCCGTAAATTTTCGATCGGGAAGCCACGGATATCTGGGCCCACCCCTGGCGCCGTTCTCGAGGCCACCGAGTTGACATCCCGAGCGGAAAGCCTTGGACACTGTCACGCTGGACGCGACAGAGCACTTTGTTGCATCGCAACCGATCACATCATTCTAAGAACGGAACAAATAAACAGGACCTCCGTGTCATGTTGTTTATACTTGACTTCCTCCAATGAGAATCACAAAACAAAACAAAAAGGCAATCGCGTGTGCTTTGTTTGTCCTTTTGTACGGATTGGCGGCGGGGGAAAAATGCAAAGTTTCGAGAAGAACGTTCTCAATGTGGCGCAAGTGTTCACGATCGGGGTGCCTGAAGAGGTATTGACCCGGCCAGGGCAGAATACCTCGTGCTCCAGGGCATTTATATGACAGATCAGGCCATCCGTTAGAGTTGTGGTAGCTAGACCTGAGAATGGCAGATGATGTTATCGGTGATCCACTGTGCTCGGGGACCAAGTTGGTGATAGTAGATGTGACGCTATGACCACAAATGCCCGGGCCGGAGGCTGGGCAGGAGCAAGTCGCCTGACCCACCGGGTGCTATGTGGGAAAATGACCGGCGAGCGCGCCGGATTGCGCTCTCGTCGTGGAAGGTTCGTAATGCTGTCAACTGGTGGGTGCCTGTGCAGCACGCCGCTGTTTATTACCTCGGTCAGCATCATGCGTCACTCGTCGCATAGCCGACGCACAGGCAATTAATGTTGTAAAGAAGCCAAGGCAACGAGGGTCCCTTGGAGCCAGAAGGGTTCCTTGCCAAAACGTCACTGACCTCTCAACGCCGCAGGGTACGTCGATCAGCCGACAAAGGTGCATGTAAAAAGTGGCGTTATATGCTGTACTGCCGGTGCAGTTGGTCCCGGGGTATGTCACTAGTAATATGGCTTGGGAATGGCTGACGGCACTTCCAACAGCGCAACAAAGATGCCAGAGGCTGGTGTTGGCAGGGTTGTGAATGCGACGCGAACATCATCAAGATCAACTCCACGGACAGCAGGATGGACATCGGGGGGTGTGTCTAATGATCCCACTCTATCAGGCCCCCGAGAGGCAGATGTTGTACGACCACGTGTTTGCCCAAAACCTCAACCTACAGTAGCATGTGTGTGTGAATATGATCTAGAAGCGAGACGTGTAGTGCTGACTTGCCTGGTACATTTCGAACAAGCCTTTATTCACTTTGGCCCAGCTCTGCACATGAGTCGCGATCGAGTACAATTGAGATGAGTGCTCAAAGAACGGGCCGTACTTGACTTGATGGATCCTTGCGATCACCATGAAATACAGATTGTCAAAACTATCCGTGGGATGCGCGCCTTTGGCGAGCTTGACGCCAAGGACGGCGTTGACGGGTATTGTCGTCTGATCTAGCAAACAGAAAAATCGTTACCTGGAGCTGATGTGCGCGGTACGATGGGAGGGGCGTGCCTCGAAGTTGCCCGCTTCCCAAAATGTATGGAAGGAAGCTGTAGTCATCTATCCCCCATACACCATGGCTGCCAGCCGGCTCAAGCTTGTACGTATCTTGCAAACGCCAACAGAGGCGGAGATAGCGCACAAAAACGCGGAGGACAAGGGCACGTTCGTCGGGTGGGTTCGGATGGACGACACGGAGGAGCGTGAGAGCACAGAGGAAGAGGGCGAAAGCAGTTTCGTGACCCGTGCCATAGTCAAGACGACGGAAGCTACCAAACGATTCGAGAAAGTAAGGTTTGAGGAAGCGGAGGGCGGGTGCGTGGGTGGGGCCGAGCAACGCGCCTAGGAGGTGGTCGGATTCCTGCGACGTGGGGGTGAGCATTGCGGAAGTGTACTTTCGTGGTACGTATCAGATGGGACAGTACTTGCCTTGATGAGGCGATCACCCCAGTATTCTCTGAAGGCTGGGTTCCCGAAGCGCGGCGTAGGTGTTCCGGGTTTTGGGGGCGGTGACAGGTCGATCCACTTGTCGAGTGTGTCGAGAAGGGTGAGGAGGTCGGTGATGGCCTAGCAGGCATGTGCACTGAGGACCGGGTGGAAGGGGTGCATGTGGCCCTACCTTGCTACAACCCCCATCCTCGGCATCCGCATCGGACGCGCCGGGTACAGTGTATCCGACAACCGATTCGTTTAATCGACGTAAGAATAATTGATAATCACGGTATCCTGTCGTGTGCTTCCAATGAGCGACGTCCTCGTCGCACCGAATTTTCTGCTCGGGTGACTTGACAGAGTCGACCAGGTCTGAGGGTGAGATTTGGCGAAGATCTCGCAACGTGGACGGGGTAGTCATGACGGTGATATTTTCCGGGTTCATTCAATAGGGTAGTCAGTTCTTTATCTTGGTTCCCGTGGTCTAATGCGATGGCGATCGTAGTCCAAGTCGGACTCGGCGAGGCCCTTCATGCTGTGCTGTGGGAGCGGTGGAGCCACATGACATGCTGACATAATACGTGTTTCACTAATGGGAGCGCGTTTGCGGGCGACACGTCGTTTTCGACTCGCTCTGCTCGCTACTTGACTCTGCCATTTATTACACCCGCCGCGACGCACAGCCAAAAACATGCCACATTTTGATGACTGGAACGTGATTGACGAGGAGGAGGACGAAGAACTGCAGGACACTTCGGTCCGTCTGCGCGGGGTGGTGTGCTTTACCGACTAACCCCTATTTTGTAGTTTTTTGAAGGAAAACGAGATGTGATCCTGTTTTGCATAGACTGTTCTGAGTCTATGCATGAACTCAGAGATGATCCCGTGTACGAAAACGTGCAGACTTGCCACCTCCTCTCAGCCCTCGACGCCGCTATGCAAATCCAGAAAAAGAAGGTTGTCGTCGGTCCGAACGACTCTGTTGGAATATTGCTTTTCAACACAGTGAGGTGTTTTTACATCGTTTTCTGTGAAGATGTTCAACGACGCGACGTGGAATTTGGTCCAGACGCGATCCAACGAGGTCAAAGGTCATGCTTCCGAGATCAAGAAAAACGCTTTCGTTTACCAGCAAATTGCACCCATCAGTGCACCGACGATACATGAGCTCATTCACTTGATTGGTGGTGCATATAATCTTTTTAGCAATGTCGATTTGTTGAGTAATACGCTTTCTAGAGGCTAGAGATGACCCGGATCTACTCCGGAACACCTTCCCTCCTGTCCAAGGAAAAAAAATGCCCATGGGTGATGTATTCACGAGCTGTAACTGGGTGATACGCGATGGGTTGCGTAAATTTCGTCCTCCACGACGGGATGCTTGACGAACTGTTTCCAGTGCACCTAAGACAGCGTCAAAGCGCGTGTTCTTGATCACGGATGATGACAATCCGCATCCGAATAGCAAGCAACTGCTCACTTCCTCCAAGACAACTCTCATCGTTTGTCGCTCGTGGACATAGTCCGCTGGGTCATCTGACCGTGTTGACAGGACCTTAACCAGGCCGGCGTGCAAATCGAGCCCTTTTTTATTTCCACTACAGACAAGCCGTTTGATCCAACAAAGTTTTACTTCGTCCGTTTTAAGATTTTCCCCTGGGTGGCCTGTGACTGAACGTAAAAATGACAGTCTGTCTTACCAACCAATACCCTTGGCGAGGATGAGGACGAGGATCCTGGGATGCTCCCAGCATCTATTTCAATTACAAGGATTGATGATCTCCTTTCTCAGATGCGATTTCACGAGGTCCCAAAGCGTGCCCTTTTTAGCATTCCGTTTGAACTCGGGAAAGGGTTTGTAATCGGCGTCAAGGGGTAAGTTTCTGACAAACTCTTTGTAGCGTCCAACAGTGCCTTAACGTCCATCAGTTATGGCTTAATCACCGAACAAAAGAAGGGATCGTATAAGTATTTTATTGACCTGGGAGACCGGATGGAGGTCGCAAATAGCCGAACGGCCTACCTTGACGAGGTTCCTTCCGTATCTCCCATCATGCAACCGGTCTCCTGACCCCCCACACTCTCACAGGATCAACAAGTGGAGGTAGACCGCCATAAGATATTATTTGGCGGGAAGTTGGGCACCGGTACGGCAGACGCTGAAGATGAGGAAATGAAGCCCTCGATCGCGAAGACGGTGAAACATGGTCATAGAGTAAAAATCGTCCCGGATTTTGTGGACAACGGCGTGCTGAATGACTGCATACACAGCCGTTCTATACCGCGGATGAGATTCGGTCCTTCCGTACTTTGGACCTTGAACCTGGTAATGCCTACTCTAAACCTCATTGTATCATATGCCCATATTCTCCCTTTTCCAGGTCTCAAACTTCTTGGCTTCAAAAACAAGTCCGAGATTGCGTTCGAAGACAATGTCAAACACGCCTTATTCATTTATCCAGATGAGCTGGTGAATGACTCATTGTTAGGCGCATCATCTCCTGTCTAAGCCTGCTGTTATAGGAATACTCGGGGAGCAAACGCACGTTTAGTGCCCTTCTACATAAGATGCTAGAGAAGGACAAGGTTGGATTGGTCCTCGCCCTAGTTCGACGCCATGCCATGCCTATTTTCTGCGCCCTCGTGCCACAGGTGGATGATGTTCAACTTGCCCTCTAGATCGCTAACCTTGAAACATATTTTTAGGCCGAATCAGTGGAAGAGGGCGGATGGAGTGAACCTGCAGGATTCCATCTCATCTTTTTGCCTTTCGCTGATGACATCCGCGCTGCACCTATTACCGAAGCGTTCCGAGGCACGCCACCTTCTTCAGTGGGTTTCCCTTGCTCACATTTCTCGGGTGTTATTAGCTGCGGAAGAAGCCAAGGACGCCGCTCGAGCCTGGATTGACAAGCTGTGCGTCAAGAATGGTGCATATCCTCCGGACTCGTATCCGAACCCTGGTGTGTATGCGTCTCCTCATTTATGTGCGCTAATCCCTCCAACCGGTCTTTAGCACTTGCGTACCATAATGCTCAACTCCAAGCAAGCGCCTTCCGTGAAGAATTTAATACAGAAGCGTTTGAAGATTTGACCCGGCCCAAATATGATGTGATTCACAAGGTTTGCCAATCGCTGATGTACCTCGCGAAAGATAATGGACATATCACACAGCGTGCCGGACCATTGCTGCAGGAATGGAAAAAGGTGTTGACAAGCGACGAGAATTACAACGCCGTCCTCGCAACGACGGGAACGAAGAGAAAGCCTGTTCGTCATCAAGCTGGAATCTAGTCTGCGTTACGCTGAAGATAACATCTTTTTTTTTCCCCTCAGGACGTCTCGGTGGACGAAGCAGACCTTCGGAGTAGGTACGCTGCAGGGACACTGGACAAAGTGAGTCAAGTACCACTTCATCCGTTTTCTCGCTGGATCCTGATAATCATGATTGCATGTCAGCTTCGAGTTGATCAGCTCAGGGTACGTTTCCGTGTATAGCCAAGGCGCTGCTCACTCTGAGACACCACAGGACGTGCTGAAGAGCAAGGGTTTACCGACGTCGGGGAAAAAGGCCGATCTCATTGAACGCGTTGGGGAGTGGTTGAGCAAATACTAATTCGGATTTATTGCAAGTGTCCTCCGATTTGGTGCAGGCCATCACACAGTTCATGTCAATTATCGCTTCACTTGTTAGTTTTGTGCACCCGAGTCGTGCGGAAGCTATAAATATTGGACAGTACTTGGCATGGTTCCCAGCCTTCCGCACGATACGACTCAAGGCAGGAGGTAAACTACTTGTGTTTCATTCTCCTTGTCACCAAGTCGCCCTGCTAACTGACGCCACCGCTCACGTGCAACGAACTTTACAAGCGCACCTGCGTGAAACAAGCATCAACCTGGCATTGGTGTGAGGCACCCACTGGTGGTGCTATATCCATGCCCTTTCTCGTCCCCGATCAGACGACTTGGACCGTGCGGACGTGGCATCGCTGTCGTCGCAGTTGCGGGACCTTGGCCACGGATGTAATTTGGCCAATCCCGACCGCGGATTTACCGACGTCGTGTCAGCTTTGTCCACCTCCCGCACAACGCAAGTTGCGGTACTTACGTGCGGCGGAGGAGACACGGTGGCTCTCGTAGCCTCAAGTGTTGGTTACTCGGAAGCGAGTTGTCGCAGGTAACGTCGTACGAATGCATGTTTCTAAACGAGGTGTTTATCATACAAGTCTGACAATGTGGAAATTTACAGAATCACGGCCAGTTATTGTGCGCGTGACCTGCGACAGGAAATGGAAATATTGATTGTTGATGGGCCCACGTTGACTAGGTGCGATCCGTGGAGATGGCGAGAGCAACCGCCGGCGTTGGTGAAACCTGGTGAAACCCTCGCAGGCGCCGGGGACTTTCCGGTGCTCGATAACGATCGAGGTCCGCGGGCGAACTGACTCGGACGGCCTCGGAGAGGCTCATATTTGGCGCGTATAGTCTAATTGGAGAGTTCCCCGTCAGTTGAATGCCGTGTCGACACCGGGTTCAAACGTCAATTTGCAGACCTGCCTCATTCATAACTGACCTCACCCTTGTCGCGATAGCAGTGTTGGAGCGCGGTCCTTCCCACGCATCCCTATCAAGGCACCCGACACGTCTTTGTGATGTTTTGATTCAAGGCTGCTTGTTTATTTCCTGGTCCGACTCCGACGTACCCTGTTGGCTGGTGCACACTCGATTATACAAAGAGACGCAATTGACGCAACTGGATCAGCTCGGGTAACCAAACTCAGATAGTGATACACGATGGGTCGAACAGGGCACCTCCGGCTAAGATGTAGATGCTGCTTCAAACGTTCAGATGCTCAGTGCGCCCCCACGTAAAAATTCATCCTGCGTCGGCCTGCTAATCATATGTACCTCCATTCATCATGATGTTCGCCAATGCCATAGCCATATTCGTCATTGCTTGTTGCGCACATGTGTTCTCCACTGCTGCCGCCTCCGGTCTCGATGGTTGTATTACCACCTGCACGAGTAATGCCGCCGCAAAACACGGTTGCGCGAGCTAGTACGTTACCGAGTTCTCCTGCACCGCACCTCACTGACCCTTTGTCAGCTCAGACCTGCCCTGCGTCTGCTCCTCGGCTTCGTTCAAATCTGACGCTCTCCGGTGTCTCCAGGAAAAGTGCACCGCAGACGACGTCGCGACCGCGAAACGACTCCAGGCCCAGCATTGTTCCTCCTGTAAGTCATTCTCGTCGCTTTCCACATTCTCTTGACGCATTAGGCATCATTTCAAGGAGCCCTGGCAGCGCCCCTGCGTCTTGTGCAGCGTCTCGTTGGCACCGTCGTCGTATCGGAAGAGGCATTCATTGGTCGGCCGGACAGCTCAGGGTCCTTAGGCTTTCACCAATACACAAAGTACATTGCGGCATTCAGTGAGATTTTGTAGAGTCTTCGAGAGCACGTGCAAATAGACATACTTTAATCCAGTGCATTGGGTTGAATCGAAGAGTCGCGCTGCCGTTGACATCTCGTACGGATATTGCCATGCTTTGCTCGTGCCCAACACTAGGAGCGCCGTGCAAGCGTTTTCCACGACCCCGAACGTACAGCCGCCGAGCCGCCGAAGGAACACACAACGAACAGGTGTTGGAAGCAGTTTGGCCTCGTCTAATGGTGTACGGACACTTTTGCGAACGTGGACTGTTAATCGTGTCGGACCGCTTTGGAACTTGAAGTCTCGTCATGCTCTAGTCCAAGATACGTCTTGCTGTGGCTGGACTTTGGGGAAATGGGGGGTTGCCGACGCGCACATCTTTCTTCGTGTACTTCAGGGCATTCGTGTGACCTGATCTCGAAAGTTCGGGGAGACAAAGGGTATGTGCGGTAGGCAGCCAACTCGGCGCTTCGCAGGTTGAATCGAGCTTGTGTATCCCACCGGAACATGGAGCGGAAAGGCGATCACCCTTACTGCAATCATAGTTGCTCAGATTTGTATCTTTAGTCGGGATTATCTACGCAATCGGCAATACGGTCCGCAAGCGTTACCAGCAAAGTTGAAGAACAGCAGCACGAGGATCTAAGAACCGAGCGCCACAATCGTTCCGCAAACAACCATTTGTCCCATCTTCCACATCATCCTCTGTATGTTGGAGGTCTGCGTCGAATATTTGAGCCCTGAGGCCTGAAGTGGCAACTGAATCATGACAGACGACCCCCAGAGCCTCAGTTCGCGAGGAATGCATGGCTTGGCATAACCCCGTTTCAGACACTGGCATGCGTTGGTTGTACTCGCACCGGCGTAGCTTTTTTCAATTTTCTCATATACACGCGCGTGCGCTTTGTGTTTTTGCAGTGTGCTGAAACCACTCACCCACGCCCCAGCTCGAAGTCGTCGTTACTGTAGCATGATTCCAGCGCGCATCCCTCGGGTTCTCTGTTTTACATCTTCACTTCCATAAGGTGTCCGTTTCGGAGATAATACTTAGTCTTCCATCTTTCGGTTTTACCCTGCGCCCAGCATTATTGTTTGAGTGTTGTTTGGTAGGTGCCAATTTCTCTTTGTCCACATAACCCACATGCGCAAATGTGACAATAACCTTGGTGTGCAATAGTCTGATGACCAGACTGACTAGTGTGCAACGCCGTCATGTGCTTCTCTCGCATCGACTACGGTGGCTCAGGAGTGGGGCTGGTACATGTACAGCGATCGGCGCCGACCACAAGCAGGGAAGAACTTGACAATTGGACCCACAAGGGATCGACGTTAATTTTCCTCGCAAGATAAACTTGGGGGTCTCCGAGTGGGGCATGCATTAAAGCGCCTTTCCACGTGGTTTGTTTCAGAATATTGACATTTGAGTCGTGTTCTGGTTCCCAAGGACTCCAAGGGGCGAACTCCTTGTCTGAGGTGCTTCAAAAAATGATGGGATGATGGCGAAGGGTGAAGCTATGGAAACCCCGACAGTGGCGTGGCGTTGAGCGCGAGTTCCGGATCAGAAGGAGCTTCACATCCACGGGTATCAGGCGACTCTCCCCTAGGGTGAAAATCTCAAGGAACAGCTGACACGAGGCAAAGTTCCATCACCACATTTGCGCCATCATCAAGGTTTTTGGGGTACTCACGGTTGTATATCCATCAAGCATCAAATCTCTTTGAAGATTCCACATAAATACAATCATACACACGTCGAAGAGAATTGCTGTGTAGATGATGTGGTATGATCGTACTCATTAAGCTTATAATGGGAGCGAGATCGATATTATGTGAAATTGTGAATGCATCATCATTCACTCCAGCGCCAGCGGAGCCTTTACGGAATGGTATTAGCACCGCACAAGTTCTCGACCAGAAAAGAACCCACCGCCAGGCGTGGACGCTTCATTCCAATAGCTCGCAGTCCAGAGGTCGCCAAGCTCGGTGGAGCTTACTGCGCCATCACTCTGCCATTCTGCAATATTACCGCAGTTGCCTCTTCCCGCTCATGCTGTGCTTGTCGGAGTCAGGGTCGAGGTCGTGGTGGCACTTGGCAGTGTAGGGGCCGGTCAGGTGTTGCCATGACAGCAGTGGCCCGTGCGGAATGAGCAGTCTATCAGGGCACTACCAAGTAAACATGTACACTAGACCGAGCTGAAGCATACCTCCCAGACTACCTCCCAGACCATCACTCCAGCATCTATGCGGGTTGGTCAGTTCCGGGGTTTATTTAGACATTAGGCCATATTCTAGACGTACTCCATCGAGCAGCATAAGCCTCAGCGACACACGATGTGAGGGGTGTCATGTTCGTGTGTCCGTTGTTCACGTCCGTAGTGGTGGCTGGTTTACCGATGGCGAGCTTGCCCGGACTGACGTCCGCAGAGATTTGGAATATGGCAGCTTCGGGTCAGGTCAAAGGGTAGTTGTAGAGAACTTGCCCTTCGCATGTCGTGTAAGTATTCTATTGTTCCCTCTGCGAAGCGGCACTTCAGCATCTCAATCTAGTGTGGGATCAGTTGGCTAGACACTCGCGGTTGTAGAACCAAGAGAACGTCGTTGGCGGTCAATTGTTCATGATGTTTTCGAAACCATCACTTGAATATTGTGCTAGTGATCAACCGGTCGTAGGAGGTCATATTAGTGCGTTGTGATAACTGCTTACCCAGTTACTGTAATTATGGAACGATGGAACCCACGGTTTCGTTAACCCAGATCGTCAGACGTATCTTCCACCCCAGAGAACCTTGTTGACTCAGATGCACGCACTTATGTCTACCAGTGGGCTATTCACCACGGTGCGACGAATATGCAAATATGCAGGTGGATGCCCTAAACGCGCTGACGATTCATATGGGTCAGAATGTGCTGCCCCTGAGGAAGTTGCGTGCGAGTTGCGTAGTGAAGTTTCTAAGCCATTGCCAAGTGCAATAAAGTCCTAGCGTGGGATGAGGAATCGCCAACTAGTCATACGATGGTACCGAACGCATCTATCATCATTTTGATGTCTTCAACTCCGAAGGAGACCTTGGAAGCCGTTGTTTACAAGTGGTAGTACCCTTGAGCACCACTACTAGTAGGCGTAAAGTTAGTACTCGGCCAAAGCCGGAAAATGAGGCTGAATTTCCCACTTGATTCACTAGTACTGTTTCCTGTTTCTTCAACCACACCGGAGAACGAACCCAACACCAAAAACACAGTCCAAAGTGCACCAGACGAGCACCATGCGGTCAGCGTTTTCTACCTCCTTATTCCGCCAAGCAGCTCCGCGCCGTTCTTCGTCCTTCGCCTCGCGTCGGTTCGCAAGCACTAGCCAAACCTCGCAGGGCGCAAGCAACTCCAAGCAGGTGCAAGATGCCCTCGGTGCAGCACAACAGTTATTGGCGCGTGCAGGGCGGGTCCTCAGTCCTCTTGGTGAAAGGGCTGCCGGGTTGCTTGGGTGTGCGTATTACTCTGTTCTAGCTTCACGGGGGTTGATTGGATTATACTACTCCCACTCCCTCCATTACATAACTCGCGTCGTCTTTGTCCCCGCTGCGTTTCCATACACGTCCATCGTCTGTGCCTAACTTGCGTTTGATCCACTTAGCATACCGCCAGCCCCTCATCTACAATGCCGAAGTTGCCCGTGAGCTGTTGAAGCAAATCTACATTACTGAGCGGTTGCAACCTCCAACTTCACTCGCTACCATCACGGATGCGTACTCTGTCCTCTGGAGTCGCGCAAAGAACCCACAGTATTGGCGCGACCTACTCACGACCGGCGAGTGGGCTCGCGTTGCGGTGTATGCGGTGGAAGCCTACACCATTTTTAAGGTGGGCCTCTTGTTTTTTTTCTCCGGTGTTCTCCCTTTTCTTTTTCTTTCCTTTCGGTACTGGGTGCTGACTGGGTGCGAGAATAGGTTGGCGAGATAATAGGCCGAAGGCATCTAATTGGGTACAAATTGCATTAGAAGATAGACACTGTCCTACATGGGTCCTGCTAATGTGTGCGACGGTCGCTACTGCACTCTAGATATAATGTGCGCTAACAACCAAGAGATTTGCACGTTTCACTGGTCTCAGCTACTAGGGGTCCCCATATCCGCCTTTCACGTGGTTTACCTCCACTCTGTAAGAACTACGACACCTCGCCGGCCAGAATTGAAATTTCGTCATACAAAACAAACACCATGGGACCTAATTAATGTCCATCCCTTCTCTCTTGGTACTTCTCCTTGGAAACCCAGGTATCCTTGTGCGATCTCGTCGCGATCTCTTGTTTATGCTCTTGGGAGGCTCCCACGTAGTTATACGCTTCACGGTTCTTCCTGGGTATGCTCGTGCCTCTCCAGAAACTGTCTACTTACCTGGGGGATCGACGTGGCGCCGGCCCGACAGCTTTTCGATGTATTGCCCGTAAGTCTTGTCGGTATGCCGCATAGCTTGGTAATGTTGTCCTGGCGGAAGTAATCGATTGTACTCGTGACTCGAGCACCCTGAACCTCTGCACAGAGCTATCGTCAATCGTTGCGACCGTGTGGGAGTCCCATCAACGATACTAGTTTCGCGAGTGTGATATGTCAACAACGTCGTGCTTACCGTGTGACTCAGTCTATTCCCGAGTCCCGGCAGCTGCCACATCATAATTGCATACCTTAGCAATTGCCAGGAATGCATGTTACGGCTGTACATGCACTTACATTCTCCAGTAGAGGTGTCTCATTCCAAGGCTGGTTCCAATCGACGCATCCAAAAGAGCCTCACCGAAACACTTGAATATCCCATACTTTTCTGACCCTTTGACCTTTGAGAGTGCTTCGTATAGGTCCGAGGCCACGGGCAAGTATGATATGGCATATCGGGTCCAACTTGAATGCCCCTCGACTTAGCGCCCAGGTGGGCGCTAGGTACTGCCATTTGAGGTTTTCGTAGGGCGCCAACGATAAGCCCATCCTGGCTTCCCCAGCGATTTGTCTACCTGTCGATCAATCATCTACCCCATGGATTCTCCGTTCCCATCAACGGTGCACGAGATACTGTCCGGCCTTTCCAAGTGAGCTGGTTTGCCACTTAAACGGTCCGCCTTCAATAAAGACTCTCTTAGGTTTCGTATTTTGGTGGTGGGGAAGGTAGTGTTTCCTCATTGAGGTCCACATGCAATCAGTCTCACCCGTCACACACAAGACGGGATGCGGGAAATCAGCATTGCTGAGTAAAGTTTTCGGTGTTGATAATCCGAGTCCAGAGAACGGGGTGAGCCTAAGCCCATCACTCTGGAGCCTCAGTCCGACTGAGTCGCTCAACAGGATCTATTCGAGAGACTTGAAAATTCCGTCTCTCCGAAGATTCAGGGCGGTTTCACGTTTCGCGAAAACGGCAGATTCATTCTCTATACCTCCTCCCGTGATTTCTCGCCCAACAGTGATACCGATTTCGATAGAATCAGTGATTTCATTCACACACGACTGCAAAACCCGCAGAAAGCACTACATGCAGTTTGGTGGGTCATGTGTAAGCGGCCATGGTCCGAGATCATCCTGAGTTAAATCAAAAGGATCTGTATGGATACCCCACTTGGCGGCGAACGTCTCAGTGAAAGTGGCGTGGAGAGAGTCCTTGATGTGGCACACAAGAAAGGTAAGGTAAACAACCACTTCGAGTCTTTTGCTAACCACCATACACAGTACCCGTAGTCATCGTGCTCACGAAGTTTGACCTGTTGGTCGACTCGATCACAACTACTGAGAAGACATCTGACTTGGGCAGCGATGACGAAATCGATGAAGCTCGAGAGACAGCGGAACATGTACTTGATGACACATTAAAGAAAATTTCTCTTGACTCCTTGCTGTCCCAACAACTGGTGGTCCCAGTGTCTCGTGAGTAACTGTTCAAATACCGATCGATTCCACCGAAACCCTGTTGTAGCAATGGCTAGATATGAAGATACGATTTCTACATTGATTCAATCTACCGATAGTGCAATACAGAGATTCAACGGGAAACGGACGCACGATTCACCCGTCGCTCTTGCATGGGCAATCGCTCAACGTCAAGATCTCGAGACAACTGTGGCAGCTACTATTGAGTAATTCAGGCATTTGTTTTGCGTACAACAGTTTCTCATTTCCTTTCCAGTGTAGGAAGCAAAAGCACGTTTCAATATTTTCCCACTCTGTCTCGTCCTAATTCCCACCCCAGAACACTGGAGTAAGCTAAGTAGGACCACTAAGTTCAGGGGGAGGACGTTGGAGCAATGTGTATCCATCATCCACGAAGACATCATCGCAATCTGGAATATCCAAGATAGCTTTAGCGTGCGTTTTCCCCAATAAGCAGATGCGCTATCTGATCTATCCGAAGTATCTTGGAGGAGAAGACTTCAAAGCTAGAATGTCTCATTTGGCAGAAGAATTGGCACATATGAGTCAGAATAAAACGTTGGTGTATGTTACTGGGCTATTCGGCTTTTCACTCAATGATTGCCGTAGGGCAATTCCTACTACCCCGGGTGCTGCTGTTACGTTCGCGGCTGCTACTGCCAATCCCATTTCTGCCATTGGTGCTGTTACAGAAGCAGCGAAGTGGGTCTCTGATGTTTACCAGGCAACGTATGCTCAATGCACTTGTGGCGAGTGTGACCTGGCCCTGACAGTACCTTAGTCCCAACAACGTCGCTTGCATCATGGGATACATCGCAGATCTGATCATTGTACTCATCTTCCTATCAGAAATTCATCAATTTCCGGAGATCGTTTCGCGTCTCATAGAAGAAGACGCCGTCAACGCCGTTAAAGCATACATTTCGTCCGGGTTACTCTCCGAAGCACACAAGGAGATCCGCGAGTTCGTGGCAGCGGGCAGATGGCATGAAGCGACTGATCGGGGGGACGGTGTACTGAAGGAGATTGTGCGTCTCGTGAACAAGTTCCACCTGCGCGCCAGAGACTTGGTGAAAAAAGTATATCAGAAATTGCCATCTCCCACGGTATGTTTACTACCCTGATATATCTCCCGTAATGAACTCGACGTTTTTTCGATAGATCTCGATATCGGATGAGTCAGTTGAGCAACCCTTGAAGGGGGAGTCCATTCGATCGGTAAGCCCAAAGTATAGTTCATTCGGTTCGTCGTCCGACTAACACCGGGGTAGCATCGTCCCCCATCAGTGAAATCGAGGGTCGTACCGCGACGTGGTGCTCAGGAACCTCCCCCGGATATTCTTACCATCGTGGAGGAGGCGACAAGGAGTCCGACAGCCCGCTCATTTTCCGAAGGTACTCCGCACCCGACATTGTTGATTCCTGAGATGAGCGCTGCCGAGAGCTCGAAATACTCGCCTCTGAACCCACGGAGCTGGGTCCGTCGTGAACGCCATGGGGCGGACGAAGAGGCGGGAAAACATTGAATGGAGCTCGCTACATATGACGGTTGGAATGTGCGCTCATACCTTTTTCCTTGGATGCCAACTCTATCCCCCCCTTTTTCAAATAAATATAATTTGTCCTGTTGGCGTGATGCTCTACCGTGTGTAGGACATTCAAAACTATGCCCCTGCGCGATGGTTCCCGACGCTAACCGTGTTCACTCGACGGCAGTAGACGAATTTTTACATGTTTGATCGGCTTAGGTCGGTCGCTCTGGAATCGCTTTCTTGAAGCAATGAAAGGGTTTTTTTTGTCAGGATCTAGATCAGTATACGACGGTGATGATCGACAACTCAAGAACTCATCTTGGTGACACAAATAATGGACAAACCCCTCAACAAAATTAACAGTAACACCTCCACAACTTGGCATTTCGACTATGAACACCATATCAAGGGTGACGCAGGTGTGATGTCCGTCCAGACTCCGGATGTGATGTTGTACCTCCAGACAGTGTCAAGAGTACCATCGTATGGAAGATCCGTTCGACTCGAGTGAGATACAGAGTACTTTCCCGACAGGGCAGAAAACACGTAGCTGTGGAATACATCTTGTTGTTCTGGCCAGGAACTGCTTTCCCTAATCGATCCTCGATTAGCATCCATACAGCTTATCATACCGATGATCCCACAGGGTTCCACAGCATCCTCGGTCATGAAAATATTGTCTGATCCCGCGTTCGTAACACCGATGAAAACGAGAGGGGTGGGCGATCCCTTTGCGCACGATGTACCATCAAACGTGACGGACGCGATGCTGGTCAAATCGTCTTCATGGTGCGTATGTACCTGGCAAGGATCAATAGGAATTACAAAAGTGACTGTTCAACTTACCAACCTCGGGAAGTTGGTCACGTAGTAAATCCGTGCCAGTGGTCAGCGCTCCATATGTAGTCGGTAGATTTCCGACCCGTGCCCACTACGAGCGCCAAAGAACAGGTTGTTACTGTTGGGGCCTAAAGCCAAAACGCTATGTGTACGATCATGTACAAGGGTGAGTGTATGAGCGCGCTGGAGGCTAAGTCAGAATACAGGTCCGAAATCTGCATTAAACCATCACCGAGATATAGACGAGCAGAGCGACCCAGCCAGGTCGGTAGCGAGTACATCCTAGCCCCAACTTTAACCCCGGTGCGCGTTATCGACCCGGGGTTCAGGACGCATTGTGGTTCATGTGACACGCACCACCAAGGTCTGTGCGTGCATACACTAGTGGCACGAGTCCTCGCTGAGCCGGGTCGAAAATGACGTCGGAAACGAGACCACCCCCATCTCTCATCTTGACACTCTTCTAAAGATATGGTTGGGAGCCTTGGGAGGCGACTCATCGGCAAATTGCACGAAGACCCGGAGACGTTCAGGATAGGCTGCGGACTGCCTTCGGATCGACATGACACGGCCACATATACACCTGCCGGTATTCTGAGTCTCAGAAACGTTGTCAGTGCGGTGGCAAGCTGCGATACAAAGACACATACAATCCAGCCAACGCTATATGCCTTGACAGATATTTCTTCTTACCACACGCAACAAGTGTGGTCACCAGTCGCGTTAGTTCGCCGACCAAATGTCGCTGTACTTCACTTATTCTCTACAGAGGTTTGAGATCTTTGAGATTTGATCCGTTTCGTTCAAGTTGTCTCTCTCACTTTCCGCGCGACAGCAAACTGATGCGATGACGTCCTCCTTCTGACCTGCATCGGGATTCCAAACTTTGAGACTTACAACTGCACTGCCTGGGCATCAGACAGGTTGCTTGGATAGATAAACGAAAGATACTGATGCAACTCAGGCGGGGGAACGCAGTATTAGGTATGACATCTATCCGTCAAAGCAAGAACACAGTACATGATACTCTATTCCTCTTTCTTGGCTCCGACCTTCTTCTCTGCCTCTGCAATAGAGGCGGCGTCAGTCTGTGGACCAGAAGCAGCTGTATACAAATATTTTAATCGAGTACGCATATTTGCAGAAAACAGG
>Ga0307508_10002725_pt1 | contig 18471 bp, 14 predicted proteins | sample 9_EM_MG_FD_203089 | JGI IMG/M metagenome (GOLD analysis project Ga0307508, IMG submission 203089) | Populus trichocarpa ectomycorrhiza microbial communities from riparian zone in the Pacific Northwest, United States - 9_EM | ecosystem: Host-associated > Plants > Roots > Unclassified | place... | reverse complement strand
GGTTAGTTGTATAAATTATTTTTTAAATTTATTTTTAATATTAATACATTTTAATTTTATTTTATAATTAAAATTACATCCTATTAAAAATTTGTTGTTGCGTTAAAATAAAAAATATTATAATTACATGATTTCCATTTTATTCTTCCCTTTTATCAATAATAAAAATTAAGATATTGTTTTGTTATCTAACCGTTTGTTTATTTAGGGTTTAAGAAAAGTTTTTTTCAATAAAAATAATATTATTTTATCAGGTTAAAACTTAATCATTCTAATGCAAAAACATAAAAAATAAAATGAATTATCTTTTTATTTAATATCAAGAATATATCTCACGTATAAGTTTATGATCTTGTATATTAAAAAAAACAAAATAATTGTTTTTATGTTTTTAAAATATAGACATAGTTCTAATAGATAATCATAAAATAGTTAATTCTTGTATTTTTTTTTTTCAGCATGATAAAAATACATTTTTTTAATAAAAAATAAAATATGCATGAGAATTTTAAAAGCTCCCATGTGCAAGAAAAAAAATATTTTTTTATTTTTTAAATTTTATATGATCTTATAATAAAATTATCAAAACAAATCTAAAAAAATATATTCTTAAACCAAAAATTCTCTTAGTTAAAAAATTGCAAGCTAATTAGAGTTTTAACATTTTAATTTAATTTTGACCCGAACAGGACAACTCGACGGATACTTTACCTTCCAGTAACAACCTTTATTTTATTGCTTCGGACAAGCATGCTCTCTTTACTGTTACTGCACTTCCCCTCACTGAGCCAACCAGTTTCACTACTGCTTTGAAGTTTCCAGAATGGCATAGTTCCATGAATGATGAATTCTCTGCACTTATGAAGAATGACACTTGGATTTTAGTTCCCCGACAATCACACATGAATATTATTGTCTGCAAATAGAACTTTTATATGTTAATGAATAGCTTAAGCTATTAGGTGAGGTTCCAAGATATGATTTATATTATTCTCTAACACACCCCCTCAAGTGAAAGCCCTTTGAGCTTGAAACTTGCACAGGCTTACATTACCTTGTGTTTAATTTTTATCAAATAAATGAGGATGGTGAGATTCGAACTCGTGATTGCTTGGTCATAAAGGCTCTGATACCATGTCAAAGAATCATCTCAACCCAATAGCTTAAGCTGTTAGGTGAAGTTCCAAGATATGATTTATATTATTCTTTAACATCATATTAAACAACATGTTGATGGCGCCATTGAATGTTACAAGCTCGCTTTGTTGCTAAAGATTTTCATCAATAACAAGGAATTGATTATAGTGACACTTTCAGTGCAGCGTTAAACCAATTACGACTCGAATTATTCTATCCATTAATTGCAGTTCAATCTCAATGGCCTATACATTAACTTGTTAAAAATGCGTTCATGCATGGTGATCTCAATAAAGATGCTTACATGACTCAACAACCTGGATCCTCTCATATATACTTTCCTGAACATATTTGTCATTTACAGAAAGTATGGCCTCAAACAATCTTTGCTAAAGGTTCTTTATTGTTTTTCATCTGAAATTCTACTAGTACTTTATTTATATTTATATGCTTATCATTTATCTGCTCATATTATTATATTTCTGTAAATTTTGAATTGCACTAAACAATTTATTTTCCTAACAGCCTTTACATTGATGAATGTACTGATTAAATTTTCAGTTTCCCAAAATATGCTTATTGGCAATTTGTGCTTCTTTTTTTCATGCAGTTCATGCCGGTACCGTTCGGTAGGGAGCATCTTAATGGGCAACCGAAGAGCATTGAAGTTCAAGGTCCTCGTGCATGGAAAAAAGTGGCCTCTCAAAACTCTTTGGAGAAAGGCGGCAAAAAGAAATCTCTACGTGAATCGGGGATGGCCTATGTTTCTGAAGGATAATAAATCGAAAGAAACTGATGTTTGTGGTTTTGAGCTTATTAACAATAAAGATTCTGTGCTAAAGCTGTCAATATTTCGTGCTGTTAAAGATCCTGGGCCACAAATTAAGCTTACCGAGTAGCAAGAACATATGTGTTCTGTTGTTTGGTTTCTGCTCATTTCGTTGTCTATGCGCTGCCTCAAATTCGAGATTCTGTGCTCAATCATCTTGAAATATAAGAATCTACGATGATCTTATCCTTTTCTACATTGCCGAAAGCTATAAACCTAGCTATAGTTCGTTGCTACGATGCTGTTTGCTTCAGGCATTTTGTACTAATCCGCAATGATTTAGGTTTAAACCTGTAGGACGCAAAATCAGTCTAATAAGTATATTTGTAATATGGCTAACCTGTAGGCGTTGCTGGGGAAAGGGTTCTTTATGAGCTCGTCCAAGATGCATTTGAAGTCATGATCTCGGTTGACATAGATGGATTCTTTTTACGGTTTTCTGCTTTGAACTTGAATTACACTCTGCTTGTACTTTAAGTATTGTTTCTATTTAGGGGGCTAACTGCAATTGCACAGATTGGATATGGCAGTACATTTTGCCTTCCTATTTCATGCATGCTGCACCAAGAAAATTTAAGCTTTGATCCAAAAGAAACTGTAGAACGTTTGGTCGTTTTGTTTAAAGTTACACCTTGAATAGCCTGACTAAAAGCTGTTTCTTAAATCAAAGTTCAATGGCACGTAGTTTTCTCTTCATATCTATGTGTTTTAATTGGCTTCAAGGATGGGCCTTCCCTTCTTGTTTGGTTCATAGCAACAGGCCGACAAATTTTCTCTCCCAATTCGCTTTTGCTAATGTAATAGTAATAAAAAGCCAAGACTTGAAACAAAACGAAACGCTACCGTTTAATTAAAACAGAAGAAAACCCGCCAAAAACAAACTTCCAGCCAAAACTCCAAAACCCTCATCGCTCTCCAGATAAAACAAAAGGAGGGGGGGAAATTGTTTGGTTGTCGAGAAAATTTAATGAAGTTATAATTCTCAGTTTTCTCTTCAACCAAACAGTATTTTTATACCTCCTTCCAATCCAATACCTGGAGACGTAGAAATCCAAGTGAATAATTATTTAGACGAGACAGGACACGATAGTAACCCTCGGTTACATCGAATTCAATACAAAATAGATTTTGGATTGTTGTTGTTAGTGTCATTATTTAATCGAAAATGTATTAAATGTCCTCGCGTCTATTGTAAGCTTAGCTGGGCTTATGCATGTATTAGTACTATTACATGTAATAATCGAAAATGTACTCCATGTATTAGTACTTTTGTTTGGTTTTAATTTCCTTTTGTGTTCAAATTGATTTTCTTTTTTTACTTCGTGTGTTTATTTATTTATTTTTCTGGCCAGAGAGATTGCTTTCTCTGATTGTTTTTTATTGATCATGGAAGGTTGCAATGGTTCTTCCCTCCCCTCAAAGGTACTTACTTCACTTCTTTTTGTCTTTTAATGTTAATTTATGCGTATTTTGAGGTCTGTTTGATATTTAAATCGATTCTTGAAATGAAGAGAGCTTGTTATCTGGAGTCAGGTACAGATTTTTCCTTTTTAAACTATGTCAAGGGCTTATAACAAGTATTTTATTTATTCTATGTATAATAATCATCTCATTTTGTGAGTCAAGTTATAATTTTCTTCATTAAATGGACTGAATTCTGTGATATTTGTGACTTATTAGTGTTTTGAGTATATATTTCAGATAAGTTTCGAATCATTTCGAGGATAAGCATTTACTAGTTTTTGGACTAGGTTTAATTTGTTTGCATGGTCTATATTAATAAGAATCGAACTTTTTATCTATTATTAACAAGAATTACAAGTTCTGCATACTTTCCCTTTGCTTGAGCTTCTACTTGGCATCGAGGAGAGAAAAGGGTTTGTGTTATGGCATTAATTGATCTTTGCAACTGCTGAATCTAGGTTTATCCATCCTTACGTACCTTCACGGAAATGGGGTTTTATGAAGGATTTTCTGTGTATTTTCAAGTTTTATGACATTTATATGCATGCAGTTATGTAAGGCACTTAAAGGAAGAATATTTAGGGAATCATTTTTTCTTTTGTTCAAGTTTTGACGGTGGAAACTCATCATACATCCAAGTGATGATCAATGAACTAGCTTTTTTTGTTGCTTTATATAATCTTTGTGCGCTTTATTGAGATTTTGGGTACGATGAAACAAAGCAGCTGATGATCAATGAGCTTTATTTCTGCTAAGTTTTTCATTACAAATGAAGACAATTTCACTGTGGTTTTGTATATCAGAGGATTCAATCACAAGCAATCGACTCCGAAGGTCCATACCGGCTGCTTTCTTGTTCAAGCAAGGGTGACAAAGCTGGAGTGTTGCAGGAGTTAGAAAAAGGTGTGGAACCCAATCTGGCCGATTATGATAAGAGAACAGCTCTTCATTTGGCGTCTTGTGAAGGTTGTACAGAGGTTGTGATACTACTTCTTGAGAAAGGAGCAGATGTGAATTCTATTGATCGCTGGGGTCGCACTGTAAGTTTTTCTCATCTCTAAACTTGATATCTATTTGCTTGCCATGCATTAAGAAGAAGACACATTGGCAACTAATGTGTTTAGCTGTGGAAGGTATGTGCTAAATGGTAAGGTCTCATTGCTCAGAGGCAGTCAGAGCTAGCGGCAGATATATTAAGAAACTAAAACTATGTCTCTATTTTGTTATATGGTTGATAATCATGCTTGCTTGGCACGTTTCAATTGATGCAGCGGAAGCTATAGGGATGATAACAACATAAAAACACAACAAATTTGAATGAGTGAAAAGAATTACAGATATGAATTTTAATGAAAATTCTTCTTACTAGGAACTTTGTATATAAACTTTAGTCTTCAAGCGAGTGTAACAAAAAACATATTCTGTGTATTGCATAACTGTACTCTCACATACAGGGTTTCCCTAAATTTCTGTCAGATTGCTATTATTATCACATCCGTAGAGTAGTAGTCAGATTTTTGGAATTCTGTCATTTGACATTAGAAAATCTTCAGCCTCTGTCAGATGCTCGTAGCTTTGGTCATGAAGGTATTTGCAAGATTTTGGAAGCTCGAGGCGGAATAGATCCGGTATCGCACTTCCTTTGCATATATGCTGTACTAATTTATGTAAAGGAGACAGACCTAATGCTATATATATATATATACACACATCATATGCTTTTTTATCTGCATTTCTCCTTAGATCATTGGTATATCTGGCCAAGATTTTCAGGTTAACTCAAATGAGAAATATCACTTTACGTGTAATTTTCAGGATATTTCTAACGAATTGATAAAAAATGGAGGACACTTTCTCAAACATATGCCTATTTTAATTAACTGCAATATCGTATATAGCATTCAGCACTGACCTACTGTTTATTTGCTCATTGTGTATACCTACTGTATGCACTGACCTACTGTTCATATGTTTTGCGTGGTCAATTAAAACTATATATAGACTTAATGGTGGCTGTCAGAATTGCAAAGATTAAGGCTCTTGTTTATATTAGTGATGGATAAATAAGTGTTTTTCCATTAGTTCATATGGAATGTTATAGGACCAAACTATTTTGGGAACTTCATGGGTCTAGTAATATTGATCAGTCAGTGTTTCACATTCAATTTCCCTATCATGATCTGTTTTTATGTTATTATTTTCACTGGGACAGGTAGGACTTGACTCCCAGACTGCGTGCTATGAGATTGATTACTCTGAAGTGGGCATGGATGATGCAATACTCATTGGAGAAGTAATTACTGGATATCCCAATTTCTAAAGGCAAACTTATATAGGGCCCATGAAAACCTTTTTGATTGCCCCACGTCCTTTGGGTCGTAGGAGCTCCATTGAGATATTTAACCTTCACCACTACTATCGTCTTCACTTAATAATGTTATTGTGATGATCCCACTGACTTAGATCAAGAAGGCATTGCAGGGATCATATGGTGAAGTTTACTTAGTCAAATGGCGTGGTACAGAAGTAGCAGCAAAGACGATCCGTTCCTCCATTGCATCAGATCCAAGGGTGAGGTAAGTTTCATACCTGAAGTTGTGTAGCATGTTCTCTCTCTGTTTCATTGTCCTATATCTTATAAATATTCAAATTATACACATCTTAAAATTTAGGACATTAAATCAAAGTTTTTCTTAGTTTAGAGAATGACCTGCCTACCAGAAAATGACCTCGTTCAAGTAAAAAAAACTGTGAAACTATTTCTCTAAGAAACCAAGAGAAGAAAAGAGAACAATGAAGAAGGTAGTAAATTCAATATAAGAATCCATGTTTTTCAATAAGTTCAAAGAATGATCTTACTATCTGAAATGACCTTTTTCAAGTTGATAAAACTATGAAACTACTGCACCAAGAAAAAACGAGAAGGAAAAGAAAACAACGAAAAATACAGTAATGATGTTAATAAACGTAGATCAACTAGGTGGCTATTGAGTATAGACTGATTCTAGCAACTTTAACTATTTTCAGATTTTATCTTAAGTTCATCTTCTCAGCACGTTAATTTCACAGGAATACCTTTCTGAAGGAACTGGGGCTGTGGCAAAAGTTGCGCCACCCTAATATAGTGCAGTTCCTTGGTGTTCTAAAGCACTCCGATCGGTTGATCTTCCTGACGGAGTACCTTCGCGATGTGGGTTATCCAATTTTCAATCATGACTGGACCTTTTTGGTATTTGTTTCGTTGACTCCAGACTAGAATTTGCTCCACTGATTTTTTCCTCCGATATGAACGTGTTAGGGAAGTTTGTATGACATCCTAAAACGGAAGGGAAGACTTGATCAGGAAACAGCAGTTTCGTATGCTTTAGATATTGCAAGGTAAGATGTTCAAAGAATGCTTCCTGTACTTGAAGTTTGCAAATAAAAGCTTAAGCATTTTCTTCGAACAAACTTGAAAAAAAAAAGATTATGTCGTTAATTCAACTCCAAGAGCATCCTGAAATGTATTTTTGTTACAGCAAAGATAATGTTGTTACAGAGGAGATTTTGCCAAGTAGTTGAAATTTAGCTTTCTTGAGTTGATTAGATCATTATAGAATCTATCTGACAAAAACTCCATTTCTTTCCAATAAAGCTGCCTTCTTGTTGAATTCTCCGAAGAAATTACAAGCAATTCGATGCACTAGCATTTCCTGTTGTGTATTACCCTATTAATTAATTATTCTGCTTCTACTCATTTGACTCGAAATCATGTGGCCTCCACACGCTAAACCCTCTGTCATTTATCATGAAAACTTGCAGGGGCATGAATTATCTGCATCAACACAAACCACGTGCTATTATACACCGGGATTTGACACCAAGGTATGTTGCTATCTGGATATTTCTGTTTCATGCTGATTGTGTTGGATACTTGGCTTGCATGTCAAATTACAAGAGTTTCGGACTCGCTTTTGTTAGGAAAAGTACATCAATCTAACTAAATTCATAATTTACAAGTTTCAATTCTTTTTACCTTTTTGCACAATTAAAATTAGAATAAATCTATTAACAAAATTAAACTATTAATAATACAAATCAACACCAGAAAAATTTACGTGAAAAACCCGATGATATAGAAAAAGTTAATTGTAGTCCACGTAAAATCTTCCACTATCAACAAATAATGGGATTACAAAGTATTTTTTTTTATTAGCTAAAACTAAGGGCTACAACATACAAACTCTTGTAAAATTATGTTGGAGCTTACTTCAACCCATACAAGCTCTTCTTCAGCTTATAAACTAATTACTTTATACCTTTCACTTCAAACTCTTAAGGGTAATCCATGTAGATCTCCTAACACAAGTCACAATAGCAGTTAAACCAAGCATAACTCGGATTGAAGATATCTTGAGCAAGGGTAAAAATATTTCTTCAAAATCAATAGCTTTCTTTTGACCGAAATCTTTAACAACCAATCTTTCATTTATTGGTTGTAAGCAATTTTCATCAATTTTCAACATGAACACCTATTTATTCTAGAGTGCTCTCTTGCTTTTAGGAAGCTTTACTAACTCGAAAGTGTGGTTTCCATGTAAGAATTTCATCGCTTCTTACATGGCTATCAACCACTTAATTTTCTTCTCATATGACATAACTTCATCAAAGAATTTTAGCTCTCCCCTATTAGTAACTAGCTCATACTCATGAGGAGAATATATAGTGGAAGCTTAGTAAGTTCTAATGAAACTCCTTAATTATGGCTCAATTAGAGCTTCTTGAATAACCTATTTAAAAATAATATCATCATTATCATTAGTTGGCTCAGGATCATCAACTAATAGCCCAAAAGGCAAACTTCTATTATCATCATTTTATAAATCTCCTTCATGATTAAAAGGCATCAAATATAACTATGGAATAGTTATTGAATTTGAATTTGCAGGAATAAAATTAGTAGATTCTATTTTATCTTTTTGTTCAAAATCTTTAATAGTTTGATATTCAAAAAACACATCTTTACTTCTCACAACTCTTTTTTATATATAACCTATAACCAAAGTCATCATCTTTAGAACCCAAGAAAACACATTGCTTCGTCTTGCTGCCAAGCTTAAATCTTTCATGTTTAGAAATATATACAAATACCCTACAACTAAACACTCTTAAGTACGCATAAAAAACATCCTTTTTCTTTCCATATTCTTTTTGGAACATCAAAGCCATGAGAAAATTATAGAGAAAAATTGATCATGACAATTGTCTTCAAAGTAAGCTTTCCATTCAGAGTAGAATTATTACGTGACACCACCAATATTTTTCAACTATCTAACAATAAATTCAATAGAACTAATGTTTTTATCTCATCAGCTATCTCAAGATTCATCAATGACAAGTAATTCAAAAACCCTTAAAATTTATTTATGTGCACTGAAGTATCTTCACCATCTTTACTCTTCAAATTCACAAGATCTCAAATCGCAAAAGCTTTGTTTTATGTAATCTCCTTATCAAAGGTTTCTTCCAATATCTTTAAAATTTTGCAGTAGTTATATTCTTGAGAAATATAGTTAATGGAATTAAAAGACACTCATTTTGGAACATCAGCAGTTGTTTTTCTATTAAGCACATTCCATTTTACCTCCTCTATATTGTCAGTGTTTTTTCCTTTGCACTCTAGCGGCAAAGCCAAATCATTGCAATAAAGGTGATCTTCCATCATTGTTTTTGATATAAAATAATTGGAGACAATAAGCTTTATCATGCTTAAATCTTCATATTATATTTTAACTTCACAAGAAAATTAATCTACACAATCAGTATTCTGATACCACTTTATTGGAAAAACAATATCAATCTAACCAAATTCACAATTCATAAATCACAATTCTCCTCTCTTGATGAAATTAAAATTAGGATCAACCAACAAATAAAATTAAGTAATTAATCACACAAATCAACAACAAAAAATTTTACATGGAAAACCCAATATGAAAAAAACCACAAGACCATAATCCAATTAAAAACTTCCATAATCAACATATAATTATAGGATCATAAAGTGTTTTTTTCTTACCTAAAATCAAGGGCTACAACATATACATTATCAAAAACAATTTATTCTTGGAATGCAACAAGATTAAAGAGGAAAGAGTCGAGAAATTCGTATAAAACCAACAGCCTTGTTTTATAAAAAAAAAAAATTACCAACCTAGACACCTCTAATTTTCAATCCAATCGTATAAAATGAATCGTCATTGCAATCTTGTTTCAAAGTGGCAAGTGATCTACATATCATAAAAAATTCTCCCACCTCAGGCCCAATCTCCTCACGTTAGACTTCCTTTTCATCATCATAGATAGGCTTTTAAGAATCATCAATGCACTCCTCACCTTGTTCTGAATGAATAAGGTTCACTCGATGTTTTAGGCACTCGTTTGCAAGATGGCCAACTTGACCATATTTGAAGTAAGTTGCTGACCTATGAGTGCGGTTATTTTCCCCACCATCTTGCTTTGTGGAGGCTAATTTGTTCTTTCATATATAGAACTTCCAAGTTCTGTTTCAGAGTTTCCAGCCTTGGATGAGGAATTATGATTTGTGCTTCAAAATGTTTATTTGGCCCACTTCGTGCAAGTTTAGCATCCAACTTTAATGCTAATTGCTAAGCATCATTCAACTTCTAAATCTTGTGAATTGAAAGTTTCAAACCCACCCCCCACAAATCTTGCAGCCAGTTGTTCTTCAATTTCTTGAGTATCATTGTGAGCCATTAACTTTTAAAACTCTTTAGTATAGTTAATCACTCTCTTATGTTCTTGTTGAAGATTATTAAACCGAGAGAAAATGCGGTGTAAAATCAGAATGAAGGAGTTTCTCTTTAAGTCTGGGCTTTATTCTCCCATATTCTGTAATTTTTGCTTTTCCTTTTCGAAGTCGCATCTCTTGGACTTATCCCCACTAAGCTGAAGCATAACCACACAATCTTATAGCTACCAGCTTCATTTTTTTTGTTTTCAGGGATTTCTTTGTAATCAAAGACTTTCTCAATAGCACTAAGCTAATCAAGAAATTTTTCAGGTTGAAGATGGCCTTAAATTAAATTCTGGTAATTCATTCTTTATATCATCTGAAGATTGAAAAAACATTTCAATCAATTTGCCTTCTTGATCTTGACAATTGACGAAAGGATCAACATCGTCGGAGTCACTTTTAGAATTTCCATAACTTGAACCTTACTCTTCTCGAGCTTGATAACGTTCAAGCTATAAAGAAATCATAATCTGCCACCAACAGTCACAATAATAGAATATAAACTAAGGAAAAGTAATTGTCGAACTTAAAACATAATGTAAATAAAACATTAATAGAAGTTGTCTTCCAAGACAACTAGAAAGTTCCCAATATAGCTATAATTAGCCTTTTAGAAGAATATAACAGCAATACCGTCAGCCAACATAAAAAATATAAATGATTGCTCACTGCATCACTTCACCTCCCTCCATGTAAGCGAAAGGAGAAAATGACAAATGAAAAAACTCAAAGGTTTTTTTTCAACTTAATGTTGCTAGGAATGTGTTACAAGATGAGTCTGGACACCTAAAGGTTACAGACTTCGGCTTAAGCAAAATTGCACAGGAAAAGGATGACCAAGGTTACATGATGACTGGAGGAACAGGTTCATGTAAGCCTTTCTTTCTTATTGAATTATTGTATCTGTTAGAACTAAAGATCTTCTGCCATGTAAAGATCACGTCATTTGTTGTGGCCAATGTTATGGGATATTACAGATCGCTACATGGCACCTGAGGTATATCGTCGAGAATCCTATGGGAAAAGTGTTGATGTCTTCTCCTTTGCCCTCATAGTACATGAGGTAACCGAATTCAAGCTTTGGGTTCATCTGAAATCAAGATTGTTGTGACTTGTAAATGGAACAATAAAGAGAATGATAGTTTACGTATTCTGATTGCATCATGATCTTGTTTATGCTGGTTTATATTTGTTGACAGATCTTCCAAGGGGGGCCATCAAATAGAACAGCACTCCCTGAGCATATTGCAGACAAGCGGGCATTTGAAGATGCTCGACCATCTCTATCCTCATTTGTTTACCCTGATCCAATTAAGATGTTAGCTTTCCTTCTCTTTCATTGTGTTTTATTTACCAGCACAAGATGAACTGCAATTCAGCATAACAACTGCAGCCCTCACGGTGCCTTGATTTATTTGAAAAGGCATGCCGCTAGATAGAACTATTAATGAAAACAGTAGTGGGGCTCTGAGGAGTTTTAGGTTGGTTATATATGCTGGTCAATATTCTGTTCTGAAAATGGCATTCTGCAAACAGGTCTCATTATTTCTGGAACTCTTTGGTTCTGGACACACGCACGCCATACTGCCAAGGCTTTATCTAAAACTCTACAATTTAGTTTGCTTGATTATGCTCTTGACTGCTTGCTTTCACTTGATTTAGGCTTCTTCGAGAGTGTTGGCACAAGAATCCTGAAAGTCGACCAACATTTGAAGAGATAATATCAAAGCTAGAGTCGATCCAGGAGAGTTTCCAAAGTAAGAAAGACGCAGGTGGCTGTTGCTGCTGTTGCATCTTATAGAGATTAACTGAACAGCAACACATATACATCCCGACTCCAATTTTCACCATACTGAATGTGTGTTCTCCTTTTCACTCTGTATTCTCCTTTCTGTATTTGATTTATGCCTTCCCTTTTCACCATGCACTTGTGTATCTGCTGCTGCATGTGAGGCCCTACATATCCTTGGGGAAGTCTTATCTCCCAGATATCATGTATAAAAGTCGTTTGGGAAATTCTTATGGACACCCTCTCATTCACAATTTGCCATGTAATCTTCTTGCACATTTGTCTCTGAAATGGTCCAAATTTGTCAAGCCAGAGAAAACTGACGCTCCCTGCACTGCAGCACTTTCATCATTATTGCCGCATCCCCTGCCATGACCTCAGTTTGGCCTCCACAACCAGATCACAACTTAAACAGCAACAAGAGCACAGGTGCCTGAAGATATCATTATTTCTTCCAAGTTCATGGCTACAGTGTGGCCTGAAGTTATGGATTGGAACAGAATCTTCAGATTGTATTTACTTGTTTCATTATCTTGGATCAAATAAGCGCATGGGGTTCGAGAATATAACAGGCCAACTAATAAAAATTCAAATTAAAAAAAAAAAAAAACTAAAGAGATCAGCTATATATTCACTGTGCACTGAAAGCTGAATCACTGTTGATTTACTTGGTGTTTTCATTATTTTATTTTTTTGTCATTCTTTTCGGTTACTTATGATTTTTTTAGTGTGATCCTATCATTTAGGTTTACATAGGATTGTGATTGATAATTTGTTGAGGTTAGATTTTTAAGGGTTTCTCGCAATGTTGAAAAAAGATTCTAGCGGTGAGCAAAATCAAATTTAATTTTTTTTATTAAGTATAATAAAACTATGAGGATTAATATTGACACCGTAACAAATTCCCAACCACTTTGTTTTTCCTACTACAACTCCTGCGTGTTTTTAACATTTTTTGTTCCCAAAGTTTTTTTTATTTTTCATTCTTAATCCTTCTTTTTATGAGATTTTAATATTTTGATTTAAAACTTTATTTTTTTTGCATTTAAATCCTTCAGTTAGAAAGAAAAAATAATCATCAAAAAACAATAAAAAAAAGAGAAATTCATACGTTGGTCACAATCCAATAGCCAAAATTATAATTCTAGATGCTAAAAGGTTCCATTTTATGAAAGGAGTTCTATTGAGCTGTGTTTTACTTTTTATTTTAAAAAGAATTAGATCAGGGTTGAAAAACAAAAAAAACACATTTTTTTAATGAATTTTTAGTATTTTAGATCGTGAAATAGATTTATTAGAATTTTAAAAGTGTTTTTAAATTAAAATTGCTTAATTTTTTAATGGTAGTTGGAATTTGAAGATGTATAGTTTGTTTGTTTTTTTAAAAAAAATAAGTAAACGAGGTAGTTGAAATTTAGAGATGCAAGTGATGCTTTATCTATTTTTTTATACATAAAAAAATGTAATTGAAATTTGGAGATGCAAATGATGTTTTATCTATTTTTGAGGCCTGAGATGATGGCCTAACCTCCTTCCTTTTAGGTCAGGAGCGATAGCCCATCCATGCCTATGTACCTAACCTATTTTATTATTTTTTTCCTTAAAATCTTGATTTAAACCCATTAAAATAGATTAAATAAAATTTTATTTGAGGCTTTTATAGTACAATTTAATTTTTATCTTTTTTTTACTTAAATCATAGCTATATTTTTTATTATATTAGCAAGTGTTCTTTTACACAACCCTTTATAATGTTTTTTCTTTTATTTAAAGAAAATTTTATTTAATCGCTTTTCTACATATGCCTATTTTTATTATTTTTGTGATTAAATAAAAAATTATTTTAAAAAGTAAAGTTGTTGGACTCAATTGGATAATATATTTAACAAGTTAACTTATATTGATTTAAAATATTATCATTTTAATATTTAAAAAACGAAGTTAAAACATTATTGCCTTTATATTGTTTCAGGTAAATTTTGGTTTTTTTTAGATTGCTCAGTTGCACTTTGATTCACTCAGTCAATCAATTTAAGGTTGACTCCAACCTAATTTGGTTTAAAACCCAGTCTAGAAAAGGTCTCAACTCAATGAATCTTTAATTTTAATTGAAATTTATTAAAACATGAACAATGCTTGTTAATATTGCAATTCAAATTAATTTTTTATTTAACTCTTGCAATTCAAATTAATTTTTTATGTAACTCGTATTAGAGCATAAGTGAATTCAATTTGGATTGTGATAATAATTTTTTTTTCTTTAATTTTTTCTACCCCGGATATTTTTTATTATTATTTCTAATTTCATTAAAATCTTTCTTGTCGTTAAAAATCACTTTAGCAACATTTACACATTTTTTTTATATATATAGTAAAACAATTTTGGTCTGACCCAAAATAAAACGCAATTCAATTATTCAAATAATATCCGTATCCGATTAATTGCTACAATTTGTTGTTTATATATACCATATTTCCGATCCAACGAAGCTGGTCTGACTAGTCTACTCTAAGGGGGTAAGCTAAAGTTCTTAACCAGTAAAGAAGCTATCCGATTAATTATGGTTAACAGATACAAGAAACAAGATGGTCATAAAAAATTGATTTTCCTAAATTCTACAGTCCATGAAGCACTGGTTGTTATTATTTTATTTCATTTTTTTTATTTTTTATTTTTATCATCTATGGCATGTTAATTCAACAATCAGACAGATAGTCGAGCTTTTCACTAGAATACTATAAACTTATAAGATGAAACACGTTTCATTAACGAATTGTCTGGGTGGTGTAGTCGGTTATCACGCTAGTCTCACACACTAGAGGTCCCCGGTTCGAACCCGGGCTCAGACAAAACATGTTTTTGGTCTGGAATCCAATTTTTGGTCTGGCCTCCTCAGTCAAATAAAACTCACGCGTTGTCCACCTTGGCCCTTTTTGTCTGGAAAGAGTAGCAGTCGCCCATAAAAGGGCCTGCTTCCGTGCTTCCTCTCTGCCAGATTCTTGTCCAAAAATGCCGGCTCACACACTGACTCTCCCATATCACCCTCCCACACCACTCAATTTCTCTCGCTCTTCTCGTACTCTTCCTTCTCTGGCATCACCACAATACCCCTTGAATCTGACTCTCAGAGACCATTCAAGATCAGGTTTTTTCAATCCAGTCAATAGGATGTCTAGTTCTGGAAAACATGGAATCTTGGTTACGGTCAGTTGTGTGGCAAAAGAGGGTGGTGATGACGATAAAGATGATGGGTTTTATATGAGGAGGTGTGTGGAGCTAGCAAGGAAAGCAATTGGGTGTACTAGTCCTAATCCTATGGTGGGTTGTGTTATTGTTAAAGATGGTAAAATTGTTGGTGAAGGTTTTCACCCTAAAGCTGGCCAGCCTCATGCTGAGGTAACAAAAACCCACTTTTCTTTTCTTGTCTTCTCCTCTTCTTTTATCTAATGCTTTATCTGGTAACCTGATGAAAAAGATTGGGTATTCTTACAAAATAAAAGGAAGTGGTTAGTCTTTTGAGCCAAATTGATGAATTAGGATTAATTGATTTTATTGTTTTGATAATGTTGGTGTTGGCCATAGGTGAAGTCTGAAGTTTAGTACTGTAGCTTCTTTTCTTTTTTTAAATCTTGGGAATTATTTCTTGCTTCTGAGTAGAAATGATGAACTTGTGCCTCAAATATTGATCTTTTTTGGACTTTTTTTAATGATGCCAAAAGTTCTTTGCCATTCACCTCTTTTGGTTTTTCAAGGGGATTTCCATGCGGTCTAGTAATATGTTTTACATTCTTGAAGCAGTATTATCTATACTTGGAAAGAAAAGGAAGCACTTCTGAAATCTCACTACAAGATGTCTTAAAGTGAATTCTATTATTCGGCTGTTAGCTCATGCAGCTAGCATTCTTCTATGTTTTTCCACGAGCTGTACTGTTCAACTTGCCATGTTTGTTTGACAAACTGTTTGAGAATGATTTGATTTCAGGTCTTTGCCCTTAGAGATGCCGAGGATTTGGCTGAGAATGCAACAGCTTATGTGAGCTTGGAACCATGTAATCACTATGGGAGAACTCCACCATGCAGTGAAGCCCTGGTAAAAGCCAAAGTGAAGAAGGTTGTTATTGGGATGATTGATCCAAACCCAATTGTGGCTTCCAGAGGTGTGCAAAGATTGAGAGATGCAGGAATTAATGTAGTTGTTGGTGTAGAAGAAGAATTGTGCAAGAGGCTCAATGAGGCCTTTATCCATAAAATGCTGACAGGGTCGCCCTTTGTTACGCTTAGGTAATTTACTCCCTCCTATTGTTTCAAAATAGAAAGCAAAACAATCATCAATGGACATCTTTATTTAGTTTTTAATTGATTTGCTTGGGTAGTTCATATTTAGCCTCTCTTTATTTCAATGATCAAGTTTCTTAGTACCTTAGTTTTGCGCAATCCAATTGTAAAAGTGATCTAATTTAAGGCCTCGCTTAAACGTGCAGGTACTCCCTCTCAGTCAATGGCCATCTTGTAAACCAACTTGGGGAAGGAGTCACTGACACTGGTGGATACTACTCTCAATTGTTACAAGAATATGACGCAGTTATACTTTCTGCCTCGTTAACTGGTAGTTCCCCATTTCCTGCATCACAAGAACCTGGTGCCAATCAACCCCTTTGGATTCTAATGGCAGGAGGCCCTAGTTCTCCAATCCAAATTCCTCTACTCACGGAAGAGGCAGCTTCTAAAGTTACGATATTTACAGACAAAGAGGCAAGTGAAGAACCAGAAACTTCTAAAAAGGGTATTGAAACTGTGGTTTTGGATAAGATAAATTTGAATGCAATTTTGGAATATTGTAAAAGCCGGGGACTATGCAGTGTTTTGATGGATTTGAGAGGCAGTTTCGTTGAGCTTGAAGAGCTCCTAAAAGATGGTACCGAGCAGAATTTATTGCAAAAAATTGTGGTGGAAGTATTACCTTTCTGGGATGAAAGCAGTGGTTTAAGTTCTCTCACGGCATCAAAGAGCATTCGACGAAGGCTAAAAGTCAATAACTTACAGCCCAAGATCTCAGGTGATCAGAGCATTGTACTGGAGGGTTATCTATAGTGCTATAAGACGTAGGAACTTATGGCGGCAGTATTAGTTTTGACAAGTACTTCGGCTACTGGTCTATCCCATGAGGGCATAAATTTTGGCGATTGATCTATGCCAGCCAGGCAACCTTGCCAATTCTTTTATTGGCCGGGAAAGGTGCAGCCCACCCCGCCATCTTTGTGCGAGTGATGGAAACTCTTACCTGTATTTCAAATTGACAATAAAGTGGCATTTCCCGATTGTTTTATAGTAAATATATAACTAGATAGTTGTACCGCACAATGGCATGGGTGACCTTTCAATGTATTAACTATGTTGCGGGTGACCTTTCAATGTTTCAACATATTAATAAATTTATATATAAGCAGTCTATTAATATAAATCACAAACATAATCGCAGCATATAAAGATTCATTCAGAATGACAAACCAATGCAAAAGGGCTATGGATTTTTTTTTGTACAAAGAGTATAGGCAATTGGCAAGCAAAAGAGAAAAAATAGTGTCAAAAGATCAACAATGTTGTTAGGCCTAACAAAGCCATGAGGTAAGCATATTTACAACTCATATGAGTAAGGAGATTATTGAAAAAATTGCAAATGACACAAAAAAAGCTTACTAAAATTTATATGAACAACTTATCAATCATTGCATTGGTAAAAAATCCAGTATTTCATGATAGAAGTAAGTATATTGACATAAGATTTCATTACCTATGGGATTGTATTGCAAAAAGAAAGTTGAAGTCAAGTATGTAAAGATATAAGATCAGGTCGTGGATATATTCACAAAGCCACTCAAATATGATGTTTTTATTAAGATAAGAGATGTGTTGGAAGTTATGAAGAAATCAAGTTTAAGGAGAGATGTTGAAAGTAAATCAAATTTCAGTTCTAAAAAACAGAGAAACTGGTTTATCAATTGAGAACCGGTCGGCCGATTAGAATAAGTTGAATTGGTCAACCGATTCAGAAACAATCGACCGGTTCAGTCGATAAAATACAATTCATGTTTAGATTAGAATTTTTTATATTAGTTTAATTCCTTGATTGTCTAGGATTTTATGCTTATAAAAAAAAGCTTGTAATTCAGCATTATGTAGAAGCACAAAAGAGAGAGAATAACTAAGAGAGCTTAAAGAGAAACACTTAATAAAAGTATATCTCCCTCTCAATTTTCTTATTGTTCTTGAGTTTTTGACTTTACATTACTGTTTTTTTTTATTTTCTACCATACTCATCCTTCTTCCAACAGTCCTGACCCATGTGAAAAGGACCACTACTTATAAAGGAATAACGTCTATATAACAGGTTTGTCTTTTATATTTTTTAGGGCTGGCTGTTGCAACAAAACAGACAATGATGGGGGGGGGGAAGA
>Ga0307508_10002724_pt1 | contig 18471 bp, 19 predicted proteins | sample 9_EM_MG_FD_203089 | JGI IMG/M metagenome (GOLD analysis project Ga0307508, IMG submission 203089) | Populus trichocarpa ectomycorrhiza microbial communities from riparian zone in the Pacific Northwest, United States - 9_EM | ecosystem: Host-associated > Plants > Roots > Unclassified | place... | reverse complement strand
CCCCGCCCCCCCCCCCCCCCCCCCCCCGCCCCCCCCCCCCCCCCCCCCCCCCCCCCCCCCCCCCCCCCCCCCCCCCCCCCCCCCCCCCCCCCCCCCCCCCCCCCCCCACGCACTTATCCTCAAACGCGAGGAAGCCCTCGCCAGCGCGCACGTGCGTCCGCGTGCAGCGCTTCGTCGCGCCGTCCGCGTCGGGGTCGTGCTCGATGCGCACCGGCCGCCGCTGCGCATCCGCCACCCCCCAGAACCCGCCGCGCCCGAGCAGCGGACACGCCCCGTCGAAGATCGTGCCGCGCCGCAGGAGCGACACTGCCCCCGCCTCCGCGCCCACCAGCGTCGCCGTCAGCCGCAGCTTCAGCCCGCCCCGGCTGCGCGCGCGCGAATACCGCCCCCCCTGCGGCAGCGACACTTGCACGCTGATCGTCGGCCGCGTGAAGACCGGCGGCGGTGGACGCGCTCGCGCCGTCGTCGTCCCGACGGACTCTGGCCGCGACTCCGGCAGCGGCGGGAGGACGCCGTCCGCGGTCGGAGCGGGCCCGCTGTTGCCGGGGGGAACTGACTCCATTTCTTCCGTTCTTCCGTTCTTCCGTTCTTCCGTTATTTCTATTTCTTGGTTCTCGCTTCGTTTTAGCTCCGGCTCCGATGTAAAAGATTTCGCAGGATCGGAGAAGGGTGGTGGCGGGAAAAAATAATAATGACAGCGGGCGGGGCGGGCGGGCGAAATGCGTTTAATTATATATCCATCGATCTGGCTATCTGTGTTGTGTAGCTAGACATCTGTCAGTCCACCGTTCTAACTATCTCCCTCCTATCATAGCACATACCTCCATCCTACCCCTCGGGGTTGACGTGTCGCCGTCGACGTGGCCCGCCGAGTACGGCTTCTGCGATGCCATTCGCCACGGCCTGACTTGACCAGTGCGTATCGGGCGCGGGGGACATCGTTGGCTACCGCTACGTCCGTCCTATCCGGGCATGCACGTAAGCCTGCACCGCTGCGTAGAATACGCGTCACTGTGTCGCACTCGGCTACGGCCACGACCTGCTCTCGTCATTAGACTTTATAGGCCTGGGTGGAGGGAAAAGGGGAGTTACAACGGGAAACCTGCAGACTGATCGAGGTCGGGGTCGGACAGTGGACGGGTATACATCGCCATAATCCAGCGCGATTAATGACGAAAAAAAATCATGAGACTTTATGACGGGAACCGGGCTAAGTGTGCACACCGCCGTGATAGGTCGCATGCGATCAATGAATTGACCAAGAAAAATCATTAGACTTTATCTTACTTCGGAGAGATGATATCCAACATAAAAAGGAAAAAAAATAATCCACAGGCCAATCCAGTCATCTCATCTACAGCAACTAACCGCCAACCGAAAAGTCTCTCAGGAGCCCGACGTTGACCTTCGTCGTCTTGGGCCCGTTCTTGGCAAGCACCTTGACCGCAACGATCTTGACCGACGTCTTGTAGCCAAACCTGCCCTCGCCCTTGAGCTTGCCATTCGCGTACGAGAACTTTATGTGCGTGGTTCCCTGTTGGACAAGCGAGTCACCGTCGTCGAGGTAGAGCTCACCGCTGGCCTTGCCGTTCTTTCCGGGGACCACGATCAGCTCAAAGTCCTTGGAGCGGACCTCAGCCGTGGTCATCGAGCCCTTCGACCTGCGCTTGGGGATGATGCTCCCGCCCTTGAGGAACAGCGGGATCTCGTCAAAGCCGATGTTGGTGAAGGTGGTGCTGCCGGGCTTGACCAGCTTGAACGTGTTGTAGTCGTACCAGATGTCGTTGGGAAGGTAGATAGCGACCGACGTCTTGTTCTCCTGGGTCACGGGCGCGACCATGAGAGACGGGCCGTATAGGTACTGGAGGTCGATGGGCCAAGTCTTATTGTCCGCGGGGTAGGCGAACCACAGGGGCGAGACCGAGGGCGTGCCCTTCTCGTGCTGGCGCCACATGGCCGTGTAGATGTAGTCGAGGAGGGCGTAGCGGATATCGGTGGCCTTGCGTGCGGCCGAAGCCACGATCTCCCAGCGGTAGGGCTCCTGGCTGATGGACGTGTCGCCGTTGTGGTTACGGTAGAAGGGGGCGAAGGCCCCGAGCGTGGTCCAGCGCGCGCACAGGGTCGAGGTGGTGTTCCCTCCGAAGCCGCAGACGTCGGCGCCGACGAGGGGAACCTGGTAGATGGACGCGAACTGGAGGACGCCGCTGATCGAGTTGCGGTAGTGGCGCCAGGTAGACATGTTGTCTCCGAGCCACTTTCCGACCTTGCGGCCGGCGCCAGCGAAGGTGCTGCGGGTGATGATGAAGGGGCGCTTGGCGGGGCGGCGGGCAAGCATGGCGTCGTAGGTGGCAGTGCTCATTGAGGTTCCGTACAGGTTGTGGACGTCGTACTCGAGGTGGCCATCGGCGTGGACGATGTCGGTGTGGACGGTGCGGTCCGAAAGCCCGAACGAGACGTCGTTCTGGATGTCGTAGGGAGGGTCGATGTAGTCGGCGCCGGCTGGGGTCTGCCTCCTGTGCAGCATCGCGCCGCCCTCGAGCACCCCGGTGTCCAGGGAGCCGGACAGCAATCTTGCCATGTTGTAGCGGTACTCGCTTCCACGGGACATGATGGACCGGTTCTCGGCACCGGTCTCGGCGAAACCCCAGACGGGTCCGGTGGGCTGGCGGACGGGCAGGCGAGCGGGGGGCATCATCTGGATGACCGCCTCGCCCTCAGGGTCCTCACAAGGGTATGAGCAGAAACTGGCGGGTTCTAGAGCACCAATCAGGATCGTCCGCATGAAAGCAGCGGAAATGGCACGAACCGTTCATGTCGATCCACGACCCATCGACATCAACTCCGGTCTCGGGGTCGAAGAAGATCTTAAACTCACCGTTGTACCAGTCGGTGGTGTTGGAGTGGAACCCTGCACCGGTGTCAGCGATCGCTCCGCCAACGGAGGGGGATAAAGGACGTACAGTCGGGAAAAGCAGTGACGCCGGGCCAGACAACACCCTTGTGGATCTCTCCATTGCCCTCCTTGAGGAGAACGCCCATGTCGACGGCACGCTGGAAGCTGGGGTACGGCTGGTAGGCGATGGCGGGGTCGATCATCATGATGTAGTGCTGGTTGTTCGCATGAAGAGCGCGGACGATAGTCTGCATCTTCTCGAGAGGGAACCTGTCGGGATCCAAGGTGAAAATCCAGCGGTTGTACATGTAATCTGGTTTTCATCAGCCACAACTCGGTTCCGAAAGGAGGAATGCCCCGCGAGGACGTACCGATGTCTGTCCACATGGTCTCGAGGGGGATTTTGGCAGCGCTATAGTTCCCAATGACCTGCACCGCGATGTCAGCGGAGATATCGGAATGGGAAACCGGCCGAGAGCGGCGTCTACCTCGGCGACATCGATCCAGTCACGGTATCCATAGCGGCACTGATGGCTTCCTAGTCCCCAGTAGGTAACCATGGCAGGCAGTCCGACGATCTCGGAGTACTGCTCGGCCACGGCGGTGGGGGTTGGGCCGGAGATGAACGAGAAATCGAGGATACCGCCAATGATGTTGTACTGCAGTTTCATGGTCCCCTTCTCGCGGCCCATCTTGATGTCCATGCCGTTGGAGTTCGTCAGCAGCACGCCGTGAGTTCCGCCGGCGCGGTGCTCAAAGTAGATGGGGTGGACACCGTAGAGGTTCGAGTCTTTGGGGACACCGTAGGCGTCCCTGCTCCAGAGGGTGCGGTTGACATTGTGGGGAAGGCGGAAGCTCTCGGTGTGCTCGCCGAGTCCGTAAATGTTGGGGTCGCTACCCAGGTTGGTCGCAACGTTGATGTACTGCTGCTCGAAGACCAGCGGGTTCCCGGTGGTGTCGAAGAGCTTCTCGCCGGTGGACCTGCGCGACACGGTGAAGGAGAAGGGCTGCTCCTTGAAGTTGAAGACCAGATCCGCGGACTCGGCCCGGACGCTCGCGGCGACCGGACGGGGGAGCGCGAATTCAGGGACCTCGTAGCGCTTGGTCTTCGGATCGTAGATCTTGACGTGCAATCGCTCCTCTGTCGGAGTCAGCAGCCCGTCGGCCACGCTTGGCAGAGACCGGGGGAGGGGAACTCACTCGTGTCGTAGTTGACCGTCAGCTTCAGCAGAGCCAAGTCGGGCCCGTAGATGGCGCAGCCCCCACCAATGAGATTCAGATCGGCGCTCAAACCGCTGTCGTGCTTCTGGACGTTGGCGGCGGCGTAGCCCTGGCACCGGCTGGTGACATTGGGGGTGAGGTTGGCGAAGATGGTACTGACGAACAGCAACGACGCAGCGAAAAAGCGGGTTCTGACCGGCAAGCTCCACATGGTTTGGCCACGGGGAGAGGTGGAGGTGGAGGTGGAGGACAGGAAGCCACGGTCTCGAGACGGGGGGATTGGGCTTCGCGTTTATACTGCTCCGTATGGTCCCTGCGACGGCCGAACGTGCGTGTGTACCTTTTGGCAGCATGACATCAGAAGGCAAGAGTGTATATATAGATATATAGAGCAGGACACTACACGCCCGAGATTGTCCGGGGGGCCGTCGATCGCCAGCGCGCTCTTCTCATCCGGGAAACCCTCCAGTATCTAGTTGACCAATTGTGCAGAAACCCAGCACCTGCTGGCAGCTGCTCCCGTTCCCCTTTCCCATTTCCCGCTCCGCAAAAGGCTTGCACTGCTGAGAGTGGCGGTGAGCGTGAGGACATCCGCTGTCCTCATTGATTCCAAAGATCCTGTGCTAGGATTCGCCCGTGTGAGGTGTCACAGCCAAGTCGGCCCAATCACGGAAACCTCGTCCAGCACACGCACGGGATCCGGGAATGCCCTCCTCTCTGCAGCCCGTAACTAGGCTCAGTCTTGGCCCGTTGCACTCTAACGGCCGTCTCGACGTCGTGGCTTGTCCATCCGAGGAATGCGAGGAATTGTTACATATGCAGGCGTCGCAGCCCTTGCAACTGCATGGAGTGATCAGAGTGATCCGGACTTCGCAATAAACCATCGTAAAAGGCAAAAAAATGTAAAGTGTGTAGATGCCGTGGAGATGCCGAGTGAAAACAAAACAGAAAAAGACGGAGAGATTTCCCTGGCTGACTGGCTGGCTGGCTGCATCCACATATATATTCGTCCGTCCACCCGCCGACTCCATGCAACCACCCAGCGTTTCTTCTCACCGAGAAGAAGCAATCCTGTAGGTAGATAGATAGGCTGTCAGTAGAGATAAGTGCCAAGATCGAAACGGTGGACAGACCAAAAAAAAATCGGCCGTGTGTAGGGTTATTTATTACCCGTAGCGTAGCATTGCACTCCCAGAGACGACACACGGACTGGGAAGGAGGGCAAGGGGAGATTATGTATCCGCGGGTGCTGGAGGGAGAGTATGTAGAGGTAGTGAAGGTGGACACATCCGGAGATGCCGACTGCTGTGCTTCACTTCACTCCTCGTGTATGCACGCATCCAAGTCAAGTCCAAATTAAGTCCAGCCTCCCAGTTCCGACGACAGCTCCACGGATTCCAAGCGACCCGTGCGGATACAATATTGGAACTGGGCGTGGAGCGAGGGAGCAGTGAACCCCCGGCCATCTGCCATCTGCCATCTGCCCGTCACTCTTCATCACGGCAACGACGATACACAGCTGACTGTCCAATCGAACCAGAGAAAAAAAACAAACGTCATATGGTATCTAATGCTCTCCCTCCCCCCGTCCAACCGCAACATACGTACCGCTCTCCCTCCATTACAATGCAAGACCCGTACGTTTTAAACATCGCACGTACAGTCCTCCATCTTTACAGAGTATGTGGTCGCGATATATCCCACCACTCACTCATACATCCCCCCCCCACACACACTATACTACTACTCCACACTGGCTGTCTATGGGAATCCGCAGAGAAAATAACGAGAGAAAAGAAAGAATCACAGAAGAAGATCCCAGACTATACATGTGAACTGTACCCGCTATTCCAATCCCTCCCCTTGCGTCCGAGTATCTTCCTCGCTTCGTCGACCAGAAACACCGTGCTCGTGAGCAGCACCAGCACGACCAGATCCCGGAGCCCTAGCGCCTCGGTCTGAAACACACCCTGTAGTCCGGGCATGTAGATGACCGCCAGCTGTCCCAGCAGGCTGAGCGCGACCGCGATGTTGAACATCTTGTTTCCGAGCAGCTGCACCTCTCCCTTGAGGATAGACTTACCCTCGGAGCGGCAGGCGAGCGCGTTGAACATGTCGAAGAACACGAAGCACGTGAACGTCATGGTGGTATCCCGTGCCGTGACGATGCCGTCCGCTGCCATCTCCTTGATGTAAATAAACATGGTGCCGACCACGATTATGGCCGCCGAAGTGAATATCCGCTGGATCACGGGACGCGTCAGGATCTGTGCGTCGCGGGAACGTGGTGGGCGCGTCATCACGATGGGGTCCACCGGTTCGACGCCAAGGGACTGCGCGGGGGGACCGTCCATGAGGATGTCTGGATGGACTGTTAGCTGCGATCACCCAATAGGTAGCACCGGTTACACGTACTGATCCACAGGATCTGCATGGGGTTCAACGGGTTCTTCAGCCCAAAGAACGTGCTGAGGAGGACCAAACTCAACGCGGCAACGCTAGTGCTGAGCTGGAACGTCAGGAAGTTCTGAATGTTGTAGAAGATCCCCTTGCCCTCTTCGATGGCAGCAAGTATGGTAGAAAAGTTGTCGTTGCTGAGGATCATATCCGATGCCTCCTTCGCGACATCGGTTCCCATGATCCCCATAGCAATGCCGATGTCCGCCATCTTGAGCGCAGGAGCGTCGTTGACGCCGTCTCCAGTCATCGCCACGACTTCCTTGTTCGCCTGCAGAGCCCGAACGAGTCTCATCTTGTGCTCCGGGCTGGTCCGAGCAAAGATGCTGGTGGTTGCCATGGCGTGTCGCAGCTGCGAGTCCGACATCTGGTCGATGTCTTCTCCGCGAAGAACGGACTTGACCACGTCTGGGCCGCTCGGGAGCAGCGGCATTCCGAGCTTTCGTCCGATCGCAGAGGCGGTGATCTCCGAGTCGCCGGTGATCATGATGACTTTGACGCTACCACGCATGAGCCGACGGATCGCATCTTCTACCCCTGGACGCGGCGGGTCGTACATGCCCACAGACCCGGCGAATGTCAACCCCGAGTAAGCTTCGTCGTTATTCGTGTCGTTCTTGCCGATTTTGGTCGTTCCCTTTGCGAATCCAAGGACCCGGAGGCCCTCCTTTGCCATCGATTCGGCGGTTGCCAATGCAATGGTCCGGCGGGCATCGTCCAAGACAACCTCTCGTCCATCTTTAGTCAGGTACGTGTCACACTTGGAGAGAACCCGTTCCAACGCGCCCTTGATGTACACCGACGCGACACCGGAGTCCTGAGATTTGTCGCTTGCCACGACACCCATCCATTTCTTTGCAGAGGAGAAGGGAGTCTCTGCGATGCGATGGAAGTGGTCGCGAGCATCCTCTTCCGAGCCGAAAGCATCCATCATGTCCAATAGTGCCACATCTGTGGGTTGACCGACCCATCGAGAGTTGTTACTGGAGGGATCTTCGCTGATACCGATGTTGGCAGTCGCCGAAGCGGTCGAGCCAGAGAGTCTTGCGTTGTTGCACATATTGGCGATGCGCATTAAAGCCCGTACCGCCTGGTCTGGGGCGCTGGAAGTGAGTGTTGATCTTTCAACAGGACCGGGAAAGTCGAAGCTCCAAAGCTTGGTGACCGCTATGTGGTTCATGGTGAGCGTGCCGGTCTTGTCGCTGCACACAACGGACACACAGCCCAGGGTTTCAACGCTGGGCAGCTTCCTGACGATCCCACCTCTCTTGACCATCCTCAGCACCCCCAAAGCCAGCGTCACGGTGACGATGATGGGAAGACCCTCGGGAATGGCTGCGACGGCCAGCGATACTCCGACTTGAAACATGTCCATCCACGAGCGGCCCTGCCACAGTCCAATCAGAATGATCAATCCGATGACGCCAAAACTAGCATAGCTCAAGTCCTTCCCAAGCTTATCCATGGAGCTCTGCAGCGGTGTTCTCGGTGTCGAGATCTCCGCCAGCATTGCCGATATCGCCCCAAATTCGGTCTTCTGTCCGGTAGCAATGACTACTCCCCTGCCGTGTCCACTGCGGACCAGAGTTCCCATAAACGCGATGCAGGAGCGTTCCGCCACCGGGATTTCACCGAGTGTAGGATTCATCGAGCGCGGCGCAACGGCTTCCACCGATTTCCGCACCGGCTCGGCTTCTCCGGTAAGATTGGACTCGTCTATCTCGAGGTCGGCGGCGTGCGTTATCCGCAGATCGGCTGGGATGCGGTCGCCAGTAGAAAAGACGACCAGATCTCCGGGGACAAGGAGTGCCGCCATGACCACATGCGAGTGCGCTGCCCCCGAAGCTGCCGTCAAGTCGTCGCCACCTGCCGACTGTCCTCTCAGTAGGTGCGCATAGTGTGGCACAAGCTTATTCAGTGCCTCCAAGCTCTTCTCCGACCGGTATTCCTGCACGAAGCCGACCGTAACAACGATAAGCACCGCGACCGCTATGCTGACCGCGTCGTCATAGTTTTTCATCAAAAACGAGACCACCGCGCTGCCGAGCAGAAGTAGTATCAACGGCGACTCGGCGAATTGTTTGAAGAAGCGCACGTAGATCGTGTCCTGTTCCGGCTGGGGCAGTTCATTGGAGCCGTGTATTGCTCGTCGGTCTTGGACTTCTCGCGCGGACGAAATGCCGTGGGTCAGGCTGGTATCCAATCTCGAGGCTGTTTCTTCGGGAGAGAGTGTAGCAAAGATGGCGGAGGGAGGCTATGGCGATCGCACGAACTCCGTAAGTAAGGGTTTCATCGCGACCCGGGATCGAAGGGCATACAGCGGCGACAGACGCACTACCGGAGCTGGCCATTGAAGATCCAGCAATGGAAGAGGAGGAGGAGGAGGAGGAGGAAGGGGAGGAAGGGTCAAGGTTGCGTAGGGGAGTGCCGCCGAGGGGAGTATGTACCCTCGACATGATGCGAACCGGATTCACCAAAGATGCGACTAGACGAAGGAGCTGATTACCGGCAAAGGAGAGACCGCGTTGGGTGCATGTAGAAGCTGGAGTTGCTCGTAAAGCCGTTCGCAGGAGCCGGGGAAAACAAATCCTTTGCTGCAAGCGTGGGGCGGGATGCGGACTTTTTGGGGCTTTGCTGGCCTCCAGCAGTTGAGCGGAAAAAGCAATAAAAAGGAGAAAGCTGTTCTGGTAGATTGATTAGTCACGAGTGCTCCTGCTGCAGTAGAGTGCTGGTACTATATTCCACCCAAGTACCTACATAGGTAGAGTATGTAATCGCCACTTCTTTTCTGGCTATCCGATGAGCTGGTAGATGAGGTATGTACCTATTTTCCTGAGATCTGTCCGTTTTCAGGAGACCTTTTCGGACCGAATGAGTTGCCGAGGGAGGGGCGAGGGCCGGTCGAAGCGGGGCGGCGAGACAATCTTTTTCGGAGTTTCGGGGCTCCTATTGCTTACGACGATGTTCCTATGTTATTACTCTACTCTACGTGGAACCCAGTCTGTGTTCCCTTCTCCAGCGCAAAACCATGCAAGTGGACTAATAAGTTGTCGGGAACGACAGACGGTGAGATGAGAAGAGCTTCCGAGCTGGTGGCACATAGCTGCTCGCTTAATAATATCAGATAGATGGTCTAGTTAACTTCATCGGAGAAGAGTCGTATCGCACCTGCTACAGATCACTGCATTCGTATCGGGATAGGCCGAAGACTTGGCGCGAGCAGGGGCCTCGCCAGGGAATTTCTTTGATTTCGACGGTAAATCCTGGAGATGGCCCGTTCTCTAACAGAGCAGTAGATATATCGGATTCTTGCCGTGATGGTTGATCAAGAAATAACAGCAAGAATTTCGCAGCCTCGTCTGGACACAGCCAACACCTCAGCCCCCTAAATGTACCGATCTAGTAGCGTCACGTGCACCCAGAGTCATCCCGTCTTCGATTCCCAACCTCTTGAATTTCCGCGAGAGGCAGGAAAATCGCCACAGAAACTCGAAGCTCTACAGCAGAGGTGACCCTCTGATACATACTCGAACTCTTTGCCCATCATCAGTTTTTATCCTCTCTGTCGTGTCTCTCGGGCAGGATTCTTAAGACAACGCAGCAAAACCTCGGTCACTCATCACTCGCCTGTCCATATCGCGTTGGTATCATCCGAAAACCAAAACCAAACCAAACCCAACCCCCCCATCGGCATCACTCCTGCCGTCACCCACATTCCAATTCCAATTCCCCTGCAGCAGCAACGCAAGTCCAGCACCACCCATTGCCACCACCATCATTGCCACCCACGGAGCAGAGAGGAGTACCCTACATACGTACCTTTGACAAAACAACGCGCTTCCTCCCCCACCAACCCCACCCCAACTACCACCACCCCAACTGCAAAAACCAATAGGCTTACTCTCGCCAGCGAAACAACCATCGTTCTTCGCGTAGTCTTTGCATTATAACAGCTCGCTTCCACACTGACGCGTCGGTCGCGACAGCGCAGCAGCAACAGCCATGTTTTATTCCGAGACTCTCCTCTCGAAGACGGGTCCGCTCGCGCGCGTGTGGCTCAGTGCTAATCTCGAGCGCAAGCTCTCGAAAACCCATATCCTTCAATCCAATATTGAAACCTCGGTTGGCGCAATTGTCGGACAGGACCAAGCACCCATGGCGCTGCGGTTGAGTGGTCAGCTGCTGCTCGGTGTCGTCAGAATTTACTCCCGCAAAGCGCGTTATCTTCTGGAGGACTGCAATGAGGCTTTGATGAAAATCAAGATGGTCGGTCATCCCTCGGTCACGCGGTCAGTGCACAAACGCCTAATGACTTACTCCGCCAGGCTTTCCGTCCGGGAAATGTGGATCTTCCCGCCGGTGCTATCTCGCATACATCCGCTCAACTCACCCTTCCAGACGTCATCACCGAGCTCGATCTCCTTCTTCCAGATCCAACTCTCGACCTCGGCGGTCTGGGCGACCTCCCGGTGCGATCAGGACACCAGAAGCGCAACGCGGATATCACGCTGGATCCTGACTCCTTCGTGAGCTCGCTCGAACAGCCTCGCGGCTTCGACCACGATGACGACCTACAATTGGAGGATGAGATTTTGGACATCGATATCGGAGAGGACCGCGACATGCCGATGAGGGGATTGGAGGATGTAATCATGGATTCCGATTCGATGGAAATCGGCAGAAACGCACCCCTTGGCCGAGACCTTGACGGCGACCTTTTCGATGAGTCCCGTATGAGCCTGGGCCTTGGGGACATAACGCCCAAAGCGCCCCGTGAACCCACGCCTGTTTTCGGGTTCGACGATGATGGGCTGGATTTAGGTCTAGATGATGACAATACCGCTTTTGGTCGTGGTATGGACATCGACCTGGATCCCGACCTGACGATCCAACCTCCTGTGGATCAGGAAGCTACGCCTGCACCGGAGACTACAGCTCCGGTAGTAGCTGATGAGGAAGTCCCCCGTGAACGCACAGCATCAGTCGCGCTAGCTGTCGATGCTGCCGCTCCCGCTGAGCACGTCAACGAAGAGGCTGAGACAACCGCTGTGCGCGAGGAGTCGGTAGCACCTCAAGCTGAAGCTGAGGGTAGCATGTTTGACTTGAACCGGGAGAGTGAGGATATCGAGTCAGATTATGCTGCTCAAGAGCAGCCTCGCAGGCGTACCAGGGTTGTTATTGACACGGTTACTGAAATCAAAGCCAAGGAGCTCAGAGCGCAACAAGCTGATGGCAGTCGCCTCATGAAGGAACCCAGTTACTTGCCTCGTGACCCCGCCATCCTTTCTCTCATGAGCTTGTCGCAGAGTGGAGGCCTGGCTCGTTCGATCTGCTACCCCAGAAACATTGCCCCCGAGTTGGCGAACCTACTTTCACCAGAGTTTGTTAGGCGCATGGCAGAAAAGAAGCGTAAACGCGATGCTACGCGAGCGATCGAGGAGGAGGGCGAGGAGACACGGCCCAGCCCGTCCAAGCAACCCAGGCTTTTGGTCGAGGAGGAGGAGCAGCACGTTGAACCACCTGCTGCAGCGTACGAGGAGGATGAAGTGATTATGGACGAAGTCATGGAGCTTCCCGATGGCGGTGACGCTTCCGTAATGCACTTCCCGGAGGAGCAAGATGACTTTGGTCCAAAGCAGGGCCGTGATGGTATGATTGTCGTCCACGCGGTTCCTTTCGTTGCTAATATTCGTAGGATCCGCCTCCCCGCAACCCGATATTATTCCTCAAGGCGATATTACCCAAGAGGAACAGGACACCATGGGCGATCCCATGCTGGAACCTTCCGTACCTTCCGTACCTCAAGTCGTGTCGCGTGAAACTCGACATGCCGTACATGTTCTCCGTGAGCAATTCGAAGTGAACCCTAAGAAGACCGTTGTCTTCCAGGAGCTCCTCCCCACCCAGACAACAACTAAGATGGATGCAACCAAGATGTTCTTCGAGGTCCTAGTTCTCGCCACCAAGGATGCAATCAAGGTCAAGCAGACGAAGGGATTCGGACAGATTGATATCCAGCAAAAGAAAGCTCTATGGGGAGCCTGGGCGGAGGAGAAGGACGAACAGCAGATTGCCGAAGAGGAAGAAAGAGCCCGCGATGCGGAGAAGGAAGCCAGCCGATCAATGATAATTGTTGGCACGGGCCGAACCGTGGGAGAAGCTACCGCTGCTGCCTGAGTAAAATCCACCCACTCGACTCGACTGGTTTGGGCTCGTGTGACGTTGGATCGGGAACTTGGAGTTGAGGAGTTCTTCTATTTGAGGTGGGAAATCCACTTTCTGTTGACTGTCTATTCCTTCGTTCATTGTGACCTCGTGCCGGAGCCCAGTGGGGTTGGGTCGGGGGCGGAAAGTGGAAGGAATCCTCTGCCCTCCGGAAATGATGTTTAATTGGGGTTTTAAGTTTGGGCACGCGACGCTTACCTACGGCGGACGAGAAGGGCCCGCATGCTTCCTGTTTAAAAAAGTTCACCTTCTGTAAAATAGGTGGCAGGTTCTGGCTTTTTTTTTTTCTTTTTCTTTTTGGATTCTTGTTTCCTCCGGTATCAAATTTTGGGGGATGTCCCGCTTATCTTGTTTTTTCCTTGTCGAATGCTCGCTTTCTTTCTTTCTTTTCTTTTTTTATTCGCCCTTTAAGATCTCGATTATTCAACGCACTTATGTCGCACGGCCTCTTACTTCGTCTCTCACGGCTCGACTCGCAAGACAAAGAAGCGACTGATTTTACGAACAAAGACTGGCACGTGAAGAGGGTACCAACTCGCTTATCTGACGGGGACGGGAACGGGAGCAAATCGGACGGCGGGTATGGCCTGGAGAGCAAGAATATGTAGAAACCAGCAGTAGATAGAAACCAGCATGTGTGCGCGGTGTAAGGATGTGATGGGATCTGCTTGATGTGATCTGATCGATTGCGGGGCAGAAGAGGGGTGAGGGAAGAACGGATTGTCGGAAGGCTTGCTGCATTGACGACATGGGCTGGTTTGGCTGGCAGGCAGTCGCAGGGTTTCTTTGGAGAGGTTTTTTTCTCTCCCTCGCTCTTCGATGGGGTTGGCTGGCTGGGGCGATTGATTGATTCTCGCCGTGATCGGATTCGTTTTATATGCAGCTAGAATATTAACAAAATATTAATTAGCGTTCTCGTAAAAGCCAATCTGGACCGTTTTGGTCTGCAAGCCAAGTGAACAAGACGGAAGTCGGAGCTGCAATTTCTCAGCTGCTTGCGGCGGGGAGGGAAGAAAGGAAAGATGAATAGAGAAGAAGACGGACACGGACGCGAAAAACAAGAAGAGGGAGAGAAAGAAGAGAAAGAAGAAGAGAAGAAGAAAAATAATAAGCCAACTCCCAACGGCCAACGGGCTTTTACTGCCGTTTATGCGTTTGTCGACCCGCCCAATCCCTTCACCCCGCCCCAACCCAAGCAAAACCACCCAGACTCTCTGGCCGTGCCCTGTATCGCTCGCCGCCTCTCTTTTCCGGTCATATCGCGAATCACGATCACCGCACACCGTCCCCAGTCAGCCTCCCGGCCAATAGCACCGCTCTCTGCGCTTGGATCGGCTTCCTCGGCTTCAATCACACTTCGATGGTTTAATCTGCTTCCCCAGTCGTCCTCTTCCACGCTGTCGTTCCCTCATTGCACCCTGACCCCTCTTCTCCGCTCCATCCGGCCAACCAGACTCAGTCCCCCCGCCTTCCTCCCCGCCACCAGACTCCTCCACCGCTCTCCCTGCTGCGCCGATATATCGTCTCCAAGCCCCGCCTTGAGGGGTTCCTCTGGCATAGTGTCGGTCATGAACGGCGTACGCGAGACAAGGCCCGACAGGCCTACTCTGAACGCCCTGGAAACCGACCAAGTCGACACCCCTCTAGCCTCCCCCGACACCGAATCCCAGAAATGCTGCAGCGACTCGTACCACAGCAATTCGGACACTTCGTCGCCGTCGTCGACTGCTACCCCGCCTCTGAATCCGTATCGGCGCACCGTCCGCACCGTCATACAGAAAGTCGACTCGCACTCGATCACCTTTGCGCCTTCGTCGACGGAACCGGGAGCGCACCCGTACGAAGACCCCACGATTGCCTTCTCTTCGGATGAGACACGGAGCGCTCTCGAGGCGGCGGCTGAACTGCTTAAGATTGGGCAGTGCGTGGCATTCCCCACCGAAACTGTCTACGGTCTCGGTGCAGATGCTACCTGCAACGCCGCCGTGCGATCCATCTATTCCGCCAAGGCCCGGCCTGCAGACAATCCGCTGATCGTCCACATTGCGTCCCTGAAACAGCTACGCAGGCTACTGCCCTGCCCGTTCTCCCCCACCTGCTTGCTCGCGCCCGAGGAGGAGCCGGTCGAGGAGGAAACAATTCCAGAAGTCTACCTACCGCTGATTCAACGGTTTTGGCCAGGTCCCCTTACCATCCTGCTACCCTTGCCGATCCCAAGTCCTCTCAGCCCCAATGTTACCTCCACCCAGCCAACATTTGCCGCGCGTATGCCCCATCATCCCATCGCGCTTGCGCTTTCGGCGATTTCCAAACTGCCAATCGCCGCACCTTCCGCGAATGCCAGCGGGAGGCCATCCCCGACCACTGCCCAACACGTCTACACGGATCTGAACGGAAAAATCCCCCTCATCATTGACGGCGGTTCGGCTGACGTAGGGCTCGAATCCACGGTCGTCGACGGCCTCCACGATCCCCCCATGGTGTTACGCCCCGGCGGTATCAGCGCGGAAGAACTCCGCGAATGTGGTGGTATCTGGGAGCGCTTGGTGGTCGCAAAGCGGGGCGCCGACGACACCGATGTGACACCGCGCGCTCCCGGGATGAAGTACAAACACTATTCGCCTCGTGCGGGCGTAATCCTCTACGACGTCGGCGCGAACCCGCCCACCAGCCGCGACATCCTCAACTCGGCACGGTACCTACGCGTCGGCATCGTTCGAACACGCACATGGAAAGAAGGGTTCGCGCAGGCGGAGCTGGAGGCCTGCCGCCAGAAGTACGGCCCGATGCAAATGGAGATCTTCGAGAGGAGTCTCGGGAGCGACGGGAAGGACATCGGACGAGGCCTGTTCGCCGTGCTCAGAGAGCTGGACGAACTTGGCGTCGACGTCATCCATGTTGAGGGAATCGAGGAGTCCGACGAAGGACTGGCGGTCATGAATCGACTTGGCAAGGCGGCCAGTGTCGTTGTTAGGAAGGTTTCGCGGTAGTTTTTTTGTTTTTTTGTTTGACAGTGGGGGGTGGAGTTGCACATGCGATTTTTAGGTGGTATGATGATGTGACGATTGACGATCATTTACCTATGGACATGGATGAATTCTTTCTTTTTTTTTCTGACACTGACCTCCTCCTCCTCCTCCTCCTCCTCCTCCTCTCCTCCTCATCGTCATCATTTTTCCACCTCTCGCTCTTCGTCTTCATTTTCCTCGATTGCGAACAGTATCTTTCATTTGGTGCTCAAGGGGGCTTTTTTTTGTGATGTGCGTTGACAGTGATGGGAGAGAGCTCCATCATTTGTTTGACTTGTCGAATTGGGGGGTGTATTCTGGAATTGTTTGCTTGTTTGCTTGTTTGCTTGTTTGCTTGCTTTTTTTTCTTGTTCATTCTTCCCCCCCTTTTCCGTTTATGGAGTTGTTGGTGATTTGGTTCTCATTTGGAATTCTTTTTTTTTTTTTTGGTGCTTGACACTGCTACTCTACACTAGTGACTGTTTTGAGTACTTTAGTTGTAGATTGCATAACTAAACTATTGTGTCTCGAGCCAATGATTTGATGGTCAATTGTCTCTAGCAGTGAACAGAATACCGATACGTTCGGACAGGAGCTTCCCCAGGATATCTCTCATGCTACAAGATTAAAAAGAAAAAAAAGATACAGCGCGGAGAGCGGACTCAATGTCAATGGCTACATCCGGAGCCATCGCTATCACCCTCCTCTTCCTCCGTTTTGCCCTTCTTCCTCCTCGCCACCCGCTTCGTCGGTTTCTTCCTCTCCCCCTTCTCGACATCCAGAATGCGCTTCCTCTCGCTCCGTCCCCGCGCCTGCAGCTTCTCGGCCAGAGTTTTGAGCTCGTCCTCCTCCCCGGTCATGCCTACCAGGCTCTCGAGCAGCTTGATCTCGTCCGCCCACACCTTTGGGTCCCCGGCGGTCGGCGTCTCGAGCACCATCGGCAGGCCGTGCAGTCTCTCGTCGTTGACGATGAAGCGGAACGCCTCGAGCCCCAGGTAGCCCTGGCCGATGTTGGAGTGCAGGTCCCTCCTGCTGCCGAGCGGGGCCTTGGAGTCGTTCAGATGCAGGGCGCACAGGTACTGTCTCCCGACGATCCCGTCGAACTTCCGCATGACGTCGGCGTATCCCTCCGCGGTGCTGATGTCGTGCCCGGCGGCGAACAAATGGCAGGTGTCGAGACAGACGCCGACCCTGCTCTTGTCCGTGACCCCGGAGATGATGTCCCTCAGGTCCTCGAACGCGCTGCCGACAATGTTGCCGGCGCCGGCCATGTTCTCGATCACGGTCTTGACCTTCTTCGTCTCGGCGTGCGCTCTGTTGAGGGCGGCCGATATCCGTCCCAGCGCTTCGTCGCGGGGTTCGCCGAGGGTGCTTCCGGGGTGGAGGTTGTATAGTCCGATGCCCAGGGCCTCGCACCGCTTCAGGTCGTCGAGTAAGCAGCCGTACGCCTGCTCCGCCTTCGCGCGATCGTGCTGCGCGAGGTTGATCAGGTAGCTGGCGTGCGGCAGGATCTGCGTGGCCGGGTCGTAGTTGTGTTCCGCGCACGCGGCGCGGAAGATACCGGCATCAGACGCGTCGAGCGCTGGGGAGACCCACCTGCGCTGCGACTTGAGGAACAGCGCGAAGGAGTTGCCGCCGATCAAGAGCGAGTTCGCGATCGCGTTCTGGATGCCCTTTGCGGCGCTGACGTGGGCGCCGATGAGCAGTCGCGGGTTGGCCAGACGTGTGGCGAGCATCTCGTTCGCTTTCGAGGCGGCGGAGGAGGCGGGGAGCGCGCGCTTCTTCGAGGTCGTAGCCGTAGCCGTAGCCGTAGTCGTAGCCGCAGTCGTAGCAGTAGTCGTAGCGATGGATGCGGTCCTGCGCTTTTTCGCCGTGGCACCCGAGTCCGAGTCTGAGTGCGTTTGCTTGCGTTTTTTCTCCGGCGTCGATTTTGGCGCCGACCTTTGGTTTTTGCTCTGGCTCTGGCTCTGGCTCTGCCTTCGTTTTCGCCTCGGCCTCGGCGCTGGCTTCTTCTCGCTCGCGCCAGAGTCGGAACCGTCCGAGTCGTGAGAGGACTCCTTGTACACTACCGCTTTCCGCGCGCGCCGTGCCGTCGAGGTCGATGTGCGGACGGCGACCAATGCCGCATGCGGGGGAGTAGGAGGAGGAGGAGGAGGAGTCGACATGGTGTGTGTGTGTGTGTTGGGGGGGCTGTTGTATATTATGGGAAGGGAAGGAAAAAAAGATGGTGCAGTGCGGGTGCAGGATGGGATGGGATGGCTGAGCCCCTTAGTGGCACTACCGGCTACATTGAACGCGTGTACTCCATGAGGAGTGATTTTGGACCTTGATACATATGTAAAATGGTTTGCACTAGGAATCGGTCTCGATAGAGATCGTGTCTCAATGCGTGTTGCTTGACCCCAGCTAGTACGTCATCGCCGTCAGATCCTCACACTAGTGTACTGGTACACACTAGGACGGAGCATAAGGTCGAGCGCAGCTGTTACGAAATATATGCAGGTGCTGGGGGTCCCCAAATACCCTTACACCCAAGTACAACTGAGTGGATCCCACACACATGTAATTCAGATGCCATCCTATCTCTCGATACATTTTTACTGCACACGTATCTCAGTATTTGCTAGCTAAAATTAAATGCATCTCGTACATAGACTCTCGATTTAC
>Ga0307508_10002723_pt1 | contig 18473 bp, 15 predicted proteins | sample 9_EM_MG_FD_203089 | JGI IMG/M metagenome (GOLD analysis project Ga0307508, IMG submission 203089) | Populus trichocarpa ectomycorrhiza microbial communities from riparian zone in the Pacific Northwest, United States - 9_EM | ecosystem: Host-associated > Plants > Roots > Unclassified | place... | reverse complement strand
AGCGTCTCCGGAAGGCCGTGGGTCAGCTGGACCGAGCGCCCGTTGAGCTTGCGGGCCAGCTTCTGCTCGTGGTTGCCCGGCACGCAGATGGCCGTGTCGGCCGCGACCATGCCCATGACCAGGCGTAGCACGCCCGGAGAGTCGGGACCGCGGTCGACCAGGTCGCCCACGAAGACGGCCTTGCGCCCGGCCGGATGCACGGCGTTGACCGGCCGCCGCCGGTCGTCGCGGACCAGCTCGTACCCCAGCCGCTCCAGCAGCGTCTCCAGCTCCGCGCGGCAGCCGTGTACGTCGCCGACGATGTCGAACGGGCCGGTCTCGTCGCGACGGTCGTTGAACAGCTTCTCGTAGCGAATCTCGGCGGCCGCGATCTCGTCGATGCCGCGCAGCACGTGCACCTTGCGGAAGCCCTCGCGGGTCAGCGAGCCGAGCGAACGCCGCAGGTCGCGGTGCATGCGGGTGAGGACCTGACGGCCGAAGAGGCGGTCCGGCCGAGCCTGCGTACGCTCCCAGGCCAGCGCCTCGGGCACGTCGAGCACGACGGCGACCGGCAGCACGTCGTGCTCGCGCGCGACCTTGACCAGGCCGGCGCGCGCGTGTGGCTGCAGGTTGGTGGCGTCGACGACGGTCAGGCGGCCGGCGGCGAGGCGTTTGCCGGCCACGTAGTGCAGCACGTCGAAAGCCTCGGCCGAGGCGGACTGATCGTTCTCGTCGTCGGCGACCAGCCCCCGGAAGTAGTCGGAGGAGAGCACCTGGGTCGGCCGGAAGTGGGCGCGGGCGAAGGTCGACTTGCCGGATCCGGAGATGCCGACGAGCACGACGAGCGAGAGCTCCGGGATGTCGATCATGCGGTCACCTCCTGGGTGAAGAGCGCGAGCTGGGTGGGGGCGCCGGTGGCCTCGTCGGTCTCGCCGACGCCGCGGAGGTGGACGGCGTACCCGTGCTCCGCCGCGACCCGCGTGGCCCACCCGGCGAACTCGGCTCGGGTCCACTCGAAGCGATGGTCCGAGTGGCGCATCCCGGTCAGGCCCTCGTAGTGGACGTTGTATTCGGCGTTCGGGGTGGTGACGACGACCGAGCCCGGGTGGGCGTGTCCGAAGACGCTCGCCTCCAGCGCGGGCAGCCGCGGAGGGTCGACGTGCTCGATCACCTCCATCAGCACCGCGGCGTCGTAGCCGCGCAGCCGGTCGTCCCGGTAGGTCAGCGCGGTCTGCCACAGCGTGATCCGGGCGCGCTGACGCTCCGGCAGGCGGTCTAGGCGCAACGCGCGGGCGGCGGTCTCCAGAGCCTGCGAGGACACGTCGGCGCCGACGATTTCGGTGAACCGCCTCACCTTCAGCAGCGCGCTGAGCAGGGCGCCGCTTCCGCAGCCCAGGTCGAGGACGCGGGCGGCGTCGACCTCGGCCAGGGCCGCGAGCACGGCGTCGCGGCGCTGCTCGGCCAGCGTGACCTTGCGGGCGGCCGGCAGCTCGGCCTCCTCGTCGGTGACCGGCTCGTCCGCCTCCAGCCGCCGAAGCGCCGTGCTGGCCAGGGACCTCTGGTGGGCCAGGTAGCGGCGGGCGATCAGCGCCTTGGCCGGGTGTGCGGCCAGCCAGCCCGCGCCCGAGCGCAGGAGCTTGTCGATCTCGTCGGGCGCCACCCAGTAGTGCTTGGCGTCGTCCAGGACGGGCAGCAGCACGTACAGGTGGTTGAGCGCGTCGGAGAGCTTGAGCTGGCCGGTGAGCAGCAGGTCGACGTACTTGCTGTCGCCGCCGATCGCCGGCTCCAGCGGGATCGGGGTCGCCGTGACCGCCCAGCCGAGCGGGCCGAACAGGCGCTCGGCCAGCTCGGCGTCGCCGCGCAGCACGGGCACCCGGATCTCCAGAGGGATGCGCTCCGAGGCCAGCGCCGGGCGGTCCGCGGAGGCGCCGCGCAGCGCGGTGCGGAAGACCCGGGCGAGCGCGCTCGCCAACAGGCTGGAGGCGGCGTACGGGCGGTCGTTGACGTACTGCCCCAGCTCGAAGGTGTCCCGCTGAGCCTGCAGCCGCTGAGGATCGACGTCGAGCAGCAGCGCCGCCGTGCACCGGTCCTCGCCGGCCTCGGGATACATGACGTACGCCGTACCCGTGGGCACCTGGAAGGCGTGCACCTTGTCGGGGTGCTTGACCAGCAGATATCCGAGATCGGTCGCGGGCCGGTGGGTGGTCGTCACGGTGAGCAGCACGCCAGCAATGATCCGGCGTCGGGGCCGCGGTGGCGACCCGATTTGCGCTGTGCCGGAGGCCGTCTGCCGGATTCCCGGGAGCAGGTTACGGGTCGGTTACCGATCGGGCCGGGCGCTGCGGAATACTGCCTGATGGAGGACAGCGCGGTCCTGCCCTCTGTCTCCCGCACGACGAAGAGCAAGGAGCGCACCGATGCCCATCGCTTCCCCCGAGGTCTACGCCGAGATGCTCGACCGCGCCAAGGCCGGCGCGTTCGCCTATCCTGCGATCAACGTGACGTCCTCGCAGACCCTCAACGCGGCCCTGCAGGGCTTCGCGGAGGCCGGCAGCGACGGCATCATCCAGATCTCCACCGGCGGCGCGGAGTACGCCTCCGGCCCTACGGTCAAGAACATGGTCACCGGCGCGGTGGCGCTCGCCGAGTATGCCCACGAGGTGGCCAAGCACTGCCCGGTCACCATCGCGCTGCACACCGACCACTGCCCCAAGGACAAGCTCGACAAGTACGTTCGGCCGCTGCTCGCCATCTCCCAGGAGCGGGTCGCCAACGGCCGGCCGCCGCTCTTCCAGTCGCACATGTGGGACGGCTCGGCCGTGCCGCTCGCGGAAAACCTGCAGATCGCCGAGGAACTGCTGGGCGCGGCGACGGCCGCGCACATCATCCTGGAGATCGAGGTCGGTGTGGTCGGTGGCGAGGAGGACGGTGTCGTCGGGGCGATCGACGACAAGCTCTACTCGACGGTCGAGGACGGCCTGGCCACGGCCGCCGCGCTGGGCGTGGGCGACCGGGGCCGCTACATGACCGCGCTCACCTTCGGCAACGTGCACGGCGTCTACAAGCCGGGCAACGTCAAGCTGCGCCCCGAGATCCTCAAGGAGATCCAGGACTCGGTCGGCGCCAAGTACGGCAAGGAGAAGCCGTTCGACCTGGTCTTCCACGGCGGCTCCGGCTCGCTGCTGTCGGAGATCCGGGCCGCGCTCGACTACGGCGTGGTGAAGATGAACATCGACACGGACACGCAGTACGCGTTCACCCGCCCGGTCGCGAGCCACATGTTCCGCAACTACGACGGTGTGCTCAAGGTGGACGGCGAGGTCGGCAACAAGAAGGCGTACGACCCGCGCGCCTGGGGCAAGCTCGCCGAGGCGGGGCTGGCCGCGCGCGTCGTCGAGGGGTGCGAGAACCTGCGCTCGACGGGCACCACCCTCTCCAAGTAGTCGCCCGGCGAAGGCCGGTCCCCGGACCTGGGGATCGGCCATCCCATCTCCCAAAAGCGGACTAAAGCCCAGAAAGTACGGTTGCCGGATTACTCAACGGCGTGGGTACGATCGTCCCTCCCGAACGGAGGTTCATGATCGTGCTCGGTATCGAGGGCTATGAACCGGCGTGGCACCACGACGCCGAGGCCCTCGCGGCTGTGCACCGCACCAGGTTTGTGCGGCTCATCGGCCGTCCGTTGCGATCAGGCTGGCTGATGTGGGACGTCGCCGAGCGCGGTTGGTTCGCCGACGGCCCGGTGATCCTGGACTTCGGAATTACGAAGGTCGAGATTACGCACCGTAAGTTCGACGAGTGTGCGATCACGTGGGACCAGATCGACATGGCCGTTCCCATCGACTGGTACGAGCACTTCGACTGGCGGCCCGATCCGCACACCGCGCTCCGCAACGCGCGTGGCAAGGTCCTGCGGTCGGTCAACGTCATCGAGTTGATCACAGTGGCGGACTGGCGGCCGCGGATCCTGCACGCGGTCGAGTTCCTCTTCGAGGGCGCCCGGCTGGCGATCTACAACGCGATGGATGAGAACGGGATCACCGACGTACCCGAAAACGAACTCCCCGTGACCAACTGGCGGCGGATCCACGTCGCCTGATCACGTCTGTGGCCGGCCCTCGGATCGGCGGGACAGTGCGGTCATCGCCTCATCCAGGGAGTCCGTGACGACGATCAGGTGGGACTGGTCGCCGTGCGGGGACTTCGCCAGCAGCGGGCGCAGCAGCGCCTCGACCGGCAGCTCGCGCCAGTGGTCGGCGCCGAGGAAGACGAAGGCGCCGGACGGGCCGTCGGTCTGGTAGAAGGTCTTCGTCGCCGCCTGGAAGACCTCCTGCACCGTGCCCGCCCAGCCCGGCGCGAACACGATGCCGCCGCGAGACAGGCGCAGGATCGAGTCCTCGCGCACGGCATTCGAGAAATACTTGCCGATCTGCCCGGCGAAGAGGTTGGCCGGCTCGTGGCCGTACAGCCAGGTCGGCAGCGCCAGCCCGCCGTGCCGCAGCCGGTCGACGACGTCGGCCACCGCGGTGGCCGGCATCGGATAGGCCTTGCGCACGGCGAGCGCCGCCGCGGTGTAAGGGTCGTGGTCCTGGAAGGCGGGCGCCTCCGCAAGCCGGTCGATCGCGTCGTTCAGCTGCGTCGCCGACCGGGCCGAGAAGTAGGAGCCGAGGTTCGCCGCCTCCATCACGCCGGGGCCTCCGCCGGTCACGACCAGCCGGCCGACCGAGGCCAGCCGCCAGGCCAGCGTGGCGGCCAGGCGATAGGGCGCCGACCCGCGCAGCACCGCGTGGCCGCCCATGATCCCGACCGCGCCTTCGGCGCCGTACGCGCTCACCCAGGCAGCGAGCGCCTTGCCGAGGGCGTTGTCGATGCCGGCGTCGTGCAGCCGCTGGGCGAGCGCCTCGCGGATGTCCGGGGCCGCGCCGCCGTGCTCCAGGAAATGGTCGTAGACCCGCGTCTCGTACATCCCGGCGAAGCCGCCGTCGGCGAAGCCGAACGAGAGGTCCTCCGGCGTGTAGAGCGTCGCCGGGTGCGTCGGGTACGGCCGCGCGTCGAACGGCGGCACCAGATGCGCCCCGCGCCGGATCAGGTCGATCTCCACCTCGGCGGAGGCCAGCCGGCAGCCCACGAAGAGCGTCCCCTGCACGTCCACACCAGCGAACTCGGGCGGGGCGAGGTCCAGGCGCAGTCCCAGGATTACGAGGCCGGTCAGCGACTTCTTGGCGAGGTGCACGTCGAGCTCGGCCCGGGACTCCACCTCGAAGGCCGTCGCGTCGAACGGAACGTCCCCGCCGAGCACGGGCTGCAACGGATCGGGCATCCCCGTAGGGTAACGAGCGTGCGAAATGCCTCTGGCTCGCTGTACGGCGGCGAAGCGCTGGGCAAGCCTGGGACTGAGGGGCGTCGCGCCGAACCCGGCCGCCGGAGAGCGACAAGCCGGGCCGGGCGAAATATCCGCCGGTCGAACCGGTTGAATGTGTTCATGCAGAACCTCCTTCCCGAGCAGCCGGCCACCCGCCTTCCCGCCGACGCCGAGGCCGACAAGGCCCTTGCTGAGGCCGCCGAGTCCGGAACCGCCGACGCCTACAAGGCGGTCGCCGCCAAGTACCCGACGTTCAGCGGAGCGTGGGCCGCCCTCGCCGCCGGCGCTCTGGCCGCCGGCGAGCCGGTCACCGCCTATGCCTACGCCCGCACCGGCTACCACCGCGGCCTGGACGCCCTGCGTCGCAGCGGCTGGAAGGGGCACGGCCCGATCCCCTGGTCGCACACCCCGAACCAGGGCTTCCTGCGCAGTCTGCACACGTTGTCCCAGGCCGCCGCCGAAATCGGCGAGGCCGACGAGGCCGCGCGTTGCGCCCAGTTCCTCCGGGACAGCGACCCGGCCGCGGCCGACGCCTTGTCGTCCTGACCGCGACCCACCACCACGCACCCGCCCGTCCGCCCGCGCTGGGCCGGCGGGCGGGGACGGCCTGGACCGGACGCCCGGGCCGGCCGCTGGGGACGGGACTTGTCGTAAATCCCGTATTTTCTTGGGCTTGGGGTTTTAGAGGCCTTCGGCGACGGCTGCGGCGATCTTGAGCCAGGCGTCCTTCGTGTTGGCGGAGAGCTGGCCGTAGCGCAGAGGCTCACCGGAGTCGATGAGCTTCTCGTAGGGGGCCAGCAGCACCGCTCGGGTGCGGGCGGCGAAGTGGCGCTGGATGGCCGGCAGGTCGATGTCCTTGCGGGTGGGAGGCATCGAGACGATGCTGACGGCCTGGCGCACGAGGCGCTGGCGGCCGCTCTGCTCGAGGTGGTCGAGCATGCGGGCGGCGGTCTCGGCGGAGTCGTTGCGTGCCGACATCGTGATCACGAGTTGGTCGGTGGCGTCCATGGCGGCCTGCCAGTTCTCGGCCCGGACGTTGTTGCCGGTGTCCACGAAGATCAGTTTGTAGAACCGGCTGACGATCTCGCGGATCTCGCCGAACGCGCTGGCCGTGAGCATCTCGCCGGCGGTGGCGGACTCGTCGGAGGCCAGGACGTCGAACATGCCCTCGCCTTGCGCGCGGACATATTGGGACAGGTCGCCGACGCGGCCGTGCGCACCCCGGAAGAGGTGCAGGTCGCGCATCATGTCGCGGACCGTACGGGCGTGGAAGTCCTGCTGGGCCCGCATGCCGAGGGTGCCCTGGGTCTCGTTGTTGTCCCAGGCCAGCACGTAGCCGCCGCGCTTCTGGCCGAAGGTCATCGCGAGCAGCAGCACAGCGACGGTCTTGCCGGCGCCGCCCTTCGGGTTCACGACGGTGACCTGCCGCAGGCCGCCGAAGTTGCGGCGGACCATCTCGACGTCCTGTTTGTACTCCTGCTCGTGCCGACCCGGGGCGAGCTTGACCAGGCCCATCGTGCCCTTCCGGAGCAGGGCCCGGGCGCCCATCGTGGCCGTGGGCTCGGCCGGCTTGGCCATCCGCCGCCGCGCGAACTCCTCCGCGGTCGGCGTGCCGTCGGAGACCCAGGGCAGGTCCTGGAAGGGGTCCGCGGCGCCGGGCCCGGGGTGCGGCTGCTGCGGGGGGAGGGCGCGGGGGTCGACGGTGGGCGGGTAGGGGCCGGGCATCGTCGGGCCGGGTGGCTGCCCGCCGTGTGCCGCTTGGGGCGGAGCGGGATGCGGCGGGGCGGGATGCGGCGGGGCGGGATGCGGCGGGGCGGGATGCGGCGGGGCGGGATGCGGCGGGGCTGGATGCGGCGGGGCGGGGTGGGGAGGCGCGGCATTCGGCTGCACGGGATGGGGCTGTGCGGGGTACGGCGGGCCGGGTCGGTAGATCGCGCCGTTGTGCGCCTCGCCCGCGGTGTCCTCGGATGGCTCGCGGGGCGTGACCGTGGGGTAGTAGCCCGGACGAGCCGCCCCCGGAACGGAGACGGACGCGGTGGCGCGCGGCGGCGCCGTGGCGGCGGGATCGGGGACGGCCGGATCGGGGGCGGCCGGATCGGGTCCGGCGTGCGCCGGCTCGTGCGCGGGACGATGCGGCGGCTGCGACCAGGGCGAATCGCTGGCGGCGTAGGAACCGGACTCGGGCAAGGACGGCGGCGGCTGGGCCACCGGCGGCTGGGTCATCGGCGGCTGGGCGACCGGCGCTTGGACCACGGGCGGCTGGGTGAACGGCGGCGGGGCGGCTGGCGGCGGGGCGGCCGGGGGCTGGGTGAACGGCGGCGGGGCGGCCGGCCTCTGGTGGGGAATCGGACCATGGTGGGGCAGCGGGATCGGCGCCATCGGGCCGGACCGGTCGAGCGGACGGTAGACCCCGCCCTCGGCCGGCGGCAGCGGGATCGCCGGCGGCGCCTCGTGTGGCACGGGCCGGCCGCCGTGCACGGGCGCCTCGAGCTCCTCCTGCGCCCAGAACGGCTCCACATCCCGGTCGGGCGGCGCGGGGTTCGTGCCCGGGACGTAGACGCGGTCGGCGTGCTCGTCCTCCACGGAAGGAACCTCCCGGTAGACAGTTTCGAATCTCTATCCCAGACTCGCACAGCGAGTCAGCCTGCGTACACCGCCCAGGCGCCGGGCTCGGTCCACCAGGAACGCTTGCGGCTCATCGATCCCGCGACACCGTCGTCGAGGAAGGGCAGTTCCCCGTCCCGGGGAAGGACGGAGACGGCACGGCCGCGGGCACGGCGGACCTCCACGCGTACGCGGGCGCCGCGGAAAAGCTGCTTGACGACAACCGGGATCGCGACCGCCACCTCGACCCGGCCGTCCGTCGGATCGCCCTCGGCGAGCAGGCGCAGGCCGTCGAACTCGGCGTAGGCGCCGCCGTTGCCGATCGCGCACGCCATGATCGGTTCGCTGCCGTCGGAGAGCACCGCGGAGTCGACCTCGATGCGGCCGCGCCAGGGCAGCGCCCGCCCGTCGGCGCCGGCCCCGCCGACCAGCGCGCCGTCCACAGTGACCGAGCCGCCGTCGTTGCGCAGGAGATCGAGGCGGCGGACCGGGCCGTGCAACACGGCCTCGGCGACGGCCCGGGGCGTACGCGGGAGCCCGAGCTGGGCGGCCAGGTCGTCGGTGCAGGCCACGTCCAACGGGAGCACGGCGATCGGCGGCAGGTCGGGCACGGTGCGGTCGGTGGCCAGGTCGGAGGGCCGTTTGCTGGGCGGGGGCGCGTACCGCCGGACCAGCCGCCGCACGACGGCGCGCAACTGGCCGTCGGTGGCCGAGGCGACCACCAGCCGCCGTTCGCTGTTCACATCGGGCCAGGTCAGGCCGTCGGGCCGGGGCGGGCCGTCGAAGCCCGCGATGACCTCGTCGATCTCCGCGTCGGACCCGGCGGTGATCATCTCGACGCGGACGCCGGCCTTCGTGAGCGCCTCGGCGCACTGCAGCACCGGCACCCGCGGCGCGCAGGGCGTGCGTTCCAGGGTGGAGCACCCGCCGCAGGCCGAGCTGCAGGCGTCCGCGGCGCCGCCGCCCTCGGCGAGGCTCAGGATGACCACGTCCAGCACGGTCAGGCCTCGCCCAGCACCGAGTGGCGTTCGATGACCGCCTCCCGGCCGGGGCCGACGCCGACGATGGAGACGCGCGCGCCGAGCCTCTGCTCGACGTACTCGACGAAGCGCTGCGCGTCTTTGGGCAGGTCCTCGAAGGTGCGGCAGCCGGAGATGTCCTGCTTCCAGCCGGGCAGCGTCTCGTAGATCGGGATGGCGTGGTGGAAGTCGGTCTGGTTGATCGGCATCTCGTCGTGGCGCACGCCGTTGACCTCGTACGCGACGCACACCGGGATCTCGTCCAGATCGTCGTAGTTGTCCAACTTGGTCAGCGCGAAGTCGGTCACCCCGTTGATTCGCTGCGCGTAACGGCCGATCACCAGGTCGAGCCAGCCGATGCGGCGGGGGCGGCCGGTGGTCGTGCCGTACTCCTGGCCGATCTCGCGCAGGTAGTCGCCGAACTTGTCGTGCAGCTCGGTGGGGAACGGGCCCTCGCCGACCCGTGAGGTGAACGCCTTGAGCACCGCCACCACCCGGTCGATCCGGGTCGGCGGGATGCCGGAGCCGGTGCAGGCGCCGCCGGCCGTCGCGTTCGAGCTGGTCACGAACGGGTACGTGCCGTGGTCGACGTCGAGCAGCGTGGCCTGGCCGGCCTCGCAGAGCACGACCTTGCCGGCGTCCAGCGCCCGGGCGAGCTCGAGCGCGGTGTCCCCCACGTACGGCCGCAGGCGCTCGACGTACGAAAGCAGCTCGTGCACCACGTCGTCGGCCTTGACCGCCTGGCGGTTGTAGATCTTCGACAGCACCTGGTTCTTGAAGGAGAGCGCCGCCGACACCTTCTGCCGCAGGATCGACTCGTCGAAGAGGTCCTGGATGCGCACGCCGATGCGGTTCATCTTGTCCGCATAGGTCGGGCCGATGCCGCGGCCGGTCGTGCCGATCCGCCGGGCGCCGAGGTAGCGCTCGCTCACCTTGTCGAGCGAGCGGTTGTACGACGGGATGACGTGCGCGTTCGCGCTGATCCGCAGCCGCGACGTGTCGATGCCCCGGGCCTGCAGGCCGTCGATCTCCTGGAACAGCACCGCGAGGTCGACCACCACGCCGTTGCCGATGACCGGGGTGACGCCGGGTGTCAGGATGCCACTGGGCAGCAGGTGCAACGCGTATTTCTCGCCGTTGATGACCACCGTGTGGCCCGCGTTGTTGCCGCCGTTGAACTTGACCACGTAGTCGAGCCGGTCGCCCAGCAGGTCAGTGGCTTTCCCCTTGCCCTCGTCGCCCCATTGGGCGCCGACCAACACGATCACCGGCACTTCCGTGACGCCTTCCGTAGAACAGGTCGTACTCGGGGAGCCCGGGTACTGCCGAAGTTTACGCGACCGCCCTGCTGTGCGACGTGCGGAAGCAGCCCGAGGCGTAGGATCGCCCGTCGTGCGCGTACTTCTGATCGGCTCCGGCGGGCGCGAGCATGCCCTCGCCGTCGGCCTCGCCGCCGACCCGTCCGTCGACTATCTGGCCGCCGCGCCCGGAAATCCGGGCATCGCCCAGGTCGCCGAGCTGCGCGAGGTGACGGCGACCGATCCCGCGTCGGTCGCCGCGCTGGCCGTCGAGGTCGCCGCCGACCTGGTCGTCGTCGGTCCCGAGGCGCCGCTGGTGGCGGGCGTCGCCGACGCGGTGCGCGCGAAGGGAATCGCCTGCTTCGGCCCGAGCGCGGCCGCCGCGCGGTTGGAGGGTTCGAAGGAGTTCGCCAAGGACGTGATGGCCGCGGCGGGCGTGCCGACCGCGCTCTCCTACGCCTGCACCGACGAGGCGGCGGTGCGGCGGGCGCTCGACGATCTCGGCGCGCCCTACGTCGTGAAGGACGACGGTCTCGCCGCCGGTAAGGGCGTCGTCGTCACCGGGGACCGTGCGGTCGCGGAGCGGCATGCGGCCGAGTGCGGAAAGGTCGTCATCGAGCAGTACCTGCCCGGGCCCGAGGTGTCGATCTTCGTGGTCACCGACGGGACGGCCGCGGTGCCGCTGATGCCCGCGCAGGACTTCAAGCGGGTCGCCGACGGCGACGAGGGTCCCAACACCGGAGGCATGGGCGCGTACGCGCCGCTGACCTGGACGCCGGCCGATCTCGTGCCACGGGTGATGCGCGAGACGGTCGAGCCGACGCTGGCCGAGATGCGCGGGCGCGGCACGCCGTTCGCCGGGTTGCTCTATGTCGGACTCGCGCTTACGCCCGACGGCCCGAAGGTGATCGAGTTCAATGCGCGCTTCGGCGACCCGGAGACCCAGGTGGTGCTCCCGCTGCTCGAGACGCCGCTCGCCGGCCTGCTGCGGGCGGCCGCGACCGGGACGCTCGCCGGGCATCCGCCGCTGCGTTGGCGGCCGGGCGCGGCGGTCACGGTCGTGGTGGCCAGCAAGGACTATCCGGCCACGCCGCGTACCGGAGATGTGATCGAGGGCGCTGAGCGCCCAGGGGTGATCCATGCGGGCACCGCGCGCCGTGCCGACGGCGCCTTGATCTCGGCCGGCGGCCGCGTGCTCAGCGTGACCGCCGTAGGCCCCGACCTCGCGGCGGCCCGTGAGGCCGCATATGCGCTGGTCGGCGGCGTCCGGTTGGACGGCGCGCACTACCGCACCGACATCGCCCTGAGTGCCGTGGAAGGCCGGATCAAGCCGTAACGGGCCCGCGGCCGGCGTCGTGCTGGGCCCGTGGGAGCGCCGGGCGCCGGACCCGCCGGCGCCCGGCCCGCCGTCATCAGCCCCGGGGAATGTCGAAGAGCTTGGCCACCTGGGCGGCCAGGCCGAGGTCGCCCTTGGCCTTGATCTTGCCGGTCATGAACATCATCATCGGGTTGCCGTCGCCCGAGACGACCTTGAAGAACGTGACCGGGTCCATGGTCATGGTCAGCTTCGGGTCGCGGGCGGCCTGGTTGGTGACCGTGCACGCGCCGTTCTCGATCACGGTCTCGTAGGTGTCGCTCGCGCCGCCGGCCCCGCCCGTGATGGCCCAGTGAATGACGGCCGAGGTGTTGCCGGCCTTCTCGGGGCGGAACAGGGCCGGCATCCGGTTGAAGACCTCATCCAGGATCTTCGTACGCGAGTCGCCCCCCATGACCTCGGCGAGCTTCGAGTCCGGCGTTGCCTTGACCAGCTGAGCGAACTCCTTCGGGCCGATCGAAGCGAGCGACTCAGCGTTGAAATCAGTCATCGTGGACCTTTCGGATGAGCGGAAACCTACTCGTCAGTAACCCTAGCGACAATGCCGCCTCTGGGAGCAGTTTGCCACTCCCAAATAACCGTTGGACAGTCGGCATGCCCTACTCGTAGACTCCCCAACATGTCTTTGGGACCTGAGATGGACGGCAAGGCCGCGCTGCGGGCGATGGCCCACCCCGTCCGGCTGCAGATCATGTCGCTGCTGACCGGCGCCTCGCTGACCGCCGCCGAGGTGGCTCGCGAGCTCGGCCTCACCCACGCCAACGCCAGCTATCACCTGCGCAACCTGCTCGCGGGCGGCCTGATCGTGCTCGCCGGAGAGGAGAAGATCCGCGGTGGCGTCGCCAAGCGCTACCGATACGACCCCAACCACGACCGAGGGCCGGCGCCCAGCTCGGGGCAGACACGGTCGGTCGTCACGGCGATCGCGAACGAGCTGGTCCGCCGCACCGCCAGCGGCCACTGGCAGGGCCACAAGGTGATCGGCGACGCCGAGATCTGGGTCGACCCCGACCAGTGGAGCGATCTTCGCGAACGGATGTCCGTGCTCGTCCGCGAGCTGCACGAGATCGCGCAACCACCCCGCACCCCCGGCACCATCCGCACCAGCACCACAGTCGCAATGTTCGAGATGGAGCGACACCTAGCTGCACCGCACGACGGCCTCGCAGGCGAGGGCCAGAAGCGCATGCCAAAGGAAGGCACGGCATGAGCGTCCTGGCGCCGCTGCGTCACACCCCCTTCCGCCTACTGATGGCCGGCCGCACGATCAGTGCGCTCGGCAACTCGTTCGCACCGATCGCGCTCGCCTTCGCGGTGCTCGACCTGACCGGCTCGGCCAGCGACCTCGGCCTCGTCGTGGGCGTCCGCACCGTGGTCAACGTCGTGTTCCTGCTCTTCGGCGGCGTGCTCGCCGACCGTCTGCCCAAGCACCTGCTGATGGTCGGCTCGAGCCTCGCGGCGGCGGTCAGCCAGGCCGCCGTGGCCGGCCTGGTGCTCACTCATTCCGCCACGATTCCGCTGCTCATCTGCCTCTCCGCGGTCAACGGCATGGCCGGCGCGGTCGCCATGCCGACCAGCATGGCGATCCTGCCGCAGACCGTGCCCGAACAGGTGCGCCAGCAGGCCAACGCGATCAACCGGCTCTCGCTGAACTCGGCGGCGATCATCGGCGCGCCGGTCGCCGGCGTGGTGGTCGCCGCCGTCGGCCCCGGCTGGGGCATCGCGGTCGACGCCGCGACCTTCGTCCTCGCCGCGCTCAGCTTCTCGCTCCTGCGCACGCCCCGCCCCGCCGAGACCGGAAAGGCCGAGCGGCCGCACATCTTCGCGGACCTGCTCACCGGCTGGTCCGAGTTCCGTTCGCGCACCTGGCTCTGGGTCGTGGTGGCCGGCTTCTGCGTACTCAACGCGGCGTGGGGCGGCAGCCTCGTCGTGCTCGGCCCGGTCGTCGCCGACCAGAGCTTCGGCCGCCGCGGGTGGGGCTTCGTGCTGGCCGCGCAGACCGCCGGCATGCTGCTCGGCGGGCTGCTGGCGATGCGCCTGCGGCTGCGCCGGCTGCTCTACTTCGGTGTCTTCGCCTGCCTGTTCATGGCGCTGCCGCCGCTCGTGCTCGGCGTCTATCCGCACCTCTGGCTGCTGATCGTCGCGGCCCTGGCGGCGGGCCTGATGCTGGAACAGTTCGGCATCGCCTGGGAGACCACGATGCAGGAGCACGTGCCCCCGGACAAATTGGCGCGGGTCTACTCGTACGACATGGTTGGGTCCTTTGTGGCGATCCCGGTCGGTGAGATCGCCATCGGGCCGATCTCACAGGCGGCCGGCCTGGAGCCGACCCTGATCGGCGCCGCCGTGCTCATCGCGCTCGCCGTCTTCGGCATGCTGAGCAGCCGGGACGTCCGCACGCTGCCGCACAAGCTGCCCGAGCCCGCCGCCGGGACCGTGGAAGAATCGGTCGCGTGAGCATCCCGAACGTCCTCGCCACCCGCTACGCCTCTGCCGACCTCGTCGCCCTCTGGTCGCCGGAGGACAAGATCCGCATGGAGCGCCGGCTCTGGATCGCCGTCCTGCGCGCCCAGCGCGACCTGGGCATGGTCGTGCCGGACGGCGCCGTCGAGGCGTACGAGGCGGTCGTCGACGACGTCGACCTGGCCTCGATCGCGGCCCGCGAGCGGGTGACCCGCCACGACGTGAAGGCGCGGATCGAGGAGTTCAGCGAGCTCGCCGGCTTCGAGCAGATCCACAAGGGGATGACCTCCCGCGACCTGACGGAGAACGTGGAGCAGCTGCAGATCCGAGCATCGCTGCTGCTCGTCCGCGACCGGGTGATCGCCGCGCTGGCCCGGCTGGCCGCGCTCGCCATCGAGCACTCCGACCTGGTCATGACCGGGCGGTCGCACAACGTCGCGGCGCAGGCGACCACGCTGGGCAAGCGGTTCGCCTCGGCGGCCGAGGAACTGCTGATCGCGTACGAGCGTCTGGACGATCTGATCGGGCGCTATCCGTTGCGGGGCATCAAGGGTCCGGTCGGCACCGCGGCCGACCAGCTCGACCTGCTCGACGGCGACTTCGAGGCGCTCGCCGAGCTGGAGCAGCGGGTCGCCGGCCACCTCGGGTTCAACCGCGTGCTGACCAGCGTCGGGCAGGTCTATCCGCGGTCGCTCGACTTCGACGTGATCTCCGCGCTGGCCCAGGTGGTCGCCGGGCCGTCGTCGCTGGCCACCACGATCCGGCTGATGGTCGGCCAGGAACTGGTCACCGAGGGCTTCAAGGCGGGCCAGGTCGGGTCGTCGGCGATGCCGCACAAGATGAACACGCGGTCCTCCGAGCGTGTCAACGGCCTCGCCGTGATCGTCCGCGGTTACCTGTCGATGGTCGGCGAGCTCGCCGGCGACCAGTGGAACGAGGGCGACGTCTCCTGCTCGGTGGTGCGCCGGGTCGCGCTGCCGGACGCGTTCTTCGCCACCGACGGGCTGTTCCAGACCTTCCTGACGGTGCTCGACGAGTTCGGGGCGTACCCCGCGGTGATCGCCCGCGAGCTGGACCGTTTCCTCCCGTTCCTGGCCACCACCAAGATCCTGGTCGCCGCCGTCCGCAAGGGCGTCGGCCGCGAGGCCGCGCACGAGGTGATCAAGGAGCACGCGGTCGGTGTGGCGTTGGCGATGCGAGAGAAGGGCGCGACCGACAACGATCTCTTCGACCGGCTGGCCGCCGACGGCCGGCTGAGGCTGAGCCGTACGGAGATCGACGCGCTGGTCGCCGACCGGGCCGGGTTCGTCGGCGCCGCGCCGTCGCAGGTTCAGGCCGTCGCCGAGCGGGTGGCCGCGATCGTCGCCGCCCACCCGGCCGCCGCGCACTATGACCCGGCGCCGATCCTGTAGCGGTCGGCGGAGCGTGGCCCGCGCGGATTCGTGCCGCCAGGGCGCGGCGGAGCTCGACCCTCGCGCCGCACCCCGGCGGAGTCCCAGGGTGATCGCCGCAACGGCGATGGATTGACGGTAGGCGTGGCCGTGGGCCGCGCCTACACCTCACTTGATCCCTATCACCGGTGTAATGGCTGCTTCTCACAGCGTGCGCAGACATTGAAGTGTTAACCAACCGCGTGGTGGAGATCACCGGCGAGATTGCCTGCTCAGCGCCGCGCGGGTCGGTCTGCCGACACCGGCCGATGGGTGGATACCGAGCTTCACAAGGTACGCTTCCGGTGCTCACCCCTATCAGTCAGGAGTGCCCGTGCCTCGCGTCGTGGTCGACGTCATGCTCAAGCCGGAGATCCTCGATCCGCAGGGCCAGGCGGTCGCAAACGCGCTGCCCAGGCTCGGTGTCACCGATGTCTCCTCGGTCCGCATCGGCCGTCGGATCGAGATCGAGTTCACCGGCGAGCCCGACCTGGAGCGGGCCCGCGAGATCGCCGACAAGTTGCTCGCCAACCCTGTGATCGAGGATTTCGCCATCCACATCGTGGGCACGCCGGCGGAGGTCGCCTGACCATGCGCATCGGTGTGGTCACCTTCCCCGGCTCGCTCGACGACGGGGACGCCGCCCGCGCCGCCCGCATCGCCGGCGCCGACGCCGTCCGCCTCTGGCACGGCGACCCCGACCTACAGGGCGTCGACGCCGTGGTGCTGCCCGGTGGCTTCTCCTACGGCGACTACCTGCGGTGCGGCGCCATCGCCCGGTTCGCGCCGGCGATGGAGTCCATCATCGACGCCGCGCGCGGCGGCATGCCGGTGCTCGGCATCTGCAACGGCTTCCAGATTCTCTGCGAGGCGCACCTGCTGCCCGGCGCGCTCACCCGCAACCGGCACCTCCACTTCCGCAACCGCGACCAGTTCCTGCGCATCGTGTCGGCCGACACCGCCTGGACCAACCGGTTCATCCCGGGCCAGGAGGTCCTGATCCCGGTGAAGAACGGCGAGGGTTGCTTCGTCGCCGACGAGCACACGCTGGACGCGCTGGAGGCGGAGGACCGCGTCGTCGCGCGCTACGTCCACGGCAACCCGAACGGTTCGCAGCGCGACATCGCCGCGATCACCAATGAGGCAGGCAACGTCGTCGGCATCATGCCGCACCCGGAACACGCGGTGGAGGCGCTGACCGGGCCGTCGCTCGACGGCCTCGGCTTCTTCACCTCCGTCCTGCGTGCCCTGGCCGGGGCTTCCGCGGGTGGACAGCAAGCAGGGGGACACTAGATGACCACGCAGCCGGACACGGCCACCAGCGGCGTGCCACGCACCGCGCCGGCCGAGCCGCCGGCGGCCGGCTCCGCGGCCAAGCCGACCGGATTCGCCGCGACGGACGTGCTGATCAACGAGTTCGACGGCGGGCCCGACACGATCCAGCGAGCCTTCAGCACGCCGCACGAGCTGCAGCCGCACACCGACCTCGGGCTCAAGGACGACGAGTACGACCGGATACGCCAGATCCTCGGCCGGCGACCCACGGCGTCCGAGCTCGCGATGTATTCGATCATGTGGAGCGAGCACTGCTCGTACAAGTCGAGCAAGGTGCACCTGCGCCAGTTCGGCGACAAGGCGCCGCAGAGCTCCCGCATGCTCGCCGGCATCGGGGAAAACGCCGGCGTCGTGCAGATCTCCGACGAGCTCGCCGTGACCTTCAAGGTCGAGTCGCACAACCACCCCAGCTTCGTCGAGCCTTACCAGGGCGCGGCGACCGGCGTCGGCGGCATCGTGCGCGACATCCTCGCGATGGGCGCGCGGCCGATCGCCGTGATGGACCCGCTGCGCTTCGGCGCGGCCGACCACGCCGACACCGCCCGCGTGCTGCCCGGGGTGGTCGCCGGCATCGGCGGCTACGGCAACTGCCTCGGCCTGCCCAACATCGGCGGCGAGGTCGTCTTCGACCCGACGTACCAGGGAAACCCGCTGGTCAACGCGCTGAGCATCGGCGTGCTGCCGGTGCGGCGCCTGCAGCACAAGGAGGCGGCCGGCGCCGGCAACGTCGTGGTGCTGCTCGGCGCGCGTACGGGGCGCGACGGCATCGGCGGCGTCTCCGTGCTGGCGTCGGCGACCTTCGACGAGGGTGCCGAGCAGCGCCGCCCGTCCGTGCAGGTCGGCGACCCGTTCATGGAAAAGCTGCTGATCGAGAGCTGCCTGGAGCTGTACGACGCCGGCCTGGTCGCCGGCATCCAGGACCTCGGCGGCGCCGGCCTGACCTGCGCGCTCACCGAGACGTCCGCGGCGGCCGGCACCGGCATGCGGGTGTGGCTGGAACGGGTGCCGCTGCGCGAGGCGTCGATGTCGCCGACCGAAATCCTGGCGAGCGAGTCGCAGGAACGGATGCTGCTCATCGTCACGCCGGAAAACCTGGGCCGCGTCCTGGCCATCGCCGAAAAGTGGGGCGTGTGGGCCACCGCGATCGGCGAAGTCACTCCGGCCGCCGAGGACGGCTCCCCGGGCCGCCTAGTGATCACCTGGAACGACCACGTCGTCGTGGACGTGCCGCCCGGCTCCCTCGCCGACGACGGCCCGGTCTACGCCCGGCCGATCCGTGAACCCGCCGACTTGATACTGCTTCAGGCCGACCGGGCCGAGACGCTTCCGCGACCGGCGACCGGCGACGAGCTGCGCGAGACCGTGCTTCGGATGGCGGCCTCGCCCAACCTCTGCGACAAGACGTGGGTGACGGAGCAGTACGACCGTTACGTCCTCGGGAGCACGGTGCTGGCTCAGCCGGAGGACTCCGGCGTGCTGCGTATCGACGAGCGCACCGGTCTCGGCGTGGCCCTCTCGGTGGACGGGAACGGGCGCTACGCGCGGCTCGACCCGTATGAGGGTGCACGGCTCGCGCTCGCCGAGGCGTACCGCAACGTCGCCGTCACC
>Ga0307508_10002722_pt1 | contig 18474 bp, 4 predicted proteins | sample 9_EM_MG_FD_203089 | JGI IMG/M metagenome (GOLD analysis project Ga0307508, IMG submission 203089) | Populus trichocarpa ectomycorrhiza microbial communities from riparian zone in the Pacific Northwest, United States - 9_EM | ecosystem: Host-associated > Plants > Roots > Unclassified | place... | reverse complement strand
GTGTAACATGATTAGAATATAACACTTCTTATGTAAGATAACTTGGTGATGTTAAGTTTAAAGATCACTTACACAACTGTTACGTGAGCCTTTTCATAGACACGAGTAATCTCTCAATATGAAATTCTTATACAGGTAAGTTCAGTGTACATGTCATTTGACAAGCACTTACATATTAGTTTTAGGTATCCCTCATACCTCAGTTTATAATAACAACCGCTTTCTTTTTTAAAAGAACATAATATGTATTAGTCTCAACAACTCTAATTAATTTCCAATCTTAATAAAGCATTGATCATGAACATTTAAGAACAATGCTTTAATACTTTACAATTTCTTTTGCAAAACATTTTGTTTCAAGAACTTTATCTTTACTCTAGACTCATTAATTAATATTTGATTAATATTAAAGATAGATAAACTTTTATTAATAAATTAAATATATATACATGAACAAAGCTAATACGACGATTGGCTAAATGACATATCCACTAACAAAACCATGGTAGTTTTGATGCATTTTGGATGAAATCATCGTTGAATGATTTCCTTCTGTATATTTGGGAGGGATAAACAAGAGGGAACTTGAAATCATCGTTGAAATAAACTTGTTTCTTGAAAAACAATAAAAGTTTCTAAATCTTAAAATATAAATAATCCATAGAATGCCTTCTCCTTCCACTGCTTCAGCTCACATTCATCTCTGCATGTTTTTCTTAAGCACCACAGCTGATTACATAACATTTCTACAGAACTTTCCTTCAAAAGGGATACATTTTCTACACATATATCTTCCGAAGGTTTCACACTGAACATGATTCTAAATGAATAATTGATTTTGGTTTCTGCAGTGGCCCTCCAGGGGATCTTTATGTGTATCTCGAGGTTGAAGAGATAACAGGAATCCAAAGAGATGGCATTAACCTCATCTCAACAACATCTATCAGTTATGCTGATGCAATACTGCTGGGGATTGTTGCTAAGGTCATATTTTTATCATCTCAGATTAAAAATAATCTATGCATGCCTTAATTTTCGATTTCTGGTCTGCTTAACTCGTGATAGTTATCATATTTATGAAAATTTAAGCAGATAAAACATTCAGTTTGTGTACCACTGCAAAAAGATTGAAGATTTCAGTAGGCTACATAACACACCATTTAAGTTTTGAACATTAGAAAATTTCGCCTTTGCTTAGCAGTGGAACAACAACTACCTCAATTGGAGAGTGTGGCCTTCTTTTACTGTCACATTCTTGACCATTTTGAAGATGCTCTTTTTTATTGGTCAAAATCAACACAATTACCGGATTTCAGAGGAGTTGTAAATTTACAGAGACCAGCAGGTGGGAATTTTTTTATTATTATTATTCTTTGTTCACAGCAAACCTTATGCTGTTGGATTATTGAAGTGGTTTGTCAATGTTGAGCCTGAGTAGCTGTTGGTTTTGCCCAGATAATATTTGAGCTCAAGCCAACTTTCCTCTCAGGGAAGTTTTACATGCATAAGAAGAAAAACTTGCGTTGTTCTTTTTTGATAAAATGTTGAGATTACATTAAAGGATGGTCCACTGGAGCTAGAATCTTCTTTTCTGCATAAATGTATGCAAATGAGATTCTGAAGCTACAGGGCCTTGCCAACTTCATCCATTTTATTAGTTTTCTGGAAAATTTTAGAAAGTAATAATTGTGCAAGTGGATTGGTGTAGCATACACATAGATCCATGTCTAGAACGATTCTAGCTTAAACTTTCCTCTCATTTGTTTTGATACTTTCTCATGATCAAATGTTGGTGTTAATAATTTGCATCCCTGCCATCAAAACATAATTTACATCTTTAATCGAGCTTAACTCCAACGTGATGCCAATGTTTACACGTGTCAAAGAGCGTGAATTGCTTGGAGAGCTTGCTTCACTGAGTAATACTAGTATCAGTCGATCACGAACTCGGCCCAAAACTCAGCCTGACAGTAAGCAATTGTTCGCTATTGGTAGATGATATCGTGTTTGATATAATTGTGATTTGCCTAATTTGTGTTTTTTTTTTTTTTTTCTGAAAGTAATGAACAAAATAACATATTCCATGGTAAGATTTTGACTATCCGAAACATACATCAACATAATGACCTGTGCTGCTTCATATTTCCCAGGAGCCATTCTCTCTTAAAATCTGGGCTCAATGTCCCCTGCTTCTTGTGACCAGAGGCGGAGTAAGAAAAAAAATTTAGGAGGCCAAGAAAAAATTTCTGATATTTTTATTAAATATTTATAAAGGAGGGGCATTTCCTTGCAGGGACTTCGGTCCCTGCCAGCCCCACTCCCTCCGCCACTGCTTGTGACCCATTTCATTTCTCAAGGATTCTCCCCAAAATGACCTATGCTGCTTGCAACTCTTGACTAGATTATGCAAGCATCCATGCTTAAGAAGATCTGCCCTTTTCTCAATATTTGAGCGAATTCCCATCACCAGGCTTCATATTTCCTTTTGTATTTATCTCGGCAGTTCTTCATGGAATAATTGAATGACTTTTGAAACAGTAATCATATATTTAAATTGAATTTTATTTTTAAGAGCTAAAAAACTAAAAGTAAAGAAGAAAAGAAGAGGAGGGCCAAGGTGGCTAGGCTTCTCTGGACCTTGGTTATTGGGCTGCACGCTTGGCCTATATAAAAAGACTAGATGCGCTCGCAAGTTTTTTTTTTTTTTTTTAAGACGGTAGAGATACATGTATTTGTGTGAAGCCCGCCTCCTACAACTGGGTGTGTTTGTTTTAGTTTTTGTGGTTGAGGTTGTGGTAGGGTATAATTCATTTATACACAAAACTCAATTATAAAAACTAATTTTTTTTGTTTTTTATAGCTTTTTTAGTAGATATCACATCCAACCTCAATCTCCACCTCAAATACAAACACACACTAAAGCTGGGTGGGTGGATTGATCGACTCAGGGCTTAGATGCAAAGAACAAACATGGGCAAAAATCCCGTGAAAGGCATTAATGCTCAAAATTCCATGCATTAATTTCTCTTCTCTCCCCTTTCTCGTGAACCCCATAATTAGCCTTTTCACTCCACGCACCAACCTGTCTTTTCCGTCCTCCTCTATATATATATATATCTCTTGCCCATGTCCTTGAATCTTTAAATCCCTCTTCCTACCGCCACCGCCCTCTTTAAGCCTTCATAAACTACAATCTCCTAGCAAAATGCTAACCTTTTTGTATCCACGAGCACAGACACTAACACTACTTCTTATGTCTCTTCTATTACCACTCGCCAAGCCTTTCACGGTCATCGTGTCGGATTCTAGCAACCAATCCGCCCTCGTGGACGGGCCGCAATCTGGGTTCACGATGAACAAGAATGGAGCTCGGACCGATGCTCGTGAGCAAGAAGCGGTCTATGACATCATGCGAGCCACTGGCAACGACTGGGCAACCGATATCCCTGATGTTTGTCGTGGCCGGTGGCACGGTATCGAGTGCATGCCGGACAAGGACAATGTGTACCATGTTGTTTCATTGTCCTTCGGCACCTTGTCCGATGACACTGCTTTCCCCACATGCGACCCGGCAAGGTCCTACATCTCAGAGTCTATCATGAAGCTTCCCCACCTCAAAACTTTGTTTTTTTACCGTTGTTTTAGCGACAACCCACAGCCTATCCCTTCATTTTTGGGCCAACTGAGCCCAACTTTGCAAACCTTGGTGCTCAGGGAAAACGGGCATGTAGGCCTTGTTCCTGCTGAATTAGGAAATCTTACACGTCTGAAAGTTCTTGATCTCCACAAAAACAATCTTAACGGTTCAATTCCTGTTTCATTGGGCCGGCTGGCCGGCCTAAAATCGTTGGATTTGAGTGGGAATAAACTGACCGGTTCAATTTTCAGTTTAAGTTTCCCGGTTTTAAATGTTTTGGACCTGAGCCAGAATATGCTCACGGGTTCAATTCCATCCTCCCTTGGTTTTTGTCACTCTCTAATCAAAATTGATTTTAGTCGAAATCGTCTAAGTGGTTCCATTCCAGAGTCAATTGGTAGCCTCAAAGAGCTTATTCTAATGGATTTGAGCTATAATCGGCTATCAAAGCCGCTTCCAACATCCATTAGAAGCTTGAATTCTCTCCAAGCATTGATTCTCAAAGGAAATCCAATGGGGTCTACAACCCTTGCTAGTAAGGAGTTTGATGGTATGAAGAGTCTAATGGTTTTAATTCTATCAAACACAAATTTGCACGGTCCAATCCCTGAGTCACTAGGCCGGTTAACAAACCTTCGGGTCATCCATCTTGATGGGAACCACTTAAATGGTTCAATTCCTATAAACTTCAAGGACTTGAAAAACCTTGGTGAATTGAGACTCAATGACAATCAACTTACTGGGCCGGTTCCATTTGGAAGAGAAATGGTGTGGAAGATGAGAAGGAAGCTTAAACTTTACAATAACACAGGATTGTGTTATGATGCTAATAGTGGTTTTGAAGATGGTCTGGATTCTACATTCGATTCGGGTATTGGTTTATGCAACACACCTGAACCCGGTTCAGCAAGGACAGTGCAACATCTTTCTGCAATTGACGGGGAGACTATGCCAAGTACAACTAATAAATCCTCAGCAGCACTTCATAAAGCTTCAGTTTTTGTTAGGTTGCTTCAACAAACAATAGCTATTGTGTCTACTTTAATTTTCATTTCAACGTGAGAAAAAGAAGGCATGTAAGAAATAGTGTCATACTACATTGTTTTCATTTGTATCATACAATGGTTAGGTTGTAGTGTACTACTATTGGTGTTAGAAGAAATATCTTCAGGTTGCAGCCCTCTAATATCATACTGGAGTAAACTTTAGCTATATTTGGATGCTTTGTCCATTCCAAATAATCACTACTGTGTCTTACCTCAATTTTAAGGATGCCGTTCTTCTGCTACAAGGTAACTAACGTCCTGCCATGAAATATTTCCAGGCCTTTACTTGATCATCAAAACTAGGTACTGAAAAATATGAAGCGTGCAGCTTTGAAATAGATCATGTAACAGGGGGGGGTTCTGCAGATTGGAGCTGAAAGATTGTTTACCTTCAGTAACCAGTAATGTATCACCAATAGGATTTCGGGTGCTTGGAAGAATGATCATCACAACTTTTCGTCGTAACTTCACTGACAGACAACTCGCTTTAGATATGAAGATTCTGAAAAACGATAACTAGAGCGCACATTGTTCTCTTGAATGATCGATCGTCACACAGCTTAAATGGGCCCCATTGTTGTTCAATAAATGAAGACTTGCATTCTCTTCAACGAAATTTGCATTTAACTTTCTTGTTGCTTCTACCTCGCACTGATTTGATGAGCCAATCTTGGATGATTACAAGTAAGTTCTGAAATTTACTAGTCGCAGTACAACAACGTGGCTGGTTTATGTTCCCGGTAAGAAGGTAATCCATGAAGTTAAGGAGGTCTCCATCAAGCAAGTTCTAAAGTTGTTTCTCAAGGCATATTGAACAAGTAGAATTAACTATACACTGACCACTGCTGCATCGTATATGATTACCACAACTGAAGCTAAAATACCAGATAAAGAATCAAAGCTTATTTCAAAGTTCAAACAGGTGCTAGCTGGGCAAAACTCACCTCAACCCATGAACTCAAGTTTTAATCATATATAGCATAACTTCCATGGATTTAATCCCATTAAGTCAGAATTGTTTCTTAAGCCATAACAGACTGCTAAGAACAAGAAAGACTTTGGTGTGATTACTAGAACTCCTCTAGAATGCTTAACTGGTTGACTTAAAGTTGGTAGTTCGTTTATCGTGCTGATGAAATTGGAATATCTCAGTATAGTTTTGGAAATTGAATCTCCAAACTCATTAAACATTGACCCTATTCACTCTGCTCATTCATTGAAGTAAAAATACTTTTTATAATACACAGGCAAACGAGGGGTCAGGGACACTAGGCAATCTCCGATGGAAAGACTACATGGAAATTAGACCAACAATGACTTTATTCCACCTCAGAAGAAAAGGGCAAGTGTCATGACATACCTTAGAGCAACTGATATCTTTGGGTGGTTACTATTTTCCGATTTGTTCTTGAGGATTGTGGTTGCTCCCTTTGCAAGAATGTTGCAGTTGCAAATTCATGTTTATAGACATAGATTACTATCTGGAAAAATGGATCGAAGTACATTTCTTTTACCAACAGGGTACTCAAGAAAGTGTGGTTCATCACTCTTGATAACTTAGCTTGATCAAGAGCACAACGGCTACAACGACAGGAGTTGATATCATAATCAGCGCCTGTAAGATGTTTGGTCTTGTTATCTCAGGAAAAAGGATGCTTCCATACTTTATTACAGCTGCACCAGCAAGAGAACCAGCCCCTAGTTTCAATAAATAGTTCCAATCCTCCTGTTTGTAAAATTAAACAAGAGCTCAGCATTAAAAAGGGGTTTGTGTAGTATTTGAACTTAAAGGCATGTGCATCCACTCTTTTCGTGACGGGTGCTGTAAATGACTGATATCTAAGCTCAGTGAACTGTTGTAGAGACTGCATTTACAACACACTAATACGATCATCTCCTACTAAGATCATCTAAAATCATACCAAGCAATTGGCAATTTATCTTCAAATCAATAGTAACTAACTACTTTGTCGGTGATTGCTGGGAAAGGACTTGCATTACACAAAGTTTTGTTATTACCCATCCATTAACCAATCAGTTGGTATAGAATTTAGTGCAGGATACTTTCAGTAATGAACATAGCCATATTAGACATGTTGCTCTAAATGGGATTTGTGTTATATGTATGGGGTTGCAAACTTGAGTAGAGTAAGAGTTAAGCCCTAATCTCTGCCTGACTGGTACACGATGGCTCAAAAATCTAATTGGATTGGATGTGTATTGACACAGCTTCAAAATCACCTGCCCAATATTTACATTTGTTTTGGATTGATGATAGAATAATAGACCTGATGAAAGGTAATGAAATGAATGGCCTTTTCTCTAATCTTGTCTCCAAGTATATGGTACCATGAAATGAAACTAAACCAAAATCTCCACTGTTACTGTATGGAGGAAGACTCCAAGTCTAAAATAATAAGGAACTCGATAAAAGCAAGCACTTGTTTAAAATCGAGAAAGAGAGAGAGAGAGTGATGAATGGACCTGAGAGGTACCACTGGTGGTGCCATTTAAACTGGGGGTTTCTTCCCCTTCTCCTCCTCCTCCTCCTCCTCCTTGAGAATTGGAGGCCTGTGCAGGGACAAACTTTTGTAGCTTGGCAATATTTGATGAGAGCAGAAAACATGGGTTGTTGAGGAAGCTGGAACCCATTATTGTAAGCTTATTTCTTGTTGGGTTATATGAGGAACAAGAGCTGAGGTTAGGAGGACCTCTGGTTGCTGCTCTACTTGTCATCATTGCCATTATCTTCTTTTTGCTCCACCAGCTAAACTATCCCAAGAGAAGTGAAAGTTCCACTTTTTTAATAACAAGGGCAAACTTCCTTTTTGTTCCTATAAATTCATCAATATTTCCAATTATGTCCCTATATTTTGAAATTACCCATACTAATTTATTAGCGGCTGTCCCTTTCCAAAATATTCTAATATTAACATTAACCATTAACAAAGTAAAAATAAATAAATAAATGTTTTTTCACTATATTCCAAAACATTATTCACACATTCACAAAACACTATAATTTAATATTCATTTACACCGTTCAGAAGATGTGTTTTTTTTACACTTTGGTCAAGGTTTACATTTCAAACACAATATTTCATTTTTATCACATTGTGGTCCCTAACAATTGAGAGAGAGGAGAGAGAGGCAACAAAGAGGGAGAAAAGATAGCTTTTGATTTGATTTTATTTTGAGTTTTTAGAATAATTAAATTATGTTTTTGAATTGAAAATGAATTTATGAAGATTTCTAAGATGTTGTTTTGGGTTTTTTTTTTTTAAAAAATCTAAGTTAAAATTTAAGTTTCAGAGCCTAAAATATACGAATCTATATTTTTTATTTTATCATAAATGGTGGGCAAAATTTTGTTACAAGGTATGAAAGGTCATCTTCTCAAGCAAATAATGTGTCATTTACTCTCTTTTTTCTAAAACTTCAAGCCTCCGAGCCTCACCTTATAATCCTAGATGCAACAAGCCCATTGTTTCAAGTCAAGGCATGCTTGGCTAGTTCTTTAAGTTCAAGTGTGCCTGAGCTTATTTCTCTTGAATTTTTATTTTTATTTTATTTTATTTTTTTATATTTTAAAATAAAATTCTCTTTAAATAAAATAGATACAAAGTTATTTTAAAAATCATTTGATAATACCATATTTTCAAATAAAATTAGAGTATTTTATGGTAATATTAGTAATTACTTTGTAAATAATTATATATGAGCCTAATATGCAAACATTTATTAAGAAATTACTCATGAATATTCAATGAGAATAAAATATTTATTTTGTTATTTTTTTAAGAAATTTTTTTATATAATTTTCTCAAATTAATTATTATTATTTTGCATATGGTCACATAAAAATTATCAAAACATGATTTTTGGTTTTCAAATATTTTGATAAAGATTTTTTTTTTTTTTTGCTTTATAAGCGTGTTTGACCAATACACTCTTAGATCTATTTTGATAATTTTGATTAAAGAAAAAATTTTGATTTTTTTTCCAAACAAAACCTTATTATAAAAAAATATAATTTTTTAGCATATGGCCAAAAATTCTAAAAATTATTTGAGCATTTATTAAAAATATAAAATACTTTAGCATGTTTTAAAAAAAATATTGCATGAATTTTACAATGAGTTTATAAAATTTCAAAGGATTATGGCCTATATTTCTAAAATATATAAAAGAAACTTATTTTTGGCAAGAAAATATACTATCCACTTTTAATATAAGGATAAAAAACCTAAAAAAGGGTTAATATCCAAAATATTATTAGGGATAATAATTTATTACTCACTTTAATATAAGGATAAAAACCTGTATAAGGAGTTAATTTCCAAAATATTTTTGAGAGTAATATAACTCATTCATTTATAATATAAGAATAAAAACTACAATGAATTTTATCTGAAATATTATTTGAAATGACACGATAACAAAAAATTATAAGTTTGTCTCAAAAGAATCCTCAATGATAATTGAGAACATTTCAAACTTTTAGCCTAAGTTATTGACCTAAGAAATAAGGGTTTGTTCATCGTAACAAATCTGCCATTATAGACTGACAGAAATAGAAACACCATCTGACCATAGCAAACAAAGAAAAACAATGTAGCTTACCTCAGGTAATGCATATTAAGGGTGCTAATACATTTTTTTTATACAACCAGTCTCTTCTCTAGAATCTCTAAAAGACCAGTTAAGGTTCATAATAATCATAATACTAGGTGATGACTCTTTATTTAACCAAAGACCTCTTATCCTACCCCATAAGGGTCACAACGACGTCGCGCTCTCACAAGGGGTACGATAGGATGATGACTCCACTGGGGACCCTTGGAATAAGATTTGTTTTGTTTGTTTATGCTACATGAAGATTGATGTTTGTTTATTTTTCAGCTATGAATGATTTACATTGTTTAAGAGCTTTGGCATGCATTCTCTTTATATCCTATCATGTATAATATATTAGATATGGATGAAAAAAATTCATGCATCACTAATATTATTTATGGGGGCACACATTATAAAGCTTTAGGTTAAGTGGGGGACTAGCAGCTTACCTTATGACTTGAGTAAAGTTTAAGTTTGTGTAAACCCTAATTTTTTACGAAGTGCTTAAACTAGTAATGATTGGTACATATACTATCTCATTGCCTACTAGGCCCTCATATTACCTTCACGAGAGTGATCGTTGGGATAACAAAAGACCCTTTTAGAGATGTAGTAAACCTACCCTTTGTCTTATATTAAAAAATAAAACTAGAACATATCCTTAGATTGTATGCTCCCTACATATATTTTGCATCAAGATAAGCCTTTCATATAGCATCTTGAGTTCAGGACTTGCGGATGACATAATGATCTAAGAAATTCTCGTTATAAAGTTTGGACAAGAATAAAAATTATTGCAAGAGTAATGACTATGTATCACCACTTAAAAAATGATTTTTTCATATGAATACATGCTCATACATTTAGCATGCATGTTCATAGGTTGAAATATAGGTCCTCCAAGTTTGGTTTTCCCCTAAAGATTTAAGTTGTCAAAAGTCTGACAGTGTTAAGGAGGATTTGTTTAACTTCCAATCCAGAAGCATCACTGTGGTTTTCTTTAAGCCAACAACAAAAACATTTGTTTTTACCATGAACTCAACTTATGACACATATGTCTAGACATAATCTATGAAGTTTTAACGCATCTATTAATGGAGACTATGGGGAAATGTAGGCTTCTTTCTAAGGAGTGTAACAAGTTCACTTATGAGTCCACTTTCACGAAGCTATATGGCTAAAAAACCAATATTGTCTTTAGTTTCTTTATACAAAGCATGATGAAAAATGAATATTATGTTTCATTTGTTTCAATTGACACTCAGAAGCCCCATCCTGAAATGTCTTTTTATTTCCTACCTGACCATGTAGAGATTGTGATATCAACAAATCAAGAAGCATTACTCTGCCACACATATAATGGACCATGTTATTATATATGCAACCCTACTACCAAACGATTGTAGAAGATCCCAAATCCAAAGACACGATATGATATTATGGAATTTGGCATGATAGTTGAAAGATCAAAGCTTTTACACTATAAGATCATGAGATTCTTGAAGCCCAACCCAAGTTTCATCCGCATGATAAAGAATTCTATATGTATTACTGTATTAGAGCTGAGTTGTTTGAATCATAAACTTAGAGATGGAAGTTGTTGGGTGAAGTGAAGCTGCCACAAGAGGAGTGCCTTTATCATATGAAAAACATTTCTGTGAATGGTTCACTTCATTGGCTTACTTGGAAGAGAAACATATTTGCATTTGAAGTGAAAAGGGAGAGCTATTGCTTGTTTTCATTTCCTCTACCAGTCTTCGAGGACGATGATAACAAAGATATTGGGCTCATCAAAAACAAATAAAAACTTGTCATAACCTGCATTGATAGGGAAAGTGATTTCATGGAAGTATGGGTCATGGAGGATAATAATGGAAAACAATAGAATAAAAACCAATTGATAAATATAAGGGTTTAAAAAAGGAAAAAACCTCATGTAACTCCTTTGGCCTTCTACAATGCTGATGGGAGAATATTTTCCTAACATGACATTTTCAACTTCAAGACCATAAGCATTGATGTGCTGCTATTAGGGAAGGGTTTACTCCATGTATGCTTCCCATTTCGATTCACCTTTATTGCCGAGGAAAAAGCACAATTAGGCACAACATTGGAATTTCCATGCCTTCTATTATAACCCAATATTTGACATTTACTTTTCAATCTAATTTTAAGGGGTTAAAATTTGAAATTAAAAGATCAGGGGCTTGAATGTAAAATTTGGAAACTTCAAGGACCAAATTGAGAAATGGTCATTCCCAATCCAAAATGGCACCGTTTCAAACATGCACGGTTCTTCTTCCTCTGATGCTGCAAATTCGCCTACAAAAAAGGGAAAGAAATTGAAATGCTAGCATCCTAGTCCTACCAAAACACAAAAATCAATCCCTATCTTCATGAAGATCACAATCCTGGGGAGATAAGGATCGAATCTCGCGTCTGAGTCCTAGGAGGAAACCAACTCCCCAAGCCATGCTTATTAGAAGGAGAGATGTAGGTTAAGGTAGAGAAGGAAGATCTCAATAAATACCAAACAAATCAACAATCAAAAGGGGAGGAGGAAAATCCATAAAAACCAAAAACCCAAAAACAGAGGGAGGATCCAGAATACTAAGGAAAAAAGCAGAGAGACATACAGAGGAAAGAAAAAACCAAAAAAAAAAACCAAAAAAAAAACAAGAGACAGAGGGAGGAGATACTGAAAGGAGGGGGGAGAAAAGGACATTCTCTAGCCGGTGTGAGGACCATTACCCTCGTCTTTTTTTCCGTCTTCGCTCAGGTAAGCTTTCTACCTCCTGCCCTCTTAATCCATTTCTAAAGTTTGCAAAACAGTGCGAAGGTAATTATAAATACCTTCGCACTGTGCAAAGCACGCGTGACTTGGTTCACGCGTGCTTACTGCCTAGGTCGGTTACTAGTTTGAACCAGTAACCGGGCCGGGTCAACTGGGTCCAGCCCGCACTACCAAGCTAGACCCAACCCCAAAAACAAAAAAAAGTTGGTCGGGTTTGGGCTTTAGGCCCAACCAACCCAAATTGTGTTTTCTAAGGGTGTGTTTGGCAAAGCACACCCTTATGTCTTGGACATAATTTTTATGCTCATTCCAGTTTGATACTTAGCCAAACAAGCCCCTTTTTGATATCAGAAATGTAAACCCTCAAATAAAATAATCTCATCTTGATTTAGTAAAATAAAATAAAATAAAATACAAAGGATATGGAGAAATGATTAAATTGAACAAATTAATTGGATTAAAAGAGAAGTTATTTAATGAGAGGGGTGAAATTGAAAAAATAATAAAGGAGTAAGGAGTTAGTAAAGAGAAAGAAGTAGTGGGGGTCAATGGATTGATAAAAGGAATGGTGGGGTCAATGTGAAAATAGAAGTAAATATGGGGGGCAAGATACAAATAAGGAAAGAATATAATTATAAATAACAAGAAATCCCTAGAGTAATGGTCGGCCAGGGAGAGGAAGAAAGAGGAGAAAATAAAAATTGAGAGGAAACCTTGTAAATTCATCCTTTGAATCCAAAGGAAAGTGAGAGTAAGTAAACTGAGAGTGCTTCAAGTAAGATTTAGGAAGAAAACTTAGAAAAAATTTAATAGTGGGAAGGGAAGGGTTAGAAGAAGAAAGGAAAAAGAAGAGGAAAAGGGGTTGTTCTCAATCTCTTGACTCATTGTTTTGTAATAAAAGGTGAAATTGTGGAAAATAGACGGTAGTAGGGGACGACTAGCAGAGCACAATTTTCAGGTAGGTGTCTGACACTTCGATTTCTAATTTAAAGTCTTGTGTAATTCTTTAACTTAGTCCCTGAAAAGATGTAGTTCAAATTTTGTATTTATATGTAGTGTTTGAATGATGAATGGACCAGTGTCCTGGTTTGGAACTGGTGCCCTGTGAATGGGCTGATGGTTAGACCAGTGTCCTGGATTGGAACTGGTGCCTTGTGAATGGGCTGATGGTTGGACTAGTGTTCTGGTTTGAAACTGGTACCATGTGAAAGGGCTCAATAGAATTAGTTATTCTTGGATAAGATGGGTGTGCTGGCAGGTGGAAAACTATAGAAATTGATGAATAAAAGAATTAAAAAGCAAATTGTTAGTGTAATGAAAAATATACTAGATCACCTTAATTAATTTAATTATGTTTATGCAAATTACTATGTAGGTTCATCTCAGCAGCATAACCTTTAATTGATGCTTGGATATTCCCTCTGTATAGTCACTTAAGTTAATAGGAAGATGAAATTCCCTTTGGGTTGTATATAACAATACTCCTATATTGTATGTATAAAGTTATGTAGTGTTATTTTTGTTAAAACTGTAAGTAATAAATTTAAATTTAAATTTTTTATTATGCTAACGTATGAAAGCAATTATGATGGTTAATTAATGGTTACCTCTTAAATCCTAGGATTCTTCTAATTTTTATAACTTGATAATTGTGTGAATTTTATCTTAAAAGCTTATAGTTTGAGACTTGGAATGATTGGATTGTGTATGATCAATGAATACAGGATGTATACAAATGATTTGTCGATAACTTGAGACCTCCCGGCATAGGGAAAACTCTACCGAAATTTCAATAGAAATTTCAATAAACTATGTATGAGATAAATAAAGAAAAAAAATTATCATGTTTTGTTTTTTAAGGTTGATGCATTGGTTTCGGTACGGGGGACGTTACAAGAAAATTTCAAAAATATTTGTGGATCTTCATTGATTTATTTGTAGGCTCCTTGCGCTTTGTTTTTTTTTCTTTATGTTTTGAATTTTTTTCTATTATGTACTCAATTTGTGAACTAGTACTGTTAAACACAAAATATGTTGTGCAATGTCTTTGTTATTTCCGTCTAATAAGGGAATATGATAATAAAAGGTAAACAAGAAGAAAATGGCCTAGAAAATTCTTCTTCAAATTCATTTTTTGTGAAATTATTCACTAACGCCAGAGTCAGGAATATCGTAATTTTTTGGGTTGTGCGATATTTTCCAATACCAAAGTTGGAAATATTTGTAGGAATTGTTTACTAATGCTAGAGTGAAGAACATGATAGGAAGAATAAAAAAGGAAAGGGAGAACAAATTCTTAGCAATTTCAGACAAAACCAGCAATGTAGTCTGCCTCAGGTAGGACGCTTAAGGGGTGATAGCATCTTCCCTTTCGCTTAACCATTTCCATACCATAGAATCTCTGTTGAATAGTTAGTATTCCTAGTGACCATAATACTAGGTGGCGACTCCTTGAACAAGACATCCCCCCCTCCAAAAAAAAAACAAGATGCCAAATATCTTTTCCAATTAAGAAAATTTTTAACGAGTTGTCATGATGTCCGGGTGTGACACCTTCAAGAACAATTACCCCCAAAGCACCATTCCCTATGTGGTATAGTCCAAATGAGAAGTGCAAATATCATGATGGGATCTTCATCCACTCAATCAAAAATTACAAAATTTCAAGTGTCAAGTCCGGAAGCTTGTGACCGATAAACAAGGTTAGTTTATGAAGGATAATGGTACCTATTACATTATTACCAGATCATCCTCAGCATAACAAGTGATTGAAGATGTTGGCGAGACATAGATATTCTCGGAGAAGCTGATCTAAGAAGGGTGTTTCATTGTCAATCATTTTTGTTATAAAGCTTTGCTTGTTTTGTTTTTCATGTTTGTCGAGATCATATCCTATTTGTTAATTAAATATGGATTTTCTTCATATCTTTATTGATATAAAATCAAGAGATGTTTGATGTTTTTTTATTGACTACGAAAGAAAAAAGAAAAAGAAAATGATCGAACCCTAAGGTGTGCCATTCAAGATGCTAAAAGGCAATCCTTACTTTTTTAAAACTTATAAAATTGACTTTCATAACTGATCTCATGGCTCTATTCAAAATATTTTGACCTCATGAGTTTTGTAAAGAACCTCTTGGCCAAGATAATCTTGAAAAATTGATTTTTTTTTTATTTCAGAAATAATTTGATGTTTTTTAAAAAACAATGTTTAAACACCTTTTTGTAAAGCAACAAACAAATCATTCAAGCAATTCTCATTTTAAAGTGACCAAACAATTTTGAATCAAGACATGAAAAATTAAAAACTCATGCCTCATGTCTATTAGGTCATATTTTAGTTGTATGCATAATTGCATGTAGTTCGATTTGTTAGTCATTGATTCATTAGAACATAATTGTTATGCAAACGTTCCAAACCATTACACTAAATGAAGACAAAATTTATTAGTTCTAACCACTTATGCTTGAAATGATGAAAGACTATCTTTGTTATCCCTTCACATTCTAAAAATATATCACTTGTGGTCCCCATTTAAGATTGAATAAGTTTTTCTTCGTAAAAACCCTGACTAGGATCATACTCCACATTGAGGGCAAATAGAAATTTCAAAGATCAAAAGTTAATTCTATTATGATCACACCTCATACTAGGGTCAAGCATAAGATCACATATCAAAGACTGAGGAGATGTAGTGAAAAACTCAAAAAGCCTAAGAAATCAAAAATGTCAGGGGGAATGCCTAAATAGAAATATTAAATGTGACCAAGTCAAGGCCAAAACAAAATAAAGATGCCCCATCAAAACAAACAAAAAGGGCAAATCAAACAAACACGATGAAAGAAAAGAAAGATATTATGATAGTGATCTTAAGTCTTTAGAACTTTAAAAGACTCTATGAGCCTACATATCCATTTCTTTCATAGCCAAAAGGCATAACCTACATTACATGCCTTTAACAGTCCCTTCTAATCAAGCAAGCAAACAACTTATACTAATAAATGGTGTTCTGAAAATTTAAAAGAACTTTTTTACAAGAATCATGACATTACGAATAAAGCTACTTGTTATTATTCATGCGGATAAAAGAAGTGCTAAAGATGAAGCAATTTTTTTCTCTCAAACAAAACCTCAAGTTTTTACTCGAGCCTCTTGCTTTTAAACCCATAAAAACAAAAGGTCACCTCATCATATACCTTTATCAATTTCAATCTTGCATGAATAAAGGATCAAATTATCCATTTCCTAAAAGAAAGATTGAACCCATTGGGAATTGTGAGAATTTTAAAACAAAATTGATTTAAGCTTACATTAGTTAAATTTTTGCTTTCAAAATGCAAGAAAATCTTTTGATCCATGGATAACCCAACTTTGAGCTAAAAATTTATTCTAATCTTTACCTTGTCAATTCTCAACAAAAAAATACATAAAAGTTGCATCTTAGTGTTGAATGACATGCCTTGGGGTTACGATCAAATAAACACTTTTAAAATGACATCTCTTGATTTCTTTGCAACAATTAGACTGAAATGAACATGATCCTTGAAATTTATGAGTTGATTCCAAAACAAGAGAGCAATTTTTAAACAAAATTAATCAATTGATTTTGCAAAGTCTTAAACAGAGATGAGTCATCCTTGAGAAGTTAAGCAGCAGAGGAGCAATGTAGTGGATCTTGAAAAGGACAATATATAATATCCAAATCAGTTGGGGGACAAAGAAGCTCATTGATTCAAGGTGCATTTCATCACATGGATGTGGGTGATAAAAGGAGAATCATTGATAATGATAATGAATTTCTTTCCATGATCAAGTCTAGATGATTACAAAGCCTTGAAATAAAAGAGAATCTATGAAGATAGATTTGGTCTAAAAGGATGAACCTATCCATATTTGTTAAAAGGATGTTAAGGATCATTAATAAATGATGTCATATTAGAGAAGCGTGGCCTAATTAGGGACAACTTCATGGCTACATAAGTAACTGTAATGGTTGTTAGATATGTGCAGTTAGATCAACAATAATTGTTCGATAAGATTAGATGGGCTAAGAGCAATTTACTATGAATAACATTAAGCATATATTGATGAGCCTTTATTGTAAACTATGACTAGAAAGGATGCACTCATGAAAATGACAATGCATGTCTAGATGATTTAAAAGTTCCATAGAGGTTGATGATAACATATGCTTGAAGAGTACGGTTCAACTAAAGGTAACTTCATAGTTGATTAATAATCTAAAATGAGGTCGACATTAGAAAACCTTTTGATAGTTTTGGAAGGATACACACATGTAATCAGGGAGTGGTTTTTTAAATAATCCAAGAAGTTGAATGATTTGTTAAACTTCTTTATAATAAAGCAAACAACACCGCACTTGAGGGCATGGTCAGGCTTAATAATCAATGAGAGATGTAATCATCGTGGACAACGTAAGATGGGCAATTACATTCAAGTGGAGGATTGACATATGGTAAACTCAAATGAGTCGATGAATAAAAAGACTAAGAAGGCTTTGTATAGCAAGCAAAGACACCCTATGACAATGGAGCATCAAAGAGGGGGGGCTATATTTCAAATCAGGTAAGAATGTTTGCATGTCATCTAACCCCAAAGCATTGCATAAATATTTTTGAAATTTTATAGGAAAAATACTCAATGAAATCCAATAAGATCTTGATGAATCTAAGTTGAAAAAACTAATCCTTGAGTTATGATAGCATGGAATATCAATCTTAACCATAGTTATTAAACTTGGACTAGCCTAACAGGTCGACCCAGTGGCTGGACTGGTATGGGTAAGGCAAAAGACCAGGATGAGCAAAAACCCGATTAACCTGCTGGGTTGAGCCATGACCCGGACGATCTGGCAAAACCCGATTGAGACCTGTTTTTTTTTCAAATGTGTTTTTTCTCCTTACCAAAGAACTTATATATATATATTAGTTGGTTATTAACCCTTTCCAAAGTTCAAAGAATGTTTTATTTTTTCAATATGGGATTTGAAACCCTTTAGTATATATACTCTATGTTCACAAGAAATTAGTTATGTTTTTTCAATCTGGGATAAAAACCTTTTTGGTTTAAATACTTCAACTTAAAAGGATAACATACTAACATAATATCTTTTCAATGTGGGATAAAAAAAATTTCAAATAATCTTTTAAACTTCATTATTTATAACATGTATAGCATATATTCATATGGATTGTTTCTTATTTTCTTCATATGTAATATTAAAACTTCAAATATTTTTTTTTCCGGGTTGATTCGGGTTGACTTGGGTTGACCCGTATAACCCGGGACCCTGCTCCTTAGCCAGGTCAACCCCCAGGTTGGGTCTAATAACTATGGTCTTAATCATGTCATCAAAACA
>Ga0307508_10002720_pt1 | contig 18476 bp, 11 predicted proteins | sample 9_EM_MG_FD_203089 | JGI IMG/M metagenome (GOLD analysis project Ga0307508, IMG submission 203089) | Populus trichocarpa ectomycorrhiza microbial communities from riparian zone in the Pacific Northwest, United States - 9_EM | ecosystem: Host-associated > Plants > Roots > Unclassified | place... | reverse complement strand
ACCAAACCGTGTATAACCGGCTGCGCGACCTGTATAAATATTTCATGAACCTGGCCGAGTACCAACTGGCCTGATATCCTAAAAAAACCTGGCATGAACAGAAGAAAATTTTTACGCAATACCGTTCCGGCTACCGTGCTGCCGGCATTTATCGGGGGCTTTTCGCTAAAAGCTCATTCCGCTTACAGTCCCCTCATGGCAGCTTTGGGACCCACCGTCACCGATACCGATAAGGTATTGGTCCTTATCCAGCTCAATGGCGGCAACGACGGGCTGAACATGGTAATACCCATTGAGGGCTACGGTAATTATTATAATGCCCGCGCCAATATCGCCATCCCCCAGAACAAGATATTGCCGCTTAATGGTAATAGCAAAACGGGCCTGCACCCTTCCATGACGGGCCTGCAGACCCTGTTCAACGAAGGGCACCTGGCTATTGTGCAGGCGGTAGGGTATCCCTCGCCCAATTTTTCGCATTTCCGTGCTACCGATATATGGATGAGCGCATCCGATTCAGATGCGGTGGTGAACAGCGGCTGGGCGGGCAGGTACCTGGCCTCCGAGTTTCCGAACTATCCCAATGGCTTTCCCAACGCATCGATGCCCGACCCGCTGGCCATACAAATCGGTTCCACTACCTCGCTGGCCCTGCAGGGACCTGCCATGACCATGGGCATGAGCATCAGCGACCCGACCAATTTTTATAACCTGATAGACGGCGTGGTAGATCCTGCTCCCGATACACCCTGGGGCAAGGAGCTCAGATACATCCGCCTGATAGAACAGCAAACCAAGGATTATTCAACTGTTATCAAAGCCGCCGCCGCGGCCGTTCCCAGCCAGGGGTCCTATCCCTCGGGCAATGATTTGGCGGCGCAGCTCAAGATTGTATCCCGCCTCATCAAAGGCGGGCTGAAAACCCGTATATATATGGTAGGCACAGGTGGCTTTGATACCCACTCGGGTCAGACCAATGCCATTGATACCACCATTGGCTCACATGCCAACCTGATGGCGCGCGTATCGGACGCCATCAAGGCATTCATGGACGATTTAAAAGGGCTGGGCGTAGACGACCGCGTGATAGGTATGACCTTTTCCGAATTCGGCCGCCGTATCAAGTCCAATTCCAGCATGGGTACCGACCATGGCGCCGCCGCGCCGGTATTCATATTTGGTAAGCATGCACGGCCGGGGGTAGTGGGTTCCAACCCTGCCATACCGGGCAGCGCATCGGTCAACGATAATATTCCTTATCAATACGATTTCCGCAGCGTATACGCCTCTTTGCTCAACCAGTGGTTTTGTGTAAATCCCACCGATTTGCAGACCATCATGTTCAAGAACTTCCAGAACATTGCGCTGGCGGCCAACAATGCCTGTACCACCACCGGGCTGGACGATGTATACCGCAATGCGGGCGACCAGCTTATCATCAACTATCCCAACCCGTTTGTGGAAAGCACCCGTATTACCTTTAAAACCAGCGGTCAGCATACCCTGGTGCATATCATCGATACCCTGGGCCGCTCTATACGAACACTGACCGACCGGACCTATGCGCCGGGCGTATACAGCGTAGACTTTGACAGCTCGGGCCTCCCTACGGGCGTATATTATGCCCGTTTCCAGAACGGCCCCATACAGCAGGTAAGACCCATGCTTAAGGTGCGTCAATAAACGAGCAAAAACACGTCATAATTTTTTAAATAGCCCCCGATGGGGGCTTTTTTAGTAGTTTTACGGTATCTTCAGCTAACTGAACACCTAATATTTTAACTGATACCTGCATGATCCGTATTTTTATCCTGGAAGATCATGAAATGTACCTGGAAGGGCTTGCTTTATTGTTAAAGAAGCAGGAAGACATTGAGATTATGGGTACTGCTTCCACCGGGGAAACGCTGCTTTCCCAACTGCCTGCGCTGGAGGCAGATATTTTGCTGCTCGACGTTCACCTGCCTGATATCGGGGAGGAAGACCTGCTAAAAAAAATTCGCACTATCAGGCCCGATCAGAAAATCATTTATCTTACCCTTATGCGCGGCACGCGCTATGTACACCGGCTCACCCGTCATGAAATACAGGGGTATGTATTAAAAAACAAACCGGTGACAGACCTGGTGGAGGCGATACGGACAGTGTACGGCGGCGGTAGTTATTTCAGCAAGGAGATAGACATTATCAATGGCAATGATTTCAGGAATACCATTACGGTAGAAGACAGGAAGGTAGAGGAAATATTATCCAAACGCGAAATAGAAGTGCTCAAGCTGGTATGCCGCGAATTCAGCAACGCGGAGATAGCCGAAAGGTTGTTCTTAAGCGTGAGCACGGTAGAAACACACCGCAAAAACCTTATCGCCAAGCTGGGCGTGAATAATACCGTCGGGCTGGTCAAATTCGCGCTCAAGAATAAGCTGATAGAATAAAGGCAAATCCCAACGCTGTGTGAAATATTGGTTTTTACTTTTCTTTTTTACTGCACCGCTAATGGCCCGGCTGCAGCCGGTGGATACCGCCTGGCTGAAAACCCTGTACGACCGCTGTATCAACATGGACGAGAACAAGGCCGATTCGGTGGCCTGGTATGCCGGTTTTATTGCCAGGGAAGCGGCCCGGCTTAAGTATGATAAAGGCGACGTGCTTTCCTCCCGCCTGCACGGCATTTCCCAGGATCTCAAAGGCAATTACGATTCGGCGCTGGTATACTACCTGCAATCGCTCGATGCTGCCCGCAAGCTGCACAGCCTGCGCTATGAAATGAGCGCGCTGAATGATCTTGGTTATGTATACGTAAACAGCAAGCAACCCGAAAAAGCAAAAGAAGCCTACCTGCAATCTGCCCGGCTGGCGGTAGCCGCCGGCGCCAGCGGTCATTCGCTTATCAGCTCCTATGTTAACCTCGGCGGCATTTACAATATCCTGCGCCAGCACGACAGCGCCCTGGTGTTTCTTGAAAAAGGCCTGGCCATCGCCATAGAAAGCCACGATGAAGATGGTATCCATTCCATCTACAACAATATCGGCAATGTGTATTACCGGAAAAGAAATTTTGAAAAGGCATTGCCCTATTTCCAACGCAATTACCAGTACCACCTGCTGCTGTCTGATTCGGGCAGCATATGGCTTGACCAGCTGAACCTGGCCGATGATTTTTTGCAAACAAAAAAATATGATTCTGCTTTCTTCTATGCACAGCGGGCGCTGGCCCTGGCGCAAAGCATGAAGGCAAGGAGCAAGGAAGCCGATAGCTATGCCATCCTGGCCCAGGTATATTCGGGCAAAGGCGATTATAAAGGCGCTTACGAAAGCGAGCTGAAGCATTATAGCATCGACAGCAGCCTGATAAACGAAGCAACCAACAGAACGATGGCCAACCTGCAGGAGCGTTTCAATGCCAAACAGCGCGAGCAGGAAAACCGGCTGCTGATGGCCCGGGTGCAGCAGGCCGTGCTGCAGCAGCGTATTGTGACCTACCTGGCCATTGCCGCCGGGGTTATCGCCCTGCTCATCGGCGTATCACTATACCAGAAGCGACAGGCCAACCGCAAGCTGAAGCAGCAAAACGATCTTATCAGGCGGCAGAATGAAAAGCTGGCCGAGCTGAATTATGAAAAGAATTCGCTTATCAGCATCGTATCGCATGACCTGGGCAGCCCGTTTTCGGCCATCAAGATGTGGTGCCAGGTGCTGGAAGCAGGCGATGACCCGCTAACGGACGAACAGCAGAAAGCCTTGGAGCGCATCCAGTCTGCCACCCAAAAAGGCGAAACGCTTATCCGTACTATCCTCGATGTGGAGAAAGCGGAGACCAACAAACATGTCGTACAGCTGGAGAACTTCAACCTCAGTCTGTTTGTAGAAAACCTGGTAGACGATTTCAGGCCGTCTGCTACGGGCAAGAATATCCACCTGCATTGTGAAACGCCCGGCAGCCATGTTTACCTGGTCAGCGATAAAGCGCTCGTAGCCAGGATTTGCGAAAACCTGGTGTCCAATGCGCTTAAATATACGCCCCCGGGCAAAAATGTATGGATCAGCGTGGCCGACGGGCAGGATGCTGTTAACATAAAAGTAAAGGACGAAGGGGTAGGCATCGAGCCTTCGGAATTGCCGCATCTTTTTTCCCGCTATAGCAATATTTCTTCCAGGCCCACCGGCGGCGAAGCCTCTACGGGGCTCGGGCTTTCCATCGTAAAGCGCATCGTACAGGAGCTGAACGGCAGTGTTTTTTGCGAAAGCGAACCCGGCAAAGGCTCTCTTTTTACCATCGTGCTGGGAAAATAATCAGGGAGCAATACCCCGTTTTCGCTAGATTTGCAACTAAGTAGCATTTTTTAATGAACGCACGTTCTATCATACGATCCTTACTGGCCGGCTTACTGCTGATCGTTTTTGCTTTCGGCATTACGCCTAAGCAGGCGTTGCACAACTGGCTGGCCGACCACGAGGATGCTACTCACCCGCATTGCAATTATGGCGATGTTACGCATTTCGGCAGTTATGGCTTTCATTGTGATTGCGATAACCTGGTAGCCGAATCGCCGTTTACTTACCAGGAAGATATCACTGAATACAATTCCCTGCCGGTTTTCGCCGGCTGCCCGGGTTTTATAGCGCACCGTTTCTATGCCGAGGCGCCGGGTGTCTTTTCCCTTCGCGGTCCTCCTGCTGCCGTGTCATTCCTTTAAATAGCCTTTGGGCTATCCTGTATTACTGCCGGGCAGCGCTTGTTGCCTGTTGCTGGTAACCATCTATATTTTCTATTTCATTAAACATTGAAGGATGAACACAAGTTTTGCAAGGGTTAGCCTTATCCTCGTTTTTGCAGCGCTGTATCAATTGACTTTTATACCCGTTATGGCTGGTACGGTAATACCGCCCACCGGTTCTTTGTCGGGCAGGATATCAGAAAAGAAAAACAACGCCCCGCTCACGGGCGCTACCGTATATATTCCGGATCTTAAGATAGGCGTGGTGGCCGATTCCTCGGGCAGCTATCGTTTTAAATCATTGCCTTCGGGCAGTTACCTGGTGGAAGTAGGGTATGTGGGATATAAATCGGTGACAAGGACCGTAACGATCAACGGGGCGGTAGAAGAAAATTTCACGCTGGCCGAAGAGGCGGTAGAAGAAAGCGTTGTGGTGGTCACCGGTTTATCGAAGGCTACGCAGGTAAAAAGAAGTCCTATCCCCATCGTGGCCATCAGCCATGATTACCTGGTAAAGAACCTCAGCAGCAATATCATCGACGCCATTGCCAAAGTGCCCGGTGTGAACGCGCTTACAACCGGCCCCAATGTGTCGAAACCATTTATCCGCGGCCTGGGGTATAACCGCATTCTTACGCTGTACGACGGCGTGCGGCAGGAGGGCCAGCAATGGGGTGACGAGCATGGTATTGAAGTAGACCAGTATGGCGTGGAAAAAATAGAAGTGATAAAAGGCCCGGCCAGCCTGAGCTATGGCTCGGATGCGCTGGCAGGGGTGGTCAACCTGATTCCTTACCAGCCGGCGCCCGAAGGAACGGTGAAAGGAGAAATCGTGGGCGACTACCAAACCAACAACGGTATGTTTGGCGGCTCGGCCATGCTGGGCGGCAATAAAAACGGGTTTGAATGGATGGGCCGCCTGTCGCATAAGCAGGCTACCAACTACCAGGATAAAATCGATGGTAGGGTATATGGTACGGCGTACAAGGAAACCGATGCCAGCCTTTCTGCCGGGCTGCATGGCAAATGGGGCTATTCGCATATCGGGCTGTCGCTATACGATGATTTGCAGGAGATACCCGACGGCAGCCGTGATTCGGCCACGCGGCAGTTTACCAAGCAAATTACGGAAGCAGATACTTATCGTCCCATTGTATCGGGCGACGAACTGAAATCGTATACCATCACGCCCCTGCACCAGCATGTGCAGCATTACCGTATATACTCTGCCAGCAATTTTACGCTGGGGCAGGGCCGCCTGGCGCTTAACCTTGCTTACCAGCGCAGCGCGCGGCGTGAGTACAGTCACCCGGAACTATCGGATATACCGGGCCTGTATTTGAAGTTGAATACGTATTCGTATGATGTGAAATATTATTTCCCCGAGTTCAGCGGCTGGAACCTGTCGGCCGGTGTAAACGGTATGTACCAGGATAACAACGTGACCAGTGGAACGGAGTTTATCATTCCCGGTTATCACCAGTTCGATGCGGGGCCTTTTGCCCTGATCAGGAAAACGTTCAATAAGCTGGATTTTTCGGGGGGATTGCGTTTTGATGTGCGTTCGTTTAAGAACAGCGCCCTGTTTACAAAACCCAACCCGGCCACCGGCTTCGATATGGCGGTAACGGGTGCAGCTGCTACCGGCGCCGATCAGCCATTTTATGATTACAGCCATACCTTTTCCGGCTGGTCGGGTAGCCTCGGCGCTACGTACAACTTCAACGAGAAGCTGGCGGTAAAAGCCAATATCTCGCGTGGCTTCCGCGCGCCGAATATTTCGGAAATATCTTCCAACGGCGTACATCCCGGCACCAATATCTACCAGATAGGCAACCCCGGCTTCAGGCCAGAGTTCAGCGTGCAGGAAGATATCGGGTTTAGTTTTGCTTCCAAATACGCGGTGATAACGCTTAGCCTGTTTAACAACGACATCAGCAACTATATTTTCAACCAGCGCCTGCTGGGTGCTTCCGGCGCCGACTCTGTTATCGTGCCGGGCAACCAGACCTATAAATTTCAGCAGGGGGAAGCTAATTTGTACGGTGGTGAGTTTAGCCTCGATATTCACCCCGTACGCCCCCTGCATTTTGAAAACAGTATTTCTGCGGTATACGGCCGCAATAAAGGAGTTGACTCCAAGCTGGCATCTGACAGTAATAAGTACGTTCCCTTTATTCCGCCGGTGCATGGCATTTCCGAATTGCGGTATGACTTCGAAGCCAAACAAAGCCATATCGTCAACGGCTTTATAAAATTCCAGGCAGCCTGGTATGCCAGCCAGAACAGGGTATACCTGACCGATAACACGGAAACGGCTACACCGGGATATACGCTTATTAATGCGGGCATTGGCGCGGGGTTTGCCAATAAGAAAGGGGAGACGCTGTTCAGCGTGTCTGTTTTTGGGAATAACCTGTTTGATGTGGCCTACCAGGACCACCTGAGCCGGTTAAAATACTTTGAGCCTTACCCCGATGACCCGCGCGGCCACCATGGGATCTATAACATGGGCCGTAATTTTGGGGTGCGGGTAAATGTGCCGCTGTCGTTTTAGTTAAAAGGGTAAGCCGCCCCCGCCTGCTGTGCCGGGCAAGGGCGGCCCACCCTCTACAAAACCAGCGAGGCTTATACTACATACTAGAATGAAATTTTCTACGTTAATAATGGGTAGTATTATGTTACGTCACTAACCCAATAACATAGCGCTTGGAAAACAAGCCTCCGTATTCGTTACGGGGGCTTTTTAGTTGACAGTTGCTCGTTGACAGTTGACAGATTTTTGCTTCGATTCCGGACAACGAACAACGCCTCAAAAGCCCTGTCAACTGTCAACGAGCAACTGTCAACTTCCTTTCTACGCCACCTGCAAATTCTTTCTCTCTCCAATCTGCTGCCGCCACATGGCATAATACAAACCCTTTTCGTTGAGCAGGCTGCTGTGGGTGCCGGTTTCGATCACATTGCCTTTTTCGAGTACGTAAATGCGATCGGCATGCATGATGGTGGAAAGCCGGTGGGCGATAAGAATAGTGATCTGGTTCTTTTGGGAAGAAACATCCCTGATGGTGGCCGTTATCTCTTCTTCGGTCAGCGAGTCGAGCGCCGAAGTAGCTTCGTCGAATATCAGCAGCTTAGGCCTGCGCAGCAGGGCGCGGGCGATGGAAAGGCGTTGTTTTTCACCGCCGGATAGTTTGAGACCGCCTTCGCCAATCATCGTATCGAGGCCTTTCTCGGCCCTCGACAGCAGGCCGAGGCAGGAGGCTTTTTGCAGCACGTCCAATAGTTCAGACTCGGTAGCCGTGGGATTAACGAATACCAGGTTTTCTTTGATGGTGCCGGCAAAGAGCTGTGTATCCTGCGTTACAAAACCAATCTGGTTGCGCAGGTCTTCAAAGTTGACGGAGGTTTCATCCATACCGTTATACAATATCTTTCCTTCGAGCGGGCGGTACAGGCCTACCAGCAGTTTCATTAGGGTCGACTTTCCCGAGCCCGAAGGCCCTACAAAGGCAATCGTTTCGCCCGTCTTTACATCGAAGCTGATGTCTTCAATGGCTTTATGGCTGGCTGTCTGGTGTTTGAACGCCACGTTTTTAAACGCGAGCTGGCTTACAGGCCCCAGGTGCAGCGGGTTGATGGGCTGCATCTCGGGTTTTTTAAGCATGAGGGTATGAAAATTATTGAGAGAGGCCTCCGCTTCGCGGTAGGAGAGAATGATATTGCCTATTTCCTGCAGCGGACCGAAGATGAAGAAGGAATAAAATACCAGCGTCATTACTTCGCCGGGGGTAATCTTTCCTTTAAATACCAGCCACAGCAGGGTGAACATGATTACCTGGCGCAGGAAATTCACAAACGTGCCCTGTATAAAGCTCAGCGCACGGATGCTTTTTACCTTGCGCAGCTCCAGCCCCAGTATTTTATAGGTATTCTTGTTGAGGCGGTCTATTTCCTGGCTGGTGAGGCCCAGGCTTTTTACCAGTTCTATATTGCGCAATGACTCGGTGGTGGAGCCTGCCAGCGAAGTGGTTTCTTTTACAATGTTCTTTTGGATGATTTTTATCTTACGGCTCAGCAGGCTGGTGAGCCATGCCAGTATCAGCATACCGCCGAAGTAGATGGGCATGATGGCCCAGTGCAGGCGTAAAGAATAAATGGATACGAATACTATGCCTACGATAATGGTAAACAGTACGTTGATAAATGAAATGATAAACCGCTCGGTATCGGTACGCACCTTGGTGAGGATAGACAGGGTTTCGCCGCTGCGCTGGTCTTCAAATTCCTGGTAGGGCAGCTTCATGGAATGCTGGAGGCCATCGGTGAATATTTTAGCGCCGAATTTCTGCACCACCACATTGCTGAAATAATCCTGGAAGGCTTTGGCGATGCGGGATATCATGGCCACGCTGATGAGGATACCCAGTATTTTCAGTACGCCCCATATAAACTCCGTTTGAGTGCGGGGGCCGGTAGCGTGGAACTCTTTTTGGACGGCCGTCTTTCCACCGGCCTGGGTTATCGTTTTCTGAATATAATCGCCCGTCTCATACGGGTGGGTGGCATACTTGTCTATCAGCTTCCCAAAAAAATACGGGTCCAGCATCGAGAACACCTGGTTGATTGTCGCCAAAAACAAAGCCAGCACTATCAGCCATTTATAGGGCTTCAGATAAAATAACAGGATCTTCATATTGTGAAATTAATGTGCAGTCGCAGATGAGGTGTATAACCATCAAACTTCGTACAAGTTCGCTAAAACTGACAAGATTTCACGATAGCCGGGAATTTTCTATTGGTTATCAACGGTTTTAGCATCGTTACCTGATATACGAATTGGCATGTGTGCCATCGGGTAAGCTGTCATGTAAAAAAACGGGGGGCCAGGCGATATAGGCGTCGAGCTTACCGGTGGTGCTGGCATGCGCCAGCAGGTTGTCGGCTATGTATTGGATGGGCGTTTGCAGCCGGACTAATTTTTCCGCGGCAGCATGGCTTACCGCGTAAGCATAGGTATAATCGTGAAAACCGCTTTTTTTCAGGTGGGGGGAATAAGGCGTTGCATACAGGTGGTTAATCATCCTGTGCGTCCACTTTACCCCGGCCACCATATGCTGAAGATGGTAGAGCCCCTGTTTAAGCATTGTTTTCCAATTCGTTTCGCCGTTCTTATCCCAGCCCCACATGAGCAGCTCCCAGCCGGCGGGCAATTCATCGAGTACCGCCGGTATGTATTGGATGGCCTGCGGATTGGGTACTGCATCGTCTTCAAAAATGAGGATGCGGCGATAGTTGTTGCGCAACATATCCTCGTACATCAGCTTATGACCCCAGGAACAGGCAATTTCGCCCGGCTTCATTATCTTATCATAGCGATGGTGCAGGCGGGTAAGCGATTCACTGTAAGTGCCTTTGGCGATGAGGTCGGCAACGGAGAATTTATTTTTATCTGCCCCATAAAAGAAGCTATAGTTCAGGCCATCGAAACGTTGTGCAAAAGCTTCCCTTCTGCCGGTGGCGGATTCTACTGACAGTACGTATATTTTATCATAGTAGCGATTGAGAACTTCAAAGTGCTCCTGCATATAAAAAGATATCGTGAAAATAAGTGTTTGAAATGATAAATCGGTATTGCGTACAAAAAATTGTTATGTTTGGAAGCAGTGAATGAACGCCCGTTTATATCGATTTGCATACCCACTTATAAGAATGCCGTTTACGTGGAGCGGTTACTGCATTCCATCGCGGAGCAATCGTACACTGATTTTGAAATCGTCATGACCGATAACAGTCCTGATAATAGCGTGGAGCAGCTTGCAAAACAATTTTCCGGGCGGCTGCCCATACGATATTATAAAAACGATCCGCCTACGGAAATGGCGGAAAACTTCAACGCCGGCCTTAAAAAAGCGACCGGTAAATGGATTAAGCCGATGCATGACGACGATTGGTTTGCATCTCCCGCATCGCTGGAGCGGTTTGCCGGCGTGGCCAGCCAAACCGCGTCGAAGTTTATCTTCTCCGCCTGCAAAAATGTGTATGCCAGCTCAGGGAAGGTGGTGGATGAAGCGCTTGCCGGCAGCAGGAAGGAAATGCTGGAAGAAAATCATCTTAACCTTTTTCATTTAAATGTAATCGGTCATCCAAGCGCGGTGATGCATTACAACGACGGCAGCATCCTTTACGATACCTCGTTTAAATGGGTAGTGGATGTTGATTTTTATATGCGGTTCCTTAACAGGTACCCGGGGTTTGACTACATCCCTGATTTCCTGGTGAATATCGGGATTGATGACAACCAATTATCCAACAAATACTATAAAAATCCTGCAGTAGAGGTGCCCGAATACCTGGGCATGCTGGCGAAATACCCACCCGGTCTGGTGTTAGGGAATCAATATGTATTTCATATGCTATGGGACCTTGTAAGAAAGTTCAGGTTAAAAGGAGCCGCCGATATTGAGCAATGCGGCTATCATGGTGCCCTTCCCGGAGTAATAAACGGCATCATACAGTACCAGGAAAATATCCCCCGGATTATATTGAAGCAGCCGCCCTGGTCGGCAATCCTGATGAAAAAATGCTTCCGGCAGTTAAATAAGACCATCGGTTAGTTTTTAAGATGGGTTTCTCTTAGCTTGCTTTTCCCCCTGTCATTATTCAAACTCGTTTATTATGAATACGTTTTTCTTTCGCCTGGCGTTTGCGGCCCTTGTCCTGTTGCCGTTCAGCCATTGCCGGCAGGCAGCCGGCCGTCAATATGATGCAGCTGGTTTCCATGCACTGCTGGCCAACTACTGGGAAGGCATCTATCATTTAAAACCGATGGACGCGACGGTATTCGGCGACTACCGCTTCAACGGGCAGTTTGTAAATACCTGTACGCAGGAATACCGCCGGTCGCTCACCGGGTTTTACCAGCAATATCTGGACAGTCTTGCCGCATTTGACAGCACCGGCATTGGTGAGCAGGACAGGCTGAGCTATCAAATCCTGCAATACGATTGCCGGATGGAGCTGGAAAAAGCAACGTTCGACAGCTGGAAAATACCTTTTACGCAATTTGGCGATGCCGGCAATACGCTTTCGGGCAATATGGTGCTGGCCATGGGGCAATATGGATCCGGCGCTTCGGCGCAACCGTTTAAAACGGTACAGGATTACGATGACTGGCTGGAGCGTATACATGGTTATACCCAATGGTGCGACAGCGCCATCGGCAATTTCAGGCAGGGCATGGCCACGAAATATGTGCTGCCCAAAACCCTGGTGATAAAGATGATCGATATCTGCAAGGGACTGGTGAGCGCCGACGAAACAAAAAGTATTTTCTACGGCCCCATCAATACCATGCCGTCTTCTTTTGCCCCGGCCGATAAGGAACGTCTTACCGTGGCGTACAAGACGGCTATCAAAAACGAACTGAACCCGGCCCATAGCAAGCTGGTGGCTTTTCTTGCCAACGAATACCTGCCCGCCGCCCGTACCAGCTCGGGCGCAGGCGATCTGCCCAATGGCCTGGCTTACTATAAGCTGTGTGTAGAAGACTGGACTACCACCGATGAATCGCTCGATAACATATACAACACCGGCCTTGCCGAGGTAAAACGCATACGTGGTGAAATGGAGGCGATTAAAAACAGCACGGGCTTTAAAGGAGATCTCAATGCATTCTTTACGTTTATGAAAACCAGTAAGCAGTTCATGCCGTTTAAAACGGCGGGAGAGGTGCTGGATTCATTCCGTCATATCTATGCCATCATACAACCCAACCTGCCAAAGCTGTTTGAATTGTTTCCCAAAAGCAAATTCGAAATACGGCAAACGGAAGCTTTCCGGGCGGCCAGCGCCAGTATCGAGTATGCGCAGGGCACGCCCGATGGCAGCAGGCCGGGAATTTTTTATGTGCCTGTTATCGATCCCGCCACGTTTAACATCACTTCCGGTATGGAAAGCACTTTTTTGCATGAAGCCATTCCGGGGCATCATTACCAGTCGTCCCTGCAAATAGAAGATACCGCGTTGCCGGCCTTCCGCCGTTTTAAATGGTATGGCGCTTACGGCGAGGGCTGGGCATTGTATTGCGAAAGCCTGGGCCCCGAGCTGGGTTTGTATACCAATCCTTACCAGCATATGGGCGCGCTGGGCGATGAAATACACCGCGCCATCCGGCTGGTGGTGGATGTAGCCATTCACAGCAAAGGCATGACGCGCGAGCAGGCCATCGACTATATGATGGCCAATGAACCGGTGAGCCGCGAGGGCGCCGTAGCCGAAACAGAGCGTTATATGGCTTTGCCGGGGCAGGCCTTGTCGTATAAAACCGGTGCGTTAAAGATCCGTGCGCTGCGCGATAAATATGCACGGCTGCAGGGTAGCCGGTTTGATATACGCGCCTTCCACCGGGAGGTATTGAACAGCGGGTGCCTGCCGCTGTCGGTGCTGGAAGAGAAGCTGGATAAATGGACCAACGCCCGGTAAAAGGGTATAAACTCCTTTGCGGGAACCTGCGGGATATTGCCGGAGGCTAAGGGTTTCTGGGTAATTTTACCTTATAACTTATCATGAAGGGCAATAAATCAGTCTTCTAAGCAACAAAAACTACCGTTTGTCCTTTAAATTCGCCTTTCGACACTGGATAAGGTAACACCGCAGCGACTTAAGATGTTATTTTGTCTAGTATAACAAGTTTAACATTTATTTATTGAGGTTAAGCTTTTCACTTTCAAAACTAAACTCCAAAATGAGAAAACTTCTTGCACTCCTACTGTGTATTGTAGTGACCCTCGGTCAGCTCAATGCGCAAACACGGGTCATTACAGGGAAAATTACTGACCCCAGCGGAAGACCTGTACCAGGTGCTTCCATTAGCGTTAAAGGTATTAAAGGCGGTAGTGTTACCGATGCGGACGGTGCTTTTTCGTTCTCGGTTCCGGCCACTGCCAAAACCATCACTGTTTCTGCCATCGGTTTTGCTCCACAGACAACGAACATCGACAATGGAACGATTAACCTGAAACTGGCGCTGGCCAATAACGGCCTCCAGGAAGTGGTGGTTGTAGGTTATCAGTCGCTTAGAAGAGCGGAAGTAACGGGTGCGGTTACGACCATCAGCGCCAAAGAGATAGCCGAAAAGCCCCTTACGAACATTACCCAGTTATTGCAGGGTAAGTCGCCTGGCGTACAGGTTACGTCCGCCAGCGGCCGTCCCGGTATCAATGCCTTTATCCGTATCAGGGGTACCGGTTCTATCGGCGCTTCTTCGGACCCTTTAATATTGCTTGACGGGGTGGCTATCAATACAGCCGCTTACAACACCATCAATCCCGATGATATCGAAGATATCAATGTTTTGAAGGACGCTTCGGCTACCGCAATCTACGGTTCGCGCGGTTCCAACGGCGTATTGCTGATTACGACCAAAAAAGGACGCGGCGCTTCTATTTTAAGCTATAGCTTCCGTTATGGTTCCGTTAAAGCGCTGCCGCTGAAAAACCTGAAGCTGATGGATGCCAGGCAGAAACTGCAGTATGAATACGATTTTGGCCCGGGCAATTTGAACGAAGTGTCCGATACGATGGTTAGAACACGGTATGGTGCCGCTGCCACGATATTTTCCATTACCGACCCACAGCGCCAGGATATCTGGAACACAATGATAAACAGGGCGGCCAACTGGGATAAAGAATTGTTGCAGACCGGCCTGATAAAGACCCATGAAGTTACCTTGCAGGGCGCTGCCGAAAAGTTCAAGTACTTCTTCTCGCTCAACAAGAGCAATAACGAAGGCGCTGAAAAAGTATCCTTCTGGAACAGGACTGGCGGACGCCTGAACACCGAATACCAGGCCAACGATTGGTTCAAGTTAGGCACCAACATGGGCCTGGCGCGTACCGTCGAAAACGTAAACAGGGAATTGTTCAACGGCCAGGCATTGTATACCACCGCCATGTTGATCAACCCCTGGGAGCCTTTCAATGGCAGCGATGGCAAAATGAACCTGACTACCCTGGGCCAGAATGCGCTTGAAACGGCTATTTATAATCCCAGCGTGGCCGACCGTATAGGCTCTTTTGCTACTATATATGGTGAGGCAAAAGCGTTCAACCACCTCACGCTGAAGAGCCAGCTGGGTATGAACTATAACACGTTGAGCCAGGAATATTATCTCCAGCCCGGCTCTTACCTCGCTGCCGTGCTTGGCTATAACCAAAAAAGGGATAACGGCAACCGCGAGTTCCTGTATTCCTTTACCAATACGGCCAACTGGCGCCAGACTGTAGCTGACGACCACAATTTCAACATCCTCGCCGGTATGGAGTTTACCAAGGATAAATTCTACAGCTACTCGCTGACCGCGAGAGGGTTCCCGACGGCTTCGGTTAATACCCTGGAAAACGGCGCTACCCCCACGCAGGCTACCACCTCGAGGTATGACTGGTCGCTGATTTCCTATTTTGCGAGCATAGGATACGATTATAAAAAGAAATACTTCCTTACATTGAGCGGTCGCCGTGACGGTTCTTCCCGTTTTGGTAAGAACAACGAATTTGCCAATTTCTGGGCTGCCGGCGCTGCATGGGATATAAAGAGCGAAGATTTTTTAAGCCATATTAAAGTAATCAACTCCCTGAAGCTCCGTGGCTCGGTAGGAACCTCTGGTAACAATAACCTGGGCTCAACTGCTGCCGCCCAGTATTTAGCGCTTGGCACCTATGCGCTGAACGTGAACTATAATAACCAGCCCGCCGCTTCTCCCAATCAAATCGCGAACCCCGACCTGACCTGGGAGTCGAACAACAATTATGATATGGGTCTGGAATTCAGTTTGTTCAACAGCCGCCTGACAGGTAGCTTCGATTATTATTATCGTAAAACTTCTCACCTGCTTTACCCGGTGAATATTTCATTGACAACCGGTTTTGCAACCTACCAGGGTAACATAGGTAGCATGAAGAACTCCGGCGTTGAATTGATGCTGGGTTATGATGTTATCAGGAACGCTGACCTGGTGTGGAATGTATCCGCTACCTACACGCACAATGACAATAAAATCCTGAGCCTGTACAACGATAATGTTGTTGCTGCAGGAACGGGTGGCTACGCTTACCTGAAAGTAGGGCAGCCTATCTTTACCTATTTTATGCCCAACTGGGCCGGTATTAACCCGCAAACAGGCAAAAACGAATATTACAAGCTGGACGGCACTAAGAGCGATGTATGGGACGCCAGCATGCAGAAATTGCAGAATGGCAAGTCTACCCAGGTTAAATACTACGGTAGCCTCAATACCTCGGTTACCTACAAAGGAGTTGACCTGGGCGCGCAATTCTACTATTCCGGCGGCAACTATATCTACAATGTAGCCTGGCAGGTAGGTTCCTCCGAAGGATATAATATAAACAATAACCAGTTTACCGACGTGCTGGATTCGTGGAAGAAGGCCGGTGACGTAAAAAGATACGCCAACCTGCAGGATGGTACGCAGTATGCGAACTCATACGATTCAGATAAGTGGCTGGAAAAGGGTGACTATATCATCCTGCGTGATGTGACCCTCGGCTATACATTGGATTCCAAGATTGCCAAGCGGATCAAGATGAAAGGGCTCCGCGTATTTGTGCAGGGCACCAATCTTTGGACGCGCACGAAAATGCACGGTATTCCTGAAGTGGGTCAGTCGAATGGCGAAAACACCACTTATACTGCCCCGGGCATTCTTACCTTATACGCTTACCCGCAGGTGCGTGCTATCACAGCTGGCGTAACTGTTCAATTCTAAAAACTACAGACAATGAAGAAATACTCATATATATTTTTAAGCGCTCTTCTGGCCTTAGGGGCTTGTAAGAAATCGGAGCTGAACCTGTTTCCTTACAATGCAAAGGAAACTTCGCAGGCGTTCACCTCGCAGACAGATGTTCAGCTTGCTATCAATGGTATGTATTACGGTATCAAATCTTCCGGTTCCTATTACAACGGTACCTGGAATATCCTCGCCGATGCGATTGCCGATAACCTGATCATCAGCAGAGCGGGCCGCGGCTCGTTTACTAACTTTAGTGAATGGCAGTATAATCCCACAGCTACTTATGGCATGTTCGCCGGCGGATATACCATGACAAGGCGCGCGAATGCCATCCTGGAAAATATCGATGCTTTTCCCGCCGGCACCTTCAAGGACAATGCAAAGGCCGAGGCGCTTGCAATAAGGGGCTTGACCTACTTCGACATGTCGCGTATTTTCAGCAAAACCTATCTGAACGCCTCGGCGACAGATTCCACTTTGCCTTATGTAACAACGACGGATGCTACTATCACACCTGCCAAAGAGCCTGTAAAAGGATTTTATGACAAGGTAATAGCCGACCTGAGCAGCGCTTATACAATGATAAATGCAGACAATGGCACAGGCCGTTTGAACAAGGCTTCTGTAGCAGGTATACTATCGAGGGTTTTATTATACAAGGGTGACTGGGCCGGTACCATTACCGCTGCTAACAATGCGCTCGGCAGCAGTCCCGCGTTGCCTGATATTGCCAATTTCTCTAAAATCTGGACAACCGATACGTACAATACTGGTGTGTTGTTTAAGGTTGTCAACAACAGCGTGGACAATATCTCTACGCAGGGTGTAAACTATTCTCAAACCGTGAGTGGCGCCCAAAAGTCTGAATATGTGGTGGAGTATAATTTCTACCAACTGTTTCAAAACACCGATGTCCGGAAAACGAGCTGGATAAGGACAAGCGTTTACCAGGGTAATAATTATAACAATGTAATTAAGTACCTGGGTGTCACGGGCAGCCCTGCTGGTGTACAAGATGCCAAAGTACTGAGGACAGCAGAGGTACTGCTGAACCGTATGGAAGCTTATTATATGAATAGCAATCCTACGGCTGCCCTGGCAGATTTGAACTTGCTTAAAAAGAACAGGTATACAGGCTTTGTTGACCTGGTAGGTATTTCCGGTCAACCGTTGCTCGACTCTATTTACAAAGAGAGAAGGCTGGAACTGGCCTTCGAAGGCGACCGCTTCTTTGACCTGAAACGCAGGAACCTGCCGATTGTACGTGATGGTACGAAAGGCGATTGGGCCGATGGAACCGGTGTTAATAATTATTCCCCCAACTTCCTGAGCATGCCTGTTGGAGATAAAAGGTTCCTCATACCTTTTCCCTTCGGCGAAACCAATTTCAACCTCAACCTGAAACAAAACCCAGGCTGGTAATATAACCAGGGTTTTATGATACAAGAGAGCGGCTGTCTTCGTTTTGAAGACAGCCGCTCTCTTTTTACTCCCGTCTAACTCCCGTCTAAGTCCCGTGTAAGTCCCGTCTTACTCCCGTCTCCCTTGGGCCGTACTTCGCCCATCCTGGGGCCGCCCTGGGGCTGCTCAGCATCCCATAAAAAAAGCGGTATCAACCGATACCGCTTTTGCATATAATAGAACCGTTTTCCAGGGTTTTAATAAGCGCTGAAATGATATTTCTCCAATGTCCGGCCATCATACACCGTACCGGTCATATAACCGCCTGATACCCGTATATCATCAAAATACATATCGGCCGAATTGCCGTAGCCGTCAGACAGCCGCACGGTCATGGTTTTGTGGGAATCGGTATAATAGTTTCCCGATTCGTCATAGTACCCGCTTATCGAGATACTGGTGTGCCAGCTGCCCCTGAGCGTTACCCTGTTGTCTGAATACAGGGCGGTGCCGTCGGGATAGAAATCAAACACCCCGCTTTCGAG
>Ga0307508_10002719_pt1 | contig 18478 bp, 17 predicted proteins | sample 9_EM_MG_FD_203089 | JGI IMG/M metagenome (GOLD analysis project Ga0307508, IMG submission 203089) | Populus trichocarpa ectomycorrhiza microbial communities from riparian zone in the Pacific Northwest, United States - 9_EM | ecosystem: Host-associated > Plants > Roots > Unclassified | place... | reverse complement strand
GCGATGCCGTGCTTGGTGACGGCCCAGAGCTCGCCGGTGCGCATCAGCCCGGTTTGCACCTCGTCGGCGATGTACAGCGCGTCGTAGCGCCGGCACAGCTCGTACACGGCCTCGAGGTAGCCGACCTCGGGCAGCGGGAAGCCGTACGTCGCCGGGATCGTCTCCATGATGACGGCGGCGACGTCGCCGCCGCGGAGGGCGGCCTCCATCGCCTCGAGGTCGTTGAACGGCACGTGCGGGAAGTCGGCGGGCTGGCCGGAGAGGAACAGCTCGGCGAACCGGTCGTCGCCGGTCGCGAGCGCGAGCCCGGTGTGCCCGTGGTACGCCTTCACGATCGACACGATCTTGCGCTTGCCGGTCGCGTGCCGGGCGGACTTCAGCGCGATGTCGACGGCCTCGCCGCCGCCGCTGGCATAGACGACCTTGCTGATCCCGGGCGGCCCGGAGGTGACCAGCGCCTCGGCGAGCGCGGTCCGGGCGAGCGACGGGAAGTGATGGTTGCCGATGTCGAACCGGTCCATCGCGGCGCGCACGGCGGCGACGACGTCCGGGTTGCGGTGGCCCAGGTTGTACGTGCCGCCGTTGAGATGCACGTCGATCAGCCGGGATCCGGACATGTCGTACAGGAAATAGCCGTCCCGGCGGTCGACGACCAGCGGCACCCCGGAGTCGGTCCAGAACTGGGTCTTGCCCGGGTTCCAGTAGCGACGAGCCTTGTCGAGGACCTCGTCCTTGGACTCGAAGGTGAACTCGCCGTAGTCGATGATGGCCGCCACCCCCTCATTCGGTCTGAATCGGTCTACCAGCGGTCCGGGCCGCGGGTCAACCGGGACATCCAGGTTTTACTTTCTCGTAGCAACGGAGGCTTGTGAGAGGGCCGGCCGGATGCGAGTCTCCTGACCATGCAAGTGGTCTGATCACGTACCCATTTTGGTCCAGACCCGACGTGACGGTCCAGGCCCGACGTGAACACCGGAGAGTGTGCATGACTACTGACAACCTCGCCCCCGAGGCGTTCGAGGACGCGCCGGTCCCACGCGCCGCCACCACCAACACACTCAAGGTAGGGGCCGTCGGGCTGGCCGGCGTCCTGTTCATGGCCGTCGCCAACGCCGCGCCGATCACCGCGATGACCGGCAACGTACCGATCGCCGTGGGTTACGGCAACGGCCTCGGCGCCCCGGCCGGCTTCCTCGTCGCGACCGTCGTGCTGACCCTTTTCACGGTCGGGTTCGTGGCGATGGCCCGGCACATCACGACGGCCGGCGCGTTCTACGGCTTCGTCACCCACGGTCTCGGCCAGCTGTGGGGGATGGCGACCGGGCTGCTGGCCACGATGGCGTACGTCGTCTTCGAGGGTTCGCTGATCGGCATCTTCGCCTACTTCGGCAACTACGCCCTCAAGGACTGGTTCGGCTGGAACGTCAACTGGCTGGTGATCGCGGTCGTCGGGATCGCGCTCATCGCCGTGCTGGGCTATTTCGACATCAACATCGCGGCGGCGATCCTGGGCTTCTTCCTCATCTGCGAGGTCGTCCTGCTGGCCGCGCTCGCGCTGTCGGTGCTGTTCAAGGGCGGCGGGCCCGACGGGCTGATGGTGGACTCGATCAACCCGGCGAACGCGTTCAAGAACCTGTCGGAGGGCGGCGGGCTCGGCGTCAAGACCTCCGCCGGCACCCTGGTCGCCGCCGGCAGCGGCGCGCTCGGCCTGTTCTTCGCGTTCTGGTCGTGGGTCGGCTACGAGACCACCGCCGTCTACGGTGAGGAGTCGCGCAACCCGCGGCGCATCGTGCCCCGGGCCACCCTGATCGCCGTGGTCGGGCTCGGGCTGTTCTACACGTTCGTCTCGTGGATGGTCATCGCCGGCGACGGCGCGAAGAACTCGATCGACCTGTCGAACAACAACTCGATCGGCATGTTCACCAACCTGGCCGAGGCCAACCTCGGCGGCCACTGGATCACCTACATCTACATCTTCCTCATGGTGTCCGGCTCGTTCGCCTGCGCGCTCGCGTTCCACAACGCGGCGTCGCGGTACCTGTTCGCGATCGGCCGGGAGATCCCGGCCACGATGAAGACGCTCGGTGCCACGCACGGCAAGCACCACTCGCCGTACATCGCCTCGGCCGTCCAGTCGGCCATCACGCTGGTGCTGACCGTCGGGTTCTACTTCCTCACCGTGGGCGGCAGCGACCCCAACCGCGGCGGCTACATCTACCTGTACGGCCTGCTCGCGCTGCTCGGCACGATGGCGATCCTGATCGTCCAGGCGATCACGTCCCTGGCGGTGATCTGGTACTTCCACGTGAAGAAGACCCATCCGGGCAACTGGCTCGTCACCGGCGTCGTCCCGGCGCTCGGCGGAATCGGCATGGTCTACGTGGTCTACCTGCTGTTCTCGAACATCGACTTCGCGGGCGGCGGCGCGGCCGGATCGCCGTTCTTCAAGGCCATCCCGTGGATCGTGGTCGCGACGTTCGCGGCCGGCCTCGGCCTGGTGATGGTCCTGCGGGCGCGCAGCCCCGAGGTCTATCGCGCCATCGGGCGTACGGTCCTCGAAGAGGCGCACGAAAGGGCATGAGCGGCGGCTAACCTGACGACATGATCCGATGGGACCCGGAACCCGACGCCGATCCGGCGTCCGGCGTCTACACGTTCGGCGGCGCCGCCCCGGTCGCGACCTGGCGACCGGGGCAGGTGCTGTCCACCTGGACCCGCGACTGCTTCGGCGGGCGGGTGCGCTCGACGTCGGACATGGCGTCGCAGGTGACCGACCCGCGCTACCTGAACCCGCAGACCGGGCCGTTCTGGATCGAGGGCGCCGAGCCCGGCGACACGGTCGCGATCCACTTCCTGAGCATCGAGCCGCGGTTCGACTGGGGCGTCAGCACCACCGTCCCGTTCTTCGGCTCGCTGACCGCGACCGGGTTCACGGCCATGCTGCACGACCCGCTGCCGGAGCGGACCTGGTTCTACACGATCGACCCGCAGGCCCGGCTCGTGCGGTACGCGGCGCTCGACAGTGCCTACGAGGTCGACCTGCCGCTCGATCCCATGCACGGCACGGTCGGCGTGGCGCCGCCGCTGGGTGAGGTCCGCTCGTCGCTGACACCGGGCAGTTGGGGCGGCAACATGGACACTCCCGAGATGCGGGCCGGCGCCACGTGTTACCTCGGGGTCAACGTCGCCGGCGCGCTGCTGAGCCTCGGCGACGGGCACGCGCGGCAGGGCGAGGGCGAGACCTGCGGGGTCGCCGTGGAGTGCGCGATGAACACGGTCGCCGTCGTCGACCTCGTCAAGGGCGTGCCCACCGCATGGCCGCGGCTCGAGGACGACACCTACCTGATGACCACCGGCTCCGCCCGGCCGCTCGAGGACGCGTTCCGGATCGCCCACACCGAGCTGGTGCGCTGGACCTCGGAGCTGACCGGGCTGTCCACGATGGACGCCTACCAGCTGGTCTCGCAGACGACCCTGACGCCCGTGGCGAACGTGGTCGACACGAACTACACCGTGGTGGCCAAGATGCCGAAGTCGGTGCTGCGCGGGGCGGTCGCCTACGGCGGCGCGCACCAGAGGCTGCGGGCGGCGTCCTAGCCGCGCGTCCTAGCCGCGCAGGACGCGCATGGCCAGGGCGGGGCGCAGCAACGACTGCGGGGGCGCGAGCAGGTTGGTGACCCGGATGAACGCCTCGGACAGCACCGCGTCGTGTGCGGCCGCCGCGTGCAGCCGCGACAGGTAGCGGTTGACCAGCCGGACCATCGGCGGCCGGGGACCCTGGACCGCGGGGAACATCAGGTCACCGCCGGTCGCGACCTGCCAGGGCGCGTCGACCAACGGCCGCACCGCGCGGAAGAAGCGCGGGGCGTCGGCGTACCCGTCGCGGGCCTTCGCGGCCTCGAGGGCCGCCACCGTCATGCCCTGTCCATACATCGGGTTGAAGCTGCACAGCGCGTCGCCGATGACCAGGAGCCCGCCGGGGAACCGGCGCAGCCGGTCGTAGCGCAGGCGGGTGCTGCCGGGGTGGCGGTAGAGGACCGCCTCGTCGAGCGCCGTGGCGCCCCGGATCGCGTCGGCCAGGTACGGCAGAGGAAGCGTCGCGGCGAACGCCACGAACCCGGCGTCGTCGAGCGGGGGATGGTCGCCGAGGACGCCGAAGAGCGTGACGATCGCGCGGCCCTGCTCCTCCACCTGGATCACGCCGCCGCGCGGATGCGCCCGGGTGGGTCCGATGATGATCGCCAGGTCGCCGCCGAGGCTCTCGCGGCCGAGGCGGTAGTGCCGTGACGCGTAGCCGATGTCGACGACGAGCCGCTCCTGCGCCGGGGCCTCGTAGCCCCACTCGGCGAGCCGGCGCGGCGTGCGCGAGCCGTAGCCGGTCGCGTCGACCACGAGGTCGGCGGCGATCGACTCCGCCTCGCTTCCCTGGACGCGCCGCTGCACGCGCGCGCCGACCACCCTGGTCCGAGCGTCGTTCACCTCGATGTCCACCACGTCGTGCCCGCCGCGCATGGTGACCGCCGGCAGCGCGGCGATCCGAGACCGCACGTAGCTCTCCAGGTAGGGCCGGCTGACCGCCAGCGCGGCCAGCCCGGTCGGCGCCTGTTTGAGCGGGTGGCCGTTGGCGCAGAACCGCACGTCGCCCAGGACGTCGCCGACGGCGGCGCCGCCCGCGACGAGGTCGTCGGTCGCGCCGGGCAGCAACTGCTCGATGACGCGCAGCCCGCCGGCCAGCAGGGCATGCGCGTGACGCCCTTGCGGCACCCCCCGCCGCGGCTGGACGTCGACCGCCCCGTCCAACTCGTCGCGGTCGACGACCGTGACCCGGCCGAACGAGTCGGCCAGCACGCCGGCCGTGAGCAGTCCCGCCATGCCCGCGCCCAGAACGACCGCGTGCGCCTTCCCCGTTTCCCCCATCACTCAGGATTACCAGGCGGGTCCGTCGATATCACCGGCCGACGGCTGTCGGATGCCCGGCACCGGGCGATCACACTCCGTGAAACATGGCCTGCATGTCGTGAGAAAGTGGTACACCAAGCGCGCCGCGGATGGCGCGTTCTGCTAATGACCGCCGGGCGCCCGACGCCGATGCTGGAATCACCAGCCGACGGAAGGCACGCTCATGGCGTACACGATTGCCCAGATCCCGGACCAGACCGGTAGGACCGCCGTGGTCACCGGCGCGAACGGCGGTCTCGGTCTCGAGACGGCGAAGGCATTGGCGGCCAAGGGCGCCCTGGTCGTGATGGCCGCGCGCAACCAGGACAAGGCGGCCGAGGCGGCCGCGACGATCCGGGCTGCGACGCCCGCCGCGGCGCTTGAGATCGTGCCGCTGGACCTGGGCTCGCTGGCCTCGGTGCGCACGGCGGCCGAGCGGATCAGGCACGAGCACCCGCGGATCGACATCCTGGTGAACAACGCCGGGGTGATGGCGATGCCGGAGCAGCGGACCGCGGACGGCTTCGAGATGCAGCTCGGCGTCAACCACCTCGGCCACTGGGCACTGACCGCGCAGCTGATGCCGGCGCTGCTCGCCGCGCCGGCGGCCCGCGTCGTGTCGGTCACCAGCGGCGCGCACCACATGGGCCGGCGGGTAGACCCGGACAACCCACACCTGCACGGGCGGTACGCTCCGTGGCGTGCCTACGGCCAGTCGAAACTCGCGAACTACCACTTCGCCCTCGGCCTGCAGCGCGAGTTCGCCGGCGCCGGAGTGTCCGCGATCAGCCTGATGGCGCACCCGGGGCTGTCCAACACCGATCTGCAGTCCACGACCGTCGCGGCCGGCGGCGCCGGCTTCTCGGGGACGTTTTTCCACACGGTGGCCGCCCGGGTCGGGATGAGCGCGGCGCAGGGCGCGCTGCCGCAACTGCGCGCCGCGACCGATCCCGAGGCCCGCGGCGGCTACTTCTACGCGCCGCGGTACGCCAACAACGGGCCGGCCGTACGCCGTCCGGTCCTGCGCCCCGGCGCCCGCGCGGCGATCGCCGCGCTGTGGCAGGTGTCCGAGCGCGAAACCGGCGTCGCCCTGAAGGTCTGAGCCGTGGCGTCCCAGATAGACAGCTACACCGTCGGCCCCGGGGTCGGGCTGCTGGTGGCCGAGCTCGGGTTGTCGCCGGCCGGCGTCCTGCGCCGAGCCGGCCTGCCCGCCGACCTCTTCGCCCGCGGCCAGGCGACCCTCAGCACGGCACAGTTCTTCTCGCTCTGGCACGTGCTGGAGGAGGAAGCCGGCGACCCGGAACTTCCCCTGCGCATCGGCCAGGCCATCTCGGCGGAGACCTTCGACCCACCCGTCTTCGCGGCCTTGTGCAGCCGGAACCTCAACGTGGCGGCGATGCGGATCGGCAAGTACAAGAAGCTCATCTGCCCGATGCGCCTGATCGTCAACCGGTCCGACCGCGGCACCACCCTGGAGTTCCGCTGGCCGCCCGGAAGCGAGCCGCCGCCCCTGATGGCCACCGTGGAACTCGTGTTCTGGGTGGCGCTGGCCCGGATGGCCACCCGCGCCAGCGTCCAGCCGGTGCGGGTCACCAGCCCGCACCCGCCGGAACCGGCCGCGGTCTACCGCGACTATCTCGGCGTCCCGATCAGCCTGGGCGCCGCCTACACGGTGGCCTTCTCCGAGCATGACGCCACCCGCCGGTTCGTCTCGGCGAACGAACCGATGTGGGACTTCTTCGAGCCCGAGTTGCGCAGGCGCCTCTCGACCCTGCAGATCTCGGCGACCACGGCCGATCGGGTACGCGCCGCGCTGCTCGAGTTGCTGCCGGTGGGCGGCGCCACCGTGCACGCCGTCGCCCGCGAACTCGCGGTCAGCGCGCGTACGCTGCAACGCCTGCTGCGTACCGAGGGCACGACCTTCCAGAGGGTGCTCACCGCCACCCGCGAATCGTTGGCCCGGCACTACCTCGGCCAGGGCCGGCTGAGCAGCTCCGAGATCGCCTTCCTGCTCGGCTACGAGGAGCCGACCTCGTTCTTCCGCGCCTTCCACAGCTGGACCGGGCAGACCCCCGAACGGGTCAGGCTCGGCGCCGGATGATTCAGGGCGCGGTCACGCGGTAGACGGCGCCGGCGAGGTCGTCGCTGACGTACAGCGCGCCGTCGGGGCCCTGCACCGCCATGACCGGCCGGCCCCAGCGCTTGCCGTTCGCGCCCTGGAACCCGGTGAGCAGGGTCTGCTGCGGGCCGAGGGCGCCGTCGCGCCAGGCGAAGAACGACACCTCGGGCGCTCGGGGCGGGGTGCGGTTCCACGAGCCGTGAATGCCGACCAGGGCGCCCGCGCCGTACCCGCCGGCGAGGCCCGGCGACGTCGCGAAGCTCAGCCCGAGCGGCGCCGAGTGCGCGCCCATGCCCTGCTCGACCGGGGGCAGCGCCGCGCAGTCGAGCTTAGTGCCGTCGGGATTGGTCTGGATGTCCCGCACGAACGGCCGCCCGGTGTAGCTCAGCGGCGAGTCCTTCCGGCCCGGCTCGAGGTCGGGGTCCGGGTCGCAGTACGGCCAGCCGAGGTCGCGTCCCTGCGTCAGCCGGGCCAACGGCTCGAGCGGGTGGTCGTTCACGTACGCCTGCACGACCCGACCCTTGTCGGCCCGGCCGTCGCCGTTGTAGTCGCCGTCGTCGGGGTACTCGATGTTGTCCCGGTTGTTGACCGCGGTCCATACTCCGCCGTCGGGGTCGACGGCCAGCCCGGTGCCGTTGCGCACGCCGCGCGCGAACACGGCGGCCTTCCCGCCGCCGGCCGGGATCCGCAGAATGGTGGCCCGCTGCGGGTTCGTTTCCCGGTCCTTGGCGGAGATGTTGCCGGTCGAGCCGACCGAGACGTAGAGCGCGCCGTCCTTGCCGATGGCCACGCTCTTCAGCGCGTGCGCGTAGGCGCCGTGCAACTCGGGGCTCTTCGCGTCGGGCAGCCCGTCGATGACGACCTGCCGGTCCGAGACCGCGCCGGCCTGATACGTGAACCGGTCCACCTGATCGCTCTGCGCCAGGTAGAGCGTGTTGCCGGTGAAGGCCAACCCGTGCGGCTGGTTCAACCCGGCGACCAGGGTGCGCTGGGCCGGCACGGCGTTGCCCTGGCCGGGTACCAGCTCGAGGACATCGCCGGACTTGGGCCGCGACACGAGCAGCCGCCCGTCCGGGGTCCAGGCCAGCAACCGGGCGCCGGGCACCCGGGCCCAGACCGTTACCGTCCAGCCGGGTGGGGCCTGCAGCTGCCGGGTCACGTCGAACGGCGCCGTCCCGGTGCCGGCGAGTGGGCGCACGACCGTGGCGGTCAGCGCCGGCACGGCGGCCCCGGCCGGAGCCGCCGCGGTCCCGCTCGACGGGGCGCCGGCGGGCGCGCGGGAGGCCTGCTCGGCGGAGGAGCAGGCGGCCAGGGCGAGCGCCAAGCCGCCGGCCAGCACCGTACGCACGATCATTTGCATCGTGCATCTGTACCCACTCGTTCGCCGCACCGCAACCCGTGGCGGTGGACGAGCGGGGTCAAGGCTTCAGGACCCGGCCTCCTGGTTCAGCCGGCGCTCGCTGACCTCCCACGCGAGGACGTATCGCCGGATCATCTGGGCCACGCTCTCCTTGGCGTCGAAGGTGAGGATCAGGTGTTGCCCGGGCTCGCCGTGGGGAGCGTCGCGTACCGTGTGAATCGTGCCGGTCAGCTCCACAGCGGAGCCGCCCAGCCACACCGTGGCCCGCGTCGGGTCGCCCTCGGCGAGCGGCGTCGGCTCATCGACCCAGCAGCGCAGCCCGCCCTCGCTGATGTCCAGCAGCGCCCCTTCCAGCGGCCGGTCGAACGAGTCGGCGTCGAGCCGTACCGCCGCGCCGCCGCCGCCGCGGACGAACTCCCGCCGGTTGCTCTGCCGGGCGTTCGCCCTGGCCACCAGGGACCACCGGAACGGGGCGCCGTCGGAGATCCCGGTCAGCCGGCAGGGCAAGACGATACGGGTACGCGGCGGCGCCCAGAAGACGTCGAACTGGTGCCCGAGCTCGATCACCGGGCCGGTGGTCTCCAGCGGGGCGGTCACCTCGAAAGCGTCGCCGCCGACGGACTCCAGGCGTGATCGGAAGTTCACGCCCTCGCCCAGGACGAGAAACATCGGTGTGCCGATCCGTGGAAATTCGACGGCGGCGGCCCGCGCGGCGTCGAAGGCGGAAACAGAGCCAGCTGTTCCGTTGATCATCATTCACCTCGTGCGGGATCCCGTTGCCGGCAGTTCCGGCCAGCCCTTCCGTTCGGCAACTCCGCCGCGGATGTGAGCATCCGCAACCACGGGACAGGCCCGCGACCGGATTCTCGTTGAGTACCGGTGCTCAAGATGGTCGGCGGCGGCGTGAGCAACGCTGTGACCAGGAAAAATGACCCACCTACTTCGTTCGGAGAGCGCCGTGACCTACCAACCGCCGTCCTCGGCCAAGCCTACCGCCGCGTTTGTCGGCGCATCCTGGACCGTACTGATCCTCGGTCTCGTGTCCTTCGCGGTCGGGCTGTGGAACGCCACGATGACCAAGAGCGAGAAAGGCTTCTACGCCGCCGTTCTGGTATTGGGTGTATTCGCCGCCGTCTCCCTGCAGAAATCGGTGCGTGACCGGGTCGAGGGTCTGCCGGTGTCCGCGCTTTACCTGGGGCTGTCGTGGTCGGTGGTCGTCCTGGCGGTGCTGATGCTGGTGATCGGTTTGTGGAACAGCGGGATGGCGCTCAGCGAGAAGGGCTTCTACGGTCTCGCCTTCGCTATGACGTTGTTCGCCGCCGTCGCCGTACAGAAGAACGTCCGTGACACCCTGCAGTTCCGGCTGCCCTCGCCCGCCACCTACCGCTAGGCAAGCTACCGTTTCCACGGCCCCCGCGCCGGGCCGGGTTGAGGACCGTTCGGCATGATGGTCCGATGATTCGGGGGCGTCGATTGCGGTGGCTGGCTGTCGGTCCGGCCGTGGGGGCGGCGCTGGGCGCCGTCGACTCGACGGTGAACCATGTGCCGATCTGGCTCGGCGAGGTCGGCGCCGCGCGCGCCGAGCGCAGCGGCTGGTCGCAGGCTTCGGAGTTCGTCAGCCTGATCCTCGACGCGGGATGGGCCTGGGCTGGGGCGGCCGTGCTGGTGGGTTGGCTGGTGAGCCGGGACGCGCGGCTGGCCGGTGGTTTGTTGCGGGGCGCCCTGGCCGGCAGCCTGGCGCTCGTGTTCGCCACAATCGCGGACTACGGCGCCGCTGTGGTCTTCGACGGCGGCGCCCTGTGGGACATGGGGACCGGGTTCTGGCTGGTCGCCGGCGTCTGCCTCGGCCCGGCGCTCGGGGCCGCGGGAGCGCTGATTCGGCGTTCCGGGCCGGTCGGGGCGCTCGCCCTGCTGCTCGTCCCCGCCGGTGCGGCGCTGCAGATGGTGGTGCTGCCCCCGGCGCCGGAAAGCCGGATGGCCGAGCCGGTACGGTTGACTGTCTGGTTCGCGGCCGCGGCCACGGCCGTTCTGCTGGCCCGCCGGACCGGCCGTCGCCGCGCCCCGGCAATGCCGGCGGAGCGGGGCTGAGGTCGCGCGAGCCGTTCGCGGCCGGATCTTGCGCGGGCGGGTGCGATAACCGCTGGCCGGTGGCGTTGCGGCCGACGACAATGCCGGGTGTGGAGCGCCGACTCATGGTCAGCCTGAGCAAGCGGATGTCGCTGGCCCTGCGGCATGCGCCCGAGCGGTTCGGGCTGGTCCTGGACGCCGGTGGATGGGTGACGGTGCACGAGATCCTGGCCGCCCTGAGCATCTCCCGGGCCGATCTGGACGCGGTGGTGGCCGGCAACGACAAGCAGCGTTTCGCGATCGGCCGCGACGACGCCGGCGCCGAGCGGATCCGGGCCAGCCAGGGCCACTCCATCACGGTCGACCTTGACCTGGTGGCACAACCGCCGCCGCCCCGGCTCTATCACGGCACCACCGCGACGGCGCTGGACTCGATCAACGCCACCGGCCTGCACCGCGGCCGGCGCCACCACGTACACCTGTCCGCCGATGCCGAGACCGCCCGCCGGGTCGGCGCCCGCCGAGCCGGCGCCGTGCTGGTCCTCACCGTGGACGCGCACGCGATGGCGCACGACGGTCACCTGTTCTACCGCAGCGCCAACGGCGTGTGGCTGACCGACGCCGTGCCGGCACGCTACCTGCGCGACTGACCCTGGAGAATGCGATAGTGGATGCCGACCTGCGTGCCCTGCTGTCCGACCTCTTCGACCGGGGCGCCGTGCACGACGCCGCGGAGCCGGACCGCCTGCGCCGCTTGCGCAACCTCGAGCCGGCGACGGCCGAGCTCCTCACGCTCGTCCTGCGAGTCGCGGGTGCGCGGGAGATCGTCGAGATCGGCACGTCGAACGGTTACTCGGCGATCTGGCTGGCCGACGCGGCCCGCGACACCGGCGGGCGGGTGACCAGCGTCGACGTCGAGCGGCGGCCCGAGGCTTCGGAAAACCTGGACCGGGCGGGCGTACGCGTCCACCTGGAGATCGCCGACGGCGGCGACTATCTCGCCGGCCTGCCCGACGGCGGCGTCGACCTGTTGTTCCTGGACGCCGAACGGGTCGAGTACGCCGGCTGGTGGCCGCACCCGGCCCGGGTCCTGCGGCCCGGCGGAGTGCTGGCCGTCGACAACGTGCTGTCGCACCCGGCCGAGGTGGCCGACCTGTTGAGCCTGGTCGCCGCCGACCCGGACCTCGTCGCCGAGACGGTCGCCGTCGGCAAGGGGCTGCACCTGGCGTGGCGCCGGGCAGCGTAGCGGGCCGCCGGCTCATTAGAGTGCCGCGTATGGCGCTGGAGATTGCCGACGGGGTCTTCGAGGTCGGGGTTCTGTTCGTCCACGCTCACCTCGTGGTGGTCGACGACGGCGTGGTGCTCGTCGACACCGGACTGCCGGGCCGGTCCGCCCGCATCGAGCAGGCTCTGCACGAGGCCCGCAAGACCGTCGGCGACGTGCGGACGATCCTGCTCACACACTGGCACGCCGACCACACGGGCAGCGCGGCGGCGTTGCGCCGGCGAAGCGGCGCGCGGATCGTGGCGCACGCCATCGACGCCGCGGTCATCGACGGCACCGAGCCGTTGCGGCTCAACACGGTGCAGCGGCTGTCGACCCGGTTAACCGGCGAGCCCGAGCCGGTGGCCGTGGACGAGCTGGCCTCCGCGGGCGCCCGCAGCGCGGGTGCGACGTAGACGCTGCGCCCCTTCGCTGCGAAAATGCACCTTCAGCTCGACAATGTTCAGGTTGATCGCGGAGGCGGTGTCGCATGGTCGTCGAGTCGGAGAAACAGGGCGGGTCGCAGGTCATCCTTTCCGCACGGGCGAGCCACGAGCTGCGTACGCCGTTGCAGGCCATCGTCGGCTTCACCGGCACGCTGCTGATGCGGTTGCCGGGACCGCTCAACGACGAGCAGGAGCGCCAGCTCGAGCTGGTGCAGGAAAGCGCGAGGCAGTTGCTTTCGCTGATCAATCAGATGTCGTGCCCGCCCGGCGGGTGACATCGTGGTACCCCGATCGGGCGATATCTCCACGCATCTATCTCGATATCGAGTGTCCGTGGCTATGGTGTGTGTACGCTCGGCCGGGAGGGGCCGGCCCGTCGGCATGGTCGGGTGGTGCAACCGTGAATTGGTGGCAACTCACCGCGCTGGCCAACGCCGTCATTCTCGCGGCGTACCTGGCGATCTCCTTCGCCATCGGACGGGGGCTGTTGCGATCCGGGCAGTGGCGCAACAATCCGCTCGGGTTGGCGACCGCGGCGATCTTCTTCAGTTGTGCGGTGCATCATGGCTCGCACACCGCGCACCTGCTGCTTCCCTACGTCGGCTTGGACATGCACACGGGCCTCGTCATGCGCCACGCGTTCGGCATGGGTTTCCCCATGGTCGGCTGGGACCTCGTCACCGCCGCGGTCGCGGTGTGGTATTGGACGCTGCGTAGCCGGTTCCCGGCTCTGGTGCGTGGCGCGGCCGTCTTCGAGGACCTCAGGCTGCGCCAGGCGGCGGAGGCCAGGCTACGGACGAGCGAGGAGCGGTACCGCGGAATCGTGGAGACCACGAGCGAGGGGGTGTTGTTGCTCGCGGCCGACGGCCGGATCAGCTACGCCAACGGCCGCCTCGGCGCGATGCTGGCACGGCCGGTGGCCGAGCTGACCGGCGCCGCGGTCGTCGACCTGGTGTCCGAGGCGGACCGGCCCACCTTCGCGGCGGAGCTGGCCAGGGCCGCCGACGGCACGACCCGCCGGCTCGAGGTCGGGCTGCGCCACGACGGCGGGCAGGCGATCCGCGCGCTGGTCGCGCTGACGGCGCGCGTCGACGACGGCGGCGTCCTCGCGATGGTCGCCGACGTCACCGAGCAGAAGAACGTCGAGGCGCAGCTGCGGCAGGCGCAGAAGCTCGACGCGGTCGGCCAGCTCGCCGGCGGCGTGGCGCACGACTTCAACAACCTGCTGACCGTCATCGACGGGTACGCGGCCCTGCTGGGCGCCGGCGCCGACGAGGCGTCCGCCCGTGACCTCGGCATGATCCGCGATGCCGCCGCTCGCGCCGGCGGATTGACGCGCCAGCTGCTCGCGTTTTCGCGGACCCAGGCCGCCGAGGTGTGTGTGGTCGACCTCGTCGGCCTCGTCGCGGGCCTCGAGGGGATGTTGCGCAGGCTCATCCGCGAGGACATCGCGCTGGTGGTGACCGCCGCCGCCGCGCCGCAGCCGGTGTGGGCCGACCCGGGCCAGCTGGAGCAGGTGCTCATCAACCTGGCCGTCAACGCCCGCGACGCGATGCCCGACGGCGGGACGCTGACCCTCGCCACCCGACGCGTCGACGTCGAGGGGGAGGGCGCCGCCCAGCTGGGGGCCCCGCCCGGAGACTACGTGCTGATCACCGTGGCTGACACCGGCTGCGGCATGCCGGCGGAGGTGGCCGCCCGGGTCTTCGAGCCGTTCTTCACCACGAAGGAGCACGGAAAGGGCACGGGCCTAGGACTGTCCACGGTGTACGGCATCGTGACCCAGGCGGGTGGGCACGTCCGGCTGAACTCGACGCCGGGGTCGGGAACCACGTTCGAGGTGTACCTGCCGGTGACGGCAGTTCCCGCCGCGACCTCCCCGGCGGACGACGGCCCTCAGCCGCTGGCCACCGGCACCGAGACGATCCTGCTCATCGAGGACGACCCGGCCGTCCGCACGCTGACCGAGCGGATCCTGCGAACGGCGGGGTACCGCGTGCTGGCCGGCGCCGACGGTCACCGCGCCCTCGAGATCGTACGCGCGACCGACGGCATCAGCCTGCTGGTCACCGACGTCATCATGCCGGGCATGAACGGCCGCGAGCTGGCCGACCGGATCACCGCCCTGCTGCCCGGGCTGCCCGTGATCTTCACGTCGGCACACACCCGGGGGGTGCTCACCCACACCGGGGACGACCCGTCGGTCGCCTTCCTCGAGAAGCCGTTCACGGCCACCGCGATCACCAACAAGGTGCGCGCCGCGCTGGACGCGCGTACCACCTCGGCGTCGAGCCGATGACGGCCGGCAGCGCCGGCGTGGCCGGTACCGTGCTCTACATCGAGGACAGCCTCATCAACACCATTCTCGTCGAGCGGATCCTCGCCAGCCGGCCCGATGTCGTGTTCGGCTCCGCGCCGGACGGCCGGACGGGGCTGGACCGCGCCTGTCGGCTGCGCCCGGACCTGGTCCTGCTCGACCTCACGCTGCCCGACATCAGCGGCGAGCAGGTGCTCGCCCGGCTACGGGACGACCCGGTCACCGGCGCCATTCCCGTGATCGTGGTCAGCGGCGACACCGACCCCGCGACGCGGGAGCGGGTCCTTGCGCAGGGGGCGCGGTGGTGCCTCACGAAACCGTACGAGGTCGAGGACCTGCTGCACCTCGTCGACAGGTCCCTCGGCGCTCGGGGCTGACGCCGGCCTCAGACACCCGCCCACAAGACGGCCAGGCAGGCGTCGTCGTCGGGCGCGTCGCCGCCGAGGACCGCCCGCACGATGCCTTCCGCCAGGTCCTGGGCGTCCGGCGGGCCGAGCGGATCATCGGCGGCGAGCCGGTCGAGCGCCCGCAAGGCGGCATGCGGCAGCCGCCGCGAGCCGGGCCACGCCGGATCGCTGTGACGATCGATCAAGCCGTCGGTGTACAGGCACAGCACGGAGCCGGCGGCCAGGGTCAGCCGCCGCCCGGTGAACTCGACCTCCGGCAGGACCCCGAGCGCCGGGCCTCGCTGCGCGAGCGAGGCGGCCACCGGATCGCCGTCGCCGCCCGGCAGGATGACCAGTGGCCGGGGATGTCCGGCGTTGGCGATGCAGAGACGGCCGGTGTCCGGCTCGTAGGTGGCGACGACCGCGGTGACGTACGTGTCGTCCTGGCGCGTGGCGGCCAGGAACCGGTTGAGCCGGGTCAGCAGGCGAGCCGGATCAATGTCGTCGAGGGCGTACGCGCGCAGCACCGCCAGGATCGGCGACATGGCCGCGGCGGCGGGCTGGTCGTGACCGGCCACCTCGCCGACGGACAGCAGGATCCGGCCGTCGCTCGTCTGCCGGGCGTCGTACCAGCCTGTGCCGATGTCCAGCCGTTCGGGGGCGGTGAGGTACAGGGCGCCCAGGTCGGCGCCGGCGAGCGAGGGCAGCACCCGGGGCAGCGCGGCCCGATGGAACGACTCGGCGGCGCGGCGTTCCGCGTACCAGGCCGCCTGCGTCCGCAGGTCGGTGCGCCGCGTCTGGCGCAGGTGGGTGACGTCCTGCACGACGCCCCACAGGGTTGCGGGCCTCTCGGCGCATGGACGGCACGACACGAGCAGTTCGTGGACCGTGCCGTCCATGCCGGCGGCGCGTATCTCGGTGTGGCCGGGCAGTCCGGTGCGCCAGGTGTTGCGGGCCATGGCCGCCAGCTTGGCCACATCCTCGGGATGTATCCGCTGGCGCAGTTCCTCGGGGCGAACCGCGGGCGAGGCTAGCCGCAGCAGTTCGCACACGCCGGCCGACAGCATGATCGCGCCGGTCCGGGGGTCGAGGTCCCACGTGCCGGACTGTGTGATCCGGTGCGTCTCGGCGAGCCGGTCGGCGCTGGAAGCGGCCGGCTTCGTCCGGCCTTCCGAGCCGGCGCCGGCATCCTCGACATAGCCGGACTGGACGTAGCCGGAGAGGATGCCCGGCGGAGCCGTGCCTGGGCCGGAGAGGATGCCCGGCCGCGCCCCGCCTGGGCCGGCGAGGTCGCCCGGCCGGGTCCAGGTGGGACCGGCGAGGCCGCCCGGGCGTGCCCGGCCGGGGACGGCGCCCAGCAGGGCGTCGATCGTCGCCAGCACCGCGGTCGGTTGCGCCGGCTTGAAGATCACGTCCTGGACGCCGCAGGCGCGGGCCATCGGTTCGATCTCGTCGTGGCGGTAGTGCGCCGTGCTGAAGGCGATCGGCAGGTGGCTGGTCGCAGGTTGGCTGCGCAGCATCCGGGCGAGTTCGTACCCGCCCAGGTTGGGCATCAGCACATCGGTGATCACCGCGTCGAGGACCCGGTCGCGGGCCAGCGTCAGGGCGGTTTCGCCGTCGGCGGCCTCACAGGCGTCGTGTCCCCGATAGCCGAGCAGGGTACGCAGGAAGTCCCGGCTGATCGGATCGTCGTCGACAACGAGCACGGTCGCCATCGTTCTCCCATTCGTCGTTGGGTATGTCCTATGGGCCGTCCAGATGGTGAGTTCCAAGTAGGATTAGCCATCGCGGTCGCGGCGGCCCGCACACGCTGTCCGCCGCGCCGATCAGTCGCGAACGATCGGTTGCGCAGACCTCACGGCCCTCGGCCTCATCTATCGCCGCGGTCAGCCGCGCGCCCCGGCCATCGGCCTGATCCACCGCCTCGGTCAGCCGCGCGCCCCCACCTGTCGCCGTCCGGCGCCGGGGGTGCGCCGGGCCAGCAGGGCAACGGCCACATCAGTGCGGTGACCTTCAACCTTCGCCGGGTTGGCGAATGTTCATGACTACCGTTCTAGTCGGCCGGGCTGGCGATGTCGGGCTGGCTTCGCGGGTTCATTAGCGCTTGTCGTGCGCCTAGCCCTGATGGCATACTGGTCGTATGCCTAGACGTCGTGACGTAGGTGCCGGCCCGGTGGTACACCGTACCGCCCGGATCGGGCTACGTCTGACCCACGCCCAGCGGCAACGCTGTTTCGGTTTGCTGCGCGCCGCTGGTGACGTGTGGGCGTGTGTGTTGGAGATCAACGGGTGGCGGCGACGTCGTGGCGACCAACCCGTCGCCGGATACCAACACCTGTGTCGCCTGCTGGCCGAGTCCGGGCCCGGCGTGTTCGGCGAGTTGGACAGCACCGGCGCCCGCTCGGTGCTACGCCGCTACTCCGACGCCTGGTTTTCGGCCGCGGCCCGCCGCAAAGCCGGAGCGCTCGAGGTCCGCTATCCACGGCGGCGACGCTCGTTGATGCCGGTCCGCTGGTATCACGCCACGTTCACCCTGACCGGCCGCACCGTCCGGTTACCCACAGCCCGGGGATGCCCGCCACTGCTGATCCGGCTGGATCGGCCGGTCCCCTACCCACCGCAGACGGTACGGGCGGTGACCTTGCTGTTCGTCGACGGCCGGCTCTGGGTGGATGTCACCGCCGAACTGCCGGTGGCCGCCTACCCCGCCGGACAGCAACCCGATCCCGGCCGGGTCGCCGGGGTCGATCTGGGGATCATCCACCCGTACGCGGTCGCCGGCCCGCACGGTGACGCTTTGCTGGTGTCGGGGCGGGCGATCCGCGCCGAACACCGTATGCACCTGGCCGACACGAAAACCCGCCGCCGGGCCACCGCTGCCCGGGCACCCAGCCGCGGTGAACGCGGGTCCCGACGTTGGCGGAAAACCCGGCGCCGGGCCCGACTGGTCGAAGGCCGCCACCACCGCCGTATCCGGCAAGCCCTACACGAAGCCACCACCACCGTGATCAGCTGGGCCGTCGACCGACGCATCGGCACGCTCACCGTCGGTGACCCGCGCGGGGTCCTCGACAAGCCGGCCGGACGGCGGCACAACCTGCGGCTACGACAGTGGCAGATCGGCCGCACCCTGGCCATTCTGCACGACAAAGCCGCCCTCGCCGGGATTCGAGTACACCTGGTCGACGAACGCGGCACCTCCTCAACTTGCCCCACCTGCCGCCAGAAGATCCCCAAACCCCACGGCAGGGTCATGACCTGCCCACACTGCCAGTTCGTCGGGCATCGTGATGTTGCCGCGGCGTTCACCATCGCCACCCGCACCCCAGGCGGCGTTACCACCACCCCACCCGCGATGGGTGGGGTGGTCACGCACCGTCGAGCCGGACGACACCTACCCGGTGCCACCCGCGCACGGCGTGACCCACGCCGCCGCCCACCCCGGACGGCCACGACAAGGTCTGTTGGCCGGCGGAGGCCCGCCCCACCCCCGGGTGAGGAGTCGCTCGTTCACCCCGGTGAACGAGGATCCACAACGCCACCGGAACCCACCCGGTGAACGCCAATGGACACCGCACTAG
>Ga0307508_10002718_pt1 | contig 18479 bp, 18 predicted proteins | sample 9_EM_MG_FD_203089 | JGI IMG/M metagenome (GOLD analysis project Ga0307508, IMG submission 203089) | Populus trichocarpa ectomycorrhiza microbial communities from riparian zone in the Pacific Northwest, United States - 9_EM | ecosystem: Host-associated > Plants > Roots > Unclassified | place... | reverse complement strand
TTCAGGGTGCAGGGTTGTCTGATTGTTGTGTTTTGCGTTTTGGAGTTTTCGAGTTTTTGGGTTTCAGGGTGCAGGGTTCTCAAATTTCAATAACGTGACCAATTGGACGCTATGGGCCTCCGTACTCACAAGTGTCTGGCTGCGCTTAAACATCTATTGTGCCCATAACTCGAAATATCCTGCTCAACCTTGTAGCTTTCCATCTAGGTCTTTCTGGGTCTGACACAGAGGGACGTCACGAAGCGAACAAAAAATTTCCACGACGGTAGGCAGTCGCCCTTACCAGCAAGCACTGCCCTTGGTTAACCAAGAACCCTTCGGGAACCCACAACTATACAACCAACGGGATGTACCTTGTCCACACGGCTTACCCAACGGAATCCGGTAGCTATTGCTTATAACCACCAGACGGCAGCCCAAAATCCACAAGTGACGTCTCTCGGCCTCCCGGACCACTGCCACAGATGCGCGGATGTTTCCCGCGGGCACCATCCATCGAGCTTACAGTTCCTCCACACTAACGTCTTCGCTCGTAGGTGCAGGTATGTGTATAGTATGTACAATGTATTTTGTAATAGGTCGTTGCACAGTTTCACGGTTGGTGATTTGCTGTATGGTACTTCACATATAAGTACTTTCTTGGAACCCTCTCCTTGTGAAATATATGTTGAACGGTGCCCAGATGAGTCCAATAGCATACCCATCGGTCAATCCAGGAATGTCAAAAGCGCTTGGGATACTACGGCGTTTTTACCCAGGTAAGTCGGTTTGACGGGTAATGCCCTACGCATCGAAGCGTTCGGCTTGACAGCAATCCCAATAGTAAAGTGGAGTCACGCATAGAAGTTATGTAAGAAAACTCAAGAAGTTCAGTCGGTGGAGTCGATAAGACAGGCCGCTGAAGTTGAATCTGACGCTCCGTCGATGCTAGTAGCCTACAGTTGATGTCCGCTCTTATTCCCGCTACTTCCAATCTCACCGCTTGTATCGTCGTGGGTGTTCTCGACAAGGTTTGAGCTATGCTAGCTGGACGAAGTTGGAGCGTTCTTCATCTGCTTTTATCCCATAGACATTTTAGAGTAATATCTCATGCACGCACGCGTATCAGTTGTTCCCTCGGAGAAAGTTAATTACTTGCATTCAACTAACAGAAAATCCCCGCCGTAACAGGATAGATAGAATGATAAGAATTCAAGGACGCAAAGGTGGTAACACAATAAATGAGAAGTTAACCGAGATATCTTACGAAGCAACACACAACAGAAGTCAAAGAAACAAAACACAAAGACAGTAGATCAGTATTTGGCCTCACACAGTCTGGTTTGTGGAAAATCGACAACCGCTTCACCAAGATGCGAGACCCATGGGTTAGAACCACGACTGTCCGCGAGACCGCTCGGTGTAGGCATGCGCCTCCTCGGGGGTGAGTCCAATGAGGTCCAACTCCACGGCCCCTTGATCCACCATCTCCGGCTCTGGCGAGGGTTCACTCTGTGGCTGTCGCATAGGCTGGTTGGCATATTCTGCGATGTCATCTTCATTACCATTTTCCTCGTCGGAATCGCCCTCGCTGTCGGTGATTTCAATGAAGCCCCACAGACCAGGCTTCACCTCGATTCTCTTGCGGATCACCTTTTTGGTCTTCCTTTCCCTATCATTTTCACTCTTAAGGGAATTCTTGATACCAGCGGCGGTGACGGCAGCACTCTTCCGGGGTTTCCTCTGGCTCATGGATGGAAGCAGACTTGCGGTCGTTCTGACGGTGTAATCGGGCTCGAAAGGCCGATCAACGTATTTTTCGTTCGACCCCGGTTTCGAGCTGCGCGTTCTCTTTGAGCTTTGGTTCGATTTGGGGGTATGACCAAGAGGGTGTTTTCTTGGACGGCCGCGGCCACGCTTGCCAGGTACGGCGTTGGTGCTAGTTGCACTGCGCATAGCAATTAGGGTTGGGTCGGGTTCCGGGAAATGTTCATACATCTCCCTCCAGCCAGCGAATGAAGGCAGGTCGATAATAACAGCCAATGGCCAATCGTGGGGGATGAAGTTCTGGAGGGATTCTAGATTATCATTGTCGTCCATGTAATCAGGCATTTCGAGCTCGCTTTCGTCGCTGCTGTCATCTTCCTCGCTGGATGAAGAAACGAATTCCTGGATGTCGTCGTAGCTGATAGCACCGATGGCAGCGAGCTTCGCCTGGCGATCTGCTTCTTTCCTTCGTCGACCCCTTTCTCCCGCCCGAAATTCGGCACGTTCGGCTCTCCGTTCAGCTTTTCGGGCTTCGTTTTCCTCGACTCTGATGCGGTGACGCTCTAATTCCACTGCTCTTCGGGCGGCCGATTCCTCCTGACGTCGGACACGAACCGCCTCTGCCTCAGCCTCTCGGCGGACATGCTCAGCTTCTGCTTCGGCAGCACGACGAGCGCGGTCCTCATCGGCCTTGGCTTCGCGTGCTATCCACGCTTCGTTCTCCCTAATTTCACGAGCACGCTTTTCCTCCTCCGTTTCAGGCTCGATGTGTAGTCCGTCTTGATGGCGCATAACATCGAGAATCTCCTTGTTTAAAAATCGGTTCCTCGACCGCCTTGCACTGCCGTCAGCGTTTGCTTCCTTCCTATGCAGTTTTTGCAGCTCCTGTTGCTTTTGGAAGGCAAGGAACCGAGCACGAGCTTCATCTTCTTCATTCTTGCGACGAAGATAGGCCTCTCTTCTCCTCTGCATACTCCTCTGCTTCTCCGCAACGACTGCCCCATTGTCCCGGACATCGAAGTCGTTCTCATCTTCGCCTTCAGACAGGTTGGCGATAATCTCCGACTTCTTCGGTCTGCCACGCTTGCGTCGCGATGGCCCAGCCTTACTTTCGGCGATAGGCATGCCTGTAGTTCTTGCCGAAGGCAACAAAATAGCATGCTGGCCCGGCCCAGTACGCACAAGGTCGGAGACGACGATATCGCGCGCATATATATCCTTCATGATTTCCCTGAAGCGGTCCTTTGGCAACTTCAACTTGATGACAAGACACATCCTTCTCCTCTTGAGATTCTTCGTCCACTGGTTTGCAGCGTGCGTCTTCCGCACCCAGTCGCCGATTTGTTCTTCGCAGTCGGCCGCTAGTTGGCGGTCTGTACTTATTGGGTATATCGGTACGCGAGGGCGACGAGGAAACTGAATTCGTGGTTTCTCGGGGGTTGGTGAAGGAGTCGAGGAGGTTGAGTGGGGTTGGAAATCTGGAACATGGGGTGTCTGATTGTACAGTTGATGGGGGGCTACGGTTGTCGGTACGGACGCGGAAACATCTTGCCATATGGGGAGAGAGGCGTGGTCGCTGCCTCCACCCGGGAGTTTCATGAGCCCAGCAGCCGCAATGAAGGCCAACGGGTTAGATTCGAGTGCGGTGAGGGTTTGAAAATTTGCCAGACGGGTGGATTGTTCCAAGCCCTGATGCTGATGCCGATTACCACTGTCCCCTGAAGAGAGAGTTTGAGCTGAGCTGAACAAATCGGTGTTCCCGATTGAGCCAGGAGGAGGGGGACGATGATTATGCTGATACGATTGCAAAAGTGTGGAACCGGAATCTGCCATGTCATTACCCCACCGACCTGGATACTGATTAAGATGACCAAATGTAGAACTCATGGTATCATTCAAAATATAGCGCGTGCTCTCGGATGCCACCTCACAGACCCTTCTTCCTCCCCCTAGATGGCCGGCTTTTCCCTCCCCTTCCGTGGGACCTCTTGCTACCGTTGTCTGTATGGCGCTCAATGTATTAGATGTATGACCCTTGTCGGATTCGGTGGTAGCCGGTGACATGCCTAGTAAATTTACGCCGGGATCGCCGAGGGCGGGATCTACTGGAATGTTTGGAGGAAGAGACTGAGAGTCAACCTTTCTCTTCCGCGACCCGGTCGTCCAAATAACATTCCCTTTATCGAATGCAACAAGAACCTCAATACTCCTCTCGTCGGAGTACGGTTTTGTTGAATTGGCTAAGTAGGTTCCCACCTGCTGGTAGGGGGCCGTAACTCCCTTCTTCCGGCAAGCCCCGCAGTTACAAATTTTGCGACATACAGGGCAAGTCCAGTCGAATTGAGAGAGCACCTAGCGGTAGGTCAGCCAAATAAGCCACGGCAAAGATACCGAATAACAACTTACCTCCTCGAAGGGGTCCATGTCGTATGCTCTCCATAGATTTCCGAAGCAGTACGTTTTCGCGCACTTGGCACACTTCGCCATTTTCCACGCATCGTGTTGGACTTTACATGCGTGACAGTTGGACGACCCTCCTTGCTTCTTCTTGAGATCGGCGAGGTCGCCATCCGCATTTTCCTAAAATCTAGTCAGCATATAGGAAATAGCGACGTGACTGTGCGTCTCATACCTCATCTTCAAGTCCGTTCTTTTCGACGTCGATCCAAGGTCGTACTTCAAGCTGTTCCTGGCAGACCCATGCCAGGGATTTCCGTCCAAGTTTTTGAAGTCCCTCATGCAGAGGATGCAGGCCATCATAGTCCCCCGCTCCTCGAATTTGGAGAAGTATCCGTCGGAACTTCTCGTGTTCCGAAATTAGAGACGACCATCTATGATGCTCCACCCAATGCATGCCTGACACACACCAGCAGCTACGGCCACGGGCGTAACAGTCGAGACATATGTCATACATGTCGTCTACCTCTCCCTCTTGCTTGATCACGCAGGTCTTGCAGGTCAAGAACCTGTTCCAGATGTCTGATCGACAGAACGAACATGAAATGCTGTCGTCCCCTGTGGAGTACAAAATTTCGATGGCCGGGTCGCATTTGTTTGGCGCAAAGCATTCTGACAACATCATTCGATCGAACAGCTTGAAAAGGCGTCCGAAATCGCCCTCCATCCGAACAGACCGTCTGAGGTTGGGATCCAAAGATTCGCCATTAAGGATACAAGCGTATTTGCGCAGCGTCTCATGGACAATCGCCTTGGATTTGTACTGCTCGTCTCGGCAGACCATCCGCGACTTCGCAAGCGACTCGTCCAGCGCGAATTCGAGTGATTCAACGGTGACACGGTTCCACGCCGCTTTCAGAGTACACTCTCCACGGTTCCATACTTGATGGGGAGCCATTGGAGGAACGAGGATAAAATCGCCTTCCTTCTGTTCGTGAATGTAAACAGGAAAAGGCGCGTCCATCCAGTCAGAGAATCCAGTGAAGTGCGTCTCGATCTCGATATCGTGGCCCAACTCGAGCCAGAAATTCGCTACCAACTTCCGGTCTTTCGTGTCCGTCATCCACCAGATGGACGACCCTGGAGCGTACCCTTTCGAAGTGTGCACCATGAGATTGTGTCCAAGAGTGCCACACATTTCCTTGTGAGCAGGAGTGTACGTCCCCTCGTGACCGAAGTAGCACATGATGTTCTCTGCCCGTTTGCCTGGTGGCAGCATCGACATTAAGTCCGCGGATGGCTCGAGATAGAATAGGAAGGAAGGAATGATTTCCCGCAATTTCTCTCGCCACATCGCTGGACAATCGATGTCTTTGCCGTACAGACGTTGCGGAGATGGATTGCTTTCGTCAATTACGTTTGCAGCGAGCTTCGGTAAATTTTTGAGGTAGTGTCCCATAGACATCTGCGTTTCAGTATCGTTGCCAGCTTTTCGACCACTGAGATCCCGGGGGGTAATGACTAATCCAAGAGACAATCAGCGACAAGAAGAGTGGGGGAAATAGTAGGCTTCAGGGTAAACTCACGGTCACGGGCATGGTTGGCGGCCAACCACTCGGGACTAAAGATATGTCGTGGGTAGGCGGGTAGCCTGTGTAGATCGGTGATGACCAGAGGTTTTCCGCCCCGGATAACCCATCCCCGGATGAAAGTTTCCAGGTCTCGGTATCCACCTGGATACTGGTATCCTCGAATATCGACTGTGTGAACAGGGTGGAAATTTTCCACCTGTGAGATTGTAGCCGGCACGTCGAGATCCGCCATCACATATTCCATATCTGCTTCCTTTTTCCTCGCGCTCCGGTACTGTCTCTTGTCAGGTAACGGCTCAGCGCCCTGGTGTCCGGGAGCTCGAGGCATCGTGTCGAATTTGTAATGTCGACCTCCTGGTCAACTTCTATTCCTGCAAGTTTGGTTCTCATATTAGCGATTGTACAACAGCTGGAGGGTCTCAAACTATACACGGATGTATACGTCTTTTGTTGTTGGTGGTGGAGGTGGTAAGTCAAGATGTACTTATCAAAGTCTGGTTGGGTGAGAGGAGGAAGAGGTGGCAGGAGGACGCGCGAGTTTGTAGGCGGCGCGTCATTGGGATGCCAAGACGATAGCGTGGTGCACGGACCAGACCGAGCTTTTGCCCTAGCTGACACGGTGGTTAAGGCCTTACGATCGCCTGGAAGTTCCAACAGCAATCGCCCTGCTCCAGCTGTCGACGCCAAAGAGCAGAACAGCCGCAAGTGTCCGACAGAAACACCGCAGCTATGGTATCCATCAAGAGACTTTACCCACATCCCGCCCCCCTTTCTATGGCTAATAGCTTCGGGACAGACCGCCCTCTTCAATTTCAACGCTCTCCTCCTCGTCATCCTCCTCCTGATCTGTACATGCACCTATATTCGCCAGGTAGTCCCGGGCATGGTGGACAGTCGAAAAGATAAGAACATGTGCGTTCACGCTGCCGTCTTTCTCTGACCGCCTCTCTCACCCTATTGACCGACCATCTACCAGCTTCTGCGGCGTGTTTTGGAAGTTTGCAAGGATAGGAGAACGACTGTCGCCCTACGTCAGCCTGTGTTGCTTCATCATGGCAGTATGGAACCCCACCCAGACAGAGCAACCGGTATCGGAGCTCACGGAATACAGGTCGTTACATTCTTGGGATAACTGCGACAACCGCAAAGGTAGACATCAGGGTAGCGACGGCAGCGAGGATGAACGGCGTTTTTGCGGTTGGGTTACACGAAAATACACACGTTACTATCATTGTACACTACACTACATTGCGCGCATATTTCAGAGGTAATGCTCAGGTCGGAAGGATAAGGAGGAGGCTTGAGCTGCTCGTAAACCCAAAAGGCCCACATGAGCACCCATGGTGACTGTCAGACAACGTAATGTGTCCATTCGACATAATCCACTCTCTATGCAAGATGCACAAGCGAGGGCCACGCCGATAAGCACGTGCTGTCTGCAGCCTTCTCATCTTCCAAGAGCGGTCGAGGGTAAACAAATTAAATCCTCGTATTGTCATTGCGCAAAAGTCACAACCACCAGATATACGTGCTTAACCTCTCGCCGTCTCTAGCGAACAAATATGCATATTGCAAAAATTAAGCCCAGCCATCATCTCCCCAATCTGCTTCTCCATCATCCCATGCATCGGCCTTTTTCGGCGCTGGAGCTTTCTTGGGTGGCATGGTCTTCGCCGTTGTCGTTGTAGCCGGCCTTCTCACGACAGGTGCAGAAGTAGTTTTCTTGGCCAATCCCTTCGGCAATGTCCTCCCACCCTTTTTCGCGCCAACAAGCGCCTCGAAATCAATCTCCTCCTCATTCTTTAGTGAAAAGGACTTTGGACCAAAGGAGCTTACCCCACCAGTGGACGCTGCGGCAGAAGAAGCGGGTGTGGACGCAACCTTATTCTCCTTACTGCTGGTGACACCGCAAAGTTTCTTGCCCGTCTTCTTTTCTAGGGCATCGAAGAAGGTCTCGCCGTTGTCGTAGTTGTTGCTGGTATCATTGTCTTCGTCGAGAGCACCCCATCCATCCAGATCGTCATCATCATCCAGGAAGCCGCCTGGTTGCGGGGCTGATGACGTGCTGACCGTGGATTTAGCTTGCGGCCTAGAATTGGCAGAAGATGCTGTGGTTGCTTTCGGTAGTGGAGCAGAAGCGGGGCGCTCTTCCGCAGTTATAGCTACGGCCGTTACCCGAGATTGCATTTGTCCGGCAGCTGCCGCAAAAGTTCCCACAGCCCAGCTCGTCCATCCGCCTGGCATTACGACGCTCTCCCCGCCACCGCCCGCTGCAGCAGCCCTCACCGCAGCCTCGGGAGAGGATGCACCCACGGCGGAGGCGGGGGTTACTGTGTCAGGGTAATTCTTCGTCAGGGTCGCAATGCGTGCCAGATACATTGCCAAGGTCTTTGCCGCTTGATCGCGAATCAATTTCTCGTTATCAACAAGACTGGGTGAAATCGCAGGGATGACTTTGCTGGCACAATCCTTCTCGTCGAAGACGTCTGCCGTTGCTCCAAGCGCCAAGAGCGCTGCGTTACGAGCGTGGACGAATGGGTCGCGGAGAGATCGGGTGAACGCAGCCACTAAGACCTTCTGTCGAGTCTAGACAGCATCTCCATTAGCACGTCCGATTAAGTGGATTACAGGAAGGGAGTAAGTGCGAACATTCTGTCCCAGATGCCTGGCGATCTTTCCGAGACATATGGTCGTATTGGTTCTGATTCCAGGCTGCTCGTCGTTCTGCGTCTTTGCCAAATGCTTCAACAGTTCACCGTTGATATGGCGATCCGATAGCTTTCCAATGATGGTGAGGACAGCTTTCACAGTTTGTTCTCGTACTATTGGAGCGGAATCCGAAAATCCGGTCAACTACTCCTCCAGTCAACCTCCATACATCACTCGTCGGTGGACGATGAAAAGTGCAACCCACCATGTCTGGAAATATCTTATCATTCACCACCCTGTTGGATAGGTGCTCGATCATCCTGTCGAGGTTATCCAGCAAAAACACTCTTGTCGCTCTATCCGGCAATGAAAACAGTCTCACAACGACAGGTGTAATCGAAGCTTCCCACTCCTCAGTGCTCAGCTTATCACCGATCCGCAGCACCGCACCGAAAATTTTCGGACCACCACCGCCAAACTCAACGCTCTTCAACAGCTCCGGTAGAACCTTCATCTTGAAGAAGTCCTCGGGGAATTGGTCCCCAGTCCTCTCGAGCTCTTCCAGAAACGTTTCGCGCTCCTCTTGATCCTTGACTCCCATATTCTCGACAAACTCAGAGATGTGGATGAGTGGGATATCGAAAAACGACCCCGATCTCAGGCCCTGCTCTAGGAAGTGCGCAACTGACAATCGAGATTTCGGGTTCGCCGTGATGAGTCGCTTGTACGCTGCCGACATTGTAGGTGGTATCTTCTTCGGTTGGCTGAGCAGGTCCACACTCGCGAGCGAGCCATTGAACGCCTCGTATGTCAGCTCAGCGAAACCCCAGGAATCCGTAACGTGCACCGGCAAGCTGGCGATCCGTATCAGCGCAGCTTTCCCAAGATTTCCCTCCAGCGGACATACTTCTTCAGTCCCTCCCAGCCACCCTTTCCTATCTCGGGCGCTGCAAATCTCCCCGCATCCGGCAGTAAGCTGCCGTACCTCTGCTCCCGTCCATCAGCGACTCCACCGTACCCCTCCTGGTCCAACGCAAACTTACATAGATAAACGGCTCATCGTCCGCCACCGCCGATAGCACCTCGAACCCACCGAGCTTCCACTCCCCACTCTCGCCCATAAATACCGAACCCAGTCTTATATTTCCGTGGATGATCTTCGCCTCTTCGTTCAGGAATTTGAGGGTGACCTGCCACATCATTAGTCGAATTCCCCGATGCGCAGGTAAAAGACCCAAGAACGAGAAATGAAAAAAAGGAAAACCCACAGCAATTCCCCAGAGTCCCCATTTGACGGTCTCAGTCTGCAGCGCTCCTCGCTTCACGTCCCACGCCAGTGGCTTCACCCGCTCGGTAGCGATGTAGATATAGGCATCTGTCTGCGCTCATCTCATCAGCTCTATCCACGCACAGCGTACGCCGCACCTGTAGTATTCCCACGCACCTCAACACTATCGTACACTCTAACGACACCGGGATGTCGCAAGGTCCTCAGTCGTCTCAGCGCATTCTTCGCCAAGGGCAGCCGTGTCCGCGTGGTGTCCGTGACCTCAAACGTGAAGATGCTGCATGCACTCCCATCCTCACGCTTCGTACCATTGAAGAGGTTGAAGACTCCGCCGACGAGGGTGTCGCCGGGATGCGTGACGCGGTCCTGGAACGTGTAGGGAAACGGCGGGCCCTTGGAAAGCGCCGATGACAATGTCGACTTTAGGAAGTCCATGGTAGAGACGGGGCGCGGGAGGGCGCTCGGCCGAGATGCGGCGTGTGAACGTTGCGTGGAGCTGTGAGCTGAACTTTGGGTTGTGGTTAGATACCTAGCAGCTTGGATCTTTTAGGCGATTACAAACTACTAGTACTATGTATACGTAAGGAGCTCCATGCTAAGTTTACATACTTTAGCAACCCTCCATACTCCGATGGCTGCATGTGATAATGAATTCCTGCCTCTCTGTTCCTGTAAGAAGGGATCGAAAAAAAGTACGCACACCCTACCGTCACGTCTTTTGGCTATCGACAATCCCAGCTCTTTTTGGCCCGCTTCTAGGTGTAGTTTGGTGTTTGTCTCTCCACTGCGACGCCCTCACTCGATAGATTCAATACGATTTTCCTCTCCGAGAACAGCTCCTATCCAGCTGGCGCAAGCGTTCGACCTAGTTAGATAGGGGAGTTTGTAACATCCAATCCTACCGGAATAGTTTTGACCGCCGTATCTAAATAGGTAGTATCATAGTCGTAAAGAGAGTAGATAGTCGTGGACGCCCACAGGTTTGAACACTGGCCTGTTTAGGAAGCCTGACCTTGTTTGCCGGCTGCTCAGTCTCTGGAATTCAGCAAGTCAGTCCTAACATACATACTCCTGCCAGTTAAGACATGACACTTCTCACCCAAGTGCGGGAAATGAACAATTTACGACTGAAACGACTCAATTAAATCGATGACAATGCTCCTCCAGCATCTCGAATTTTAGAGCACTTATCTAGATTACAGCCATACGGACATCCACATCTACATCCTCCGCTCCACTACCTATCATCACCACCTCCTCCTCCTCTGGAATGCAGGTATCGATACGAGAAGACTCAACCTTGGCTTCCCCATCTACAGAGTAAAGAAAAAACAAGAAAAAACAGACCTTCACTTCAGTCCAAAAAAAACTAGCCCAATTCCCGACCCAACCCGCTTGCAAAGTAGAAAAAAAAGTCAGCAAATCAATCACACTGCAGGAAAAAAAAACACCGACGGAAAGGGGGATCCAGCGATGTTCAAAGAGTTACAAAAAACCATCATGGCAAAGCCTAACCGCCTCTCTCTCCCTATCCCCTTTACCCAGTCTGGTGACATCAGAAGCACCATTCGCAACAAATGCTAAAAGATTTACAAGAAAACGACTAAAGGAGAAGAACCTAAATCAGAAGTGAAGAGAGGAGTAAACCCGTTTAGACAGAGCCATTGAGACCCTCCTGCCTATACTCGCCTCCGGTGCCCGACACGGCGAATCGGACGTGCTTCGGAACTTCGGGCTCCACCACTCCAGCGCCATCGAAAAGTGCCGCGGTAATCTGTGCCATGTTTATAACTGTCGGAGGGGGTGACGCGTGATCCGCATTTCTCATGAGCACGGCGGGATTTATGGTGACCGCGGGAGGAGGAGGAGCAGCTGGTGGGATACCGCCGCCATTCAGAAGAGCGGTTCCTCCGATGAAACCGGACATCGGTGATGCATTTCCTTGCGAATGATGCTGCATGAATTGGGAGTAGATCCCACCATTACCAAGGATCGGTCCGAACGTCGGGGAATCAACACTCCGAAATTCCATAGGATCCCCCTGCATTGTCCTTCGGTTGGTGATAGAGTATAGGTCCTCGCCGTTGCCCTGTGCGCCATCGGAACGGTACCCACCATCGTCATCATCACTGGAAGCGTCGAAGTCATCCATCTCGACATCGCCATCAGCAGAGATACGCTGAGGCTTGGAGCCCGAAGACGCGCCCCGTGACGGAAGCGGTGATGATCCGGTCAGAGAACGCCTATATTCCGACGACGATTCCTGAGAGGTCGGTGTTGGAGGCATCGAAGTCGCGGGGGTGCGTTGCTGAGTCGGCAGGGGTGCAGGCAATGCTCTCGATCTGAACATGGGACCCATGGGCGAAATGTCTTCTTCCGACTCGAAGTCCAAACTAGTCGAGCGAGAGCGATCGTGGCCCCACTCGACTTTTTCGGTAACCTCCTTCAGCAACCCTTCGACATTCAGGTCAGGCCGCTTCCTCTTTAGATGACTCTCCAAATTCGTGGTACTAAAGTCCATCGGCGATGTAACGGAGCTAGAGATGCTACCCCGGTTTTGCGGTGCTGGCGTCTTGGGGGTGTTCACCGTCATTGCCGCCCTGCGACCACCCTTGCGCTGTGTGGTGGTGGCGGCTGGTGTCGGTGGCTTGGTGTTGACTGGTGTCTGGGAGAACGAGGCAGACCTGGAGTGATACGAGCTCTGGGGAGTGGGCATAGCGGGGAAGAACTGCTGTTGGGTTTGGCGCGTATTCCTCGCGGGGCCGTCGATAGCCTTTCCGAGCATGGGCGATATGAGCGACGCCTGCTCCTCCTCGTTGACTTCCTTACCACAGGCATCAGCGGCGGCATCATGGGAAGAGTACTCCGTCTGATGTGCGATACGGCAGTGGTTGATGAACCCCTGTGCGGATGAAAAGTTACTCCGATGACAGGTACCGCACTCCAACCTGTGACACATAACATGTGAGAATGCGCAGAGAAGGCATCCAGGAGCCACATACCTAACCAGTGTACCATCCCTCTTCCGGTACAAGCACACCTGCACTCCGCTTTTCGTCTGTGCTTTCAAGGCGCTCTGCCTCTGTGGCCTTCCGCTGTCGGCCAGACTTTGGAACAGTTCAAGTCCGGGGGTGAGCGGAGGTGCCCCATATACCGGCGCGGTGGGCCCATCGAATCTCTGGTGAGTGATCAGCCACTGTCGGTAGTGTCTGGTATACGGGCCGTCGACGACACCATCGGGTGCCGGCGCGTAGTCGGGAATGTGGTGCGGGTTGTGTGATGGCGGTTTGTAATTAAGCTGGGCGTGAAGCTGAGCCTCGGTACTGTCGGCATAGGGTATCAGAGAGCACCGCCTAAGCTGTTCGATGGCCACTTGGGTCTTTGCGATCTCTTTCTCGATACTGCCAAGCTCGCGATGCTTGAGAAGGATCTCAATGTCGAACTGCTCCGAGATAGTAGTCCTGATGAGTTGCAGGCGCTGCGTGGCGTCTTGAAGCTTAAGTCAGCACGCAAGCTTTCCCGAACGGGTGACAGTTGACCAGATAGCACATAATATGGAGGGGAAGGCAAGGGATAAAGAGCGCGCACCTGGAGTCTTCGCCGTGGAGGGTTGAGGGAGACCACTCTCGGCCGCCAGGTCAGCAGCCGGAATAGTCTGGATCCCTTTGTCGTCAACACAACCCCCCATCTGAGCATCGTTGGGGTTGATCGGAAGCTGGTGCGAGCGGACCGGAGCCGCCTCTGCCGCAGGGGCAAGAGCAGCAGCAGCCGATAGCCGGACCTTCTTGGAAGCAGGAGACGACGCGGTAAGCGGAGTCGTCTCCTTTGCGGGCGTTGGCGGCATGCACTGGTGATCGAACGTCATGGCAGCGGCTGAAGCGATCAGGCTGCCGGTGCTACTGCTGTTTGCGGACAGCAGGGAGGAGGAGTGCGGACCGCTGGTGAAGAACGACGTTGCCGCCATATGAAGTCGTGGGCCTCTGTCCTTCATTCCGTCGGAGGCTCTGTATTGGGAGTCGAACGGGCGGGCGGACTTGGGGGGGGGGAGGTGGTAGTTGTTGGCGGAGCGAGCTGAGCGTAGTGGCGGGCGTTGTTCCGAACGACGGGCTTCGGAGGTTGCGCGTCTGCCTTCCTTGGAGTTGTTCGTGTGGCACGGCCGGGATTTCACCTTGACTCCTCGCTCCCTGTCCTGTTCTGTGGCGCCTGGATGTAGCTGGATCTGGATGGCTCCGACAAAGCGGCAAGTGGGGAACTTTCCGCTGCGTGTCTTTCAAAACCAAGTCGTGGAATCGAAAGGGAGTATTGTTTTTCCGAAGCAAGCGAAATTTTAAGATTTCGTAAGGGGTAGGTAATGGAGAGCAAATACGATGACAGGTTACGTGAAGAAGTGCTTTTCTTCCTTTCGGAAGCGGAGGGTGGAGTACAGCCGGCAGGGAGCGCACTGAGGGGCAGGACTGCAGGAGAATGAAAGAGAGGAAGAGAAAGAGAGAAAGAAAAAAAAAGCACAGGCCTCTCCCTGAGAGAAGAAAAAAACCCGGCGGGGTAGAGAGTAGATCCTCCCAACTGCAGACTGCAACTATCTGATTCTGCTGGCTGGCTGTCTCTGTCTGGCCAGCCAATCTTCCTATCCACATCAACAAGTCGCACTATGGGCAGCGGTAAGAGTCAGCAGCCATCATTTGGCGGGTCTGCATCCCCTCCTGTTCCACCTCCTCCGCTTCTCCCCGTCCGCCTGCGCTTCCCCCGCTCCAAACCCTTCCTTGGAGAAACGGGTGACAGTCCACAAACTCAATTCGCGCGATGCAGGCAAATCTGGCGGGCAGGCCGGCCGCAATCCTCAAAGCCTCGAGGCCATGTCGCGCTCCTGACCTGTCACGGTTAGCGTGAGGCCTACTTCCCGACTCCCTGCCTTAGCTCAGGGCGCTGCGAGATATCTACTGGGAGCAAGCGCCTTTCGTGAACCTCAGCCTGAGAGGTACTGACCCTTGACTTACATACCTGGGGGTTGTTCCCGATAGCTGGTCGCGGAGGACAGCTGTTCGTTCTTTCGTTCTTTCGTTCTTTCTTTCCTCCGTTCCTTCCTGGCCGGAGCCGGCACCTGCTGGCTCGTTTCCCGGATGCGCTGGTTCGAAGCTCCGCGAGGAGAATGCATGCGGTTGAGTATCTAGCGTGCTCGCACCGGTGGTGGCGGTGGAGAATGCGGGTGCTTGCCTAGATACCTGTGCGCTCAGTTGCACAGAAGGCCTTCTCGGATATCTACCTAAGGAGCGGATGGACAGAGAAACGAGCCAACCTAGACCGGAGAGGGATATTCGGGAGCCGGTACGATGTCGGGATCTGGCCATCTATGCATTCCCCACCCCGCAAATTGTCTCTGCAGTTTTCGGAAACGGCTCGCCAGCCTGAACGGATCTAGATTGTACCTTTGTAACTGATGGAAATGATGGAAAACCGATGAAACCCCGATGGAGTTCGGTCGACGTCCGACTCACTGTGTATCACTCGGTATATTGCTTTCGTACGAGGTAACCAGAGTCTAGCGGTTAGTGTTAGCCCCCCGCTCAATACAGGCCTCTTTTTTTTGGTTTGTTCGTCGCTCGTGCGAGCCATTTAGGTAGATCGTAACGAGGTACAAAATTTCCCGTCCGCAGTCCGCGCGAAGGCGGCACGTTGTTTGCCCTCCGCTCAGGCCTGTCCCAAGAAGATATGATGCGCGGGTCAGTGGTACTCTTTCACACCTGTGCAGGGGATCGAACGAGCAGGCAACGTGATCATCGAAAGACAGGACTGTTGTCGTACTGGTAGCTACGGGAGTAGCAGTTGAAAGGGGGAGGCGAAGATGATGGAGGATTTCTATGATTCGAAGTGATTGAGTCCGTCGTACTTGGGAAGTGACGCAGCTTCATACTTGGCAATAGTACCTGATAGTACCCTTCAGAGAGAGCTGTCAGAGAAAAGGTGGGAGATGGTCCATGCCTGTGAGACGCGGGAAAGGTAGTACAAATCGTACAGGAGGGCGGACACAGATGTTTTCGTATAGTATTTCCTACGGATAATCATGTGCTAGATATCACTCGGAAGCTGGCCTGATTAGGTGGCTGCGCTGGGCCAAGATCCACCAAGCGACGTACTTAAATAAAAAAAATTTGTCTATGTATTCCTGTAAATATATGTACATACTCAGCCATCTTCCACGCAACTGTGGCGAAAGAAAGAAAGAAAAACAGAAATTGTTCCCCCTACCATTGCTCTCAATCACATCGCTACAAAGCAGAACATTCCTTGTACAAAACCGTCGCAGTGTCTGTTCACAGTTGGTCATCCATCATATCGATCTGCACTTGCTCGCCAGGCTTGAACGCAGGCAATCCGACATACGGACATCCGGAACACCTAGCACCACCGGTCAGCATGATCTCTATTTTTCACTACGGTTCGAGAGCGATAGCATACCTGAAAGCGTCACCCAGATAGCAGTTTCCACAAGAGGTAGCTTTGCCTTCTACCGTGAAATCTATCTCGGCCAGATCATCAGCGGTGAGCCTAACACCCTTGGCGGCCTTCTCCTTGGCCGCCGCCAGAGCTTTGTCTGCGGCACTACGCTTTTCCTGATCTTCCTGCTCAATCTGCTCCTTCAAGCCGCAGGTACAGTCTTTGCAAGCTCTCCGGCGCTTTCCAGGCTTCGGACGACATTCAGCAGCTGTAGAATCGCCGGTCAGTTAACGCACCCATAGAGCGGCGACAATCAATTGCGTAACGTACGCATCTGAACGGGCGTCGCCAAATCCTCATCCGCCATCAACTCGTCCTCGTCGATGAGATCGTCATCGTCCAGATCGTCACTGAAGTCGACGAATCCCACGCCGTTGGACGGCGCAGGCACCGCCGTAGCCACCACCGGTTTGGCAACCGCCACGACTGGCTTCGCGATCGTCACAGCTGCACCCGCCGTGCGCTTCTTTAGATTGAGCGAAACACTCTTCTGTCCTCCGAAGTCCGGCTTGACGGCCACCACACCCTCCAACGAATCCTCGACCAAGAATCCTGCCGTCAGAAAGGCAATCGTCTCCTCGGCCCAATCCTCCTTATTGCCGCCATGGTTCTTCCAGCGTGCGCCGGGAGCCATAGCCTTCAGCACCTTCTCGAGCAACAGCCTGTCGAGCCTTTCCTGCGCCGCTACGGGATCGGACAACAGGAGAACGGTGGAGTAGATTCCCTCCGGCAGAGTGACGAGATTCAGGGCTAGGCGGTCCAGCATTTGAACGTCGACAGTGGTGCCATCGGCGACAGTGGCGAGAGCATTCTCTAGGACCGCGGGGTGTGACGAAACCGAGGGCGGACACAAGATTAGTGTTGAGTCGGCTTTCGCTGGCGGTGCAGTAGCGGAGGTGGGGCTGATGGAGGTGTCGACGGAAGGCGGAGGCGTCATTTCCACGGGGTATGTATTGTACGTAGGGGCGTTCGAGTGCGCGTCTGGTTCGAGAGAGGGATGGATCTGCGATTAGCTGCGAGCAGGAGGTGTGCTGAATTATAGACGGCCGAGCGTTTCACAGCTCGGGGTCACGTGTGCGAGTCGGAGTAGAAATGTAGAAAAAAAGTTTCCCCACCTTGAACTGCCGCCCGCTAATCGGAGTTCTCAGCAACTGATTGGATGATATCTAGGTCACGCAGCGACCTAATAATCAATCAGATAATCAATCAGGCATCCCCAGACGGCTACCTAATTTGGGGATGTACGGTCTTTTGCTTCGAAGTATCTATTTTACGAGCTTTGCGGCTGGACAACGATGTCTGAGCATTGGACTGTGTGGGGAAACAACGCTAGATATGGGCTGCACCGGGACTGTGGGGGGTTGGAATTGCGCTACACTGGGTCGGGAGCACTGTATGTAGGTATGTATGTAGAAGACGTATGTATCATGTATCTTGCGCTTCGTCGGGTGGACACTCTGCATACATAGATACTCGCGCACTGTATCCTTTGACGGCTGCAGAAGTGGCTGGATGGCGGGGGCGGGGGACAAGGGGCGAGTCTCGTGCCCGCGAGACAAAGCTCCGACAGCGTCGCTGGGGTGGGGGGTGGGGTGGTATCTATGTGGAAATCCTGATACTCTAGATTTCTATGTGGAAATCCTGATACTCTGGATATCTATGTATGTACGCTGGAAGGTTCCCGTCGCCTCCAGGCTGGCACTCTGACGGAGGTCTTTGTGCTCAGGGGTTCCTATCATATCAATCTAGTCTACCGAGCTCGGCGCCATGGATTCTAGCAGCTTCTGCTTGAAGGCGTCGGCACGCGCTCCACCGCGCAGCCTCCAGGGGTTGGGAATCCACTGCGGCCCAACACCAACCGTTGCGGAGCGGGGTAAGGGCTGATGGTTCCACAAGCGGACAGTGAGTGGTGCAGTGGTGGCGTGTGAGGGTGGTGCTCCTCCCCAATCGATCGGGAGTGATCGCCGGCAAAAACACTCGAATCATGAGGGCGGGCGGTGACGGTGGTGCAGGCGGGCGTGCGAACAAGGCAATCACGGCAGAATATTTAAAGGGGCTGTGAGCAGCCACGCCCCGTCCGGTTTCTCGGCTTCCGCACTTCGCCGTCAAAGGAGACATCCGCAATCCGTTTGATACCCATATCGCTCGGCGCCTTCTTCGGCTGCATATGAGCTAAACGGCCAGGATCTAGCATCTTGTACATACGTCACGCCGTCTCGTCTTGTCCCAAAATCCTTCCAACTCGCACCACGCGTACTCAACGTACCGCGGACCTATCCCTTTCGCCGTGACCCACCCAATTACCTACTTACGTT
>Ga0307508_10002717_pt1 | contig 18484 bp, 29 predicted proteins | sample 9_EM_MG_FD_203089 | JGI IMG/M metagenome (GOLD analysis project Ga0307508, IMG submission 203089) | Populus trichocarpa ectomycorrhiza microbial communities from riparian zone in the Pacific Northwest, United States - 9_EM | ecosystem: Host-associated > Plants > Roots > Unclassified | place... | reverse complement strand
TGCGCCGCGGGCACTCTTTTCAGATAGTTCTATAGCCTCCAGTCGATTCAGCAACGAAATGCAGATAACAGGCAAGCCATTAAGCAGCTGGCGGGCACGGAGGGGGTCGGCTGGGCGCTCAAAGAGCACGGGCAGTATAGATTCGGCGTCCATGAAATTAAAAGGATTGAATGATACAAAAGTATGGCCAAATTCATTCTGAGGGTCGTGTTTTCAAGCAGTTTCCATTGATAATAGGTACACTCACTCACAATTGAGACCTCGAATGTGTTCAAATGCGGGGATGGCGCCGTACTACGGCGTTCTCCGTGTATATGTGCATGCTGGCCACCTTCAAAATAGTCGTCTTCGTCAGTCCAATAGTCCTCATCATCTTGTTCGGGAATGGGCGAGGCAGGAGCTGCAATTCCCGGTATGGCATGGCCGGAGGGTGGCGGGGGCTGATCTCTTAAATCGAAAAGAAATTCTCCTCCAAACACACTCGTACCGCTACTTCGAACGCGCTCCAGTGGGGGACAATCATCATCATCATCATCAGCGGCTCTAGAGCCAGGAACAGGCCGTGATGCTGCCGACCGCACTGAGACCAGTGGCGGAGGATGACTATCGACATCCGATAATTCCGAATCAAGATTCTCATCACCTGCAGCCGCTGCATGGTTCGCTTCAGATGCTGGGCCGAACAGGCTCATCAATGTGGACGTCATCATCTCTAACGAGCGTTGCATGCCCTGATCCACTACATAAGGTAGAGCATTAGTCAGAGCGTTCGTTTGCTCGAGAGCAACTACTGACTGTTATCAAGTTCAGGGAAAGCGTGTAGCGGAACCGAAGGTTCGCCTACGGGGTGGGCAGTGCGCCCGCGCCGAGGCATTGAGGGGGTTGTGTCGTCCGTTGTGCTTCCTGATGACATGGATTCCAGACCGGACAGACCGCTTTGACGCACAGTCGGAGTATTATAGTGCATGGTATCAACCGGACTGGCGGGGTTAACAGCATCGCCTCCGTGCCGACCAGGGGAGAGAGGTTGTGCGGACGTCCGACGCGTCCGCCGCGCCCACCGAGCTGGTTGAGCAGTTGAATGATTGATTGCATATACAAGTGGCGGCATTTCATCACCGTCGCTCTCGCCCTCACGATTGTCCACGGTATTAACTTGTCTAGCAGCGTCACCTCCGTGCCAACCAGGTTGTGATTGTGCAGTTGAACGATCGGGTATATATACAAGTGGCGGCATCTCGTCATCGTCGCTCCTGTCCTCACTATTGGCAGACATACTGCCGAGATGTGGGAAATTGTTTCCGCTGCGTGGTGGAGGGTTATATGTGGGTGAATATCGTGTGGGTGAATATCGGAGGCGAGGGAGGGGATGATCTATAGGGGCCAAGGGTGGCACGTTGTTGCTTTCATTTCTTCGTTCATAACTCGACGGTGCAGAGACCGGTCCGCGACTCCTCCGGGGCGGATATGGTGCCTGCGCGGCTGCTTGCGAGTACGATTCAGCGCTTGCGCGGATTCTGCCACTTGCTAGCCTACGAGGCGAGATGCTGAAGGTTTCTCCCCAATCTCCCCCTCCACGGTATGTGGTTGATCTTGGCGTGGTGTGAGGAGCAAAAGTAGGCAGAACAGCAGGGGAATCGCGGTGTGGGCGAGAATAATTGCCAGTTGGAGATCCAGAAAACCCCTCATGCATCTGTTCTGCGGCGCTCGATCCGTTTTGTGAGTTGACCCTGCCGTTGAACATCTGTCCTGTGAAATCATACACTAAAGACCCGGTGACACCTGGGACCATGTGAGGACGAGTCGCGTCAGGCCTTCTCGAAGTGCCCTGCATATAGATGAATTTTCAGCTGAATGTTATAGACATTACACTGACACTCGCCTGGTCTGATCTGGGGTTAGCTGGGGATTCCTGCGGCGTCTGGTTTGCGAGAGTGAATGGAATTTAAGTCTCTGCTCCGCGCATGCAGTGGAGTTGTTACCTGGTGGGAGCCAATGTCGGTTCCACGTTGTGAAAGGATGAAAGCGGCTAGCAAAACGCCCAGCTGAAACATCGGGTCGTTGTGTTCCATTGCGGCTGAGTCAGGAAGTTGAGAAGTGGATGCAAGAAGCTCTGGCGATATGATTGGCGAAGGTGGGAATGAGCTCGTATCTTGGAATAGCGACTAATCCATAACCATTTGAGCTCGATCTACTAAACTTCAACGCGACATCTGGGCTCACCCGATCTGCAGTGCGACTGAGGGGCTGATCCTCGGTTGCCTCGTCGTAGGAAACATCAGAAAGGGTTATGTCGTCGGTGATCGTAGAGAGACTAGGCGATCTCTGTGGCGTGCTTGTAGTCGCCACTGTAAGGGCTTCTGCATAGTTACTCTACAATTCAGGATAAGAACGAGATTTCACTATTGCATAACTCTCGCAATTACCATAGCGTCTACTGATGTAGTGGTGATGCCATCTGAAATTGGCGTAGACATGTCTCAAACACTGACGCTACAATTTACAAAGCGACAAGTGCCACTGCCTTGCGCGTATGGCACGTGATTGTCTTTACAAATGACAAATGCGTGAAAATGTCGAAGATCAGTTGTGCCCTGCCTCTATCGAGGTGAAGTTATGTTAAAAATGATGTTGCTACGAAAAATTCGTATACGCCTAGAAATACGCTACCACCCGCGCTAATCCACAATGTGCGAGGAACTAAACCAGCGAAGAAAGCCCGCAAGCCTCCTGCACGATATATATCGCCGGCGCGTTCGGCCACGCTGGGCAATTGTTTCTTGTTAGCCTGCAATTCGTGGAGTACGATCATCCTCAGTCGCATGGAAAATTTACGCCAAAACAAGAGTTGGGGAAAGTTCTCACCCGCATGTCAAGCATGACCCTGGTCTTGAGCACATCAAGTGGAGTCGTAGCGGCAGCGGCAAAACCGCCCGCGACGGAGCCACATACGGCAGCCTCGTGTGCTCGAAGTGAGCGTCCGAGGGATATTGATAAACGTCTCTTCAGGAATTCATACATTGGGAACTGCAGTGACGTGAATGGAATCTAATCAAATCGTTAGCTGTCATCTACACATATTGATACACGAAGAAAGCGAATGGAGCTAAGATGCCTCATGCCTCACTTGTCGGCCAATATAAACATACTTCACGCATGATGGTGATGCCAAATCCTTGGTATAATGCACTCAAGCCTCCATCTCTGAGGACGTAGCGAAGGGCATCGAGGGAAGATCGCGCGGCGGCACCGTATGCTGATGTTTGCATACGAGATTTGACAACCTCGGTAGGTACACGAACAAGGCACGCTACGCATTCGCCGGCAGACGAAGCAAGGACGTGGTTCATGGGAGAAGGGTGCGACAAAGGGGCCGGTAGGGCCTGTTTCAAAGTATCGTAAGTCACGAAGAATGCGGCAGCTGAATGTCGTTTACGGAAGCAGTTCAGCTTTCCATGAACTTTGAACAGTAGCGAGGCTATACATACCACCCGGCGCACTCCCGACAACAACGCTTCCCAAGCCTTTGTAAACCCCCCGAAATCCGCCAGCAACGAGGAAGCCTTGTGCACTTTGAAGGCGCGTCTTCACTGTATCAATAGGGAAGAATAACAAGTCCACAGAAGCCCCTGCCGCGGCTCCAGCCTGACCGTCGACGGGCAAGCGAGTTTAGCAAAATGAATGTGGATTGTCTCAGATGTACGAACTATAAGAGATTGCTTGTATGAGGGATGGTTGGTGCCACTCATTCCTCACGCCACAAAAAATAGCGTTCAGGGATCTGCCCCTCCAGGGATGCCTACTGCACTTTCTGGAGGCGCTGGGACGGCAGATAGGCAAACCACACCACCACCAAAAATGCTGACACTTTGTCGGCAACTTCAACAGCACGTCACGTGCACTTTCTCATGGGGCGCACCATGAGTACCGGCATTACGAAGCAAACCAGGCAACTATAAGCAGAATGCGGGATATTATGAGAGGAAGATAAAATACACAGCAGTCAAGAAAACAGCGTGTCAAACAAATAAAAAGCTTGGAGCGAGTAAGTTTGCCACAGAATCACTCAGTGTTACTCTTCCGCCTCTTTTTGTGCTCGCGTTCGCCATCTTCTCCCAGCGATTTCTTTGATTTGTGTGATTCTCTCTGGGAAATACATGCGTGAGATTAGTTGAAGCTCATCCGGCGGGAACTATAGGCGCACCTCGTCTTTTCCCTGTGCAGCATCGGCTAAAGCTTGAGCTTTCTTGGCTTTCTTGGCCGCCTTTCTCGCGGCGCGCTCCGCCTCAGCAGTGTCTTCATCATTGTCGACCTCCATCGCGTCGGCCTTGCGTTTCTTGTCTTTCTCCTTTTCCTTCGCATGTTCCTTGTCTTTCTTGTGCTTCTTATCTTTCTTATGCCCATTGATTTCCTCGCCCTTGTCCCTCTTGTCCTTTTTCTCTTTCTTGGGCGACTTGGAAGTCGTGACAATCGGAGCTGGCGAGGCTTCGCCCATCTCAACATCGGAATCTTCATCCCCATCCATGGCCTCCTGTTCAAGCGCGTCGAGCACCTTGCGCATCGCCTCCGAATTCTTAGACGGTGCAGCGCCCGTCTCGAAGAAGTTCAGCCTTTCCTCGACTTGATTGCGGAGCGCATCGCCAAATTTAGAGGTTGGGGCATCTGAATAAGAAGTTAAAGGTCGTCCTGCTGCATCTCGTGGCAGTGTGACTCACCAGAGAAGCAGTCGATTCGCGACGCAATGGAACACTTATTGGCAAGGAAACGGGAGATGCGACCTTTGTGTTTAGCCCCTGCTCGCCCAATAAACGACGAGTGATAGATAAGACCGTACTAATATGATAACACGGGGTCAACACTAAGACATTAGTCTGCCACTCGTAAACAAGTAATTACCTTTGGTGTGTTGCCTTTCGTTTTCAGGGCACGGAAGAGCGCCTTCTCCGCGCCTAGAATCTGCACGGTGCTCGCAGGGTACTTGCTCAAATTGGTCAGGCTTCCTGCGTGACTGATGAGCCGCGCTCCGATACGCTCCCCAATCAATGCCGTAAGGCTTGGGGCAACGGCGTTCATCTTATCTGTCAGATACGCAACAAGTCGCTTGCGATATTCGGCGAGCCCGACAACGCGGGTGGCAAAGTTATGTATGTTTATGGCATCCAGCTCATTCAGTTCGGTGCCCATCGATGTCCGCGCAGCGTCGAGCACGTTCTTCGCCAGCGTCGCATCGCCGCCAAGAAGCTCCGTCAATTCGTCCAGTTTGTCTTCTGAAAGACTCTCTTTATTACCGATAAACTGTGCGGCACGAGCAAATAGGAGGTTGTCTGGCACGAGCCTCGCCAGTTCCGGGAAGGTGTAGCCGTACCATTCGCGAATGCGCATACTGAAGGTGTTAACGTCCTTATCAAGCTGGTCAAGTAGGGCTACAGCCTGTATAATCATGTTATCCGACCGATTCACGTTGAACTTGACCTTGCTACGCGAATAGGAATGGCCCAAACCAAGCTGCGCGCGTGCCATGTCGCCAGCTTGTAAGCCTGACATGCCTCCAAGGAGCTTTTCGGCATGTAACCGCGCGCCTCTGATCAGCTCCAAGGAGCGGGGGGAGGCATCGCATGAGATGGAAAGGGCAGCATTGATAGAGGATGCAAGGTTTTTATCGGATACGCCAAGAACGACCTGAGGTGACTTTTTCGAGGATTTGCCGCCAGCCAAATTTAATTCAAGCATAGACTTTAGATAGTCGTTAAGGATACCTGTATTGAGAAAAACGCGTAAGAATTGCATGATGTGTTAAGTGCCAAGTGCGCATAACAATGGCACCTTCGGACACATCATTTGCGTTTTCAAGAGCATGCGCTACACTCTTGAACGGAGCGAAAGAAACGAGCTCAACCATTTTCCCAAACTTGTGAAGGTCCTGAATGGAGTCCTGAACATCTTTTTCCTAACGGTTGAATGAGCTCACGAAACAGTTTTACGGTTTTATGCGTCTGAATACGGACCTTGGCACCGATCTCCTCGACAAGCTTCGCTCTAAAGAGGGCGTAGCCCGAGGATGACTCGAATAGAACATGAGTCGCGGCAGGCATGACGGCGTGCACGCTTCTGTGACCGGGCGCTTCAAGAGAAATTTGGAGGCGTGTTTACGCTTGTGGGTGCCGGAACAACAACCAGCGTGATGTGACTTGTGACCAACAGAGATGGCGGCGTCGGGACACGGCACCTCCGTTTGCTTCGTCTGAATGACGTGGTGACCTTTATGTGCGCGAAGTTTATTGTGGTCTTGCCCTTATTACCTCATGCCTCATGGAGCATGACCATCGCTCAATTACTCGTTTGTGCAATAAGCACATTTGCCCATTAGAAGTTATTGAATTGTCCTCTGAAGACGACGAGGAGGCCGGCACCGTGCAGCCTTTGCGACGCGCTGCTGTTGAATATCCCGCAGAGGAACTTAATGCTGCGATTCGTTTCGTTTCGTCTCGCATACTCCAGGAATCCGTCACTCAGCTGTGTCAGAATGTTCCCGCCACCGCAACGTATCTCTCCACCACCCTCCTGACACCAGCGCATAGCGGCTCAAGGAAAGGAAACGGACGAGATGTGGGGAATGTGTGAATTGTGAACAGGATTTGATCTGTCGGCGAAACGAGAGAATCAAGAATATGTATACCAACCTTCCTCTTCTAGTATCTCAACGACATGCATGAGAATTGAAAGCAGATTATTACTCGGACACTTGGGCAGATCACAATGAAGATAGTCACGGCCCCATTGACTCTGATTATAATAGGAGAAGTATCCCCGAAGGTTTGTGTGGCCTCGTTGTTGAACGGATGGCAGGGGCGTATTACTAATACCATTAGTGACTCGGGCGTCGGTTCTTCCGATGAAGACCACGATGAGGCGAGAGTTGGGGCTGACTGCGGGGTAGGCAAGCATCGTCAAAAATGCAGTCGGTATCTCTCAACGTTGGATGATTCGTTCTCTGCATGTCGGTCGGCCAGTGTGCTAGTCACGCGCGTCTGACTACCTTGAGGCCTGTGATTCCGGGCATGAATGTCCCCCATTCATGTCCAAAAATGTCAACAGCAGGTGCGCAGATTCGAGAGAGCATCAATCGCGAGAGCTAGAGCATCACAGCAAAACACCACGCTTCAAGCATAACCTCGACACAGTTGACTCCCAATCCAGATGACTACTTGCAAGATCATTTTTTGTCTGTAACACGGGATGTCGTTCAAGAAATTTGCGGCGCTATCGAAAAGCCGCTATGAATTTGAACAGCTATGGCGTTCGAAGGTTACCAGTTTCGCGCTGGACTGTAAGATTCCCATGCGGCCTGACTCGACCTCGTTGGTGTTAAAATTTCATGGCGACGAGCGCCAGTTTGCGGCCCCATGAACCTGGAAGCGGTAGCAATAGTGAGCCCAACAACCCGAGCCTAGCTAAACGGGCTCACCCATTTACTATGGCATCGCGGCCAGCAAGGCTACTAGATACGGCGAGACGTCAGTTTTTGCCGTTCAGTCAAGTGCGACTCGACGTGATTTACTCTATCACAAATCCCCGTTAGATATGGTGCAGCGGTCGCGCGTCCCTCTCTTCGAAATTTTTCGGCAATAGCGCCGCGCTCCAAGATCTCGAGAGTCTTCTCTACTTTCACCCAACTTCGCGAGCAGTTCATATGGAAACAACGTTCTCATTGAGGCTGAGAATGCGCATCTGAGTGACACGAAATGAGGGATTATTTGGCAAAGTTCGAGGCCACCACCGGCAAGACTGGTCAAGGGGGATACATATTGACACTCTCATAGGCAGTAGCGATATATTGCTTCCATACCATTGAGCCTTAGTGTTGCTCAACAACAATTGACTTCTTCGCACCTGGGTCCATGCATTCCGAGGTGACGCACAGCAGATTGAAACCAGATTGAAACCAATCGTTTTGACATCGATGCACGAGTCGAGATGCGACTGTGCCTCCGCTAGGAAACCAATAACAGCAATGAATGGATCATAAATGCCTGAGTAAGATGTACTCAATCACTCATACACTAGCACTATGGGTTTTCATGTTCGGCTGCTCACGTGAGCCGCGCAGACGCGACAAAGACGCGACCACGCTTCGACGCCCTTTCGTCGGGACGTGTCGCATCCTCTGCTTACTTCGCCTAAAGGCCGTGGCGACATTCATACGCGTGGTATCCATTGTGGAATTTTGATTTGATTATGTGAGCCTCCCTCATCTCATGCCTCATGGGGCAGGACCACAACTTAATACCTCATTTTTCGCAACGTTCCCATCTGGCCCTGATGTGCGGAACCATCCGGATTAAGCTCGTTTGGGCTTATGCCTCCACAGGAAGTTATTGAATTGTCCTCTGACGACGACGAGGCCGGCCCTGTGCAGCCTCTGCCACGCGCTGCAATCCAATATCCTGCAGAGGATCTTCAAATTGCGATTCGCTCTGTCTCATCTCATGTACTTCGGGACTTCGTCATTCAGCTGTGTAGGAATGTTCCCGGAGCGACGAATTATCTCTCCGCCGCCCTCTTGACGCCCGCGCGTAACGGCGCAAAGGGAGGAAAACAAAAGACAAGATGGGTGAAATGTGCGAATTGTGGGGAAGATTTTGATCTGTCGGCGGAGGGAGACGACGAGGAATGCATATACCACCCAGGTTCGTTCCAACTATCGCGGCACTCCACCTCTTAACGTCTCGCGACATGCAGGAGAATTGGAACCAGTTTATGAGTCCTGGCCAGATCACGATGAAGATTGCCACGGTCCCATTGACACTGATGATAATAAGAGAGAGTTCCCTGATGGTTTTGAGTGGTCTTGCTGTGAAACGAATGGCGCCGACTTGTATCATCACTCTGACGTCGATTCTACCGACGAAGACTACGATGAGGAAATATTTGGAGCTGGTTGCCAGAGAGGCAGGCACCGCGAAGAGAGTAGGAAGAGGGGTTAAGTGCAAGCGATCTCCTTCAGGGTTGAATGTTCGCTCCTACATGTCAGTCGTTAGTATTCTAGTCAACGTTGCGCGGCGGACTACCGTGAGGTCTGTCATGCTGGGCTTGAATGTCCCCCATTCACGTCCAGAGGTTGGCAGGCGCGCGGACTCGGGGATGATTCAATCGTGGCTTCGACGCAGTTTATTCCAACTGCCTGGGAGTGGCTGCCTGGAAGATCATTTTATGTCTGCTTGATCACACATGGGGACCGTTCCAAAGAAATTTGCAGCGCTATTGAAAGCCGCATTTGTGACATTGAACAGCCGTGGCGCTCAAGCGGCACCTGGGTCAGTCAAAGTGCCGAATTCACTCTAGCATACAGTAAGACTAGCAAACACACTCAACAGCTCAGCCTCTGATTGGCATCAATAATTCACCCCGACGAGTGCCAGTTTGGTATTTCCACGAGCCTGAACCACCGGACATCATAACGTAGAAGCAGCCCATAATTCAGGCCCAGATAATTGGAACTCACCCCGTTTACGCGGCGGCATCGCGGCCAGCAAGGCTGCTTGTTACGGCGAGATATCAGTTTTCGCCGTTCAGTCGTGTGCGACTCGACGTGATGTACTCTGGCACAAGCCCCCGACAGATGTGGTGCAGTGGGCGCCGATGCGTCCCACTCTTCGAAATCCGTCCGCAATAGCGTGCGTTCCGATCTCTCGAGAGGCTCTCCTGTTTTCACCCAATTTCGCGGGTAGGTTCTACGGGAACGACGTGGGTATAGGCCGGGGGATGCGCATCTGAGTCACGCGGTCAACGGGGGGTGAGGGAATGCATGTCCGGTGACATTCTCACAGGCAGCAGCAACAACTCGGTCCCACATCATTGAGTCTTGATGTTGCTCGACAACGATTGGACAGCGATTGGCTTCATCGCACCTACATGTACGTGCAGCAGATCATGGCGTTTCTGTGCAACCAACTGTTTTGACATTGATGTGTTAGTCGACAAGACTTGACAGTGGCAGCTTCCAACATTTGAAGTCCCCAATACATAGAACGTAGCAGAAATGCGTGGGCAGGCAGTTCATTTGTTGGCGATGATTACGTGATAGAATTCCGCTGACCGATCACGTGCTATCTACGCCGTATGCTGTGCGCGCGCGAGTGACTCCGATGTTGCATCGGCAGCGAGCAACGAGTAACGAGCAACGAGCAACTAGGAGGCCCGGTTATTCAGATCTCTCTCAGCACTTCGCGCTACACTGGCAATCGAGGCGGAGAAGCCGCTTTGGGACTCAGAAGTTGAGCAACATGCGCTTAAGGATTGAACTAAAGTTTTCCTTTCAAATGATGGATGTGGACCATGTACCCCGGAGTTTCCGAGGCGAAATCTCATTCACGGAATATGGCATGTTCATTGAGGTGAAATTTCAAGCCATACAGTGGATGTCGCGTCGCCACACAAGTGGAAAGCAACGCTATGTCGAATGAGATAGGGGGAAAAGAGAGGGAAAAGCAGGGGAAAAGCAGTAGTCGCGGGAAGCGGCGCCAATGTCAGACTCAAGAGTCTAACAGCTCGAACGGGCGTGTTGCAGGGATAATGTGTGTAACCTGGTCGCGGCGCGCAATGCGTCAACATCGAACAAACTGGAAGACGATGGGGTTAAGAAGGGGACTCACTCGAGAGACGCATTGTGCCGGGACAATAGTTCTCAGTGTGATGCGACACCGGGATCCTGTTGGTTGGGATTTGAAGGGGGATCAAGCCGCATGTCTTCATCGTTGTACACCTCTGATACGAGGGTGCCGTTTTCGTTTTCGAACGTCACGCGGTAGGTTGCACCCTATAGAATGCGACATTCGTGAGCACTCTGAGCCAAGTAAGGAGAGACCAAGCTAACAGTCATGTGAGCGATGTAGATCACCAAGCGCATCATCCAACCCGAACCCGTCATGTGGAAGTAGCCGTTCTGGCCAGCGCGCGGAACCTAAAATGCAGTGTCGTCGTCCCGAAACATATTGGTCAGTTGCCGAAGTGCGCGAAGCCAGCGAGAATAATTAGAAAGACTGTCGATTCACAGGCATTGTGAGATGGTGTTGCACTTTGGAAGAGATCAGCGGTGGGTGGAAGACGGTGTTGATGTCTCTGCTGCCCAGCCATTTATACCCGAAAGCTCGGCAGACCCTGCTGGCATCCTTTCCTTTGTTAGTTGGAACCGCGCGCTTTGCCACCGCCCTTTGTAATGTTTCTGTCGAACAGTATTGATTGTATTCAACGACCAACTGCCCCAGGCCGTCAGGGGAGATCAAAATTGTTCCCCTCGTTGCGTGAGCGACCGAGTTTGACTGAACCCATGGAAAAACGGGTGCGAGAAGATGTAAAATACACGCGATCGTACACCAAAGTGGGTGGGTTCACCAAGGGGCCGGAAATATCGCCGACAACAAGTCACAGCCCACGAAGATTACTAGCTTCATATGAAACTTGTTTTTCGACGGCGGCGCGGCGAAAAAACGGCAGTGCAGAGGCCTAAGGACCTCGGACCGGAGTCAGTACAGCCCTGACACAGTGTATGTCCACGACGGCATTAGAGAAGAAAAGTTCAGCAGTGACATGCCAGCTTGCAGTTTTCCCTACAAACTAATAAACCAGTTGCGTTCGGTGAGAACAGGTATATTGCCATGTATGAGATCGCAAATGATGCAATATCACGTCTAAGCTAGTGTCTTAGGCAGTCACCTTCCGGCTGCTCGTGCAAGGAGTATCTATAGTACAAGTAGAAGAGGCAGCGCGGATGGAGGGAATCATGCTCTCAGGGTTGGCAAGGTGCATGACTGAGTACGAGAGGAGACAAGAGCGTGAGTAATCGGGAGCGTGCGATCATTCAGACACGTCCATAGTCTCCATGCGTGAGTGTTGGGATCAAACAATCAACAACACCCTAGCAGGTAAGGCAACCACTGGGAAAGCCGGAAAATCATCTCACAGTTGGGCACGACGATCTTGATTGGGACAACGGCGATATCCTTCGGACAGGGAAAGTAACGGCGGAAGTGCCGCGAACCCCGTAGAGACCCATCGTACCCTACGTCTCCTCCAACTTGAAGCATATACCCATCCTGCCTTCGCCAGGTAGCCCCGTGGCTCTGAAGGGCCGCACCGCAAGTCTATAATGAAATATAGAAAACTTTTGTATCTAGAATAGAGGAATTGCATCCTGACAGGCAGTGATCGGCGGTTGGCCGTAAACATTTCAAACGAGTCAACCATTCAATCCAGTTGCACATGCTAAACCGGCCGACTCGCACCTTCTGTTGACCCCGACGCCTCGTGCCTCGTGACGCCGCCCAACAAGTGTAAAAGTGTACTCGTGGCCACGAAAGCCCACCTAACTAATGTCTTTTCGTGCCACGGTCGCAGCGCGCTCACGAGCAAAGACTTTGACATACGTCGCAGGCGGCACTGGCTTGGTTCTTGCCACTGCATACTACATCTACAACCCTTCAAAGGCGATATTCCCTCCACCGCCTCCCGGAGGTCGACCACCACCGCCATGGACGCCGCCGAGCCGTCCTGACATGCTTGCGAGCCTTCGTGCAAGCGTCCCTGTTACATCGTTACAATCGCAAGCGGATCTTAAAGGCGACGAGGAATTTGATCTTCTTATCATTGGAGGGGGTGCCACAGGATCCGGAGTTGCTGTCGATGCCGCCTCACGCGGCTTGAAAGTTGCGCTTGTTGACCGCGGTGACTTTTCGTCAGGTCCGCACCGACGTCCGGTATTTCAGCCTGACCACGACCGATACTGACGATCTCTCTCAACTGCGCATTGACAACTAGGAACTTCATCCAAGTCCACAAAACTCGTTCACGGAGGCGTGAGATATCTCCAAAAGGCTTTCCTTGAACTCGATTACGAGCAATATAAGCTTGTTCGTGAGGCTCTCCATGAACGCAGGATTTTCCTCCAGACGGCGCCTTATCTTAGCCACATGCTCCCCATCATGCTCCCTATCTACAAATGGTGGCAACTTCCATACTACTGGGCAGGGTGCAAGGCGTACGATATTCTGGCTGGAAGAGAAAACATGGAAAGCAGTTATATCATGACGAAAGGCCGCGCACTCGAGGCATTCCCGATGCTTAAGAGCGAGGGGCTTGTAGGTGCCCTAGTATATTATGATGGTCCGTGCAACATTCTGTTCCATAATTCATATTTGGCACTGAGGAAAGCACTCCCTCTTAGGCCAACATAACGATGCCAGGATGAATGTGTCCCTTATCATGACAGCAGTGCAGCACGGCGCCACTGTGACCAACTATGCCGAAGTAACTGCGTTGCATAAAAAGGCAGTGAGCGGCAAGTTGTGTAGCGCGCGTGTCAGAGATGTATTCACCGGCGAAGAATTCAATGTTCGAGCCAAGGTGACGATCATTGACTCTCGAAACGAATCTGACCCTTGTTCCTGGGAGGCGAGATCCTGACATCATCATGCAGGGGATCATTAATGCTACAGGGCCATTCTCAGATGCATTGCTGAAGATGGATGCCATGACGGGCGTTCTGTCCGACGACGGCACCAGCATTTCGACACCCATATCAGCATCGTCGTACAAACCTGTGGTTGCACCATCTTCTGGTGTTCACGTTACCCTTCCGAACTACTATTCTCCCCGTACGATGGGTTTGCTAGACCCTGCTACATCCGATGGCCGTGTCATCTTCTTCCTGCCCTGGCAAGGGAATACTATTGCCGGCACAACTGACACTCCAGTCGACGTGACAGATAAACCCCTGCCTCAGGAAGAGGAAATCCAATGGATCTTGGAGGAAATTAAAAGGTCGGCTTGATGGTACACCGCGCGGGCAATCAAGATTCTCTAACAGGCTTGCAACGCAGATACCTGTCCCCCGATATTAAAGTCCGGCGCGGTGATGTGCTTGCGGCATGGTCTGGCTTACGTCCTCTCATCCGAGATCCGGCGTCTCCCAACAGCAAAGATCTCGTGCGGAACCACCTCATTTATGTCTCTCCATCCGACTTAATCACTATCGCTGGTGGGAAATGGACCACCTACCGAGCAATGGCACAGGAGACTGTCGATGCTGCTGTTCGATTATTCGGGTTCAATGTCGGCGGATGCATCACTGAAAAAGTCAGGCTCGTCGGAAGTGACGGCTGGAGTAGGAACATGTTCATTGGATTGATCCAACGCGTGAGTCTTGAGTGAACCAGTTTTTAAACAAAATGAATACTCATCGCGGGAGAATCCTTTGTCGCAGTACGGGCTCGAGACCGAGGTTGCAAAGCATCTGGCGGACAACTATGGTGATCGTGCCTGGGCTGTCGCCTCCTTCGCAGAAACTAGCGGAAAGCGCTGGCCGCTGCATGGAGTTCGTCTGAATCCTAATTACCCTTGTGAGCCGACCTATCAATCGTGGCCGTAAGACGCTACTCATCCGTATTGGCTTCTTCAGACATTGAGGGTGAAGTCCTATATGCCACGCGAGTCGAATACGCCCAAACTGCCACTGATGTCCTCGCCCGGCGCACCCGGCTCTCATTCCTCAACGCTTCCGCAGCACTCGACGCCCTACCACGCGTGATTGAAATTATGGCGGGAGAACTTGGTTGGAATGAGGATCGTAAGAAGAAAGAGTGGATGGACGCGCGCAAGTTCCTCGTCTCTATGGGATTACCTGAAATCGGCAGGTTACCCGGTGACTTAGACTATGGGAAATCCGCGAAGGAACTCGGTGCGAGGATTGTCGGCGACCTTGTTTCGAGAGCACACTTCTCTCTTGAAGAACTCGCGAGATTGAAAGATGTCTATTCTCAACGAGTAGGAGGCGGCGTCGAGGATGTGACGAAAGGTGTCACGACTAGCGAGTTGCTTGCACTCGTGAAGGATGATATGGGATATGCCAGATCAGAGACTTCGGTGAGGGATGTCTTGAGTGCGTTACAGGGTGTCGGCGTGGATGTGCATAATGCCGAGGAGAAGACATACACCTTTGACGAGTTTGTAGACGTGAGTTCCTTCTTGAGCATCACTGGCTGGTCGTTCAAACATGAATTGCACAGGTGGCTGCTACGTTCAAAGAAGCGGTTGGCCGTAAGATAACTGTGGATCTGGCCCGCAAAGCGCAGGGTATGACTGTTCCCGTCGAAAAATCCGGAGGAGGCGTGTAAACCTCCAGCAGGGGGTTTTCCGTAGGATGCCATCGCATGAAGTGTAGTCGCATTGTGATCCTCGAAATATTTGTGAACGAAAGCGACATTACATATGAACTAGCTGTCTTCTGGAATAGAGCTGCAAACCTCAAGCCTGCATTGTATCTACGTTTTGCATGGAAATAATAAAATTCCAAATGTTCAGGCGCCTGGCGAGCGACCAGGTAGCTGTGATTTTGGGTATCAGTGGTTATGCTTGATCAGAGTCATCTTCTGAGCTGGAAGACGTAAGCAGGGTGTTTGCTTGCGCCTTTTCTCTCGCGACGCTGACTGGGTATGTGTGTCCTACGAGATTCAACACACTACAAGATTGCTTGTTAGACAGAGCCGCTAAGAAACGAATTCAAGCTCACTAAATAGTGCCATCGGTGCATCCAACAACCACCTTTTCGTGACTGAGTGCTAACGCCTACCGTGTTGGCATTGTGAGTTGTCAGCTGCGAATGAGACCATATTGTATTATGACGTACCATAGGGTTGAGCTCCGGAGTAGCAAGACCCCTGAACCCATTTGGTAGCGACTTTCCGTGCAACTTCAACTCTTCCATCCCTTGGGCGGTGGCCAGCGAGACCTCATCTGCCAATGCTGCCCAAGCACCGGTTATTTGCGCAGTAGGAGGTCGATCAGATACATCGTGAACAACCGGGCCTGTCGGCGTTGGGGGCCGCGGAAGCGATTCGAACTCATTTGCCGATGGTGCGGATGTCGGCGAAGGATTACTCTCTTCGTTGCCACTTCGGCATTGTGGCTTGCTGCGGGTTTCATCATATGTTGAGAGGAACATCTGATCCGGAATTCCATTCATCAGTCGATCACCAGAAGAACCAATGGATGCATACCCTGCGATCTGCTCCCAGCCGAGATGAGAATCGGGTACTTGTCACAACCCTTCTCTTCAACGGATCAACGGCCCCACAGCTAACATCTGGCGTCTCAAGCACAGCATCCAGAGTCGGAAGTTCACGCTGGAATCTTGCCGCCGCATTGATCAAATCTGTTCCAATTGAACTCGCGCGTGGGGACGGCATGGGTCGCTGCGATTTGCTCGCGCCTAACGTCGAGGTCCGATGCGCCGAAGGGGATGGGAAATCAATCGGTGTGCCTACTTTTGTGCGTGTGGATGATGTCGGGGATAATGATGATGTTGACATAGAAAGCGAAAGACTGGGGCGCTTCTTGTCCAGCAGAATTGAACGACCAGAAGTCGCTCGCTGTCGGGACGCCGATGCAGCGGGCTTTAGAGAGGGGGTTGCAACTGCGGGAGACGCAATCGTGCTGGGAGGTGAGTCATGGACCAACTCGGTGGGTGAATCGGACCACGTCAGATGGATGATAACATTCTTAGTCGCACACTGGGGTCTGTGAACAACGTTTCACGGAACCAGAAGGCAGTCATACTTACGGTCATTTTGCGACCATTCGCGGCGAACCATCTGGGAGAGTCGCGATCAGGGGCGGTTTCCAATGGCTGCAACACAGTAGATGCTCACTGCAGCATGTTATTGGAGCCAACTCCAACATTTGACAGGCGAAGCGCGGCAATAGGGTCATCAGTCGTCAGGGTGTTGAGCTTAGGAGGGCGATGTTAGATTCCCGACTTCCCTCACTGATTCGGGATATGACTAACTTGAAACTGGCTTAGCATCTCCCGCTTCCCAATAGAGAAAACACTGAGGAGTGAAAAGCGATCCATAAGACACGTTCGTGTTCATGCACCAATTGCAAAACACACCGAACGGAGCCATCTGAAGAGGGTCAAGTTTGGAATCAAGACCAGGGTCAATGGGGCGGAGGAAGAACAGACCTATGGTGACCGATATAATGCGATCTTCTTGCATAATTTGCACCCCGATACACATGTTGATCTGTTGTCCAAAACGAACCAATTTTTTGCCAGTTCGCCATTCCCATGCCACGATGGCTGGAAATGTGCAGTCGGCTCAAGGCTGTTCGCAAATTGAACAGGCAGCCTACCTTTGTCAGCGCCGGCACTGACCATGAAAGTAGGAGAAAGGGCAATAGCCCGGATCTTGAATGAAGAATGCTCAGCAAAAGTGACTTGCTAGAGATGCGCATATGCTCACCCCGTACAGATGTCCTTGCAACGTCTGCAGCGTCGACCATGTTAAGCTGGAGATGACTTGCACGCGGCCTGTGTGAACATGGTCAAAAACAGCATTTGCATGACATTTCTTCAGGAAAAGACTTGCCAACATCGTGGAAGCCAACAGCAAACACTTCATGATCAATGAGGTAATCAATGCACGAAACAGCTTTAACCTTGATGCATTTCTCTTGTTCGCCAGTGTCGATATTCCACAATCGGATAGTCCTTTTGACTACAGGTTGAGACAGCCCTATTCGGTTTGAGAGGGTAAGCAAAGCGTTGCACATACTCGTCATACGAGCCGCTCATCAACTTATTCCCACGGAGCTTAAGAGTAGTACAGAATCCCGTGTGTCCCTTGAGGAACCTATTTTCGAAGTCCGATTACTTACAACTGCGCAACGCATGGTTATTTGCGTAGAATAGTGCAAAGACGCACCTGATACTTTGCGGGTTGCCCCAAGCCCAATTCCTTTCCCTGTGATACAGGTTTAGGTACAATAATCTCCATCCACCTTCTTGGCCAGGATCGGGTTCCCGAACAGGGACAGGGTCGTCCTTGGTGAGCCGACGCACGAGAACCTCATACAACTCGTCTTGGCGGCACATTGTCAACCATTTCTTCGAGACAAGTTCCGCGCTGAGCAGCTCGGGCAGCCTTCAAAGTTACAGAATCAATATGGGAGGAGAGACCGGGGTACGGAGAGAACTGAGGCACACCGGAGATACGAAAGAACCAGTGAGGATAAGGCAGGCGGCAGATGTGTCATGATATCAAACGAAGTAAGCGCGTATCGATTAAGCAAAGAGACCATCAAAGGCTTTTAAGAACATGTTGGGGTTAGCTTCGACGGTAACTGGATCCGAGTTGGCTGGGATATGCTCACAACGTCGCCAGGGAGACACGAATCAAGTAATATGTGTAACCTGCGTGCAGAAACGTCAGAAAACAATCAGAAACATCGAGAGCGGTGGTTGTGCAACAACCCACAGCCTCATTCTATCCGCCTGCCTCATGGCCTTGACAGCAGCACGGATTGCTTCTTCATCAAATCCACCAAAGCCATCCCCACGCATTGCAGACACTATATCGAAGCCGTGGTTGCCAAAGTCAAGGTTCAAACCAAGGCCTCCCTGCGACCGACGGCTCTACAACCAAGGAAAGAT
>Ga0307508_10002716_pt1 | contig 18488 bp, 29 predicted proteins | sample 9_EM_MG_FD_203089 | JGI IMG/M metagenome (GOLD analysis project Ga0307508, IMG submission 203089) | Populus trichocarpa ectomycorrhiza microbial communities from riparian zone in the Pacific Northwest, United States - 9_EM | ecosystem: Host-associated > Plants > Roots > Unclassified | place... | reverse complement strand
GTGGAAGTGAGGAGGCCTGCGAACGCCGACGTCTTTGAATTCCAGAGGGGCGCCGAAACGATTCCTTGCCCCCCCCCCCCCCCCCCCCCCCCGGGCCCTCCGCCCGGGCCTGGCCTGGCCCACGAGAGTAGCGCAGCAAGGAAATAGCAGATGGAAGGACAAAAGAAAACCACCTCCTTGATCCGCTTCTGCTGGGGCCATGAAGGAGCGTGGGGAAGAGCTGCAGGCGCTCCCCAGCTTCTTCAGCCCCTACCCCCTCGGCCTCCAGCCTCTTCTCCCCTCCCCCATCCAGCCCCCTTGGGCTCCCACTCCGGCGAAAACTTCGCTCTGGGCGATTCCTCAGCCGGGGTCTGGCACTCGCCTCCCCACATCCGTGGCGGAAGAGAAGTCCAGGACCGCCTGGCTGCACCTCTCGTCCGCGAAGAGCCCCCGGAGCTTGAACCGATCCTCGCTCCTCCCGGTCTCCGCCCACAGGCTCTTGTGCTAGCGCTTCCGCTGGGGGGCAGTTCCTGAAGAGGTGCTCCCGCGTCTGGGCCTTGTAGTGGCGCCACCAGCACTTGGCAGTGGGCCGGCTCTTCGTCCACTCGAGGCACTGTCCGGTGGGACAGTGGCCCGCCTTCAGCTGGTGGAACCTCGAGGCGAGTCGCTTGTTCGCGTTGGCCGGGATGAAGTCCGGCTTCCTCGCGCCTTCGGCTGTCCCAGTGCATGCTTCCTAGGGGTGACTTTGACGTCCGCCCACGCCCTCCGCTTCCTGCCACATGACGTCACGGTGGCCCAGCGCTCCACGTGGGCGGGGGACCTGCGGGGAGGCGTCTTCTCCCGTGCCGGTCGCTCGGACGCCTCCTCGCCTCAGCAGTCGACGCTCGCCTCGCGGTTCTACCAGATCAAGACGGGGCACTCTGTCCGGGCAGTACCTCAGCTGGACGAAGAACCGACCCACCCCGCAATGTTGGTGGTGCCGGTACCCGAACCAGACTCGGGAGCACCTCTTCAAGGTGTGTCCGGAGTGGAAGACCCAGCAAAAGATCCTGTGGGCAGAGGTGCGGAAGGAAACTGGGAGGTGGAAGGGATAGGCGGAAGATCCGGGACCTCCTGGCGGACGAGAGGTGCAGCCGGGCGGTACTGGACTTTCTCAATTCTACGGATGTGGGAAGGCGGGTGCCGGCTGAGGAGGACGCAGTGAGTGAGGTGTCAGAGGCGGAGCTGCGGGAGTTCTTGGGGGAGCTGGGAGCGGAGGTCGAGGAGCCGGGTGTTGGGGGGACTCCACTGTTCCTCCCCACGCCTGACTCCATGGCGTCTGCAGGCACGGTTTAGGTGGTGGACAGGCCTTTCTTTTGTCGTTTCCTTTGTCTTTCACGTTCGCTCTCCCTTCTTTTCAATTTCCTTGACGCGTAGTACATTTCCTCGGGACAGGCTTGGGCGGAGGGCAAAGGGGAGCTTGCAACGTGCCGCCACTGCGCGGACAGCAGACAGGAAACGGACTGTACATAATCTCGCCATGATCTGATAGGTCGCATGCGGGTAATGAATAAACAAAAAAAAAAGCCCCAGCAGTCGACGGTGGATCGAGTGAGACACCATGACGGCGTCACGGATTGTCATCGACCAGCTGAAAGACGGACGGACGGACGGACGGACCGGAGCGAGAAGATCGACCGAACGGGTTCTCATAGACGACGGGTGGTGCAGCTGCCACCCACGTGTTGCTTGCGCCGCTGCTCTGGCCCGTTAATAACGAAGCCTCTGCTGCCCGCCAGCTAGCTATCCGCCGCTGCTACCCGCCGCCGCTGGTGTTCCGCACGCCGCCATCCGAGGCCCGGTCCCGTACAGAGGCGCTTGCAGCCGTGGCGGACTCGAGAGCATCCCTCTTCCGCCACGGCTACGCGCACGGAACACGCGACATCTGCTTCCCGCCCTCTCACGGACGGAGGGAGGGAAGGGGCGATCCTCTCGCTTCCCCGTGCCAGCCGGCGTCGCACCGGCTCACCCTCCGCCGACCGCCCCTCCATCAAGCCGGGCTGGACGGAGGACCACATGCGAGGGCGGGAGGGGGTATACGCCGACACGGCCGGGCTGCCGACATGCCTGCGCACATTCCTGCACACGTCACATTCCATCCCCGCCCCTCGCTCGCTCGCCCAGCATGCCGCGCGCTGCGCCGATGCAGAGAGCACGGACGCGGGCGCGGACGCAGACACCGACACCGACACCGACGCAGACGCAGACGGAACGTCGCACGAGAAGACGGCCGCGAGGCACCGCGACAGAGGCGGAACCAGCGAGCTCTTGCAACGGCCGTCCTTGGCGCTCGCCGCAACTGCGCACCCCGTGCGACGCGGCAACAGCTGGACGACACATGCGTGGGGCGCGAAGGGAGGCAACGGCCGGACGACAGCGGCGCTGGGCGCGGAGGAAGGCGCGGAGCTGGCGGCGGCGAGTCTGCGCGAGAGATATCTATGCAGATACCGAAGGGAGCGGTGGGACGTCTGACACGCGTTGGTTGACAGGTGGAGCGCTGCTTTCCTGCTGTCCGCCCTGTGCCAACTGCAGACCATCGACATCCACAGCGAGCGTTCGAGTGGGCGGCGCGGAGACGGGGCGCCGCTCCCTGGGCGACGGTGCGACGGCGGATGGTCCGCCCATCTATCCGACACACCCCCCTCGTCGCAGTCGCCGGCGTGCATGCCGGAGAAGGAGGGCTGGAAGGGGTGGCCCGGAGACCGCCCCCCAAAGCGGATACCTGCCGAGCGAGAAACCGCCCCCACCCACAGTCGTTGCGCGGCTGCGACAGAATACATCCAGATACCACAGTCGCTTTTCCGAAGATCCATCGGGCAGACTGCGTAGATAGCGGGAGGAGGAGGAGAGCGACGACGAGTTTCGCGATCTCGCGTGGGCCCGGCTCATTTCGCAGGTGCGTGGCTTCGCAGAGCAGATGCCTCCTCTAGCCGTGTAACATCTGCGGGTCGATTCAATATAGAGCACCCCTCAGAAACAAATGGAGGAACAAAAGCCGAGTACACACCAGGAGGAGCTGAGCGAGAAAGGACATGGACGAGAACGATGGTGGAAGGTGTGTGGCGGAGAAACCTCGGATGGGATGTGGACACCAGAAACCCTGGCCCTCCTCATCTGGACAGAAGCTTGGCCCCGAAACCTGTTGACATTCGCACAGTTCCGGGTACCTCGAGACGATAGATGGACGGATGGCATATTGCGGGGAACCAGATAGGATTAGTGGTGACGGCCATATAACCTGTGTCTCATTCCCGCTCTTCTTCTGGTTTTTTTTTCTTTTTTTTTTTTTTTTTTTTTTTTTTTTTTGTTGTCTTCTATCTGCGCACAATTGGTTGGTTGGGTCCAGTCCATTCCAGCCTCGACGAAACTCCCAAAGCGACGACATTCCATTCCCTCCGGAGTGCGAATAAATAAGCATTCCTATCCTGCCTCTGCCCCACTTCCTCCTCCTCCTCCTCCCTTCATCCTCCCCTTCCCCCTCCTCTGTGGACTCGACGGTATCCAGTCCTTAGATACGAATCGGTGACAATGGGCACCGACGAGAAGTTCGCGCCCGCCGCCGACGCAGATCCGGAGCACGCTTCGGCACTAAAATACGATGAGAGCACCATGTACACTGGGACCCTAGACTCGAACGAGTACGGGACGCTGAAGCGGGAGTGCGTTGCCCCTCCCCCTCCCCACATGGGTCACCCGGAGTCCTATATTGACCGTGCGTAAAAAAAAAAGGTTGAAGAGTCGGCATGTGCAGTTCATCGCCATCGGCGGAATGATCGGTGCGTATATTCTTATATATACATACATATGATTCCGCGGTATAGTGAAAATGCCCTTCCGTGCGGCGTGCTGAACGGGTGTTGGCAGGTACTGGCTTGTTCCTCGGAACCGGCGCTGCCTTGGAGAGAGCGGGCCCCTTGTCGGTTTTTTTGGCGTTTACGATCGTGGGTATGGTCTTCGACTCCGGAGCGGCGCGAACGAAGGATCGCCCGGAACTAACTGCAGCTGTCTGCAGGGACGGTCGTCTTCGCTATGGTTCAGAGCTTGGGCGAGATCGTGACTTGGCTGCCCATCAGCGGTGGATTGACCGTGTATGCTTACCGCTATGCCGACCCGGCCCTCGGCTTCGCGATGGGATGGAACTATGCGTTGAGCGCGGGCGTGGTGCTGTGTGCCGAGATCTCGGCAGCATCGGTACGAGTTTTGGCTTGTGTTTCCATCCGATCAGGATCGCGACTGATGACTTTCAGGTCATCATAGGATACTGGGACACTACTGTACACGTCGGAGTCTGGATAGCGATCATTTTGGTCGTCATTATAGCTTTGAACAGCTTCGTCGTCGGTGGATACGGAGAAGCAGAGTTCATCTTTGCCAGTACGCTTTCCGATCGGGTCCGCTGGATGGGCACCGAATCGAACTGACCGCGTGCTCTCTCCAGGCTTCAAGATCGTAACCATCATCGGACTGCTCATCCTGGCGTTGATTCTTGATCTTGGTGGAGGCCCGTGAGTCGAATCCAGTCGCCATCACGCCGCGAATACTGATGCTCTGACACCAGTGACCGGGACCTCAAAGGCTTCCGGTACTGGAAGAATCCAGGCGCCATGAAGCCCTACGTGCTCGAGGGAGACAGAGGAAAGTTTTGCGGGTTCCTGAAGAGTTTCGTCAATGCTGTCTTCTCGTTCTTGGGAGCTGAGGTTATCGCCGTGGCTGCCTGGTCAGTCTCCTTCTCCCTCCGCAGTTTAGCGTTCTTACTGACATTCTCCGACCGCTAACAGCGAAACGAAGTAATTGTCCTGGACTCAGCTGCACTTGGTGTTTTGGCTTACATGCGGCAACAGGCACCCTCGCAGGAACATTCCGAAGGCAGTTCGGCGTGAGTACCTGTTATCCGGCGCTGCGATAGTCCACTGACGCTGACCCGCTACCTACTCGCAGGGACCTTCTGGCGGTACGAACCACAGCCAAGCATCCATGAGGCACAGCTGACGGGCAGATAGCATCCTCTTCTTCTACGTCTTTGGAGTCCTCGCCATCGGCGTGCTTGTTCCTTACGACGACCCCAGTCTCAAAGCGGCGCTCGTTACGGGAGCAAAGGGCGCTGCCGGATCGCCCTGGGTCATCGCAATCCAGAATGCGGGCATTCAAGGCCTTCCACACATCATCAATGCGGTTATCCTGAGTTCCGCGTCAGTAGCGCTCTTCTTTTTGGCCGCAGGTAGAGGACTGACACGGAAGTTTTAAAGCTGGTCTTGCGGTAACTCTTTTGCATATGCCGGAAGCCGAAACCTTTACGCATTGGGTATGTGGCTCGCGTTGTTAATGGAGGGGGCATTCGAACTAATGGCTATCACAGCAATCTCTGGAAGTGCACCCAAAATCTTCGCCAAATGCACCAAGCGCGGGATCCCACTCTACGCGGTCATGACCGTCTGCGCATTTGGCCTGCTCTCCTTCCTGAACGTTGGCCGAAGCAGCACGGTGGTTTTCAGCTGGTTCGTTAGCATTGTAAGTGGTGCACACCTCCGATTCCTGCACAACGCCGAGCTGATTTTCCTCGCAGACCACGGTCAGCGGCCTCTTCAACTGGCTTACACTCGGCATCTCGTACATCCGCTTCAGCAAGGGTCTCGCAGTTCAGGGCATCTCCCGCGATCAGCTGCCATTCCAGGGATACTTCCAGCCATATGCCGCGTACTATACCGTAGGAATGAGCACCTTCTTCATCCTCATTACCGGCTTCGACGTATTCCTCCCCGGGAATTTCTCTGCTTCGGGCTTCTTCTCGGCGTATAGCGGAATATTGCTGTTCGCAATTCCATAGTAAGTTGCAGTGTTCGCTGGAGCAGACGCATCGAACTGACGACGTCCGAACAGCATCTTCCACAAGCTGTACCACAACCAACCGATGGTTCCGTACGGCGAGATGGATTTCTTTACCGGCAAGGCGGAGGTCGACAGAGACGAGCTCGAGAACATAGCACCGGAGCCGAAGAATCTCTGGGAAAGTACGAGATGACATCCCCCTCCCCCCTCCCCCAGAGGGGCCGATGCAGAGTACGCCGTGCTAACCTCGCTTCACAGAGATCTGGTTTGCGATCGCGTAATTGTGGAAGGGAGAGGATGGATGGGATTTGGGGGTAGATAGTGTGTAGGATGCAAGGATCTTGTAGCAGACGTTCAGTTCAACATTCAACATGAACGGATGGCTGTAGGAGTCAATTTGTAAACTCGCAACCGTCTGCAATGATCCACGATCACATCTCACGCGCGCGAGGAAGCCAGCCGGACGCATCTGCGTGTACGGCGGCCTGTAGCGACAAATCCTCCAAACAATCAAATCGTATTTCTTGCACACCATAACTGCAACCGACAAGAACGAGGGCGGCAGTCATTAACTACCAAAGTCCGAATAGAAGAAAAAAGGGGTGTGGCATCCAGCAATCCGCGAGTGAGTTTTGGAACCTGTCGCAATTCCACAACCAGCGATGTGAAACCAATCAAGTTTTTTAATGGCTCTCGGGGATGATAGACAACGCCTTGGAGAAACACCTCCTTTTGTCTACTTCTCTATTGGAGCATTTGTTGTTGGGTTATTCCCGGAACGCCGATGGCGGAGGTGGTTCGCTACGCGAAACGATTTGTTGGCCAGAGGGCTCGTGTTGGGTCTTCGAAACTCAGACCGGAGCCATTCAACCTACGGCGAAAGTCTGAGGTGCCCTACTTTTTGGCCACTCTAATCTACCAAAAAAAAAAGTCAAATAGATATACCCTACTTTTGCCACTGGCAACATTTGGTGTGCTGCAGCAACTCAGTGTGCGCACCACAACTTCTATTTAACCCGTCGATCCACAGCTTCCCTGCATATCTATATATCTGCACACGATGCCCAAATCTATAGGAGCAGTGAACAGTGAAGTAAGTTTTTCCGAGCAAATCGCTATATAGTCGAATGTGCGCGTCTGCCCCGATCTCATCACAGGTTTTCTGTGATTATGACCCACATCACCACACTGTATACCTACAGCCGTGTGGAGCATTTCCTGCTGCATCTACAAGCCCACCAGCCAGCCATCGCATTCCTGCTGCCTAATTGTCCTGTCTGTGTTGCGCATCTCCTTTTCGCAACCCTCCGCTTCTTCGACCTTCGTTGGGGCACTAGCTACAGAATGGGTGGATAGTAGTAGATATCCCGGAATGTTTGGAAAAGAATTCAAAGCGCCAGCCCTTTCACATTGATACATAAGTAAGTAGTATGGGGTTCAAAGTTACGTTCGTAGATAGGGCGCCGACCAAGAGTTTGTAGTGAAGTTGTAGAATTTGTAGATACCACCTAGGCCGTGCGCTACACGTTGCATTGTTGCGCCTCACCAAAAGTTAACTACCGGTGGCAAAGGTAGGGTGGGCCAGACTGAGTGGCCAGAAAATAGGGCATTTTAGACTTTTGCCGTTCTCGAGCCGCCGTACTTATCTACCGACTCAATTAAATTCATTTTGCTGAGTGGAGTCATCCTGTTTGGCACAAGCTATTCAATGTATTGACTTGAGTAAATTCTATTAATCGAGTCGAGTCATTCGTTTTGTCACAGCCCGAGTGAGAAAGTATGCTGGACGACCGTTTTGATTATTTCTTACTCCACCACCACCACCACATCGTATGACAAGCCCAATTTAAAGGAGGAGGCTGCCAAGGGTATTTCAATCGGCTTTTTTTTTTAACTCTAAACTGGTACAAGGAGGTTTCTTGTTTATTGAGCTTTGTGGTCGCTGGACGGCGCTACTTTTCAACGTCAAACGGTCATCGTCGACCAGAATCTCGACCTATCACGCTCATAGATGCTTAAGATGCTCCACCAACGCACCGAGGATTGGCTCCTCCGCAAATATCGGGCTGTATGGTATCTACGATATGGTGGTGGAGTAAAGAAGTGATCAGAGCGGTCGCCCAGCACATTTTGAAGACATAGCACTTGTCCTCCAGTCGCCCTTCGGCCAGCAATTCGCTTCGCGTAGCGAACCACCTCCGCCATCGGCGTTCCGGGAATAACTCAACAACCAATGCTCCAATAGAAAAGGAGGTGATTCTCCAAGGTGTTATCTATCATCTCTGAGCGCAATTAAAAACTTGATTTAGTATTACATCGCTGGTTGTGGAATTGCGACAGGATTCAAAACCATCACTCGCAGATTGCGGGATGCCACTACGCCCTCGTTCTTGTCGGTTGCAGTTGTGGTGTGCAAGAAATACGATATGATCGTTTGGCGATTATCTAGCGATTAGATAAACAAAGGATCTACCGGGGGGGATGGCGTCTGTTCCGCAGCGCTGTGTGACGGGGTCGCGGTTGCGGTTGCGGTTGCGGTGGGGGCTTTGCCAGTGTTCATGGCGGCAACGGCGATATTTGATTTGTCATTAGTTACTCGCACACGACCTATCTATCTAGATCGTGGCGAGACGCACAGCCGGTTCCCGGCCAGTCCGCGAGTCTGTGGGGGTGGGCCCCTCCGTACTAGCCTGTCCCAAATGCAAGCATCCTCCTCATTCCCAACCCGACTCCTCTGCTTCTCTTTTCTCTCTCCCACTCTCGACGCCTCGCTCGGGACATCTTCCTCGGTCCACCCGTCGCCCCCCACCATCCGTGGCGGAAAGGATCCTTACACCCCTCCCGATCTGCTTCCTCGCCACAGCTCCCGCGGGATCTTCCGCTGGCGCTTCCCGGCGCGCGGCGGCAACGGCGTAGATGGGCAGAGCTGGCGCAGGCTGAACGGCTCGAGTGAGCTCTGCTGACGCAACCCGCCCAGCTCTGTCGCGGCGTAGCAAGTGCCATTCGAGCTGAGGGGTAGTTACCCCGCAATATCAATTTATCCATCCGTCCTATGCTCCGCTACAGAAAGAACGCAGAAATATCTGTTGAAATAAATATAGAAACAAAGTAAAAGTACTTATCCAAAGAAACATCCCGAATAATGTAGGTACATGGTGAATAATAAAAGAAATTTCTATTGTTTTTGTTTTTTTAGGGCAGCTTCAAAAAAATCCAACCTAACCTCCCTCCACCCTATCACATCTAAAAATGCAGAAAACGAAAACGGAAGAAAGAACAAAGGAAACCGAAACAGAGGGGGAAGCCCCGAAATGCAAAGGCAAAAGAAAAAAGAAAAAAAAAGAAAAAAAGCAGACTCCCAAGCTGCGATCCCAAATCCAGGTCCAGAAAAGAAAGAAAGACAAGGCCGCTTCCTGCTTCCCGCTTCCCGCTTCACTGGCGGTGGCGGGGCGCCAACTCCATCTCGGCGCCCTGGAGACCCTCGGCGCCTTCGCTGAAGCTCTTGCGGTTCTCGAGCAGGATGACGTTCGACGGGTGTACAAAGTTGAACGGGATGACGGCGGCGGAGATGAGCGTGGCGTCGAAGATGTACAGCCAGACCTCATTGCGCAGCAGGTAGCCGTTGCGGCCCTGGACGTACTCGATGACCCTGAAGATGCTACGGACCATGATGAAGCCGCCGCTGGCGTAGAGCACGGTCAGCATGGTCATCCAGCCGTTTCTGCCGTTGCGCTGGAGCGAGCTTGCGATCGCCGTCGGCTCGCGGTTGATGCGGAGGTGGAACATGCACAACACGGTCAGGAAGCCGCCGAAGAACAGGATCTGCACGAACAGGCCGCCGAGGATCAACTTCTGGCCGAGGTTGCCCGAATCTCCGCCCTTCGCCAACATCGCGCCACCCAAGGTCTGCATCAGGAACGAGAGCACGTCGCCGGCGACGAAGAACTTTGTCAGCCATTTGATCCGGATCATCGAGTGGTGCGCCGCCTCCAGGTAGGTCATCAGCCGGCCCAGCACCATGTAGATCGACGCCGCCAGCAGCGCCGGCGCCACGAGCAGCAGGATCGCTTGGACGATGTATGGCGCCAACTTCTCCTTGTCTTTGTGCGACTGTGTCCGCGCTAGGTATCCGATCGCCTCCACTGTAGCTCGAAATTAGCGGCGGCTCTCGCGATCAGGCCGGACGAGGAGGACGACTTACTCACGGCACCGATGAGCATCGGGAGGAAGTACCACGTCCGTGTGCGGGTGAGCTGGATGGCATGAGCGATTGCGGAGGTGGTGAAGACGACGGTGAATAATGCGGCGGCGGCCAGCGACGGCGTGTAGTGGTAGTATTCCTTAGTTTCGGACATGATGCTGGTGGGTATCGAATCGAAGCTGGGGACGGACGGACGGGATGTGTGATGAGGATATAGGCAGGTGGATAGGCCGGCAGGTGAGTAGTCAGGTAGGCGTGTTGTGTTTGTTTGATCTTCGATGCGATGAGTTGGTGATGGGTATAGGCGGACGTCCGGCGGGTCTTAAGTATGGAGCCACCGCATGGGTTTTCTTTGGTTTTTTTTTTTAAAAAAAAGATGGCATTTCCACCCCTTGCGTGCATCACAGTCTCATCGCCGCACCTGCCCTGGTTCTCGCAACTTCCTTCGCGGAGCAGCCACTACCCGCGGAGCAGCCACTACCCGTAGAGCGGAATGTCCTGGGACCGACTGCCGCAAGGCCGGGGCTGTGTCAGCCAGCTAGATATCGGAGGCACGCCGCGCAGAACCAAACGCCCGAAGATCCGAAGAATCGATCTAATAGGCCAGCCCTGCCACGGTGCGAGGACGTAAGTGGTGAGGCGCGGGCCATGCGAGGCACCAGGTAATTAGCGCCAGGTATCCGTCCACGATCACCACCACCACCACCACCACCACCACCGCCGCTCCATTTGTTCCGCGATTACATATGCAGGGGCCTATCCGCTTAGCAGCGAACTTTACGCCCAGCCGACGACGACGACACCACCTCCACAGGCTCAGAACCGCCGCCAAAATAAGCTTGTCATCGTCGTCGTCGTCGTCGTCGTCGTTGCAGGGACGTGGCATGCAATTTCTGCGGGGAAGGGCCATGGCAGTGCTGCGGTAAAGGAGGCATCCGGTTCGCTGATCGGATGCGTCCACCCGAAGTCACGCGTCGGTTCAGAGCAGCAAGCAGAGTTTCATTCTTCTTCTTTCCCAGACAACCCTTGGATCGGCGGTGCAACCGTACATACGTCCAAAAACTGTTATGATTGGGTGCAGCGAAGTTCCGGAGTCCTTCTTTCTTTCTTTCTTTCTTTCCTTTTTTTTTAAATCTTTTTTCTCTGACCGCCGTCGCAGAGTTCGGCCGGCAGGGCGGAAAGCAGACCGACTTGCACAAGGGCGCGCGAGCTAAACAGATGCGAACTAGTGCGCCGGATCTTCCAAAGACCGAGTATCAGATCATCACAACACCCCCAGCATAGCCGCCTACCCCATACATACAACGACAGCAGAGCCCACACCATACGGTATCGTGTCCTCCTATTATTGCTGCGCACATCTCATATCTACGTGGATAGCTGCCTACATGCGTCGGCCCAACTTTTTCCCGAGGGCTTGGCTGCGGCGCCGCTGGGCACGAGGCGCCGCGAAGCCTGTAAGCGCATCCATCTCCGCACCCTACCTGCGGGTCCCTAGTGGGCGCTCCTCCTCAAATGGGGGGGCGCTGTGGGTGGAGCTGGATGGATACGAGGGCTTCACTCGTCGGTCGGTTGGTCGGTCACCAGTCCAGAGTATCTGGCCGTCAGTCGAGCCCCATCGTGCCAAACCTCTGCCGACCCACGATGCCGCTTTAATGAAGCGCCCAGAGGGGGGACTCGACTTGTCGATGCGGATGGATTTTCTCCCGTCCATGTTCGCCGCTATCTGGCGCTTGAACAGCGTGTATGAGGGCAGCGGCAAGCCCAGACATGGTTTGCATCGCGGTGGAGCGGTACATACATAATCCCCCGACCGCATATCGAATGTGGAGTACTACATAGGACAGACGCAAAAAGTGATGTCCACCGTGTAGGCGCGCGTAAGCACTAGTCCCGATTGGGACCGCGTTATCCCCAACGTAGCGAACCGGGTGAGTGATTATGAACATTTAGTATAGGGACAAAAGTGATGTCCACCTGCGAAATTTTCATCCAGTTCCATCCAGCGCTGGTGATGATACGTATTCGTTCGTCACGCGTTTTTTCTTCTCGGGTACGCCCTTCGAGTGCAGCTGCCGAACGACGACCTTTTTTGCTTCATGTGCCATCGGATTGCAAGTACTAATATAGATGGGCTACAGGCAGTGGGTGATAACTAGTACAGTAGATGTGGTGATGGTTGTGGTGGTGATGACGTCCGATATCTCCTTAGTCCTAGATACTGGCTACGTGGCCGGGGTAGCGATGAGCCTTTCAGCCAAGCCACTACATACTCGCGGCTGAGTTTTTAGGGGCGGGCATCACATACCCCAACACCCTATCTAGATATGTAGAGTAGTACATAGAATGCTTAAAGTTAAATCCTCAGCTGGAGTAAGCCTCCTGTGCAAGGGGCCGTGCATGGAATAGCACTCGGAAATTACACGTGGATTCGAAACAAAAAAAAAGGGATTGCACTAGCCCGCCAGCTGGTGATCCGGAAGGCGGCGGCACACTATCTGTCTATCAGAAGCTGATGGGGGAGGGGACGGGAGAGGCGAAATGAGGAGTTGGGCGGCGGGGGGAGTGGCACAGCGGATCGTTGCGCAATAATATGGAAGATTGTATTCTGCACAAGGCGGTTCTTCCCCTCCATTCCGCCCCTGTCCAGGCTGACTGCTGCGGAAGGGGCGCTGCCTTGGCGACGATGTTAGAATGGTAGATATGCAGACACGCGACTCAGTGATTCGGAGATTCGGAAACTCGGAAGCTCAGAGACCCGGAGACTCGGATAGTCGGATAGCCGGAGTGCCGACAGGTTCGAATGCTCTGCGATGAGACGTGGAAGGGAGATCGTGGCCTCCGCTTGCGCCAATGACAGTTCTGCACGAGCACGACGTCGAGGGGCGTTGGCGATGCGCCCACATACCTGCTGCGCCGCCATGCCCAGCTCCCCGGGGAAAAGTAACAAGAGTTTGGGGGCGGATTCTATTTGTTGCGCTGTTCGTATGTATCCATTTGCGGACGCGCGAATGACGCAGTGGAGAGTCCGGGCTGCTCGCCATGTCCGCGAGTTTGCTCCACGGGCAGTTGCTCGATGGAGCTGAGCTAGACGCGCTCGGCTCCACCAGTATCCGGCTGGTGGGGTTTCCCCTTCCTTCTTGCTGGTGGGGAATCTCTGTCCGGTCGCCCAATCGGGCTCCACCACGCGGCCTAATGTTCTCCCGGCCGCCCATTTCGGCCACAAGTCGACGATCCTCTCCGCCGCCACTCCGGCCACTGACGCTTCGGACGGCGGAAAAGCCAGAAGGAGGCGCCCAGCCTGTTTCATCCAGATGTACTCTATAGCCATAGCCATATCTAGCCGTAGCCGCACAGCTATAGCTTTTCCGCACGTGTCTGAGCCTGCTCTGCATCCCCAGTCGAACGCCGAGACGGGATGGTCCAAGCGACCCCCCGCTCTAAAACCGGTCAAGTCGGGTGGAACAGCTGAACGGGTTCGGATCATGCCGTTCCTCAACACCGGGACTATCTATCTATCGCGGTGGAGCAGCTTCACTCTCCGGCCCTCGTACTCACCCACAACTATTCTACAAGACGCCGACAAACATGAAGCGCCCTCTGCCTCCTCCTGCTCCCCGACCAGCAGTGCCTCCGGGACGGAATCGCGACCTGACCGTGAAGCCGAGAAGCCGGGGAGTATCCATGCACTCTCGATGCCGACGCTTGTTTCCTCCGATCCCAGCACGCCGCACGGTGGGAGAGGTTTAAGCTTCTTTTTTTTTCTCTTCTTATGCCTACTGCCTCTTCGATTGGCTCGGTCTCACGTATCGTTCCACCAGCGCAGGGTAGGTAACCTGTCCATCCTTCCGGCTGCAGTCATCTGATCCCACGGCCACTCACTCGACGCTCCGACGCCAACGAACGATTCCGCCCGGCCGTGAGACGAGACGATACCGCTCAGGCCGCCGGGAAGGCTGTCCTCCCTGGCGTGTGCTCTAGTTATGTACCTGTGGCTTCGGTCCACCGGGTAGTTGGCATGTAACTATCGATATCTCATCACCGCACCCGTCGAGGAGCACTCCATTCCCCCCGGCCGACAAGACCCGCCTCCACGAACCCTTAAGCTTTTCACGCGCGTCCGTCCGTCCGTCCACCGCAATGCTTCGAGGACATAGTTTACCGGAGCCGAAACTCTGGGCGAAGAAACTTCCTCTCGCAGCAGATGTCCGTCTCTCCCCCCCCCCCCCCCCCCCCTCGCTCTCCGTCACCACTCCACACCCAGAACGGACAACCCCCGCACTGAATTACGACTCCGCGCACGATGAAGAACCCGTTCAAGCGCCTGTGGCTCGCGAGGAACGATCCCGCGCGCAAAGCGAAGCGCTGCGGCGGCTGCGGCTCGCCGTGCACGTTCGCGTGCGGCGACAGCGCCGCGCCGCTGGAGACGTTCCGGCCCGAGGCGGCGGATAGGCGTGCGGATGGCGGGACTGGGGATGTTCCCACCAGCTGGTGCAAGTGCTGCTTCGAGTGCGTGCTCATGCAGTCCATGGAGCTGCAGGTTCGGCAGGAGGAGGCTGAGATGGCGACGGAGGCCGAGGGGGGGAAGGGGATGCGTGGCTCTGCAGAGATATAGTCGGCGGCGGTGGGCGGGCCCGTGTTGGCTAGGGCTAGGGCGCGTTGTTGTCAGGTCCCTCCCTTTTGTGGATGTTTCAAAGATTGTCAACAGAGTATATGTATTGGATTGCACACATGATGGAAACCCCAATGGGAGAAGAATGTGTACGGCAGACCGTTAACGAGTCAATTCATGTACAGCTCAACAAAAACAGACAAAGATCGAATATAATCAAACACCCACGGAAACGCCCGAAAGAAAAGAAAAAGAAAAAGAAAAAACCGCTCTCCCCCTCTTCGCTCCAAACCACTTTCTTTCCCCATGCGCCGCGCATAAAACGATGAATTGACCTAGTCATGCCGTGTCCTCCCCCCTTATAGCAGCCCATGTACAATGTCCCGGAGCACACGGGGCTCCTTTCGTATCCACCAACCTGGGCACACGAGGCCCTCCCATGGTTGAGCAACACGAGGCTCTCCCTGAGCACACGAGGCTCCCCACCCAGAAGCAACACGTGGCTTCCCCATCCCAGGGCAATACGGAGCCCCTGGAGCACACGAGGCTCCCCACTAACCAGAGCACACGAGGCTCTTCCATCGACCCGAGCTCACGAGGCTCACTACTAATTAGAGCTCACGAGGCTCTGCTATCGAGTCCACGAGACTCTCCCCGGGCGTCACGAGGCCCGAACAGCCCAAGGGCAGCACGGGGCCCTTCCTTCCCTGGAGATCACGGGTCTCCGGAGCTCACAAGGCTCCCCACTATTTTCGCCTTGCCGCTCGAGCTCACGAGGCTCAGCACGGCTGGAGCAGCACAGGGCTCCGATGGAGTTCACGAGACTCCAGGAGTACACGAGACTCCCACCGATGGCAACACGAGGCCGGATATGTAAACCGAAAAAACCTGTAGCCGAGACCATCAGCACAAACTCGGGAGAGCGCAATATCGGAAGGCGTACCGCAACTATGATATATACATAGCTCCTGAATCGAGTACACCGCTTTGATCGAGTGAAAGATTGTGCAGGACGCGTGATCTTGTCGTCGATTGGTTAGCGTCGTTCTATTCCCCCGCACTGCAGAGCGAGAAGTGTCACCAACCGTTCTCCGGTCCACCATCCTCTTCCCATTCCGTGCGTATATCGAATACTATCTTATTTAGTGGGCTTTCCCTGGGGAACCACCTTTTTTTTTCCTCCGTCGGCAACAAATTATTCCTACCAACAATCAGTACCTCTCCACATAATCAAGTCCAGTCCGAAGGGACTGAATCGCTTCGCAATCGGCCACATCGATAACTTACCGGCAAAGAAGACGAATGCGCCACCATGAATGCTTGAGAAAAGGCGAAAAAACGGGTATCGACAAAAGAGGTCCAGCTCTGAAGGTTATCAGCTATTGCGCGAGCATCACGAGTACTCGGACGTCCTTGAATGTTGAAGCGCAGAAGTTGGAAGGGTTTTTAATGAAACGTAAACGGGACCAATCGATGAGATGTGATGACTACGATGTGATCGGAAGAAAGACAACTATCGTGGCGATAATGAGGGTGGCCGAGGCCGGGCATATCGGAATTTGAATTGCAAGTGTGCGGAAGGGAGCTACGAAAGGGATGACGACAGTCGAAGGGTATGGCGGTACGTGGCATCTTTATTAGGAACGATTAGCTAATGACGAAGCAGGATTCTCACGCCACACTCACCTTTGCAGTCGTCCCATGGGATCGATGGGTATCAGTCGGGTAACACTCTACGGGAAGGCATTGGTGATACGGGGAATTCTCAGGAGGGGCGCGGCACTGGCAATCTACGTCTTGCAGAACGTAAACACGCTGTACGCCGATGGATCGACATCGGAAGGGATACGGGCGGGCCTTACAGGGTCGCGGATATAGGCCGGTTCGGGGATTGATCGTCCGGATTCGCAGCCGATTTTGCCGCCGCATGGTACACATCCCGGGTCTTCTGGAGGGCGGCATTGGAGAGTTCTCCCTTACGATGCATCGATGGTATCATCCCTGGACCCAATTAGTCACCGTACCAGCACATACATGGGAAGGAAACCGCATACAAACTCGGCCAAGGGGTTGCTGTCCGGATCCGAACCGCAAGTCACATCCAGTGTCGAAAGACGGGATCACACATGTACGGAAACAATTCACACACACATGCTGCGGCAGTCATTAGTACCCACCCCTGAGGATACATACCAACACTGCGTTCGTCGTCCAGATGGGCGGTCCAGTCCTTGGTGCGGCGGTCCAGTCCTTGGTGCGGCGTTCCGTCCGACATCGAACCTACACAGTCAGTAGGCGAAGACCTACCGGCATAGCCTCAATGGATGGCCGGATGTTGATGTGGTGGCGGCAGAGCTTAGCGGATGGTCGGTGTGACGGCCTTCGATTTGGCGTTGTCGTCCACGATACGGCACTGTATCTTCCAAGTCAACGTAGAGAGGGTTTCGTACGTTTATCGGTCTTTTGTCGTCGTCCATTGCCGAATTGAAGCTGATCGGATGTATATCTTGAACGGGTAGCACAAATCGTTAGCACATGATCCTGGCTTGACAAAGACGTCGCACAGCACACAATACACACCAAATCAAGACAAAGACCAAAGGAACCACACCAGAGCACGTACAGGTTTTTCATTGGCGAGGTCAAATGCTTTTTCAAAGGCGACAGGAGGATTTGATTCGTTCTCATTCGTAAGCGTAGGGTTCGGCCGTAATGTCTAACCCCGAGTGTCTCAGCAATCGCTAACCACCTGAGCTTCCTTACGCTCGGCGCAAAGCATGTCAACGTACGAAGCGTCCTTCTAATCCCAATGCATGTCGCAATGCATGTCGCAATGCAGCTGACGATCGCGCGGACAAGTGAATCGAATGACGTCAGTCTAGTTATGGCAACCCGACGGGGGTGGTGGGCGTGCGGCTGTCGAAGCCATCATCGCAGGGAAGGAGCAAAGGAACGAAGGAGGAAGAAGAGAAATGGAATTATAAGCCGTGATAGGAAGGTAAAAGGGAAGTAATGAGTGATGGGGAATCCGTTGGAACTGTGGTTCACAGCCCGCACTTTTATACTGTTCGCAGCCGATACATTACGAAACAATTACCGCACCGCCCACCCACCGCACATGCCCCACGACGACGTTGCTCGTGATCCTGATGGCCACTCACTACACGTGAGCCAAGTCGCCACCGTTGCGGTGTGAGGGTTGGGGAGCGACGTGATTCGTGGTCCATCCCACCACTTTTCCAAAAGACGCCACGGTCTGGGCCAATCGCAGCAGCCATCGACGGGGTTCCCCACTCGGATGCATCACGTAACGGCGAAGGGGTGTCGAGATCCACGGCGAGGAGCAATCGCTCCCTACTGTTGCGATCGAGAGGTTCCTTCTTTGCCGAGTCACGCGATTAACCACACCACTATCGTCATCCGCCACCACACACCACCACACACCACCACACACCACCCACTACCAGACCACCATCCGCTTGCACGAATATGCTGGAATATCCTGCTGCTTGAATCTCCTGCGGATTCCCGTAATATCTTCTGCGACACAGTCGAGGCGCGGAGAGTGAGTCGAGAAGACACTGGGCAGTACTGCTCTCGTAGATAGCTCCCGAGCTATATAGCTCTCGAGCTCCCATATCTAGTGTGCTCTAGCATGCCCAAGACACAAGCTTCTCGACGCAGCCAAGACATACGACTCTTACCGCATTCGGTTCTCGCGGTCCCGCATTCTGCAACTGCGAGCGATCGCCAGATTGGATCAGCTTGAATTTACTGGATACGGGGGGGGGGGGGGGGGGGGGTGGGTACAGGTTTTTGCAGCTAAATTAA
>Ga0307508_10002715_pt1 | contig 18493 bp, 23 predicted proteins | sample 9_EM_MG_FD_203089 | JGI IMG/M metagenome (GOLD analysis project Ga0307508, IMG submission 203089) | Populus trichocarpa ectomycorrhiza microbial communities from riparian zone in the Pacific Northwest, United States - 9_EM | ecosystem: Host-associated > Plants > Roots > Unclassified | place... | reverse complement strand
TCGCGCTGGCAGCTAATGAGACTGTAGCCCTGCTCTTTGGGATTCTTTTGACGTAGTAGAGGGCTTTTTCGATGGTGGAAGACAGTGGTGGTTGTCGAAAAAGCTGGGGGGGGTTCGGGAGAATAGGATAATAGATTGCGTGGAGAAGAATCTCCAGACTAGCTACTACGCCCTTCCTTAATACCTTTCCTTTCGTCTGTGGAATCACAGCTTGCCCGCAATACTGACACAGTTCCTCCCTAGCTCATCATGACTCAATCGCTACGTCCAAGGAAACACATGATCCTACTCGGCCCTTCATCCTCCCGTAATACACAAGGCAGACACACACAACAGTAGGGAAGCAACAAGGTAAGAAATAAACATAGCACAGAGTAAAACGAGGCAGACACGTAGACAGTAAGAAAACGTCAAGCGCAACATAGTAAGCAATAAACATAATACAGAGTAAAGCGAGGCAGACACGCAGACAGTAAGGAAACGTCAAGCGCAACGTGGTAAGCAATAAACATGACACAGAGTAAAGCGAGGCAGATACGCAGACAGTAAGGAAACAAGTGGGGAAAATCCTAGGTGGCCCGCGACCAGGTTCTGAGGCATATCGCTACCGGCGCGATATTGACAGGGGCTGGTGTACTGCGGCTAGGCACATAGGATGACGGTGGCCGTGGCGGCGGAGACAAGGATCAGCCATAGTGTGGCGAGGGTGAGCATTGCGCCCGCGGCGGCACCTAGGAGCCAGTCGCATCAGGTTCGTGACAGTAGGTCCCCCGTCCAGACCGAAGCTCCAGCGAGGTCCGGCCGGGTGGCAGTCGTACGGCGGCAGATCGGAGTGTGGTAGGTGCGGATGGGTCAGCTAGCCTGCTGCCGGGTTTGTTGTTCGTTTATTCACTGCTGTTCGGCGGTGATGGTTTCCAGGGTTTGTGCCATCATCTGGAGTTGTTGTTGGTCGGCGTTGTGTTGGTCACGTATCGTCTGGGCCAGCAGGCGCTGGATCCCGTAGTTATGATGCACTTCTTGTATGATGGTGTTCTGGACCGTGGTGATGATTTCCGCCAACAGGCGGATTTGGTCGTCCGGGGGCATAGCAGCCTCGGCATTGGGGTTTTCTTCGGTGGTCGTGGGGGCCTCCTGTGGTGGCGTGATGTCGGCCAGTGGCGCGCGCTGCGCGGAGCTTTGGCAACATAGGTGGTGGTTGTTCAAGTTTACCAGGAATCAGCAGTCGGGGCAGACCCGCTTTCCCTTCTGCCAATCGGTGCAGGCCTTGCGTGGGTTGCGGTGTCTCACATGGATGACTTCAGCCAGCTCGTATGGGTGGGTGTTGGGGCAGTCACACTGCTGGTGGCTGTGGCGGCGGCGGTCGTTACCACGTCGGGGGTAGTAGTTGTTGTTCTTCATTTGGCGGTGAGTGTTGCAGTAGCCGTTGTAGCAAGCAATCCAGTGGAGGGAGGCGTGATCGTTGGTATGGGGATGTCCTACAGCGGACAGCAGTGGGGAAGGTGTGGCGGGAGGAATACCCCAATTGTTGTCTGGCTCGGTCGTGGTAGGGAATTCGGGAACGGGATTGTTGTCGTCGGGGAAGGTCCAGCCTTCGTTGGTGTCGATCGTGGTGGTAGTGGACATATTGCTAATTTTGGGGGGCAGGTTTCTCAGGGTACTCCTTGTGGAACTGGTGGAGGAGGTCGGGTGAGTTTTCAAAGTTGCGGGCTGGGTACCAGGTATGATCGGGGTCGTGAAAGCCGGTCCACTTAACTCGATACTGTATCTGGTTTCTATGGTGTCGGGAGTTGAGGATCTTTTCTAGTTCCCACTCTTGCTGTTCTTGGATGATCACGGGTGGTGGCGGTGGTTGTTGGTGTCCTGGGATGGGTTCAGTGCTGGCTGTGGATTCAAGGAGGCTGATGTGAAAGACGGGGTGGATTTTGACCGTGGCCGTTAGGTCCAACTTATATGCTCGTGAGCCCACTTTCTCTAGGACGGGGTATGGGCCCATTTGCTTGTGATCCAGTTTGTTCGATGGTCGGGTTGTCCGGATGTTTTTTCTTCGTAGCCAGATCTTGTCCCCTGGGTTCAGTACCGGGTCCGGATGTCGTACTTTGTTGGCTTGCTCTGCTTGAGACATTTGGGCCTCCTTAATCTCTGCTTGAAGTTCTTCATGCAACCTTCTCAATGCCGCAACATATTCCGATACTTCTGGCATCTCCACGTTCCGGGTGCCAAGGTCTGGCAGGAAACGAGGGTGATATCCATAGTTGGCAAAGAAGGGGGTTATTCTTGTGGTTCCGGTTTGTGTGTTGTTGTAGCAGAATTCGGCAATTGGCAACAACCTTTCCCAGTTATCCTGTTGGTATTTGCAGTATACCCGGAGATACTGCTCTAGGGTGGCATTGGCTCTTTCCGTTTGTCCGTCCATTTGTGGGTGGAAGACTGTGCTGAGGTTGCGTGAAATCCCGAGTGCTTCCGTTACTCGTCTCCAGAAGTCTGAGGTAAACACGGACCCTCTGTCTGATACAATACTGCTTGGCAGTCCGTGGGGTCATATTACCTGTCAGAGGGAGTGGTCTGCCAGGTCTTCGGGCTTCATGGTGCCCTGGCAGGCGACGAAATGTCCCATCTTTGTGAGGCAGTCCATTATTACCCATAATGTGTCTTTTCCGTTGCTGATCGGCAGTGCGGTGATAAAGTCCGTTGATATCGTATCCCATGGCCGGTGTGGGAGTTCGAGTGGCTTTAGCAGTCCAAATGGCGTGTGTCGGATTGGCTTGATACGATGGCAGGTGTCACAGTCGTCGATGTATCTGTGGATGTACTTTTCTTACCCTGGCCAGTAGAAGCTTTGGCTAATGAGTTCCAGGGTTCTTGCTCGGCCCGGGTGTTCCGCGGCTTGCACGTCATGGTGGTCTCTTAATATGCGTAGTCGCAGGGTGTCGTCGTCCAGGATCCATATAAGGTCGTCATACATTAGCAACCCACTGTTTTCCTCGCATAACCCTAGCGCGATCTTTCCGTCGCGGGTGGCCCCGTTCGTCTTTTTCCTCCGGATTTCTTGGATCTCTTTATCTGCTGCGCTTAGTGTCCGTATTTCATTCAGGAGTTCCTTGTCTATCTCGAGGTTGATGGTTTCTGTTGTATTGGCCTGGAGTGCTTCGAACGCTTCTTCAGGTAACAGGATTCGGCTGTGGTTCTGCCGATACTTCATATCCCCTTCCCAGGGAGAGTCTCCTGACTCTCTAGAGAGGATGTCTGGCTTGCCTGCCAATTTCCCGGGTCAATACTTGATCACGAAGTCATAGTTAGCTAATTGCTCACCCCACCGGGCTTGTCGCAAATTGAGGTCTTTTTATGTTTTCCAGTATTTGAGGTTTTTGTGGTCGGTGAGGATCGTGATTTTTGGTCCCATTGTTTTACAATAGGTATCCCATTTTCGTAGTGTGTCGACTAACGCCAGTAACTCCTTATTGTGGATGTCGTAATTGCGCTCTGGGTCTTTGAGTTTCCTTGAGTAGTATGCTACAGGGTGCAGGTTTCCCTTTTTATCGGGTTGTGTGCAGATTGCTCCTATGGCGTAGTCGGAGGCGTGTGTTTCGATGGTGACGGGTTGTTCCAGATCGAAGTGTTGCAATATCGGTTCCGTGATCATTGCTCCCTTCAGTGTCTCAAATGCCTCTTGCAGCTTGTCACCCCATTCCCATAACTTGTCCTTTCTTGTGAGGGAGTAGAGGGGCTTCGTAATCTTGCTATAGTCTCTGATGAACCTTCAGTAGAAGTTGGCGAAACCCAGGAAGCTTTGCATCCCTTTGACGTTTGTTGGCTCCTTCCAGTCTCTGATTGTTCGAATCTTTTCTTCGTCCATTCTCAGCCCTCCCGGCGATATGACATATCCCAGATATTCTGTTTCCATGGTGTGGAATTCACATTTGGATGCTTTCAGTGTTAGTCCGGTGTCACGTACTCGTGTGAGGACTGCCCGGACGTGTTTCCGTTGTGTTTCCTCATCGGGTGAGAAGACCAGGATGTCGTCCAGATATGCCACACAGAAGATGTCTAGGTAGTCATTCAGGATCTCGTTCATCCATCGTTGGAAGGATGCTGGGTCGTTAGTGAGTCGGAACGGCATGACGTAATACTCGTATAGCCCGTATCGCATCCGAAACGCTGTTTTCCATTCGTCGCCCTTTGCAATGCGGAGTTTGTAGTACGTGTCTCGTATATTGAGTTTGGTGTAGATGGTGGCGCTGGAGAGATGATCGAGAGACTCGCCGATCAGTGGCAGTGGTGTCCGATCTTTGATCGTGATGTCGTTTAGTTGCCGGTAGTCCACACACAGGCGTAGTCCTCCATCCTTTTTCTTGACGAAATGTATGGATGCTCCGGCCAGGGAGGTGGATGCCCAGATCCATCCTCGTTTTTCGTTGATTTCTAGGTATTCTCTCAGGGCCTTCATTTTGTCTTCGTTCAGGGTTCGCAGTGGCTCATACGGAGGTGCCTTCCCTTCCTCCAGTGGGATGTGGTGGTCCTGCGCATGGTGAGGTAGGGGTGTCGTTGGTTCTTGTTCGGTGAATACATCCAGGAATTCGTGATATTCCGGGGGAATTGGTTTCTTACTTGTTCGGGATGTCTCTTTGATTTTGTCGATTACTGCCTGGCATACCTCCCATGGGTCTGTTTCGCTGATTTCCCAGTTCTCTTCTTCTTCTGCCAGTGTTTTCTTGTAGTATTGTTCTGTGGCTTTTCCTTCTAGGACTGTGTTGGTTCTTGGTGAGCTGGGTAGGCATTTCTCGGCGTAGTGGTCTGAGTGGTATTTCACAGTGTGATTTTTCCACTCTATCACTGGGTCGTGGAGTTTGAGCCACGGGAGTCCCAGGATGATAGGGGCGTTCCCGATCATGATGCAGTGTAGCCGGATGTCCTCCTCGTGATGGTTGATGGTTAGGTGCATTTGAGCGTCATGGGTTACCGGCCCGCCGGTGACCTCACTTCCGTCGACTGTCAATACTCGTCTTGGCGTTGTTTTTTGTTGCATAGGTATTCCACTGGCCCCAGCATAGGCTTTATCGATGAAGTTTTCTGATGCCCCACTGTCCACCAAGGCTGTAGTGGCGCATTCCCTCCCATCTGTCACCTGGATTCGTACTTTGATCATAACTTTCTCCTCTCGGCCATATCAGGCGGTTCGTACTAGCTACGAGGGGTCTTCTTTGGTTTGGACAACAGGTGTTTCCCTCGGGTGGTGGTTGTCGGCACCTATTCCCGAGGGTTGTTGTTTCCCGCTGGTTCTTCCTCAGTCGTCTCCTTGTAGGTGGTTTGTGCGGCCCTGTATGGTCTTCTCCATGGAACTCGTTCTTTCCTGGGCTGGAGGCATTCTTTTGCGAAATGCCCTTTCTTTCCGCAGTTGTAACATTCTCCCATGATTACTCATCGTGGGAATCAGTTCGGTGTTCCCCTTGCAAACTTGAATCATCGGGTGGCATCGAGGTCCATCGGGTCTCCTGGGGGCGTCGACAGGGGCTCCCTTGTGTGGACGTGGAAATACGCTTCTAGGTTGGTGGTAGGTCGGCAATTAATGACTCCGAGGTTGCATAGGTGGCTATCTGTTTTGATGGCGGCAGTGGCATAGTCTACCAAGACTGTGGCGGGGGTTTCGCTCATACCTAAGTGCCTTTTTACTTCGGGGTGTAGTCCGTCTCGGAATCATGCAATGCATACGTTGTCCGCGAATGGGAGGTCTGCTTTGATTCGTTGGAATTCCGCCCAGTAGGTTGCTGCTGTCCGGTTTCCCTACTGGATTTTCTGGAATTTTTCGAAGGCTATTTCCTCGGCATCCACCTGGCCGAAGGCGTTCTTCATGTTAGTTTTCAGTTGTTCCCATGTTAGGTTAATTCCTCCCTTCTGGTTCAGGAAGGTTTCCACCCAGTTCCATGCCACCCCCCAGAGTAGGTAGGATACGTATCCCATTTTTTTCTCATCGTCGTCGAATCGATTTCCCTCTGTTCTAAACTTCAGCTTGCACTGGGCCAGGAATGTTTTGAATTTTGCTTTTTCTCCTTCGAACGGTTCGGGGTCCCGGAGGTTTGGGTAACTGGTCTGCGGCGGTCTGTCGCGTGCCACTAGCAGGGCCTGCAATATTTCCGTTGTCAACAGGTATGGTCCTTCCATCATTCTTCTGGTCTGTTCTGGTGACTTGGGGGTCTGTGGCCTCGATCTTTGCTCTGGGGTTACTGGACTCGGTGCTCGCTGGTCGTCAGGGACATCCCGAAATTCGCTCAGGTTGAGGGGGTTCGGGGACTCCACCGTGTCTTTCTTGTTGCTACATCAGGTGTCGATAGGGAGACGCAATCTAGTGTCAAGATCCTGCCTTGACTACTCCGTGCTGCTCGACAGGTAACGTAGGCTCAGTTCTTTGGGGCAAGCTCATGATCACACTTCCAGTGTACTTATGTGCCGCTCGTAGTCGCACTTCCGGCATACTCACGTGCCACTCATAGTCACACTTCCGGCATACTCACGTGCCACTCGTAGTCACACTTCCGGCGTACTCACACGCCGCTCGTAGTCGGACTTCCGGCGTACTCGTGCGCCGCTCGTCGTCTCGCAGTATCCGTCACGCCCAGCGCGATCTCATCGCGGTCCTCTCTCACGCCTTGCGTGGGCTCCTTGTTCTTGCAGTATCCGTCACACCTGGTGTGGTCTCGTCGTGGTCCTCTCGCAAGCCTTGCGTGGGCTCGTTGTTCTCGCGGTATCCATCACACCTGGTGTGGTCTCCTCGTGGTCTTCTCACACACCTTGCGTGAGCTCATTGTTCTCGAGGTATCCGTCACGCCTGGTGTAGTCTCGTCGCAGTCTTCTCACACGCCTTGCGTGGGCTCGTTGTTCTTATCGGGGTGGTGGTCACAGCGCCAGTTCACGGGTAGAGAGAGGTAGGTCTGTGGAGAGCGATAATAGACTGCGTGGAGAAGAATCTCCAGACTAGCTACTGCGCCCTTCCTTTATACCTTTCCTTTCCTCTGTAGAATCACAGCTTGCCCGTAGGACTGACACAGTTCCTCCCTAGCTCATCATGACTCAATCGCTGTGCCCAAGGAGACACACGATCCTACTCGGCCCTCCATCCTCCCGCAATACGCAAGGCAGTCACACACAACAGTAGGGAAACAACAAGGTAAGCAATAAACATAACACTGAGTAAAGCAAGGCAGACACGCAGACAGTAAGGAAACGTCAAGCGCAATGTAGTAAGCAATAAACACAACACAGAGTAAAGCGAGGCAGACATGCAGACAGTAAGGAAACAAGCGGGGAAAATCCTGGACGGCCCGCGACCAGGTTTCGAGGAATATCGCTACCGGCGCGATATTGGCAGGGGCTGGGGTACTGTGGCTAGGCAGGTAGAATGACGGTGGCTGTGGCAGCGGAGACTAGGATCAGCCATAGTGTGGCGAGGGTGAGCGCAGTGTCCGCGGTGGCGCCTAGGAGCCTGTCCCGCCAGGTTCGTGACAGATATCAACGGAAGAAAGTCGTAGGGAGGCTATGTCTTCCAAGTCTACAACGGACTGGTCTCATGGAAATCCTACAAGCAGTCGATGGTAGCACTCTCCACCACGTAAGCCGAATACGTCACTTGCTCGGAAGCTGCTCGAGAAGCCCAGTGGCTTGCCAAGCTTCACACGGATGTTGTCGGAAAACTCGGATGTCCTCTCCTGGTCTGCACCGATTCCAATGGCGCGTTGAAGAACATCTAGTCAGCTGGATACGGGAAAAGCAGGAACAAGCACATCGATGTGAAGTTCCACCACTGCCGGGACCTTCACGCCACTCAAGAGTTGGAATTCTCCTACATTTCCACCAACGACAACTTGGCAGACATCATAATGAAGGTGCTGGGACCTGAGAAGCATAGGGGCTTTACGGAGGGTATTGGGCTACGGCGTTAGCAAGGTTTTTATTCTGGGTCTTTGTCTGGTTACTTGTGTTGAGCTGGCACTCTTTTGTCCTCTAGCAGATCAGCTTTTTCCCACGAGGTTTTGCAACTGCAGAGGTTTTAATGAGGCCAGTGGGGATTTGTTTTATGAGGTTGACTTTACTGTCTTGCTGCTCTTTGTTGCTTACTTGCTGCTCTGTCTTCGACGGTACGCAGGAAGAGGGGAAGTGTCTTGAGATGTAGCTCGGACAGGGTCTGGCCACATTCTCGGAGATGAGACTGATAGCTTTAGCGTATTGTCGAGTGGACTAGCCAGTGGGACTGATAGCGTCGGCATACCAGCCTCTAGTAGAATAGCCATGGAGACCGATATAATGGGGCATCCTGCATCGGGATGTTCGCTCTACACTGAATATACTGTATACTGATACACATATCTTGATACATCAGTGACCTGGCCTTGACAAGCATAGGCTCAGCACACGCGGCCTAAGCTCTCATTGACAGTTGACCAACCGGACCCTCAGTCTTGATGCCCAACCCGCAAGCTAAGAAAGGAAGGGGAAGGGGAAAACCTAAGAAAGGAAGGGGGAGTGGAAAAGCTGCTACTACTAGCAGTGCGTCAGCGGCTGCTAGTTCTGGTACAAGAAGAAGTGTGAGGTTGACCGCGAAACCTGCTCAGACATATGTGTTGCAGCTCCCACAAATCACGGACACAGAGGAATCTGAAGAGGATGATGGTGTTGAGGATGACTTTCGTTGGCAGGATGGAGATCTTTAGTAGCATGTTGCTCTGGCCAAGGGGCGGCCCTCTTTGGTACGTAGATAGATTGATAGGTCTAGAAATTCGAAAAATTGAACTTGGTACGATTTAGATATCGCGCTAGTCCCGAAGCGCGCTGGTGCGCGTTAGAGCGCGCTTACACAGCGCCAAGATGGCGCTTACCGCCAAAAAAACCATGCGTCTTGCATGAGATAATACGGTATGCAGACTGACCAAGTGTAGATCATGTCGGGGTCTTTGCAGACCGACTTAAACTGGTCTGCTGACGCATCTGATCTATGTAGGACACTGGTAAGGATGTTCCTCGGCGTAGCCCCTCAGTACTGGCAAGTCATTGTGCTCCCAGTCTTCTCTGCTGCCATTGGGGGTCATACTCTATTCCTCGTCTACTGCCACCTGGTGGTCTTGTGTAGCAGGGTTACGTTCTCTTGTTGTTCTGCAGCAGTCTTGTATTGCTGCTTGTGTCCCGGTGTCATTCGCCACAACTGATACCAGACCACTTGCTGTGCTTGCCCTCTCGTGGCCTTGAGGGGTCCCGGGTCGCTACTCATGTCTCGGTTCGTCTAGCACAAGTGATTCAAGATCACTTGTCGTGCTCATTCCATTGGTCGTCTCAATTGAGTATCCGTGGTCTTCATGCCTTGCGTGGTATTGCTGTCTTCCTCACGCCTAGCATGGTATCCATGGTCTTCATGCCTTGCGTGGTATTGTTGTCTTCTTCCACTCCTGACATGGCCTTCAGTATGCCTGGCGGTCTTCCGGTCTGCCCGGTGCGGTCTATGTGGCGGTATTCTGTGCTGCCTGGCGCGGTCTTCAGTATGTGCAGCAGTCCTCCGTCCTGCCCGGCCCAGCTGTCGATGTGCACAGCAGACTTCCTTTATGCGCAGCGGTTCTCCATTTTGCACGGCATGGCCACCGGTATCTGCAGCTGTCGCGGCTGGTGGGGCTTTCTGTGTGAGCGGCTCTCTTTTGCCATGCCCTGCGAGGTGTTGTGGGTTCGTTTTAGGTGATCCCAGATTACTTCGTCACGCTGCCGGATGACCCGGTAGTCATCGGCGCAAGTGATCCAGGATCCCAGTATTGGTCGTGTCACCCTGCTCTGAGATGTGTGAAGGTAGGTCTTGGTATGTAGATAATATATTGCGTGTAGAAGAATCACCAGACTAGCTACTACGCCCTACTCTTATACCCATTCCTCCCTTTTCTAGCTCATCAAGGCCTGCCTGCAATCCTGACATGACTCCTTCCGCCGACCACTTCGTATCTAATGCAAAACACCAAATCGCACTCGCATATCACCTAACAACGCTCAACCCGAAACTTGTATGCAATCATGACGAAGGGAAGAAGGACGCGCAAACAAAATAAACCAGAGACAGCATATGTAATGACAAAGGAGAAAGGACGTACAATCGCAATACAAGGAAAACACAGGCCGGGGTGACAGTTGGGTTGAGGCCCTTCCAGATGTTGACTACCAGAGTGGCATGGGACTGAACTATGGCTGCTAGTCCTGGCGGTCTAAAGACGGCCGTCCTGTAGACATTTTCCAGTGAGGACTGGGCGGACTGCCAGGCCCGGCCAGACCCGGCCCCCCTGCCCACTCTGGCACCCGGTCTTGGTGCAAGTGCGATGTCGATTCAGTTGTATCTACGGTGAGCCATACTGTACCACAACTACTGTCAGAACAATGGGTGTCTGAAGATGACGGACTGGAGGTGACAGCTTTCTGAATCTCCGAGCACTGGCTCGTGAGACGTTCTTCTGCCCCTCCCCCATGGCGAATCCCCAAGGCCCCTTGTAAATTGAGTGAATGGTTTGCCTTCGACTATGTATTAGTCACTCAATTCTCTGTCTTCATCTCTTGCTATCCTTATATTCCAACAACTATATAGTATGGATATAAAGTCGACGACCAGCTACCAAGGACACGAAGGGAGTGAAAAAGATGTAATTGTCACAGTGATAGGATAAGATATGGTAGAGAGGAGAAATCATGCGCTCATTTTCTGCAATTCTTGTGGTTTTATATATCGCTCACATTATCCCCACCTGCCTCGGTCTCCTCCACTGCTTCGTCAATTCACTTGGCATCTGCTCAGTTATGGTAACCTCAGAGCTACTGATGTGTGTCATCTCTTCGTATGTCCATGACTCACTGACGTCCATTGGTGGGGAGAGTAATTCGGGATCGACAAGGAGCTGTCACTGGGAAGCCGAATCCTCAGGGTGAACGACTATAATCGACTACTTTGTCTTCGGCATTGGCATCGGTACTGACATCGCTGTTATACGTCCTGAGCGGTGGGGGTGGTTCCACTGGGCTGGATGTCTGGTGTGTTGGGTCGAGATGGTGGTAGGAAGACATATTGATTGGTGACTGGGGTCTTGCATACTCCGCCAGAGTAGAGAAAGTTCTTACCCTAAACCAAAATCCTTTACACTAGTGCGGTACTGGGCTGTGCCCTGGCGGGCCTGGCAGTCTTCGGCAGTCCGTCCAAATCCTATACCAGGACGGACTAGGGTAGTGGGGACCCTGCCTGGGACACGACCATCATAAATGACTGCCGGGCCTGGATGGGCACAACAGACTATTGCGAGGCCTTTGTCTATAACTTCAGACACTGAATTGCCTGTATAATCTCATCGCCAAGATTAGCTCGCTGCGACAAGATTGTATAGTGGCTACTATATGAAGTTAGCAGTGGGTAGTGTGACAGAGATGCAAGAGGAGAGAACTGTACCTTCAGAATACTCGTTCTGGCTCACTGGACATGGCTGGGATAGTCGCCATCTCGAGTCCCATTCTTTCCAACCCTATATCTCTGCCATTCTGGCAGGCAACCTCGCGCCAATAAGAGATCACATCGATAGTTGAGGTGGTTGCATGGGGTGTCTGTTGAAATCGCTCAAGTGGATCCAGTGTATCCTGCGCCAATATGGCTATCTTGCGCCGTTTCCAAATGGGAGCCTTAAGATCTATACCTCTAGTGTCAGTAAGGAACCATTAAAAGGAAAAAGGCATTGGAGAAGATACCTGGGATGTCAAAGTCCGTTGTTCCTGGTGGTACTCCAGCTCCTGGATGGAGACCATCACCTTTGAAGTCTCTTTCCCACAATTCAGTCGTTTCGGATTTTGCCTTGGCAATCCAGTCAGGCTTGTTGTACCATTTGTTTTCGAAATATTCAAATCACATCTCGTGATGATGGGTAACAGCTGCAAAATACAGTGGGCTATCATCCAACAGTGAGTAATACCTGCAGGAGAGTTAGCATAGTACGAAGAAATTTTATGGGGAAGGATGTTGAACTTATACTGTTTCGAACAACCATTGTTGAGTGAGCTGACGATAAATGGTACGGGGCTCTGAAGGCTATTGTGGTATTGTCGCAGTTCTTTGAGAAGGGATAGGAGTTCATCGAATGCAGGAATAACTTCAAACAAGCTTGCCATTCTTTTACCCTGAAGCGTCATCGTCCACTTTTTGAAAGGCTGTAGAATTTCATGAATGGATCGAACATCACTCCAGTCATCTGTGGTAAGTTCATCCTCAACAAGGGACAGGTCGTCAGCGGTACGTCCATTGGAGTTATGTAACTGAAAGACAATGTAGTCTTGAATGGCTCCTCAGAGTTCTAGCACTCAAGATATAGCAGCAAGATCTCCATTCCAGCAAGTATCATTAGCCATTATTAGACTCAATGGGGAATGATCAGAGGTGTACAGCCTACAGCGGTCTGCAAATCTGTTGTGCCGTTGGGGGGTCTTGAGGATGTGTCGTATTGTGACAGTGGGGTTGTATTGTAACTGGAGTGTAGAGAGAATCAAAGGTAATCAGGCTACTTTCGATAATTCACAACGGAATAATCTTAGATCTTGTTTGTGGGTTTTTTCGTTGAGTGGGTGCTCGGTGCTGTTCTCTTCTCCTATCCACCGAGCGGGATTCTTGCTTGGCTATATAGTCTTTTTGCGGCGTCACGTGGTTCTTCTGAAGAACCCGTACTTCCTATCCTATCTCAGGAGATTCGCCTGCTAGTCAAGGCCCTGGAACCCCACGGTCTCAGTCCTTACAACTTCATTGGTCCTGGTCGGTCTAACAATAAGCCGACTGATTCCCACACCACGTAATCCCCTCACGCCCTGTGGGTGAGTGGTTTACCGGCCTATCAGAGAAAGAGAGGATATTGGTTCTATGACCTCACGCCTCGTATCCTGTGTCTAGTTGCATTTGCAGTTCATCTGGAGATTAGCCCCTTAGGTCCGTTACGGCCTTAAGGTCTAATTCCGAAGCTATCTCCCGCCTAGACTCTTTGAAGCCGACTAGGCTCGACTTCCTTCTCCGAGCGGCTTAGGTAAAGTCTCATGTGCTCTGACTATGTAGCTATCTATCTTTCCCTGGTGTTCTGGACTGAGGTGTAACACTACCTTCCCCTCCACTTAGCTTTGTTCCGAAGCTATGTACATTTCCCTATCGAAGTAGCCCGCCTCTTTCTGAATGAATTATCACTGGACATAATGCTTGCCCGCTGAATGCAGTCCTCCTCCCCTATATCCCTCTGAATCACTGGATCAGGATATGACTCTGTAATCCATTGGAATGACAGGGCCCTCAGAGTAAGCCGGTGCGTACTTTTACTGTCTTGATGAAACTTGATCGCATTGCGCATTCGCTATGACTACTTCCCGTACTCGAGTTCCGGGGTCGACAAAGGTCGCAGAGGATCGGCAGAGGTATGGTATCCTTCAAGGATTGTCCGGTATCCCGAAAGTGACTGGGCCGGATCTAGGGCTCTACAGTGTACCAGGTAGGAGTGACCATACCTTTTCGGGGATCGCGTGACCGTCATGCTTGCTCTGTCGCCGGTTCCTTTTTGGGGTAAGGAGAATATGACCGTAAAGGAGAACATCAAGTTCATAGGGTCGTTTCGGGTTTTCCGTCGGACACTCAGTCACTGGTTTCTCGTGGTTGCCCGAGAAGCGGGTCTTTTTGTTGGTTCGTAGGGCTTTTGGTACTGAAGTCCTCTGCCCCTTCAGCCCCCTACCGCCAGGTCCTCGGGGGAACTGGTCTAGCCCTCGGTGAGCCAGTAGTCTCTTGGCGTGTCCAGATTCCATCGATGAAACTCCTGGAGTTTCTCTATACCACCTACTGAAAAGTTGTTGAACGGTTCTTCTGTCCAGTCTTTGCGTTCCGGATAGTCGAGCCATTTGACGAGGTAGAGGATTCTCCTGTTGTTGCCTCGGCCGTGCTCGAGCGATGACACTACTACCTCTACATCGTATTCCTCGCTTTGCGCAATGTTGTCCGCCTCCCGGAGCACCTTTGATGGGTCTGGGGGTGCCCGGTGTTCGCTGGTTCAGTAGGGTTCGAGTAGCGAGACGTGGAAGACGTTGTGGATTTCCCATTTCCGAAGTAGTGTGTGATGGACGGCCAGCGGGGAGACGATTTTGTCGATTTGGAAGGGACCATGATTCTTGTAGTCCAGCTTCTTCGAGGGGCGACGCGTTCTGATGTTGCGCCCGTTGAGTATCACCAAGTCTCCTACTTGGTATGCCGGGAGTTCCTTTCACGTCGGATCAGTGTACTGGTGTATTCGCTCCTGTGCATCTTCCAGCGCTTTCTGGGACTCGTTGTGCATGGCGTGCATCCAGTGGACGTAGACCTGGCTCACTGGGTTGACAGGTTCAGTCGACGCAGGGTTCATGGTTGCCGGGTAGAAGCCATAGTTAGCGTAGAATGGAGACATACCATTACCTGTGGTGGTCGAGTTGTTGTAGGCGAACTCGTCCATCGGTAGCAGTCGTACCCAGTCATCCTGTTCCTTGCTGACGAACCCTCGGAGGTAGGCTTCGATTGTTTGGTTGAGTCGTTCCGTTTGGCCGTCAGTCTGTGGATGGAACGCTGTTGACATTCGAGGCCGAATCCCTGAGAGTCGCAGGAACTCCTTCCAAGTTTCCAATGTAAACCTGGAGTCGCGGTCTGATACAATATCAGTGGGGAGGCCATGATACATCCATAATTCTCGGGCAATGATGACGGCCAGGTCTGGCGCCGTCTTCCCTTCCTTTCTCAAGGGGAGGAAGTGCGCCATCTTGGTGAATCGGTCGATGATTACCCATAATTGGTCGCAGCCGTTCAAGATTGGGAGTTCCGTGATAAAGTCCATTGCTATGGATTGCCATGGTGCATATGGTAACTCCAGCGGGGAGGATAGCCCGTATGGTTGGTGGCGGAAGGCCTTGTTCTGTTGGAAGTTGGGGTAGCTTCTGACGAAGTCGATAATTTGTTCGTTCATTTTTGGCCACCAGAAGTTCCGCCGAATGAGTTCGATGGTCTTGTCTTGACCCATGTGCCCCGCCACCCTGGTGTCATGTTCTGATTCGAGGATTCTTTGTAGAGAGGGTGTACCCAAGTCAAGCACGTACGTAAGTCGAGCGCTAATGCACTAAGTAGGCGCTAGTGCACTAGCGTACTCTTGGCGCGAGTGCTATTTAGATACAAATATTTTCTTTTTCTTCAGGGGTAAAATCAACACGAAATGAGCTGACAGTGAGCTTCTTTCTTGCAACTACAGCATATCACCATGTCGAACACAAACGAGGAGAGTCTTCCGGAAAGCGTTCGATTTCAGGAAGCACTTGATATGTACAACTCAGGAGCCATTTCAACCCATACCGATACTGCAACAGTTGCCGAAATACCACGATCAACCTTCTTACACCGAGTCCATGGAAGACGGTCAGCAGAAGACTACAACAAGGGACGTCAGCTGTTGAACACCGCAGAGGAGGGAGTCCTAGTGTGGTACTGCGATATTCTACAGAGGACTGGATTTCCTCTGAGCATGAAGGACGTTACTGCCCTAGCCGAAAAGATACTGAGAAAGCGAAAGCCGAATGCAACCGTTGGCCCGCGATGGATCGATCACAGTTTCTATAAACGACATCCAGAATTGAAAGCACGATGGAGTCAGCAGCTAGACAGGATTAGAGCAGTGCACGGAAATAATTTTGCAGCGCTTGAGCTGTTCTTTGAAATGGTACGTACTAAATAACAAACTATACAGGAATTTACTGACATGGATATAGCTATATGAGGTAGTGATTGAGTACGAAGTCAAGCCTCGAAACACCTATGATGTCGATGGAACCGTATATGTGATGGGAAATACGCAATCACGATGAGTTTTCGAGGTTATTCGACATCCTTGAAGTGTGAATGGGCGACTTTTTCCAGCGGACATGAAGGACTTACAACTCCCACCTGGCACACGTGTTCAAGATGGGTCCCGCGAGTTTGCTACGGTCATTTGTTGTATCTGTGCGGATGGATCCTACCTCGACTCCACGGTTATCATGAAGGCAAAAAACGGGATGCAGGACTCGTGGTTACAGAATATGGTCGATGTACCTAGCAACATCCTTTTCGGGGTATGACCCAACGGCTGGACAGACAACAGTAAGGCTATGGCATGGCTAAAACACCACTTCGGGCCCAGGAGCATCTCTGAAGTCAAGGCTGCTGGCGAATGGCGGATGTTTATCTTCGATGGTCATGTCTCCCATATGAATGGAGAATTTTTATCTACCTGTCTTGACTACATGGTATTGCCTGTTTGCCTTCCTCCTCATACAACCCACTTCTCACAACCTCTCGATGTTTCCATTTTTTCACCTCTGAAGGCAGCATATTCGGATGTTCTTCACCGACGTACGCAGGCTGGAGAAAAAGGAGTTTGGAAGGGTAACTTCTACAAGCTATATGTCGAGGCACCAGAGATTGCCTTTACACCGAAAATATTCGAAGCGGTTTCTGGAATACAGGCCTGGTTCCCTTGGACTTTAAAGCCCTATGTCGAGTCCTCAATACACCTACCTGTGCAGCTGTCAGCAACCCAGCACCACCACTACCCTCAACCCCACCCCCGCGTGCGCTGTGGTCGATATCCCCTACCGAGATCTATGCGATTACTACACCCCGTGATCAGCATTCCTTGGAACACCTCTTCCAATCAGTGTCTCTCGATTTACAAGGTAGTAACTCGCCGGGGACTTGGAGGATGAAACATGTTATTGAAAAGTTCAAAAATAGGGGAGTTACTTTTGGCCACGAGCGGGATTTGATACAAGAGTGACTTGGAGCTACAACCCAGCGGCAGAACAATCGAGAAGCAAAGCCCAAATGCCGATGGAGGATTCCAGAAGAAGGTGTCATTTTCAAAGACAAGAAAAGCTTGAACAAGCATATCAATAAGGTTGAGGCTGGCTCACAACTTGCACAGTTGGGCAAGCTACAGAGATGCAAGGAAAAAGCTGCCCAGTTGGATCTTCGGGTGCAGGAGTTGGCTGCAAAAAAGGAGAAATACCGGACCATGGAACAAGAGGGCAAAAAGCTACCAGCAACCTGGAAGTCTGTAGCTAGACTGGAGGAGGAGGTGAAGAACATCAGCAAAAACGCGAAAAATGCTCCCGGTGCTTCCGGTGCTTCCGTAAGCTTTATTAAGCTTTATTAAGCTTCTGTAAGAGAGAAGTTATATTTTGCTCCCGTAAGGATTTGGAAAAAAATAATCTCTTTTATTTCAACTAAAACACCGAGAAAGGAAATTTAAAATTTGTGTCTCACTTCGAAAAAAAAGCAATATACCTCAACTTTTCATTTTTTTGCTGATGAATGAACTGGACCGGTTCCAAAAGTTGAAGGAGGAGATAGAATTACTGGAGGCAGAGTGCGCTGAACTTGGAGAGAGTGGTTCTGATAGCGATGATGGTGGCGATGCAGAAGAAGAAGATGACCAGGAGGTGTTTGTACTTGGTATTAGGTAGATAGCTCAGGTTCTGGATTATTTTAAGTCATTTTTGTTTGAATCGATTGGAGAAAATTGTAGGTATATAAGCAACGATAATTTTTGTTTCCATTGCGTGCTGCGGCACTGAACCTTCCGGCGTCGCGACAATGATGCGCGGCCCCAGATAAAAAAAACCCTGCTGGTGGTCTAGAGTACGCTAGTGCACTAGCGCCTACTTAGTACGTTAGCGCTCGACTTACGTACATACTCGACTTGGGTACACCCTCTCTACCATTCCTTCTGGAACCCATAGCATGCCTTTCCTATAGAGCAGCTCATCTTTGGCTTCCAGCGTTTTGTTTCCGGCCTTTCGGTCCATCCATGGCTCTTCTTTGCGAACGGCTTCCAGTGCTTCCTGATTGGTCACGTCCTTTCTCCCTTCTTCATGGACTTTCTTCAAGAACCCCTCGTTCCACTTTCTTCTTGTTAGTGAGATTATTCGGGCTGAGGAGCAAATGAATGTGGTGCTTCTTCTTTCGTTCAGGCTTTCCTTGTTCAGGTGTTTTTCCTGCAAAACTGTCATAATCGGCTGGTTTCCTACTGCCCCCTTCTCTGGGTGGTACTCCGTGCACCTGGATAACGTGTCCAGTTTGCCGTTTTGGGTCGCTGGTCGGTAGTAGATCTGAAAGTCGATTCCCACCAGTTCCTGGGTGTGACACTGGGGTGGTCTCGTAACCGGAGTGTGGGGGGGATTCAAGGGTAATCAGGCTACTTTCGATAATTCACAACGGAATAATCTTAGATCTTTTGTGTGTGGGTTTGGTGGTAGTGTTGGTCAGGATGTTCGTGCTGGTTTTTCTCTGTTCCGAGAGAGAAAACTTCTTTCTTTTTATGGTGGAGGCCGTAGCGTGAGATCTGATGAACCAGCGTGAGCGCTGATGACTCGGGCTTGGATTCCCCCGAGGTGCAGAGCCCCCGTGGTTGATTCATTGGTCATAGCAGGGTGT